>Ga0157370_10005076_pt1 | contig 14846 bp, 11 predicted proteins | sample C35metaG_FD_113463 | JGI IMG/M metagenome (GOLD analysis project Ga0157370, IMG submission 113463) | Corn rhizosphere microbial communities from Kellogg Biological Station, Michigan, USA - C3-5 metaG | ecosystem: Host-associated > Plants > Roots > Rhizosphere > Soil | place: USA: Michigan...
AAAGCCGCAAGGCCTTGATTTTACTGAACTTTTAGTTTTGAAAAGTAAGATGTGCTACGATTTTGCCACAAATCTCAGATTGATGATTTTTATAGCTTTTTTGATGTAGTAATGTTTCGAACTGAAGGTTTCAACTGATTACAGAACAGTATTTTAAATTCGTTCATAAAAGTGATGCACCGATTCTGCACCCATATTTATACTAATGCTATTTATGTTTTTCTAGCTATCTAAGCCTTTGTATATAAGTTTCGAACCTAATCAGCTTAACCATTGTTTTTGTTGACTGTCTGTTCTTAAAAATACAATGTGCCACGATTCTGCCACAATCATTAAATATGTAAAATTTCTATAAAATTTGCCTTCGCTTTTTATCGAAGAAACAGTGTTAAGTCCAAATTTTCTAAATTATAGACAGCCTTCATTTGGTGAAGGCTGTCTATTAAACTTAGGCATTGCATCTATTCTGGCTCCAGCTATTTGATGCTCCGTCAAAGCAGTAACAAGCTTCTTCGAGTCCTTCCCATTTCGGCAAGCACCAGCCAGAATGGCCTCCGGGTGCAACTAGGCAGAAAGCGGCACATATAACCTCTCCTGCAAAGATATTTCTCATTTCATCTCTTGAAAGTTTTTTTAAACTGTTGAAATTTTGGTCTTGTTTTTCTTTCATATATATTAATTATTTTAAGGTTACGTAATTATTTACAGATCACTAATTTTTGTATTTAATTAAAGCAGAAATCCCTAATTTACGAATAAAGACTTTCATTAGAAATCTGCATTGCATTTGTTTCTACTCTAGCTATTTTTCGGTATGTCAAAGCAACGGTAGGCTACCTCTTGACTTTCCATTGAAGCAACCACCATGCGGAATAGCCACCTTCCATTGGTATGGTTGAATAACGCAAAATGCGATCTATCTTGCTCCCTAAAGCAAAAAAAATCATCTCATTTCTGGAATGTTTTTTAAACTGCCAGCATTTAAGCTAAATCGTTTTTCATATTTATAAATCATTTAAGTTCCACACCTTGGCTAGATGCCTTAATTCTTTGTAAAGTTTAATTATTTAAAATATTCCGCCTCTGGAAACTCAATACTGCAGATTTCATCGTCTTCGAGCAGATCATTTATAAAATAAATCAAGTCTTTTCTGTCATAGGCTTTCGGAAAATGGCAATTGTTAATGAGAATAGCAGGAGTAAATGATATTTTATTTGAATAGTTTAAGAAATGCTGCTGATCTAGCATTTCATTTATTCTGTAATTGTCGCTCGCACTATCGGAGACAGCTGCAAGCTTTTCCTTATCTTTAGTGCTGAACCATTCATGTAATGATTTTGTAAATTGATCTTCGCCCTTTTGCAGATAGATTTGTGCTAATTTTTGATGAACCAAGTAAATATCGCTGCTATTATTTTCTTTTAAATCGATTTTAAAATTAAAACGGATATCAATGCAAATGCTGTCTTTATGCCTTTTAAGTATTTCTTCAATATAAAAATGGGCTGATGAACAATGGCTGCAGTATGGGTTTGTTACAACAGTGATTTTAAGTACGGCATCTTTATTGCCTAAAAGAAATCCAGATGCGGTTATAAAGTCATAATTTGTTTTTTCTGAAGCAAGAAGGGAGTTCTTAAATATACTGTAATTACGTGTAATCCTTCTGCTTTCTATTTGAGATTCTTTGAGCTCATTACGTTCATCCAAAATTCTTTTTAAAGTCCCCCAGCTAAGTATTACAACAGTGAAAATCAGTAGGATAACAGCGGCATCTTTTACTGAAACAGATAAGTCATGAGTTATGAGTACAGAACAATACACCATTTCCAAAATAATTATTGAAATAATTGCCAGACAGATTGGACACCATTTCTTCTCTACATATTTTTGATAGTAAATTGAAACGCCTATGATTGGGATTGTGCACCAAAGCAAAATATTGAAAACTGAAAAATAAACAGTAGCATTTCCAGCCAGCAGAAAGAATGTCAAACCTAAAAGCTGTGCTGCAAAAAAGACAAAACTTAAATCGCTGAAATTAATTGTTTTAAAAAGATTCCATTTAGAAGAGGCTATGACTGACGTGCAATCTGTCGTGGCCGTTATCTTGCAGAATTTATTTAGCAATTCATTCTTTGTGCCTAGAATATCCTTTAACGCAGCGACGCTTAAAAGCAGTCCCGCTATGGGGAAAAGCAGAAAGAATTCTTGGCTGTCTGGATTTTTTGTATTCCAAATTAGAAATAAAAAAAGTATAAATGCCAAGAAACCAAGCGACGGCCATAGATTTTTTTTTCTGGCCGTTTTGATTTCCAGCTCTTTTATACTTTTTGCTAAAAGAATAATACCAGTCCAGCAGTCTTTTAGTTCAAGCGAATTAAATGCAAATCTGTTTTTTTCATTGCTGCAGAAGAAACTTTCATTCACATGCTCAATATTATAAAGCTGCTGATCCATATTCCTAATTTTTAATACAGCGACAAAATTATCAGGAAGATTTTTAAGATCGTCAAAGCCGATTCTTGCTACAAAATTTTCAATATTAAGAAAATCAAGCGTATCAGAAATAGAAAGAAGTGACGGATAATCAGGATGCGACTTCATTTGGAATTCAAATTCATTCTTATCTATAACGATGTCGTTTTGCTTTAAATATTTATAGAGTGCAGAAAGATTCTCTGGCATAATAAATTTTGTTAAATTATTTTGTTTTTTGAAGTGTTTTAACTGATGAGATGCAATTTATTGAAAATAACAGCATGTTAAATAGGTTTTTCATGTTAAATAAAAGTTAAAAATTAAATTTCTAAGGCCTGTTGTCCTTCTTATGCTAATTTTATAAACTTATCAGATGACTGGTATTTTAAGACCGTTTTAAATGGGTACTTTTTTAAAAGATAGAAGATTCAAACAAAAAGGAAAAATACACTTCAAACTATTTTTAAGCAAGCAATATTCTTAGAAACCAAACAACAAATTAAACGGAAATTATGGAAAGAATAATTATAAAATATATTACAAATGAAGCTTCTTTAGTAGAGATAGAAGTCTTAACTTCTTGGCTTGGGAGCCAAGAAAATAAAGAACTATTTAGAGAGTATGTGCGGGTCAATCATATAGTTGATTCGGCTTTGTCAACTTATGATTCGACAGATGTAAAAGTAGAAATCTCCAAAAGAATACAGAATGAGGAACATAAGCTATAAAAATATGGAATGCTGAGAACAAGATGTTTCTAAGACCGTTTTATTTATAACTGCTGTAATTTTTATCCATTTAATTTTAAAGCCGAAACCTTATTGTTTTGCGATAGCCTTAAATCTGTTCAAAAATATTTTTAAATTGATACAAGATTCTTTCGATTAAACGCAAATCTTCGGTTACAATTTCTGCGCTTCCTTTCATTTCCTGCTGAGAGATAATCTGCTTGTTATAAGAGGTTTTTAATCTGTTTGGAAGTGCAACATCAAGAAGCAAGTTTCCATCTTTATCTGGAACTAATGAAATATTTGTGGTTTCACCTTTTAAAACACCAAATTCTCTATCAGGATAATTTGCTAAACGAATATTGACTCTCTGCCCTACTTTTATTTTTCCTGAATTTAATGCCGGAGCTTTTACTTTTCCAATAAAAGTATTTTTAGCATCTGGGATTATGGAGAAAACATTATCGCCGACATTGACGGTCTGGTTTTCATTCCAAACCTGCAGAAAAGTAACTACGCCACTTACTGAAGTTTTAAGCGTATAAGCTAATTCCCAGTCTTTTATAACTTTTTTCAACTGATAAAAGGATTGTGCAACATTCCGCCCCAAGTTAACTTCTTCTTTTGTGCTGTTCATCTGCGAATTCTGGCTCGATTTTGTATTAACAATCAAAGAGGATCTTAATTGAGAAATCGACGAAAGAAGACTTCTATAGCTCTTTTGTGCCTGAAGATATCCAAGCTTTTTAGCTTCCATTTCCTGTGCAGAAATAATTCCTTTATTAAATAGCACTTCAAAACGAGCAATTTCGTTTTTCTGAAGTTCCAGTTCACTTTCATTAATTACCTTTTGCTGCTGGAGAATATCCAATCTTTCCTTAATCTGAATTTTCTCCGAACTCTGCGCTCTGCTTTCAATCTCAAAAGGATGAAGGCTTTCATTCAATTGCTGTGCCTGATAATCTTTCTGAAAAACTGCAAAAGCACTTTCGATTTCGCCCAATTGCGTATTTTTTAATGCCGCAAAAGGAAAAGCTTTTTCCGGATTATTAATATCATAACCGGCCACAATCTTTTTCAGCAGAAAAACGTCTTTGTAATTCGCCGTATTTTCAATAATCGCCAGTGTGCTATTTTTGGCAATCTGCGTTTTATCTTTTACCAAAATCGCTTCAATACGTCCAGAAGATTTAGCAACAATTTTCTCTGGCGGAATATTAGTGGTAATGACAATTTCGGTGCTTACAACATCGGGATATTTGACAAACCAGGAAACAAAAAACAGCATTATGATGATAGCAAATATCAAAACGGTTCCCCATCTTATCATCCAATGTGGCACTTTGGTCAGAATGTCCTGAACTTCTTCACTTCGTAATTCAAATGTATCTTCGTTCATGATTAATTTCCTAATTGCAGTTGATTTCTAACCAGTTCAAAATAATTTCCTTTCTGTTCTACTAATGCCGAATGGCTTCCGATTTCGATAATTTTTCCTTTATCTAAAACAACAATCTGGTCGGCGTTCATTACAGTACTTAATCGATGTGCAATAACCACAACTGTTTTATCTTTAAAAAAGATATCCAGCTTCTTCATGATCTCCTTTTCATTGTTGGCATCTAAAGCCGAAGTGGCCTCGTCAAAAAATAAAATTTCAGGATTTTTGTAAACTGCTCTTGCAATTAGAAGACGCTGCTTTTGTCCGGTACTCATTCCCAGTCCTTCTGCTCCAATTTTGGTATTAAAACCCAAAGGGAGTCCGATTACATACTCTTTAATATTGGCGACATCTGCAGCATAGATCAATCTCTCTTTATTAATATGGTCAACTCCGATTGCGATATTTCCTGCTATTGTATCGCTAAATATAAATCCCTCCTGCATTACCGCTCCAATATTTGAACGCCATGCTTTTTGGGATATGTTTTTTAATTTGGAACTGCCTATAAAAATCTCACCGTTTGCCGGCTCATAAAACTTTAAAAGCATTTTCATTAAAGTTGTTTTTCCGCTTCCGCTTACTCCTACAATAGCAGTAACTTTGTTGGCAGGTATTTTTAATGTTAAACCATGCAGAACATGAATGTCGGAGCCTAAGTAGCGATAAGACAGATTTTTTATGTCAATATCTGCATTTAGTGGAACATCATCTGTCTGATGAAGTTCCTGTTGGGTCTCATCTTCCTTTTCATTAATTTCACCTAATCGTGCCAATGATATTTTAGCATCCTGGAGCTCCCGTATAAAATTAATCAGCTGGGTAACTGGACCATCCAAACCACCTACAATTGAACTGATGGCCAGCATAACTCCCAGAGTGATGGATCCCTCTATCACTAATTTTGCAGAAAGAAATACGATAAAGATATTTTTAAGTTCGTTGATTACAGAGGATCCGATTGTCTGTGTCTGTTCTAAGGCTAGGTTTTTTATTGAAATATTGAATAGTCTTGCCTGCACATATTCCCAGCTCCAGCGTTTTTGCCTTTCGGCGTTATGGAGTTTTATTTCCTGCATTCCATTTATGAGCTCAATTACTTTTCCCTGCTCATTGGAAATCTCCGAAAATCTTTTGTAGTCTAAGGCTTTTCTCCGTTTTAAAAATAAAGTAATCCATCCGAAATATAGTAGGCTGCCCGTTAAAAATACCCAAAAAATATGAAGATTGTAGAAAGCTAAAACGCCTCCCATGATAAATAGATTAATAACGGAAAAGATCACATTTAAGGATGATGTGGTTAGAATTCTTTCAATTCTGCGATGGTCACCAATGCGCTGCATAATATCTCCTGTCATCCGGACATCGAAAAACGAAATAGGAAGATTCATCAGTTTGATAAAAAAATCTGAAATCAGAGAAATATTTATTCGTGTTGAAAGATGCAGAAGAATCCAACTTCTAATAAGCTCCAAACCAGTTCTTCCAGCAAAAAGAAATAGCTGTGCATATAAGATCAGGTATACAAACTGCATATTCTGGTTGCGTATGCCAATGTCGACAATACTTTGCGTTATAAAAGGTAAGATCAGCTGCAATAAACTGCTTGCAAGCAGGCTTAATATTAACTGCAGAAGAAGTGATCTATACCTCCAAATATATTGCGTCAATATTGAAAAACTTGCTTTTTTGCCGTCTTCTTTATCAAATTCGGACAGGAAAAACTTAGATGTAGGTTCCATTAGCAATGCTATGCCTTCCTCGGTTTGCATGCCCGCATTATTTCCTATCCATAATTTACTAAAATCTGTGCTGTCGTATTCTATGAGTCCAAAAGACGGATCTGATATGTAATATATTTTTTTTTTAATTTTGTAGAGAATAACATAATGCTTTTTATTCCAATGCAATATGCACGGAAGAGACACTTCTTTAAGTTTATCTAAACTTAATTTTGTGCCCAATGTCCTGAATCCGATTTTTTCCGCCGCATCGCTTAAAAAAAGCAAATTGCTACCTTCTCGGGTGGTTTCGGTGATCTTGCGCAGTTCCTTAATATTGATTGTCTTGCCGTAATATTTAGCAATAATTTTTAAACATGTTGGCCCGCAGTCTTTTGAATCTGCTTGCTTGTAATGAGGGAATTTTTTCAATTTATCTGCTGTAATGTATTCTTAAAAGTATATTTTGCTTTTTAGGATTTTATTTTGGGATATTTTCTTTTTACATATTGAATATTACATTAATTAAAATCACATCTCTACAACTATTTCATAAATTGTCAGCCATATCGCAGCAGTTCCAATTTATTAAGATCCCCCGCCAAATTTAAATTTGGATTTTTTTCTGATTTTTCTATGCTCTTATACAAATATACCGGATTATAATTAACTATTTAAGAAAAATATTAGGAAAAATATAGGTACATAAAACAAATCTTTCTAAATTAATGGAAATTAATTTAGAAAGATTGTGCAGCATTTAAATTGTTAAATAGAATGCTTTTTAAAAACATATGATTACTTGCCAACTACAGTTCCTCTCAAATAAAAAGTCAGGAATCCCGATTTGGTATTGCCGGATACCACAACAGATTTTGATATTTTTCCAGGCTCCTGTGCAATATACTGGACATCAATCTTTGCAGTCTGATTCCTGCTTACAGAATCAGGTGTGAATTTAATTGTGGTGCATCCGCAGGTTGTCCCGACTGTATCAATAATGAATTTTCTGTCAGAAATGTTTTTAATGCTAAAAGTATGTTTAATGGTGTCACCGACTTTAATTTTTCCAAAATTTAAAATTTTTTGGTCTATTTTAACCAAAGGAGATTCTAATTTTTGTAATGAGTCTTCCTTTTTGCAGGAAATTGATATTAAAGTTATAAACAGTATGAAAATAGAAGAATGCTTCATTTATGGGAGTTTTGTAAAAATCATTAAGTCTTTAATCCATGTTACTTGTTATTAAATTAAATTGCATAATCCATCACAAGGATAATCCCAATTAAAACCGCACCCGTCAGGTCGCCCATTTCCCACACATTTTTGTGCTTCACATCTTTCACCACCCCATTGGCATGTAAAAATGGCTCCTACATTACAGACACATGGTTTCTCGGCATCTGCAACAGATGCTGTTTTGGCTGACGAATGTTGTGCAGCACTTATGCTGGCAGTTTCAGAGACTTTGTAGAAAATATTTCCAATCTGTTCGTAAGTGAAGATTTTTTCGGCTTTTTTTAGAAATGAAGGAGTATATATATTTTTAAAGTATGCTTTTTCATCACTATCTTCCGTATTGTAAACATTTACTGTTATTTTGTTTTTTAGTTCCTGAATGAGTTCCTTCTGCTCCTCATTTAGGAAAAATCCAGTTGCCTGTGCTTTGTAAGTGCCATTTATTAAGGATTCATATTTATTATTCCACAGGCTATACTTTTCTTCTCCTGACAGTAAATTGTATTTAATTTTTTGGGTATCTAAATCATTTTCATCTAAAACCTGCTGAATTTTAATTGCTGATTTTGAATTTGCTGCCGTTTCTTCCCTGCCAGACTCCTGCGAACAGCTCACAAATAGAAGAACAAAGAATAGATAAAATAGTTGTGCAATGGAAATTTTTTTCATAATACTGATTTTATTTTAATGATTGTTTATAATTGATTACTTACAAAAATATAATAAAATCAGTATTGTTTTTAATAAAGCAGGAGAGAAAAGCTATTTTTGACAGTATAAGAAAATTTTTATAATTTCATTAAGAAAAAAAAGATTAGAGATGCCTAAATTGAGAAAAGTGTAATATAAAGCTTATGGAAAAAGCTTCTTTGTGTCCATATTTGGAGCAATTAAATCGACGGTCTGCATATACTATAAAGGTTATAGGTAGTAATGTTTCGAACTTATCGCTTCAAGTTGTTGTAGAACAATATTTTAAATTTTTTCATAAAGGTGTTGCAGCGATTCTGCACCCCATATTTTTACTAATGCTATTTAAATTTTTCTAGCTATCTAAGACGGTCTTTAATTGTTTCGAACCGATGTTCGGCCAGTATTGATTTTGCTTAGATATTACTTTCTTAAATACCACGTGCCACGATTTTGCCACAAAACTTAAGTCGCCTATTTTCAAAATAGATTTTATACCATTTACGGAAATTTGTTGCGGATAAAGAGGTTCCTCCTTAATTTATTAAACCCCTAGTAAATACTAGGCTTCGTATGCTATTTAAGAGTTGGCACAGAAAAAAGTATACCTCGAAATTTAACCAATTTCCTTGAGCAAATATAGGTTAAAAATAAACGGTATCAGAAATGGAACAACTAATAGTGAAGTTTATAACAAACGAAGCTGTGTCAGGAGAAATTGAAATTTTAACAGCATGGCTTGCGATTAAGGAGAATAGGAACTCTTTAACGAGTATGTGCTTGTAAATCATGCCGTTGATGCTGCTTTGGGAAAGTATGATCCTTTCGATGTTAAAAAAGAAATCATTAGAAGAATAAGAAGCGGGAAATAGAAATAAATCACTTATTTGCGTCAGTCTTGCTTTTATCATAGATTGTCTTTTATTTTGGTTTTAGGGGGGAAGGCAGGTTGGTAGAAAAGTTTGGTTGATTTAATTGAAAAGACTTTTTTACAGTTATTATTTTAAGGTTTTTAACTGAGAGGAATCCTATTGGTGTGCTTAAACAAGTTTTGTTTTTTTTAAAGCACTTTTTTATTTTGACTTTTAATTTTTTTAACATGCAGTGTAAATAAGCACTTGCCTGCTGTTGCTTGGAGGAGGTTGAAATTGGTTTGCTTCTGGTAAATCGCTACTTTATTTTTCAGTTAAGAAAGCCGGTAAAAAAAAGAAAATGCCTACTAGTGAGAACAATAGTCCCCCTGCAGTACCTGCGGCGAATGCAAACCAGAAAGCCTCATTCTGCCCATTATATAAGAATGGCAGTAATCCTGAAAGGGTAGAAACAATAGTTAATAATACTGGTATAATTTTATGATTGAATGCTTTGAAATACAGCTTTAGAAAATTATCGGCTGAACTGGCTTTTCTGAAATTATTGAAGTCATTGATGATATAAAGCGATGCGTTAACACTTATACCGCATAAAACTATCAGTGAAGCATAACCTCCCTGGTCGAAATTGAACCCAAAGAGATAAAAGGTGAGAAACACGCCAATAAAGGAAATTGGTATAATCATTATAATTACGAGAGGCTGCTTGAAGGATTCTAGTAAAATGGAACAGATAAAGAAAATTAAAAGAATAACAACGGCAATGAAGTAATATTGATTGCGGTTGTGAAAATTCCATTTGTCGTTCCCATCTTTAAAGACCCTAAATCCTAAAGGCAGCTTGTTTTGTAGTTTAGAAATGTTGCGATCTAGCTCTTTTTTCGCAAGTGCTTCCGGCCCTAGGTAATCATAGTCAACCTTTAATAGGTATTGCTGATTGGATTTGGAAATAGAATTTGCAGTTTTTCTTTTTTCGATCACAGCTGTCTGTTTTAATTTTTGCTGATTTTTCTCAATGTAAATGGGAACGTTTTTTAAATCCCAAGCAGTCGTTTTTTCATATTGGTCGGAAATTAGTCGCACACTTTGCAGTTGGTCATTGTTTATGAAAGATGTAATCCCTCCTGAATGTGTCTGATTTCTTAAATAGTCATAGACTGATGTCGGCTGAATGTTGAACATTGCCATTTTTTCACTATCAAATTCTAAAAAGTATTCTGATGAATTTCCATTTCCCGACCCTCCATTTGAAATTTCGACTTCTCTAATTCTTGAACTACCGTTTATCAACTGTGATTTAAGGACTTCAGCGTAGGAATATAATTTGTCATAATTATAGCCTTCCAGCATAATTCTGTTGTTTTTGAAATTGGATACCATTGCATTGGAAAAACCATTTCCGACCCCAGTTACTGACCAATCTACTCCCCCTATTGTTAAGGCCTTGGATTCAATAGATTTTTTTAACACAGATGGGAAGCCTTTGGATTCGGATTCATTGTTAAAATAAATTGTAATGGAGCCGTCTTTATAGCTTTTTATATTGGTCTCAAATACTTCAACCTCGTTAAATGAGCTGAGATATCGTTCCATCTTGTTTATCACATTATTTAACTGTTCTACCGTACTACCTTCCGCCATGCTCGCACTTATTGTTAATGCCGTTCTTGCAGGGTCCGAATAGTGTGACTTTTCATAAACATTTTCTGTGAATAAACGTAGCGTTCCGCCAAGAATCTTTTCAAGAGTTGGTTTAGTCTTTTTATAAAACCACTCACTGCCAAACGTGAGGTTATAAGTCTTGGACAGGGGTGTGTTGCCATCCAATTTTTGTGGAAGCAAAAATATAGGAAGGCCAAATGAAAAGACTAATATCATAGCGGTCAGCCATCTCATAGCAGGTTTTCTTGAAAAGGATATTAATTTGCCGTATTTTCGAGTCAAATTTATTATGCGTTCTTTACTCTTTCTAGAATATTGTTTTTTTTTGAGGCTCAGATCTGCCTTGTCCGAAAGGGCTGGAACAAAAAATAGGGACACAAATAGGGATACGCAAATATTCACAGCTACAGCCAAGATAAAATCCCTTAAGTTCGCTCGCAATGATTCTTCCAGTAAAAAGGTTGAAAAAAGCGCGCCGGAAGTCGTAAGTGTTGTTGCCAGGATTGCCAGAAAGATTTTGTTGTTGCCCTGCGTTCGTCTGTGTTCTATCATTATTATGCAGTTATCAATGATTATTCCGATAGATATAGTAATTCCTGCAAAGGAGTACAGTTGCAGCTCTACTTTGAACAGATAATAAAAAATGAATGCTATTAAAATATTTACGGTTAAGCTTAAGAACAATACCGTAATATATTTAAAACTTCCAGTTTTTAAAAGCGTGAGAAGAAACAGGATTAACAGTGAAAAAATGATTTTTTCTTTGATTTTCTGCAGCTGTTCTATAACATACAGAGAGCTGTCGTTCATGGTTTTAATGTTGTAATCTTTTCTTATTTCATTTCTTAATGAGTGCAGCTTGGTTTTTACCGCACCGGCTACATCTATTGTATTGGCGCCCGTTTCTGCATAGACAACCATATTTATGGAATTTTTTCCATTTATTCTGAAATAAGACTGTTGTGGGGCTTCCTTGAGCCGGATAAAGGCGATGTCACCTAAATGAATTATTCTTGTTCCTATTTTTTTAATAGCAATGTCATTCCAATTAATATCATTTTTTCGATCAGCCCTATAGGATATGACAACCGAAATGTTTTGATTTTCTTTGATGTTTTGGTCTGTAAATGCGGCTCTTCCAAGCTGCTGATTTTTAAGGAACCTGTTCACAGCATCTTCTGTTTCGCTGACTGAGATGCCATACTGGTTAAGCTTTTCTGAACTGTAAGTGATGACCCAATTGAAAGGATCCGCTCCAGATACAGAAATTTTATTGACCCCTTTCACGGTTGCTAATTTTGTAACAATTTTATTTTCAGTATATTTTTTAATTAGATAGGGACTTTCATTTGCATGAATACTGTAGGTTAATATTGGAGTTGTGTTTTCGTTGATGCTGCTACCCGATAGCAGTGGATAACTAACACCTTCGGGAAGTTCTGTATACATCTGGCGGATTAGATTGGCAATTTCAAATCTTGCCATTTCCAGGTCAATATTTTTCTTAAACTTTATTGTAATGGTACCGGCACCTTTATTTGTAGTAGATTTTATTTCCTTTATTCCCTTAACAGTGTTGAAAACCCCTTCTAATTTAGATGTCACTTCCTGCTCAATTATTTTTGCAGAAACCTCATTCCAAACAAATTGTACATTTAGGGAAGGCGAGTGATCGGAAGGAATAAGATGGACACTCAGCAATGGTATCATGCCTGCACCAATTATGCAAAAACAGATAAAGCAGGTCAATACCGTGAACGAAGAAAATTTAGGAAACATACTCATGGTTTACAATGCTTTTAAAAACCTATTCCAGTCCAATTTCCCATTCTTATTTGAAAACAGTATTGTTTGAACTTTGCCAATTATATTCTTCTCTGGAACAAAGCCCCAGGACCTTGAATCCGAAGACTGCTTTCTGTTATCCCCCATTGTGAAATAATAATTTTGTTTGAAAGTGTAGAAGTGCACTTTTTTTCCGTTTATATAAAACTGCATATTTTTTCTTGTAATTTTAGTGGCTTCAAATGATTTAATTAAATTCTCATAAAGCATGACTGTTCTAGTATTGAGCTCAATGCGCATTCCTTTCTTAGGAATAACTAAAGGCCCCATATCATCTATGGTCCAATTGTTAAAATCCCTATATAAAAAGGATTTGCGAGCGAGTGGATAATTTTCCGTTTTTATTTGGACAGAGTCAATACATTTTACTTGTCTAAGTTTTTTTATCTCGTCTTGAGAAAAAGAACTGCTGGCCCATTTTTTACTCGTCCTGTCATATAAAAGATCACTTTCAGAACCAAATAATTCAATTTCCTGTTCCAATGCTTTCTTATCAATAACTTTAAAAGTGTACTTTTCCTTAATTGTATTGGGTTCGGCGTACCGAACACTGTTATTGTATACTTTTCCTTTTTCTATCTTGATAGTATCACCGCAAACACCCAAGCATCTTTTTACTAGGATCAGTTTTTTTTCAAGTGGCGAATTAAATACAAAAACATCTCCTTTCTTTATTTTTGAAATCCCATAAAGTCTTTTAAAATCCCAGACAATTCCAGCTCTTTCATTTTGTCTGCTTTTATTAGAATTTATAAAAATATTAAGCCATGGAATTTCGTAGGTTGACTGCGGAAGCCTCGGTCCGTAAATAAGCTTGTTGACCAATATTATATCATTTTTATAAAGCAGATTTTCCATTGATGAACTCGGTATCTTATATAAATCGACCACTACAAGCCTCAAGGTAATACTAGCGCCTACAAAGAAAATGAAGAAGATCAGCCACTTAACAGATTCCCGTATAAGTTCATTGTAAATACTTGAAATCAAGTAATGCAATGCCTTATAAATTAGTAGATAAAATATAGTTACGGCGGCAAGCCACAACATATTCAGCATTATTAAATAAAGCATCAGACTAATTAAGGCAAAGTATTTGAATTTTTGTATCATTCTAAAACTGATTATTTTCCCATCATATTATCAAAATTCTGGCTGATTGTAGAATTGTTTTTAAAATCAAAAAGCGTTAGTTGCTGGACTTCATAATAAAATTTCCAATAGTGAAATAAACTTAATATGTAATTTTCGTTTGCCACCTGCCATGCTTTTCTTGAACTAGTCAGTCTCAGTAAATCTATACTTCCCGCAAGAAATCGTTTTTCAGTTATTTCATATGAAGATTTTGAGATTTCACGGTTTTTCAAGGCACTGTCCACCAGCTGCTTCTGAAGGTTGAAGTCAACGATTTTCTGGTTCAGCAGCTGTTTTATCCTGTCATTTTCCTGCTGTAAAGCAATTTCGCTTACTTCATTATTCATTTTAGCCGTTTTAATGTTTCCCTTGCGTTCTCCCCAATCCAAAATTGGTATGTTTAGCCGGATAGCAACCATTCGCTGCTCAAGAAATCTGTTGTAAGCTTCGTGAATATTATTAGCATTCTGGTTAAACCCATAACTACCTGTCATGGCTAGATCAAAACGATTTTCCTTGATTGCCTTGTCCAGATCTCGCTGCGCTTCAATGCTTTTAATCCTTAAATTGAAAATTTCAGGATTATTTTGCTCAGCCATTGCAGCAGCTTCCTTTATATCGATCTGCAGATCCGAAATTAACTCTGGCAATTCAGGAAAGTTTAAAGGATAGTCGCATCTGAGAAACAGCCTCAATTCGAATTCTGCTTTTTCAAGCTCACGTTCATTTTGCGTCAGATTAATTTCTGCATTATATAAGTCCAGTTCCAGATTTAGCAGGTCATCTTTTTCTATTGATCCCAATTCATAACGCCTGTTCCCAATTTTTAAAAGTTTTTTTGCAGATACGATATTCTCTCGGTTTAATTCTGTCTTTTTAAAAATGGTAGCCCAGCCAAAGAACAGGTTAACGGCTTTTATAGTGATGTTTTGAAGTTCAGAAATATATTCTTTTTTGGCATGTTCAAATCTAAGTGGTGCAATTTTATAGTTCCACTTGTAGGGATTAAATGCCATTATTGGTTGTATTACT
>Ga0157370_10005077_pt1 | contig 14845 bp, 11 predicted proteins | sample C35metaG_FD_113463 | JGI IMG/M metagenome (GOLD analysis project Ga0157370, IMG submission 113463) | Corn rhizosphere microbial communities from Kellogg Biological Station, Michigan, USA - C3-5 metaG | ecosystem: Host-associated > Plants > Roots > Rhizosphere > Soil | place: USA: Michigan...
AAACCGCGAGTCTCGTCACAAAGGGAATGACGCTTGCATACCCCCGGACGTGTACCCTGTATTGAGGGCCCGATGCAAGTGCGCACTGACATTTCTCCCCTTTCTCGCAGCTTCGCCCCGTGAGGAAGCATCAAACACGCTGAACCAGCTGGAACACTGAAAACCCAAAAACACCAGGCAAAGAGGACAGCAGCAAGAGGATGGCAGACACTGTGGAAGTTCAGCCTCACGAAGCCGAACAGATTCCAGAAGAGCAGCCGGAGCAACGACCGGGCGGTGGCGCTCCCAAACAGAACGATCAGACCCAGCCGCCCAAACGCGAAGAAAGAAAGCCCGAAGAAAGAAAACCCAGGAAATCCTGGGGACGGCGCATCCGCGAACACCCCATCGGCTTTCTCGCGTTCATCATTTTGCTTGTCGCGCTGGGGATCGGCATTTACTTCCTCATGCAGTACTTCTCGTCTTATGAGGACACGGACGATGCTCAGATCGACGGAAACATTTACGCCATCACCAGCCGCATCGCCGGAACCATCACTGCCGTTCATGTCGAAGACAACGATCGCGTCAAAAAGGGTGAAGTCCTGGTCGAACTTGATCCCCGCGACTTCCACGTGGCCATCGATCAGGCCAAAGCCGGCCTCCAGGAGTCACAGACCCTGATCCAGGCCGCCCAGCCGAACGTCCCCATCACCAGCGTCACCACGGAAACCACGATTGCCACAGCCCAGGCTGATCTCGCCAGTGCCCGCGCGTCGCTCGCCGGCGCCGAGCGGGACTATGAATCCGGAATCGCGCAGATCCGCCAGGCTGAGGCCGATAGCGCCAAAGCCCAGTCCGATCTGGTCCGCTATCGTCAGCTCGTCGCCAAAGACGAGATCAGCAAACAGCAGTTCGATCAGGCCGAAGCTGCCGCCAAGGCGTCCGCCGCCGTTGTAGACGCTCGCCGAGCCAGCGCTGAAGCCGCCGCGCGAGCCATCGATGCGGCCAAAGCGCGGGTCCAGCAGTCGGAAACACTCCTGACCGAGGCGCAAAGCAATCGTCCGGGTCAGATCGCGATTCAGCACGCCCAGGTAGCCAGCCGCCGCGCCACCGCCCAGCGGAATGAGGCCCTTCTGGAACAGGCCACGTTGAACCTCTCGTACACGAAAATCGTCGCGCCGGTTGATGGCATCATCGGAAAGAAGAGCGCTCAGCCGGGTCAACGGATCGCCGCGGGCCAGCAGCTCATGGCGCTTGTGCCTCTGGGCGACATCTGGGTCACCGCGAACTTCAAGGAAACTCAGCTCAAACAAATGAAGCCGGGGCAGCCCGTCACCATCCACGTCGATGCCTTCGATCGCGATTACGACGGCACGGTCCAAAACATCGCGGGCGCGAGCGGAGCCCGGTACAGCCTTCTGCCCCCCGAAAACGCGACCGGCAATTACGTCAAGGTGGTGCAGCGCGTCCCCGTTCGCATTTTGTTCAAGCCGGGCCAGGATCCGGATTTCCGGCTCCGCCCGGGCATGAGCGTCGAGCCCAAGGTCTGGTTGAATAAGTGATGTCGGCCGACAAACCGGGCCCCCAGCCGGAACCCTGGCTTCGCGGTATCCTCGAACAGTTCGATCCCGTTTGCGGCCATCTGCTCCGCTCGAGCCAGCAAATCCGCGAAGACGCCCGCAGAGCGCTTGAACTGAACGCCCGCGGATTCCATCTGAAGCACCTTGCGGGCAGCACGGACCGCCTCTGCACCTACGCTGAGGGCCGCCAGCTTTCAGACGCTCAACTCGCCGCGCTCAGTCGCGAGCACGATGACGATCAGTCTCCCGAGGCTCTCATCGCTGCAGTGGATGCCGCATTCGACCGCTACGAGGCCCTCGTGCGCGCCGCGCATCCGAACGATTTCCATGCCGTCCGCCACATCGGCCGAAAAAAGCTGCCCGTCACCCTCATCGGCCTGCTGATCCACATTGCGGAACACGGCCAGCGGCATGTGGGGCAGGCGATCACGACGGCGAAACTCACAAACCAGCGCTAACGCTCACTCCGGCTCGAAAGCCAGCAGAACGTTGCCGGGCGCGCCGCCATATTGCGGGTAGCCGGATTCGATGAACACCATACCGCCCGCAACCACCGGCCCTGCCACATCGATCGAGCCCCCGCGAGCCGCCACGAGGTCAACCGTATCGAAGTCGCGGACCGTATCGAAATCCCAGAGGATCGCCCCCGTCTTCGCATCGTAGGCGCGGATGTGACCATCGAGCGAACCTGAGAAAACCGCGCCGCGAATCGCCGTTACGGCCGCGGACTGCGCGGGACTGCACGGCCGTCTCTCTTTGCACTCAGGCGGAGGCGCAGCCCACGCACGCTGGCCGGTATCGACCCGAAACGCCATGAGGCCGCCTCCCTGCGCGGGATCGAGGTTCAGCTTCCCGGGCTTGTCGGGTTTCCCCAGGCGCACATCGGCGACCGCGACATACATCAGATTCCCGTCCGTCGCAGATCCCCATTGGATTCCGCCGAGAGCGCCGCCTTCGCCAGCCTTCGCCTGCCATAGAATTTTGCCCCGGAATCCGGATCGCCATCCGGATCCACGGCGTACACAAACCCGGATTTCTGCGAGATCAGGATTTCGCGCTTTCCCGTAGGCAGCGAGACAAGAATCGGCGAGGCGCCCACGTCCAGATCCTTGCCCGCCCCCACCGGACAGTTTCCTTTTCCCGGCTCGCCACAGGACACGTTGAACGCGTCTCCCTGGGTGAATTGTTTCGACCAGAGAATCTTCCCGGTCTTCAGATCCAGCGCGAGGAGCGCATCGCTCGTTTCCGTGGTTGGCTGAGAATAGTTGTCGCCCGTCGTGACATAGAGCCGTCCATGGCTGGAGTCCACAGTAGGGGAGGACCACACGGCAGCTCCCGATGGGCCAAAAAGCGTGCGGCCATCGCTCGATTTCCCCTGCGCCGTAGCCGCGCTGGCGATCGTGTGGGTTCTCCACTGGATGTCTCCGGTGCGCGCATCCAGTGCCACGACGCTGCCGCGAAACGTGCAACACGAGTTTCCGGGAAACACTGCCGCCAGCTCCTCGTACGAAGACACAGGAACGTAGAGACGGCCGTCCTCAAAAGCCGGCGTGCCGGTGACGAGCGCGTTCGCGTGATCGCCCACGTGAATGTTCCACAGCTGCTTTCCGGTAACGGCATCCAGCGCGGTAACGCCTCCGGTGACGTCGCCGAAGAAGACGGCGTCAGTGGAACCCGCGGAGCCGACCGCGATGCCGGACCGGACTTGCTTGGTCGTCATCGCCCAATAAACGCAGCCGCTGTGGATATCAAGCGAATAGACCACGCCATTATCGCCGCCCAGATAGGCGCGGCCCTTGTAAACAGCGGGCTGGGAACGCATCATAGTCACATTCGGCAGTCCGAACGCCCATTTGAGTTTCAGGCGGCGCACGTCCATGTCGGCTGGCTGATATCGCGAGTTTGACGCCCCGTTGCCCCAGCCCGGCCACCCCGGGCCGTTCATGGAAGCCGTCTGGTTCGGGGGGCAGGGATTCGCCACGGCGCCGATGGGGGAGGCTGGAGCCGGAACCTTGGCCAGCCAAAGAGACACCGCGGCCCGGTCAGGGGCGGAAAGCGCACTGCCCTGCTTCTTCATGACCCCGGTGGTGAGGGTTTTGAGAATGGCCTCAGAGGTCAGCTTTTCCAGCGCGGCTCGAGGCGGGATGCGCGATGACGATTTCGCATCGTGGCACTGGGCGCAATGCGCTTCGTAAATCTTCTGTCCGGCCGGCTCGTCCGCGGCTTCGAGCCAGACGGCGCAGGCGAGAAGAAGAAAGCATTTCCGCATCTCTGTTTATTGTTTCCTGGCGGTTGCCCGGATCGACCTTCCCGGGACCTGAATCAGCGTTTGTGACTTGTCCGCCCGCCCCAAACACGCGAAGATGCTTTTGTGGCGCCGGAACGCGATGTCACTTCACTTCTTGTCCGCTGGGGAAATGGCGACGCCAACGCTCTCGATGAACTTGCGCCCATCGTTTACGACGAACTCCGCAAACTCGCCCGCAGCCATTTAAGACGCGAACGCCCCGGCCACACCCTGCAAAGCACCGCGCTGGTCCACGAGGCGTATCTGCGGATGATCGACCAGCAGGGTGTTTCCTGGCAGAACCGGTCGCATTTCTACGGCATCGCCGCCCAGATGATCCGCCGCATTCTGGTCGATTACGCCCGCGCGAAACAAACCAAAAAGCGCGGCGAAGCCCTCCCGAAGATCGCTTTCGAGGAAGCCGTCGGCGTACACGGCACGGAAGATCTCGACCTGGTGGCCCTCGATGACGCCCTCAAAGACCTGGCGGAGATCGATCCCCGCCAGAGCCGCATCGTTGAACTCCGCTATTTCGCCGGACTCAGCATAGAAGATACAGCCGAAGTCCTCCAGATTTCCCCGGCCACCGTGAAACGGGACTGGACCGTTGCGCGCGCGTGGCTCAAACGCGAACTGGTACGCGGCGAAACCCGGCGGTCCGAATAGAAAGCGCAGAGGCCTTCACCTCGTGTCGTGTCCTCCATGTGGCTCGGACACGCGGCTTCAGTCGCGTCTCTGGTGGGCACTCGACCATTCCCGGTCCTCCGGGGATTTCCACAGCCCGGCTTTGACCGGATTCCCTCTATATACCGGATTACCTTTTCCCACTCATTGCGGTTTCGAATCCAACCAAAGGCTCCGGAATGCATTCCCGAAAGACGCGACTGAAGTCGCGTGCCCGAGCACGTACAATTGTCCAGCTATTTTTTGGACACTACACCTGGGCGGCGCGCTCTGCGCGGGTGAAGACTAACCCGGCCGAAGTGAACTAAACTACGGGATAAGTCAATCGAGGGGATGTCGCCGAACCGCTGGAAACAAATCCAGGAGGTGTTCCATGCCGTGCTTGAGCGCGATCCACGCGACCGCAGCGCCGCAATCGCGGAGTTATGCCCGGACGATCCGGAACTGCGCGATGAGGTTCAGTCGCTCCTGAATTCCAACGAGAGCGCAGGCCAGTTTCTCGGCAAACCGGCATTCGACGCCAAAGCCGTCGCGACGGAAATCAGCGGCGACCGAAATGCCACTCTTGCCGGTGCAGTTATCGACCATTACCAGGTCATCTCCCTGCTGGGCGCCGGCGGCATGGGTGAGGTCTATCGCGCGCGCGACCAGCGCCTCGGTCGCGATGTCGCGCTCAAAATCCTCTGCGAGTCGGGCCCCGGCACGAGCAATCTCGTCCGCCGCTTCGAATATGAAGTCCGCGCCGTCGCCGGCTTCAATCACCCGAACATCTGCCATCTCTATGATGTCGGGTACTGGAATGGCAGGCCGTTCTTCACCATGGAACTTCTGGACGGCCGCACTCTGCGGGATCACATCGGCAGCTCGCCGCTGCCGGTCTCCCAAATCCTGAGCTTCGGCGTCCAGATCGCAAGCGCCCTCGACACCGCGCACGCCAAAGGCATCGTCCATCGGGATATTAAACCGGCCAACATCTTCATTACCTCGCAGGGCCCATTGAAGGTGATGGATTTCGGCCTCGCCAAGCGGTTCACGCCCGATACTTCATCTCAGGAGGCGACCTGGACTGGCGCTCGCACCATCCCGGGCGCGGCCATGGGAACCATCGCGTACATGTCCCCCGAGCAGGCGCGGGCGCTCGATCTCGACGCCCGGACGGACCTCTTCTCCTTCGGCGTCGTCCTCTATGAGATGGCGACGGGCGTTCAACCGTTTCGCGGCAGCACAAGCGCCGTAGTCTTCGATGCCATCCTGAATCAGCTCCCCGAGCCGCCATCGCGCCTGAACCCGGAAATCTCACCCGAGCTGGATCGCATCATCCTGACGGGGCTCGAAAAAGATCGCGAGATCCGCTTTCAGTCCGCCGCCGAAATGCGGGCAGCGCTCAAGCGCGTGCAGCGCTCGCTCGAAACCCCCTCCACTGCGCAATTTTACGGGCCTGCCGCCCCCGCCTCCGCAGCCCGGCCGGACGAAGACAGCGCGCGCGGATTGCGCTCGCTCGCCGTGCTGCCTTTCGAATTCCTTCTTGGCGCGCGTGAAGGCGACGAATATCTGGGACTGGGGCTCGCCGACGCTCTCATTACGCGCATCAGCGGCGCGAGGCGTCTGATCGTGCGGCCGGCCAGCTCCGTCTACAAATACGCGGGCCGCCATTCCGACCTTCAGACCGCCGGACGTGAGCTCGGCGTCACTTATGCCATCGGTGGCCTGATTCGCCGCTCGGGCGATCAGATTCGCATCACGGTCCAGCTGGTCAGCGTCAGAACCGGCGCCCAGCTCTGGGCCGGCCAGATCGATCAGACTTTTACCACTTTGCTGGCGCTCGAAGACGCGCTCGCCCGGCTTGCGGCCGAAGCGCTCGTACCGCGCCTGAACGCCGAAGAACGTGAACTGCTCGGCACGCGCGATACCGATAACCCCGAAGCCTACGAAGCATATCTGCGCGGCAGGTATCATCGAATCGCCTATTCGGCGGAGAGCATGGCGCAGTCGCTCGTCTGCTTCATGGACGCCATCGCGAAGGACCCGAACTATTCTCGCGCGTGGGCGGGCGTCGCCGATTACTACAACTGGGCCGGCGCATGGAGCGTCCTGCCTCCGGCCGAAAGCTTCAAAGCGGCCATGAATGCCGCAAACCGCGCCCTTTCGCTGAATTCCGATCTGCCGGAAGCGCAGACTGCATGGGCGTATTCCGTCTGGAATAACGATTGGGATTGGGACGCCGCCGAACGCGCATTCCGGCGCGCGCTCGATCTGAACGATTCCTACGCGGCCGCCCACAACTGGCTCGCCTACCTGTTGAGCGCCAAAGGCAGGCATGGTGAAGCGATCGCGGAGGCCGACCGCGCGCTCGCGCTCGACCCACTCGCGCCCGGAGTCGCCGCCGGCCGTTGCCTCATCCTTTTCTATGCGCGCGAAATCGACAAGGCCTGCGAAGCCGCGCGAACCGCCATTGCCATTACGGGCGCCAATCCCACCATGCTCTCGTGTTACGCGTGGGTCCTGAGCGTAAAGCGCATGCATTCCGATGCCATTGCCAATGCGCGGCGTGCTACCGAGGCGTCGGAGAGCAAGTGGGCGCTCGCGACCCTCGCCGCCGTACTCGCCGCTGCCGGCGAAGAGGCCGAAGCGCGCCGTCATCTGGCGCAGCTCACGGCTCTGGCGGAAACGCTGCCGGTCTGCCAGTATGACCTCGCGCTCATTCACGTCGCCTTGCATGATTACGACGCGGCCATCGCGTGTCTTGAGCAGTCCGCGGCCAATCGCGAGTGGTGGGCGCGCTTCGTCGCTGTCGACTGGCGGCTGGAGCCCCTGTCGCAAAATCCGGCATTCAAAGCGTTGTGCGCGAAAGTCGCCGCTCCGGCGCGATCGGCGCCGCATGTGCTTGAGCCTGCGAACCGCGCGGCTTCCCTGAAACCAAAGCGCTTGCCGCGCAGGCTGGCGTGGGCTGTCGTCGCGCTCCTCGCGGCCGTAGCCGGCATCGCCTGGTGGCAAGTCGCAACTCCGTCGGATTCCTTTTTCCACGCTCCGCAGTTCACGAAGATCACGACCAGCGGCAACGCCACTGCGGCGGCCATCTCGCCCGATGGCCACTATGTCGCCTATGCGCTCGACGAAGCCGGCAAGTACAGTCTGTGGGTACGCCAGGTCTCCATCGCCAACGGCTTCCGCATTCTTCCCGAAAGCCCCTCCATCTTCCGCGGCCTCACATTCTCTCGGGATGGCGCATACATTTACTACGTCATCTACGACAACAACCTGATCACGCGGGGCAGCTTGTATCGTGTGCCCACGCTTGGTGGAACGCCAACGAAGGTGGCCGACGAAGTGAGCGGCGCCGTCAGTCTCTCGCCCGACAACCACCGCGAAGCTTTTCTCCGCAGCGATTTCAAAACCGGCGTCGACGAGCTGATCGTAGCCGAAGTGGACGGAACGCGCCAGACGCGCGTCGCGTCGCGCAAGTATCCTCAGCATTTCGCTTACTCGTCCGCCCCGGCCTGGTCGCCCGACGGTCAGATGATCGCGATCGCCAGCGAAAACACCGACGAGCTCGGCTTTTACGTCAGCGTTGTCGGCGTACGTCTGAAGGACCGCTCCGAAAGAGTCCTTTCAAAACGGCGATGGCAGTATGTCGAGCAAATGTCCTGGCTCCCGGGCGATCGCGGCATTCTGCTGGTCGGCAAGGATCAGGAGGCCTCGTTTCAGCAGATCTGGCATATCACCTCGCCTGACGACGAGCCGCGCCGCCTCACCAACGATCTGAACGACTATTACGGAATCAGCATCTCCAGCGGTTCCGAGGCGCTGGTCAGCGCGCAGGCGCAAACCCTGACGAACGTCTGGGAACTATCCCGCTCCGCCGCTTCCCGCCGCATAACGCCGGGCTACGGCCGTTACTTCGATCTTTCGCTCGCGCCGGCGAACTTCATCGCTTACGCTTCCGATGCCAGCGGCAATGCCGATATCTGGGCCATGGATCGCAACGGCGGCAGGCAGCGCCAGCTCACCTCGAACGCGCATCGCAATTACTCACCCTCCGTGTCGCCGGACGGCCAACGCATCGCCTTCCACTCGAATCGCACCGGGACCTGGAATATCTGGACCATGAACACGGACGGCGGGGATCTCAAACAGCTCACCAGTGACGCCAACGACAGCAACTGGCCCATGTGGACGCCGGATGGAAAGTTCCTCGTCTACCACCACATCTCCTCTTCCGGGTACCAGACGATATGGAAAATTCCCTCGACCGGAGGAACGCCGGTTCAGGTTACGGATCGCTTCTCCCTTCGTCCCGCCGTTTCACCAAAAGACGGAACGATCGCCTGCTGGTACACCGAGCAACCAGCGAATCCGAAATGGGTGCTCGCCATCCTTCCGCCTGATGGCGGCCGGCCGCTGAAGACATTTCCCATCGCATCCACTACCTCCGTCGAGAGCATGATCCGCTGGACGCCCGACGGCCGGGGCATTACCTACATAGATGAAAAGGGCGGCGTGTCGAACATCTGTGTCCAGACGATCGACGGAGCGCCGCTCCGGCAGATCACAAACTTCAACAGCGACCGGATCTTCTCATTCGATTGGTCGAAGAGCACAGGCCGCCACTCGGGCGCCGCGTTGGGCTCATGGGAATACGACAGCGACCTGATTTACTCCCGCGGTCTTCGCACCAACGACATCGTTCTGATTACCGACGCCAGATAAAGCGATGGCTTCTGCCGGCGGTTCGATCGCGTTCCCCAGCGCCATCGCCGCCCAGCTCGTCGCGGCCGCCGAGATCCACTGATCTCGCCCGTGCGGGAATCCCGATTCCTTCAGCGGCTGGAACGGAAACGCGCGCGTCTTCGTGATCCATGTACCGTCAACCTGCTGCGTCCGGAGCAGATATTCGACGCCCCGCCGGTACACTGCATCAGTCGTCAGGAGCACGCCGGCCTCTTCCAGCGCCACCAGAGCATGGCCCGTCGCATACGCGTCGGAGTCGAGCGTCTTCAACTGCGCCCATCCGCCGTCTTCACGCTGCTCGGCGAGCAGGGCTCTCGCTGCGCGCGCCACCGCTTCGGCATCCGCGCCGGACCAGTCGAGTCCCGATACGAGCATGATCTTGTCTTCGGTAGTCTTCGCAACCGCATTGTTTAGCCACTCCCGCGCACTCGCAATCCGGCCCTTCCATTCCTCCGACCGACCCGGCACGCCGTAAAGCCGGATCGCGCGCACCGCGAGGGCCGTTGCCTGGATATCGCCGTTCTCGATCGGCGCGCGATTAATGTAGCTCGGCCAGCTGCCGTCCGGAAGCTGTCTCGACGCAATCGCATGCACCGCGGCAGCCGTCACTCCGCTCGCAGGGACGTTCTGCGCCTTCATCGCGAGCAGAACGTACGGCAACGCCACCTGAACGTCCGGAATCCCGTAGCTGGTCTCGAGCATCGGCTCGCGGAACTGCGTCGCCATCGCCATCATGAAGCCCTTTTGCTGCTCGATATTCTGCTCGTCCACTCCCAGCCCATGCTTGCGCGCAACGCTGGCCGCCATCATCGGCAGAGTGTTGTTGTGGCAGGATGCGCAGCCCGATACCTTCACGAACGAGGGGCCGCTCTTCAGCAGAGTCGGCAGGCTCTTCTCGACCGCCTTCCGGATCTCCGGCTGCTCCGCGCCGGCGGCAAGGGCCGGGATTGCGGCGATCGCTACCGCCGCAATCGCCGGAATTGCATTAACGATTCGCATTGTTCTCTCCCCCTTCACTTTTTTCTTCCAGCAGATGCACGATCTCCGTCGCGCCTCTCCGCTTCGCCCATGTCAGCGGCGTTTCACCCATCGCCGTCTTCACATTCACAGCCGCGCCCGCATCCAGCAGCGCCTCTACCGTCTCCGCATCGTCCCGCTCGGACATCGAGGCCCATACCAGCGCCGTCGAGCCGAGCGCGTCTTTCGCATTCACGTCCGCGCCAGCTTTGATCAGCATGCGGACGATCTCCGGACATTCCTGAAACGACGCCCAGATCAGCGGAGTCATCTGAATCGGCCCGAACGTCAGGTTCACCTTCGCGCCGTGCTCGATAAGCGTCCGCACCGCCTCCACGTTGCGAGCTGAAATGGCTTCGGTAAGGGCTGTTCCGCCGGTCGTCATCGCGGCATTCACGTCCACGCCTTTCGCGATCAGCAGTTCCACGGTCCGGTTGTCGCCCGATCGCGTCGCGAGCATCAGCGCCGTGGATCCCGCCGCGCGCGTAAGGAAGTCGCCCGAGTTATCGCGCGCATTTACGTCAGCGCCGCGCTCGATCAGATAGCTCGCGATCATAAACGAATCCCTCTGGGCCACGGCAACCAGCAGCGGCGTCCTGCCGAGAGTCGATTTCGCATTCACGTCCGCGCCTTTTTCCAGCAGCGGCTTCACCTTGCCGAAATCCCCTGCGGCGACAATCAGCGCGGTCGCTCCGTCCTTCGCCTTTGCGTTCGGGTTGGCGCCTCGCTGCAAGAGGAGGCGAACCGTGGCCGCATCGTCGTAGAGCGCCGCGTCGACCAGCGCCGGTGTTCCTTCCGCGCTGACCGCATTCGGGTTTGCTCCGGCATCCAGAGCCGCCATTATTCGGGGGCGGTCGCCCTCGTGTATCGCCGAAAACAGCTCCGCGTTTTGCGCCGCATTGTCCCGCATGCGTGTGGCGCCGAACACCGGGATTGCCGCTAGCGACGCAGCCACAGCAAAAATGTTGCGAACAATTCCTTTCATGATCTCCTCCTGTTGAAGCGGGTGGGGGGCGGCTTTACCGCCGCCCCGCCGCCATCGTTGTTGCCCCCATGTCAGCGTTCAGATTGATCGAGCTGCCCGGGTTAACCTGCAGCACTCTGTGCCACTCGCCGCGCGGCGATTTCACCTCAACGTCATGGCTGCCGGCCGCCATTTGCAGCGTAGTCGGCGTGCTGCCAACGAATCCCCCATCAACCTGGATATCCGCGCCGCTAACGTTCGAGTTGATCGTCACCGTCGCCATACCTGCGGCTGCGTTCGGGCGCGGATTCGCAGGCGCGCCCGTTTGCAGGCTGGTCTGCTGCATCGGACCGGGACCTGCTGCCGGAACAGGCGCCGGCGCCCCGACCGAGTGATTCTCATCGGTGAACGCGTCGAAGATCACGCCCTTATTGATCGTCGTGTCCTTGCCTTTCATCAGCAGGAACACCGGCGCGGCCGGCCAGAAAACCACGGCCACGCCCGCCGTAATCACCCCTGTCCGCACAGCGTGGCTCTCCCCGTTTTTCTTGGTCAGCGTGTAACGCAGCGGAATCCATTGCCCATCGATTGCGCGCACCCGGTCAAGTGAAAAGTCCAGATGTCCCGCGCGTCCCATGCGCCTTTTCTCCTGAGCCTCGGTTACCGTTCCTGTAACCCGGGACCCTTCCGGTATCACGACCGTATCCCCAACCCGCACGGGTTCGGTGACCGAGAGCTCGACCGTCTGACCCTCCTGGGCCGTAGCGGACGAGATTGTCTGGTCCAGCCGGATCCGCAGTTTGGTTCCGTCCGGAATCGTAAGATCGGCCCAGGCGGTGGATGTGGCCGCGGCCGCGATGGCGAAGAACAAAGTTGCTTTCATGTCGAGTGCTCCTTTCGGCCTGCTTGGCCGTTCTGAGTCAACTCGCGGGCAACCCGAGCCAAAAAGCTCACTGGCTCAAAAAAATTTTTGAGAGGAAATCAGGAGTTCAGAAGACGCGTGAACTGCTCGTAAGAGCGTGCGATATCGGCCAGATCCGGTCCGCTCGTGCTGTCATGCTCGATGACGTACCAGTCAACAGCGGCCAGCTGCGCGTCGCGGACCAGCCCGGGCCAGTCCATCGAGCCCGTTCCGATGATCAGGTCGGGCTTAGTCGCCGTATAGTCCTTGACGTGGATCATCCGCGTCCGCCGGCGATAAGTCTCGAGCACTTCCACGGGGTTCGCACCGCCATAGCCGGCATTCCCGAGATCGAGCTCCAGGAAGATCCCCGGAGCCGATCGAAGAAAAACATCCAGCGGCCGTTCTCCGTCCAGAGCTTTGAACTCAATCGCGTGGTTGTGATAACCGAGGTCGAGCCCGTCTTTCCTGAGCTGATCCGAGAGCCTCACGAAAAGAGTGGCTGCCCCGCGCCAGCCGGTGAGGTCTTTCGTATAGGTCGCGGGTAGTCCCGGCACAATCGCCTTCTTTGCTCCCACGCCGTGCAGAAAATCGACCGTCGCCTGGTATTTCGGCGCCTGGACCTGAACGAATGACACGTGCGCCCCGCAACAGACCAGACCGTGGTCATCCAGAAAGCGGCGAAACTCCGGGGCCGCATGCCCGTAATCTCCAGCAAGCTCGACGCCGTCGAATCCAATCTCCTTGACGCGCACGAGCGTGCGAGGAAGGTTCGCCGCGCACTGGTCGCGAACCGAAAACAGTTGAAGCCCAATCGGAATCCGGCGCTCGGCGGCGCGGGCTGTGCAAAACGCGCCCGCGCGCATCCCGAGCAGAAGTTGCCGGCGGGAGATCACGGCTGCTTCGGCTGCATTCCGGGCGCCAGCCCCTCAGAGCGCCGCCAGAACCTCTTCGGCGTGACCTTCAGGTTTCACATTGTTGAAGATCTTCGCGATCTTTCCGTTCTCGATGACGAACGTCATACGCGCCACTCCCATTACCTTCTTACCGTACATGTTCTTTTCTTTCATGACGCCGTATTTCTCGGCGACATCCTTGCTGTCATCGGCCAGCAGGGTGAAGTTCAGGTCGTATTTCTCCTTGAATTTCGATTGCGCTTTGGTTGTGTCGGGTGAGATCCCCAGCACCGTCACGCCTTTTTTCGTGAACTTCTTTGCCGTGTCGCGAAACTCGCGCGCTTCGATGGTTCAGCCGGGGGTATCCGCGCGCGGGAAGAAATACAGCACGATCTTTTCGTTCTGGTGCTGCGCCAGATCGAATTCCTCGCCCGAATCCGTCAGCACCTTGAACTCCGGGGCTTTGTCGCCTTCTTTCAGCATTCTTGCTCCCTCAGGAAAGTTTGGACTTCAGCAACTCCGTCACGGTTGCGGGATTCGCCTGGCCCCGTGATGCTTTCATCACCTGGCCGACCAGAAAACCGATCACCGTCGCCTTGCCGCCGCGGAACTGTTCCACCTGCTTCGGATTTCCAGCAATCACCTCATCCACGATCTTTTCGAGCGCGCCCGTGTCCGTAATCGGCTTGAGGCCTTCCCGCTCCATAATCACCGCGGGAGTGTCGCCTGTTTCGAACATTTTAGGCAGCACTTCTTTGGCGAGCTTCCCGGTCAACTGGCCTTTTGAGATGAGCGCAACCAGCTCGCCCAGGTGTTTCGCCGATACCGGAGATTCGGTGATTTCTTTGCCGGCGCCCTTCAGCAGGCCGGCCAGTTCGCCCATCACCCAATTGGCGGCCATCTTCGGGTCCTTCGAAACGTCCGCCACTTCCTCGTAATATCCGGCCATCGCGCGCGTAGCCGTCAGCACCTGCGCGTCGTATTCGCGCAGACCGAACTGCTCGATAAACCGCGCCCGCTTCTTCGCCGGGAGCTCCGGCATGGAGCGAATCAGTTCTTCTCGCCACGCATGGCCCACGCGCAACGGGACCAGATCCGGCTCCGGGAAATAGCGGTAATCGTGCGCATGTTCCTTGCTGCGCATCCCCACCGTTTCGCCCGTATCGGAGTTGTAAAGTCGCGTCTCCTGCTGGATCCGCCCGCCGCCTTCGATCACCGCCACCTGCCGGGCGATTTCGTAATCGAGCGCCTGCTTCAGAAAGCGGAACGAATTCAGGTTCTTCACCTCGGCCTTGACGCCGAACTTTTCCGCGCCCTTCAGACGAACGGAGACATTGGCATCGCAGCGCAGATGCCCCTTCTCCATGTCGCAGGTCGAAATCTCGACGAATTGCAGCGTCTGCTTCAACTCCGTCAGATACGCGAATGCCTCGTCCGAAGACCGCATATCCGGCTCGCTCACGATTTCGATAAGAGGCGTCCCGCAGCGGTTCAGATCCACGTAGGTGTACCGGTCGGAATCCCGGAACCCATCGTGAATGCTCTTGCCCGCATCGTCTTCCATGTGAACGCGGGTGATCCCGATCCGCTTTTGCGCGCCCTCCACTTCGATATCGACGAATCCATGCTCGGCCAGAGGCTCGTCGTACATCGAAATCTGGTAGCCCTTGGGCAAATCCGGATAAAAATAGTTCTTCCGCGCGAACCGCGACACCGGGTTCACGGTACAGTTCAACGCGATCGAAGCCTCCACCGCCAGTTCCACAGCCTCCCGGCTCAGCACCGGAAGCGCGCCCGGAAGCCCCA
>Ga0157370_10005082_pt1 | contig 14840 bp, 16 predicted proteins | sample C35metaG_FD_113463 | JGI IMG/M metagenome (GOLD analysis project Ga0157370, IMG submission 113463) | Corn rhizosphere microbial communities from Kellogg Biological Station, Michigan, USA - C3-5 metaG | ecosystem: Host-associated > Plants > Roots > Rhizosphere > Soil | place: USA: Michigan...
ACCATCAGCCCCCAGGTGATCGCGGCATGCCGGCCGCGCAGCAACTGGCGCATGCCGACGCGTGCGGACGCATCGCTTTCCGCGCGAATCACGTCGCTGGCGTGGTGGGCCTGCGCAAGCATCGGCACGGCGCTGCCCGAGAAACGCTGCAGCACCGCACGCGCCTGATCCTCCAGCCCGGCCAGCGCGAGGAAGCGCGGCGACTCGGGGATGTAACGGTTGAGGAAGACGATCAGTGCGCCGGTGGGCAGGTTGAGCAGCCACAGCGAACGCCAAGTGTAGGTCGGCTCGAGCAGCGTCGCAGCGCCCGAGGCGAGCAGGTAGCCGGCCGAGGTGCCGACGCCGCCCAGCGCCACCAGCAGCCAGCCGCGATGCCGGGTCGGAATGGTCTCGGCCATCAGGGTGAAGGCAATCGGCAGCATGCCGCCGGCGGCAGCTCCCATCATGAAGCACATCACCAGGTTCCAGCCGAACGCCGGCATCGCGCCGCAGATCGCGGTGCCCATGAACATCAGCGCCGACAGCAGGATGGTGGCGCGCCGGCCGAACAGGTCGCCGAGCCGACCCCACACGATCGAGCCGACCACGGTACCGGTCAGCGCCGACAGCGCCAGGAATCCGACCGTCGAGCCACTGATGCCGTATTCGGCCGACATGCCCGGCATCGCGAAACCGATCGTGGCCGGCTTCATCACGTCCACCGCCAGCGCGACGGTGAGCACGGCCACCAGCTTCCAGTGCTCGCGATTGAGCGGCACGTGGTCGGCGGCGTGGAACGGCAGCGGGCTGCGATCGGGATGCAGGGTGCGCCGCATCTGCTCCATCCGCGGCATCAGGCCGTAGCCGGCCAGCAGCACGCCGGAGGGCACCAGCGCCATGCCGACCCGCATCAGGTGGTCCATCGGCATCCCAACGAGGCGATAGTGCATCGGTGCCGCCATCACCAGCATCGGCAGATGCGCCAGCACGCCGGCGACGATCAGCGCGGTACCCAGCCAGAACGCGACTGGGTGGTGGAAGGAAATATTTCTGGATGGCATGCGCGAGTCTGTCGGGGGAGGCGGAGCGCTTCGGGTCGGGGCGGATTCAACGACGATCCGAACCACCGAATCAGTCTGCGTGGAAACGCTGCCCACCCGTGAACGTGATGGATCGGTGCATCATCCCTCAATCCCGAAGCGCGTGCGCAGGTCGCGCCGGCCGCTCGGGGTCAGGCGCAAGGCGCGGCTGTCCATGTCCTTGACCACCCATCGACGCTTCAGGGCGGCATCCAGCAGCATCGCGCCCACGGCGCCGCCGATATGCGGTCGCCGCTCGCTCCAGTCCAGGCACGCACAGGCAAGACGACGTCGCGACGACCGGGCATGCGCGATGTCCATGCCGAGCCTGGCGAATACCGTGGTACCCGCGTCGGTGAGGTCATACGTGCCGTCGCCCCGGGGATCGGCCGCCAGCAGGCGCAGCGCGATGAAGCGGTCGTGCAGGGCGACGGCCAGGGCGCCCGCCATGTGGTCGTAGCAGGTGCGCGCGGCGCGCAGGCGGCTCGGGGTGTTGGGTTCGAAGCGGACGCGCGGACTCGCGGCGATGACCGACAGCGCCTCCAGCGCCGCCGCCACCTCGGGGCTGCTCAGGCGGTAGTAGCGATGCCGGCCCTGGGCTTGCATCTGCAGCAGATGCTTCTTCGCCAGCGTAGCCAGGTGCACGCTGGCGGTCGATGCGCCGACCTCGGCCACGATGGCGAGCTCGGTGGCGGTACGCGCATGGCCATCGAGCAGGCAATACAGCATCCGCGTCCTGGCCGGCTCGGCGATCGCCGCAGCCACCGCGGAAACACTGATATCGGCATCCGCATCGGCGACATTCATGGTTTGATCGTAGGCGAAGTATTCCGATGATTCAATCGCGACACTGTGCGGCATGAATTCGTCCGAGGCTTCGAAAGAAAGCGCACGGGACAAACCGATCGTCCCTCCACCCGATCTGCCGGGTCGTCGCGATTTCCTGGCCCGGGCCGGCTTCCTGGCCGCGTTCTTCGCCACGGGGATGCCGATGATGCGTGGCGGCGAGGTTGCCGCGTCCAGCACCCTTCAACCGCAACGACCAGGGAGTACCGCCGTGATGATCACCTGCATCATCCGCTACGAAATCGACCCGTTCCAGCGCGAGGCCTTCAAGGAATACGCGGAGCACTGGGGCCGCATCATTCCCCGTTGCGGCGGACACCTGGTGGGCTACTTCCTGCCGTGGCAGGGCACCAACGACGTCGGCTGGGGCCTGATCGGGTTCGACAGTCTCGCCGCCTACGAGGCCTACCAGGGACGTTTGAGGAAGGACCCCGAAGCCCTGAAGAATTTCGCGATGGCGCAGTCGAGGCGATTCATCCTGCGCGAAGAACGGAACTTCGTCGAAGTCGTGAACGGCACGTTCGACATCCCCGCCGCGGCCGTGTGAGCCGCGCGGTGATGGCGTGAGGAAAATCGGCATCCTGGGCGGGGTGGGCTGGCGCGCCGGCGCGGAGTACTACGCCGGCCTGTGTCGCCTGGGCGAGGCATGGCGATCGCAGGCGGACAAGAGCGCCGTCTCGCCGATGCAGGAAATGTCGATCGAATCGCTGGATCAGGCCACGGCGATCGCCTGCCTCGGCGTCGATGGCGACGAGGCGTCATGGTCGCGTTTCGATGCCTACCACCGCGATGCGCTGCGGCGACTGCAGGCGGCAGGCGCCGAGTTCGCGATCATGGCCAGTGTCACGCCGCACCATCGGCATGCACAGATCGTGCGCGGCTTGGGCATCCCGGTCATCGACCTGTTCGATGCGGTGGCGCAAAAATGCGCACGGATCGGTGCGAGGCAGCTGATGATCCTGGGAACATCGCATACGATGGCGTCGTCGGTATTCCGCGCGGTGCTGGCCCGGCATGGCGTCGAGGGCACGGCTCCACGCGAGGCCGCCGCGCGCGCGTTGATCGGTGCATTGATCACGCAGTTGCAGCACGGAAACATCGACGGCGTCGCGGCACGCCTGGGCGGCATCGCGAAGGCCTCATTCGCGTCATCGACCGACGCCGGTTCCGTGGCATGCCTGGCCTGCACCGAGCTGCCGCTCGCCTTTCCCGAAAGCAGGGCACGGGAGGTCTTCGAAACGGCCGGCGTCACCTACCTCAACGCTGCCGCGATCCACATCGCCGCCGCGTTCGAGCGGACGGTCTCGTCGACATGATCGCGCGTGGCCTGCTGCTGCTCGCGGCGTGGGCGTTGCCATGGCTGGCGGTCGCCGATGGCGCGGGTGCGCCGGCGAGCGGTTTGCAACGCGAGGTGGTGTTCATCGAATACTCGCCGCTCGCTCGCAGCGGCGAACTGTTGCGGCGCCTGCTCAGCCCGTTGAATGCGCTGCGCGTGCGCCGCGAGCTGGCGCAGTCGAAGCAAGGCTTGCGCGAGCAGCCGCTCGACCTGACCCGGCAGAAGTTTGCGCTCTACGTGCCCGACGCGCCCGCCCCCGCGCGAGGCTATGCGCTGCTGGTGTTCGTGCCGCCGTGGCCGCAAGCCGTCGTCCCGCCGCGCTGGATGGCGACACTGGAACGTCGCCGCACGATCTTCGTCAGTGCGGCGCATTCCGGCAACGACGCCGACGTCATGGATCGCCGCATCCCGCTGGCACTGCTGGCCGAGCGGAATGTCGCGCGACGCTATCGGGTCGATCCGCAGCGCATCTACATCGGCGGGTTTTCCGGCGGGTCGCGCGTGGCCTTGCGCATCGCGCTCGATTTCCCGGATGTGTTCCGCGGCGCCCTGCTGGATGCCGGCAGCGATCCGATCGGCAATGCGCAGATTCCGCTGCCGACGCATGAGCGGTTCCACCGCTTCCAGGGTTCGACGCGACTGGTATATCTGACCGGCGGGCGCGACGACGCGCATCTCCGGCAGGATGTGCGCAGCCGGCAGTCGATGCGGGATTGGTGCGTGTTCGATCTGGCCGACGAGGGGGTGAGCATGCCGTGGACGGGCCACCAGCTGGCGGGCCCGGCGGCGTTCGAACGAGCGCTTGTGGCGTTGGGGAAACCCGCCCGGCCCGATTCCGCTGCGCTTGCCGCTTGCCGCCGTCGCATCGATCGGGAGCTGGCCGCGCTGGTGCAGCGGATCGGCGACCTGCTGGGCAATGGCCGCCTCGACGCCGCGCGAACCGTGTTGACCCGGATCGATGTGCGCTTCGGTGGCCTGGCGGCGCCGCAGAGCGTCAAATGGCAACAGGTACTGGATGCGCCGCGTTGACTGGTTCGTGGCTGGCGGGAAGGCGCTTGCTCAATCCTCGTCGCGGCTGCGGAAAGCCTGGCGCAGCAGCAGGAACGCGCCGATCGTGCCGGCGATGATCGCGACCGTGGCCGCCGGATGACGATTCACCTGGCGACGCAGGCGGCGATACTGGTAGTTCGCTTCGTCGGCGAAATCCTCGGCCGCATGCGACAGCTGCCGGCGATAGTCGTTGCCGCGACCACCGAAGCGCTCGTGGATGCGCTTGCGCCCGCGTTCGATGAGGTCCTGTGCACTGCTGCTGGCGCCATTCGCGTAGTCGCGTACGCGCTCGCCGGCACGCCCGGCGGTGTCGCGGATCTGTCGTTCGATTTCACGGTTGCGCATGGCGGGACTCCTCGGCATATGGACGCACAGGCTGCCAGCGCCGCCGTGACCGAGGCGTAAACAGCCGTCCGTCCGGAGCGCCTCCCGTTCAGCCGCCGAGCCGATACTCGCCGCCGCGTTCCAGTGCGCGCCGGTAGGCTGGCCGGGCGTGGATGCGTTGCAGGAAGGCGCCCAGGCGCGGGTAGCTGCTGCCGAGTCCGCCGCGCGCGGCGAAGGCCTCGAGCGGAAAGCTGAGCTGGATGTCGGCGGCGCTGAACGAATCGCCGACGAACCATTCGCGCTCACCCAGTTCGGCGTCGAGATAGTCCAGGTGCAGCTTCAATTGGGGATCGGTGAACGTGCGGTCGACCTTGTCCGCGATGCCGCGGGCGATCGGCTTCACGAAGAACGGTGCCGGCGCCGTCCTGACCCGGTTCAGCACCAGCTTCAACAGCAGCGGCGGCATCGCCGAGCCTTCGGCGTAGTGCAGCCAGTAGCTGCAGCGCAGGCGTTGGGATGTGCCGGCCGGCGGCAACAGCTTGCCCTCGCCGTAGCGGTCGGCGAGGTATTCGATGATCGCGCCGGACTCGGCCATGGTCAGCTCGCCGTCGGTGATCACCGGCGACTTGCCCAGCGGATGCACGCGCCTGAGTTCCGGCGGTGCCAGCATCGTCTTCGGGTCGCGCTGGTAACGCTTGATCTCGTACGGCATGCCAAGTTCTTCCAGCAGCCACAGGATGCGCTGCGAGCGCGAATTGTTGAGGTGATGGAGGGTGATCATGTGCGGCTACCGGGAGACATGGTTGTCGTATGAAGCGAGCCAGGCCCGCGACGAATCGGCGCGCGGTGAGGACTCCTGACGATCCCGCCTGGAAGATCGAAGGAAGGTGGATCGCGTTGCGGCAATGGATGGCGGCACGGGTCAATCCCTCTTTTGGGAAGGAACCAGCATGCTGGATGGATCGAGGACAGGCCACGGCGCCATGAATGCGCGTACGCGCGACGAGGTCGTGGCTGGCTAGGGATCAAGCGTGGCCGTGCGCGACAGCACCGACACGCCGCGTTCGTCGAAAGCCTCCACCGCCACCACGTAGCGCACGCCCTTGTTCAAGGAGCTCAGCTTCAGTCGGGTCGGCTGGTCGGCGAAACGCTGGTAGCACTCGTGCAGGCGATCGGCGGACAACCCCCAGCGCACGTTGTAGCCCACCGCGCCGGGCACCGCCTTCCACACGATCTTGGCGTCGCGCGCATCGGGCAGGCGGCGCGCACTGACCAGTACCGGTGCCGGCGGCGGTGGCCCGTCGGCGTTGCCGAAGACGCGCAGGTCGGCGATCGCCAGGTTCCTCGCGCCGACATGCACGTGCACGTAGCGGAGGTAGCGCACCCGCGCCGGTTGTTCGAGTTCGACATACGCGTTGGCGTGGTCGCTGGTGTCGTGCGAACGATCGGCCACGCGGATCCAGTGCCTGCCATCGATCGAACCCTCGAGCACGAACCGGGTGACGATGTCGGGCGCGTCGCCATAGCGTCCCGACTCGAAGTCGGCGTAGTCGACCTGCACCGCACGCACCGTGCGCGGGCCGCCGAGGTCGAGCGTGAGCGTCTGCCCGGGCGCGTTCGCGGTCGCCAGCCAGAACGTGCGCGGGTTTTCGTCGGTGGCATCGGCGGCCGGGTGGCCGGCCACGCTGGACGAGGCGTGCGCGGCCTTGCGATACGACAGCAGCATCCAGCCGGTGAACGTGCTTTCTCCTTCGCGCAGGCGATGATCGGGCATGCGCTGCGGGAAGTCGCCGAAACGGGTGTCGACCCACATCTGGCCGTCCGCATGGAAACCCGCGGGGAACAGGTCGATGCGCCGCTCGAATCTCCAGTTCAGGCCGATCCACGCGGTGCCGGTGTTCCAGTAGTTGCCGTACGCGTCCTGGAAGGTGGAGCCGTGGCCGGCGCCGACGACGAAGCCGCCGGGCTTGTAACCGACCGGGTTGTAGGGTGCATAGCGGAACGGCCCCAGCGGATGGTCACCCACGTAGACGCCGGTGGCGTAGACGTTGTACTCGGTGCCGGGTGCGCCGTATTGCAGGTAGTAGCGGTTGCCGTGGCGATTCATCCAGGCGCCTTCGACATACGGCGCAATCGTGGGGTCGTCGTGATCCTGGCCGAAGCGTTCCCACCCGTGCGTGGCCGGATCGGCCTTCAGCAGCGCGACGGGTTTCGTGACGAAGGCCACCCGCTTGCCCTCGCCTTGGTCGGCGTGGTCGAACGCCAGATCGATCTGCGCACCGTACAACGGAAAGACGTTGGACGAATCCCAGTACAAATAGACCTTGCCGTCGCGATCCTGGAACAGGCCCGGGTCCCACGGCCCGGGCGGCAGGTCACCCGGCTTCATCGCGCTCTCGTGGCCGGACCATACCGCGCCGGGCACCGGCGGCAGCAGGCGCGTCCAGAACTGCCAGCGACCCCGTGCGGGATCGGTCGAAGACAGCAGCGGGCGCGGCTCCATCGCCGCCTGCATCAGGAGCAGCTTGTCGTCGGCGACCAGGGTGGCCGGCGCCACCGGTCCGTCGAACGGCCAGCGATCCGGCTTGACGAACTGCCAGTGCACCAGGTCGGTCGAGCGCCAGTAACCGTCGGCGAGAGTCAGGAACAGATACCAGGCATCGTGATAACGCACCACCGCCGGATCCGCGCCGGTGCGGTACGAGATGCCCTGGTTCATCTGCTCGTAGTTGTAGCGATAGTCCAGGTCGACCGGGTTGGCCCAGGTGCGGCCGGCGGCTGTACTGGCCGCCGCCGCGCCGGCACCGAGCAGGCCGGCCGCCAGCACGACGAGATGAATCGCGCGCAAGCGCGGGCGGCGCCGGATCAAGCGTCGGGAAGTCGATGGCATCGCTCAAGAATGCACCGCCGCTTGTGCGCCTGCAACTGCGGCAGCATGGGCGCCATGCGGATCGATGCGGCTTCAGTAGATCTCGCCGACGCAGCAGCGCAGGCTGCCACCGGCCTTCTCGATCTCGTCCAGTTCCACGGCGCCGATCGCAAAGCCATAGTCAGTCAACGCCGTTCGCTGTGCTTCGCTCAATGCGGCGACGGCGCAGGCGCTCATCCATACCCGTTCGCCGGACAGGGTGATCGCGTTGCCGGCGAACGCCTGCTTCTGGGCCGGTGTCAGCCAGACCGCGCGGTTGCCGTAAGCCATGGCGATCGCCTGTGCCGCGGCCGGATCGCGGAAGCCGTCGGCGGCGATGATCGCGGCGCGACCGGCCAGCAGGGTCAGCACCACGTTGGCGTGGTATTCGGTTTCGGCCAGCTCGAAGCAATAGGTCAGGCGCAGCCTGAAGGCCTGGTGCATCGCGCGTGCGCCGGCCATGTCGCAGCGCTCGCTGAGGCCGCAATAGCCGACGCCGCGCGCGCGGTCGATGATCAGCGAACCGGTCAGCTCGGCGACCAGGTCGGTGCAGCCGGACAGGTCGACCTCGTCGTAGCCGAGTACCTCGCCGAAGAAGTCGCGGATGTCGCTGCGTTCCGCCTCGCGCTGGCGCACCGCGTGGCGCATGCGGCCCACGATCAGCCGGCCCGGCGCGGTGCCGAACACGTTGTTGGGGAATACCGCGTCGGGTGTCGCCGGATCGCCGGGGAAGGTGATCACCGGCACGTCCGCGCGCAAGGCCTGCGCCAGGGAGTTGTGCTGGGCCAGTGCCTTCAGCGGATCGACGGCGAGGCGCATGTCCATGTAGCGGTTGTCCCGCGCCGATTCCGCCGCCAGGCTGAACTCGCTTGGCGCGACCAGGAAAGCCGCGCGCGCCGTGGCCGCGGCGCCGGGCAGCGGCGACAGTGCGGTGAAGGCGTCGAGGAAATCGGTGGCGGAAGTGGTGATCACGGTGCGCTCCTCGGGAGATTCACAGCGTATCCGCTGCCGGCGTGGCCGCGAGATTTTTCTCGACGTGCAATTGCTGGCGCCGGCGCAGGCTCGGGAACATCGCCATCCACAAGCCCACCACCAGCAGCGTGCCGATGCCGCCGAGCACGGTGGCGTTCACCGCGCCCAGCCACGCGGCCAGCATGCCGGACTCGAACTCGCCGAGCTGGTTGGAGGTGTTGATGAAGATCGCGTTGACCGCGCTGACCCGGCCGCGCATGTCGTCGGGCGTATCCAGCTGCACCAGCGCACCGCGGATCACCATGCTGACCATGTCGAAGGCGCCCAGCGCGAACAACGCCAGCAGCGACAGCCACAACGCGGTGGACACGGCGAACACCAGCGTCGCCACGCCGAAGCCGGCCACCGAGGCGAACATGATCGGCCCCACGCGCCGCTGCATGTCGTGCCGCGCCAGCCACAGCGACATCAGCAGCGCACCGGCCGCCGGTGCCGCGCGCAGCAGGCCCAGCCCCCATGGGCCGGTGTGCAGGATGTCCCTGGCGAAGATCGGCAGCAACGCGGTGGCGCCGCCGAGCAGCACGGCGAACAGGTCCAGCGAGATCACGCCCAGCACGTCGGGCCGTCGCCGGATGAAGTGCACGCCGGCGAACAGCGTCTTCAGCGTGGCCGGTTCGCGCCGCGGCGGCGCCTGTTCGTAGCGCAGGCGCACCAGCATGGTCGCCGAAACCAGGTACAGCGCCGCGGCGACCAGGTAGACCACGCCCGGGCCGGCCACGTAGAGGAACCCGCCCAGCGCCGGCCCCATGATCATCGCCGCCTGGCCGGCCGAGGCGTTCACCGCCATCGCCCGCGGCAGGATCCGCGCAGGTACCAGCGCCGGCAGCATGGATTGCAGCGCGGGGAACTCGAACGCCTTGGCCACGCCGATCACGAAGATGAGCGCGAGGATGCCGAGTTCGTGGATGTCGTGCGCCAGGCTCAGGCCGGCCAATGCCGCGATCGCCAGCCATTCCACGACCTGGCCGACCAGCACGATGCGTCGGCGCTCGAACTGGTCGGCCACGTGTCCGGCCGGCAACGCCAGCAGCAGCGAGGGCACGAACTGCACCAGGCCGATCAGGCCCAGGTCGAAGGCGCGGCCGGTGATCGCGTAGATCTGCCAGCCCACCGCCACCGACAGCATCTGGAAACCGAAGCTGGAGCAGATCCGGGCCAGCCAGAACGCGACGAAGGCGCGGTGTCGGAACAGCGAGTCCGCGGCAGATGTCGTGGGCGATGGCATGGGGAATCCCTGGGGGAGGCCATTATCCGGGTTGGCCCAACGCGGGTTCAACCGGAAGGCCCGCATTTGACGCGCTCTTGCCGCGTCGATGCGTAAATTCTTCCTCGGTCCGGTTCACTGGAGAATGCCTCATGGGCAGAGAAGCAGCATGTGTGTTCACCGACGAGGACGGCATCCGCAGGCTCGAGTCGCTGGTGCATCAATTGCCGGCCAACAGCCATGTCGTGGTGCTGCTGCAGGACGGCAGCCGTTGCGATGGCGTCGTCAGCGTGCGGCCAAGCGTGCAGGTGTTCCGCGATCACGATGATCGTGAAGGCATCAATGCCGCCGTGGAGCTGGAACGCCCGGACGTACCGGGTTGGAACCGGCGGATCTGGCTCGACCAGGTGGTGCGGGTCGAGCACCTCGATTCGGGCATGGCCAGTGAGAGCTGAGCGCGCCACCGGCAGTTGCGTGCACATGCCGCAGGTTTCAAGCTGGCGGCCTGCAATCGACAGGAATGGCGCGGATGAACAACACACTTCGTCTCGGTCTGCTGGGCGCGGCCTGCACCGGCTTGTTGCTGGTGGCCTGCTCCCAGCAATCCGGCTCGCCCGCCCCCACGGCCGAGCAGCAAAAGGCGCAGGCCGACACGGCCGCCGCGGCGGGCAATCTCGCCACCTATCGGCAGTTGTTGAAGCTTCACAACGACGAGATGGTGGTGACGATGGGCAAGGACATCGTCAGTCGCTTCCCCGGCAGCGATGCGGCGAAGGAAGTCGAACAGACCCTGCCGGCGATCGAAAAGCGCTACGAGGCAAATCGCGAGAAAAATCGCCTGGCCGGCCTGTGGACGTATCAGGTGGCGCCGATGGCCGGCGGCACGCAGTCGACCGCCAGCATCTACAGCACCCGCGCCGATGACAGCGACCCGGTGCGGCTGGTGCTGCGCCGGCACACCAGCTGGGGCCAGAGCGCGTTCCTGTATGGCAGCAAGCCCGGTTTCCTCTGTCGCGGCAACTGCACCATCACCGGCAAGGCCGATGGCAAGCCGGTGCGGATCAAGGCGTTCACGCCGCAAGGCGGGGAACCGGCGCTGATGATCCTCGACGACAAGGCGTTCATTGCACTGCTCGAGAAAACCGGGAAGCTGGAGCTGGACGCGACCCTGCTCGATGGCAAGCGGGACGAGACCCTGGTCTACGAGGTGGGCGGCTTCGATCCGGCCAGGTGGACGCCCCTGGACAAGGGTCGCAAGGGCAAGGCCGGCAGGAACTGAAGCCGGCAAGTCGGGTCCCGGGCAATGCGCCGGCCGGTGCACCGCGCGGGTCCCGCTGCGTTGTCAGTCATGCACCTTCACGGAGGTTTTGTCATGTCCAAGTCGGGTTTGTCGATCGCCGCCGCGCTGATCGGAGTACTGGTCGCGTGCTCCAGCGTGCCGTACGCGCAGCGCCAGCAGCAGCGGCAGGCGGCCTATGCCGCGGCGGCCGGTGCGCCGGTAAAAAGCTTCCACTTCTTCAACATGTGGTCGTGGGAGCCGCTCAGCGACAGCGAGCTGGTGGTGTACACCGAGCCGAGCCGGGCCTGGCTGCTCGACCTGGACGGTCATTGCCAGAATCTGGAGTTCACCCGTGCAATCGGCCTCACCTCCAGTGTCGGCGAGGTGTCGACCCGGTTCGACAAGGTACTGACCGGCCGCAGCTACGTACCCTGCACGATCATGCAGATCCGTCCGATCGACGTGAAGCGGCTGCGGATCGAGCAGGAGGCGCAGCGCAAGATCGACGCGCAGCCCCGGCAACCCGCGGCTCCAGCGTCCGGAAGCTGAGCTTCTGGGCGCACGACCTCAGCGAACGACGGTAACCGGTACGTGGGCGCGCGCCAGCACGTTGCCCGATACCGAACCGAGCAGCCAGCGTGCCAGCGCGCCGCGCTCGGTATGGCCGATCACGATGTGGTCGATGCCGTGTTGTTCCACCTGGCTGAGCAGCACGTCGCCCGGGCTGCCGTGGGTCAATTCGATATCCACCAGGCCGGCCGCGTCCGGCACGATCGTGGTCAGTTCCGCCAGCAGTTCCTGCGCGCGCTGGGTGCCGGAGTCCGCCATCATCAGCGCGCATGCATCGGCGCCACCTTCGGTGACCTGCAACACCGACACCACGCGCACGCGGCCACCGCCGCAGCGGGCCAGTTCGATCGCGAACTGGAATGCGCGGCGCGAAGCCTCGGAACCGTCGTACCCCACCAGTGAATATCTGACCATAAGCCCGTTGCCTCGCAAGTGGACAGGCGGATTCCGCCCAGTCGCGGCCGAAGTTAGGCGACATGACAACCCTACGGCGCGGGACCGTGACCAGGCAAGGCCTGTTCTCTACAGTCTGCACGGCGGTCTGTTATGAGGGCATCAAAGGCGGCCGCGCCGGAGACTGGCAGCCTGAACGCGGGTTTAGCCTCGTGCACGCCGTTGTCACGCATGAATGCACACGATCCCACTGCCAATGCGCGGCACGTCGACCTTTCGCCGGTGTCGCGCAAACGACAGACCCCATTCCCACGCAACAAGGAGAAAAGCGATGATCAAGCGTACTGTTGCAATGGCTGCCCTGGTACTTGCCTGTGCAGGCGCGACGACCATGCTGCCGGTGAACAGCGCCTACGCCACCGACGCCGGCGTGAAATGCGATCTTGTCTACAACCTGTCGGGCTGGTCGCTGATCTACAAGCACGCCGAGGGCACGGGCAGGATCACCTGCGACAATGGCCAGCATGCGAACGTCAAGATCGCCGTGGTCGGTGGTGGCCTCACCGCCGGCAAGTACCGCATCAACAACGGCAAGGGCGAGATCAGCAACGTGCACGGCATCAGCGAGGTCTTCGGCGATTACGCGCAGGCCGGCGCCGAGGCGGGCGTGGTGAAGAGCTCGCAGGCGCAGGTGTTGACCAAGGGCACGGTGTCGCTGGCGCTGGCCGGCACCGGCGAAGGCGTCAACCTGGGTGTCTCGGCCGGCAAGTTCACCATCAGCCGGCGCTGATCCCGCGCGAACCTCGTAAACGGCAAGGGCGCCTCCGGGCGCCCTTGCTTTTTGGCGCGGCGGTACACTGCAGCGACTGCACCGGATTCGATCACGGGAGATTTCGCCATGCGCCGCCTCGCCTGCCTGCACATCCCGACCCTGCTGAAGGAGGCGCCCTGATGCCCGTGGCGATGCGCGCCGAGCCGCTGGCACGCGGGCCCGGGTTTGCCGTCTGGCGCGTGGTGGTGTGGTTGCTGCTGCTGCTCGCCGCGTTCGGGTGCGTGCAATACCTCAGCCATGCACAACTGCTGTGGACGCAGCGACAGGCGTTTGCGCCCGGTGCGGCGGCCAGCGCGGCGTTGCGCGGGATGCTCGCCTGGGACATCGCCTATCTGCTCGCCGCGTTCGTGCTGATCGTGCTGTGCGCCGGCTGCATCCTGCGCCAGGCCTGGGCACGACCCGCACTGCGCGTGGCCGTCGCGTTGCTGGCGTTGTGGTTGCTGGCCAGCGGCGGCGCCCTGCTGGTGCACTGGCCGGCGTTCGCGCGCGCGAGCACCGAGGCGCTCGGCCAGTTGCATGGCGACGCGACCCTGCGGCAGGCGTTGCTGCATGCGCGTCACACTTACCTGGCTACGCTGGTGCTTGAATTGGTCGCCGTGCCGGTATTGCTGTGGCTGAGCTGGCGATTGGGCGTGCCGGCGGTGCGTGCGCAGTTCCGCCACCGCCGCTGATCCGGTGCTTGTGCGACGCCGGAACAGGCGCCTAGGCTCGCGCGTCTGTCATGCAACACGCTCGACATGGCGTTCGATCATGGAGGGGAAAACATGAAACGCTGGCTGCTCGGTTTGTTCTGTCTGTTGTTGTCGGGCGCGGCGCTGGCCGCCGGACCCGACGCGGTACGCAAGCGGGTGCAGGCGAGCATGCTGGTGAGGGGCTCGATCACGGTAGCCCCGGACGGGAGTGTGGCTGGTTACGTCATCGATCAGCCGGAGAAACTGCCGCTACAGGTGCGGGAGCTCATCGGCAAGTCCATACCGCGCTGGAGATTCGACGCACTCGAAGTGGCAGGCAAGCCGGCCACAATGAAGTCCGATATGAGTTTTCGTGTCGTGGCCAAGCCGATCGACAAGAGCGACTACTCGATTGGAATTGCGGGCGCCACGTTCACTCCGGAAAAGAACACCACGGACAAGGTCGTCACGGATTCGCCCACCTACAAGAATAATCCGCCACCGCCCTATCCACAGGATGCGTACGAGGCAGGTGCGACGGCAACGGTTTACGTCCTTGCCCAGATCGATCGGCAGGGTCGTGTCGAAAACGATCTGGCTCAGCAGGTCGACCTCGGGTTCGTGGACAGTGACTTTGCAATGCGGGGCTGGCGGCGAATGTTTGCCCTGGCTGCCAGCCGCGCAGTGAAGCACTGGACCTTCAATATGCCGACAACGGGGCGCGACGCAATGCGTACCTATTGGTATGGAAGGATACCGATCGTTTTTCAGATACCCGGCGAGCACTCCGTCACGTATGGGCACTGGAGCGCCTACGTGCCCGGGCCAGTGGAGACGGCGGCGTGGCTCACGCAATTGCCCCATTTGCAGTCCAACGACAGGCTGCTGGTCGGCAATATCGATGCAACCCCGCCGGGTGGGAGTTTTTCATTGGACGGCAATGGCCTGCACCTGATCAGCAAGCTCGACGGAACCTGAGTGTCTGACTCGCTTCGACTGACAGCGCGCCACGGCGCGGGGCGTTCTTGTATCGATCCGCACATTCGTTTCGCTGTGGTTGCCGGTCGGGCAGCTATGGTTTGGTCAGAACAACCAGGAGATTCGCCACGTGCGCATGTTCCCACCGGTCTTGCTTGCCCTGCTGATCGTCTCGCCGCTGCGTGCGCAGGATCTGGCCTCGACCTGCCATGCCACCAGCAGCTATGACATCACCTTGCGAGCCGACAGCCTGCTGTTCGATCGCCCGTCGCCGGCACCGACGCGGGTGGAGTTGCAGCATGGCAACTTGCGCACCGATGGCGTCGCCGCGACGCTGAATCCGGAGCAGCAGGATCGCC
>Ga0157370_10005083_pt1 | contig 14839 bp, 16 predicted proteins | sample C35metaG_FD_113463 | JGI IMG/M metagenome (GOLD analysis project Ga0157370, IMG submission 113463) | Corn rhizosphere microbial communities from Kellogg Biological Station, Michigan, USA - C3-5 metaG | ecosystem: Host-associated > Plants > Roots > Rhizosphere > Soil | place: USA: Michigan...
CAATCCGAGCTGCACACGCCGAAGCGCCGCGTTGCGTTGGGCGAGCGCCGCCGCGTAATCCTGCGGCATGCCGGCCCGCGCAGGATGCAAGCGCCCGAGCACCCGGTCGAAATACGCGCGGCGTGCAGCAGGGCCGGCCTTGACGACGGCGAGCCGGTCGGGCGTGAAAACGAGCGCCGGCAACTCCCGGCGAAGCGATTCCGCAGCCGGCATCCGGGCGCCGTCGAGCTCGGCCACCTTTGGAGCGCCTGTGGACAACAGAACTCGAACTTGGTGCGGGACGTCGTCCCGGACGACGTTCAGCCGCAGAGACGCAGCGGGCTCGCCGAAGCGGATCAGCTGGCCCTCGGCACGCGTGCGCGGCGAAAACCCTTGCGTACCGACGTGCAATGCCTCGAGCAGGTTCGTCTTGCCCGCGACGTTCTCGCCGACGACGAGCACGATCCCGGGTGAGAGCTCGAGGTCGAGGGCCGGGTACGAGCGGTAGTTCCGGAGCGTGACGCGGCTGACGATCAGCCCGCTGAGGCGCCGCTCGGCGGCGCCGGCCTCAGGACGCACGGGTTTCCCGTGCGTCCGTCTGCGTAGGGGACCTCCGACGCTGCTCGGACGACCATCAGCCTGCGAGCCGGATCGGCATGATCAGGTAGGTGTAGTCGGGGGTCTCGCCCTCGAGCACCGCCGGGCGAAGCGGGCTGATCAGCTTGACGCGCACCGTCGGCGAATCGACCGACTCGAGCCCGTCGCGCAGGAACTCGGCGTTGAAACCGATCTCCAACGCGTCGGCGTTGTACGGGGCCGGCAGCGACTCGCGGGCCTCCCCGACGTCGGGAGTCTGAGCCGACACCGTCAGCTCGCCCCCGGCGAACCGCAGCCGCAGTGGTGAGTTGCGCTGCGCCATCAGCGACACGCGGCGCACGACGTCGAGCAGTTCCTCGCGCGGCATCTGCACCTCGTGTTCGAACTGCTCGGGCAGCAGCTGGCGGTAGTTCGGGAACTGGCCGTCGATCCGCCGCGTCGTCAGCCATGCGCCGTCCGCTCCGAACACGACGTGGTTTTCGTGAAGGCCCAGTTGCACCTCATCGGCGTTCGCGGCGATGCGTGCGAGCTCCTGGAGCGCCCGAGCCGGGATGATCGCCTCGAGATCGGGCAGCGGTGCGGTCGCGACCGTTTCCTTCACCGCGAGCCGGTAGGAGTCGGTTGCGGCCATGATCACCTTGTCGCCCTCGAAGCGCACCAGGATTCCGGTCAGCACGGGGCGGCTCTCGTCGCGCGAGGCGGAGCGGCCGACGCGGTTGATCGTCTCGAGCAGCGCCTCACGCTCAACCGGGCTCATCTGCAGTGCCTCGACATCCGGCAGCCTCGGGAAGTCCTCCGCCGAGTAGGTGTGAACCCGGTAGCTGGCACTGCCCGATGCAATCACGAGCATCGATTCGTCGCTGTGATATTCGAGCGTCACATCGTTGTCGGGAAGCGCACGCACAATGTCGAGTAGCAGCCGTCCAGGTACGACAACTTCCCCCTCGCCTTCCACATCGGCTTCAACGGAGGTTCGCAACGAGAGCTCCATGTCGGTGGCCGCCAAGTGCAGCTGACCGTCGGCAGCACGAAGCTGAATCCCGCCGAGCACGAGCACAGCGGTTCGTGTCGAGACTCCGCGGGCAACGAGCGCCAGCCGTTCGGCAAGAACGTCTCTCGAAGCACTGATCTTCAACACTCCGGTGTTCAGCACTGTTTCTGAGTCAATCATGAATTTAGAAAATAGTCCTTGTAGTAAGCCCTGTTAGAGGCGGGGAAAAGCGGGTTTCAGCGTGCCGCCGAGCCATTCTCGCTGTGTGCTCGGACGGGGACGAATCGGGGGTCTTCAACACCATCCGAGCTCAGCGCGCCTGTTTGACGCGGGCGGTGAGTTCTTGCACGAGGTTGTACACACTTCTGTCCTCGCGAATCAGGCGCGCAATCTTCGATGTTGCGTGAATCACGGTGGTGTGGTCGCGGCCACCGAACTCCTTGCCGATCTTCGGCAGCGAGGAGTCGGTGAGCTCACGTGAGAGGTACATCGCGACCTGGCGGGGATAGACGATTGCCTGAGAACGGCGATCGCCGGTGAGCTCCTCGAGCGTGACGCTGAAACGCTCACAGACAAGGGCCTGGATGCGGTCGATCGACACGGCGGCCGCTTCGCCTTGGGGAAACACATCCCGGAGAACGTCCTGGGCGAGCTGCACGTCCATCTGCCGCCCGGTCAACGAGGAGAACGCGACGACGCGGGTGAGTGCGCCCTCGAGCTCGCGAATGTTCGTGGAGACGCGGCTCGCGATGAACGTCAGGACCTCGGGATCGTCGACGGCGATCTCATCCGATTTGACCTTTCTTCGAAGGATCGCGATGCGCGTCTCGAGGTCGGGCGGCTGGATGTCGGTGATCAATCCCCACTCGAACCGCGAGCGCAGGCGGTCCTCCAGCGTTGCGATGTCACGTGGGGGCCGGTCCGAGCTCATGATGATCTGGCCGCCCGCTTCGTGCAGAGCGTTGAAGGTGTGGAAGAACTCCTCCTGGATCCGCTCCTTGTGCTCGAAGAACTGCACGTCGTCGATCAACAGCACGTCGTAGGCGCGGTAGCGCTGCTTGAAACCTTCGATCCGCTTGCCGCTGAGGGAGTTGATGAAGTCGTTCAGGAAGATCTCCGTCGTCACATACCGCACGGTGAGGTTCGCCGAGTGCTGCCCGATGTAGTTCGCGACGCCGTGCAGCAGATGCGTCTTGCCGAGTCCGGTGTGCCCGTAGATGAACAGCGGGTTGTACGCCTGCGCCGGCGCCTCGGCGACCGCGAGCGCCGCTGCATGGGCGAAGCGGTTCGAGGAGCCGATCACGAAGGAGTCGAAGGTGTACCGCGGGTTGATCCCGCCCGGCTCCGGCCGGGGAAGGGGCGGCGGCAGAACGCGCGGCAGCGCTGCCGGCGGCGGGGAGGGTTGGGGTTCCCGGACGGCCAGCTGCAGCCGGCGCTCGGTGCCGGTGGCATCTTTGACTGCGGCCCGGATCAACTCGACGAAGTGCCCTTCGATCCACTCGCGGGTGAAGTCGTTCGGCACCGCCAGGACAAAGGTCTCGTCATCGACGCTCGCGCCGTCCACGTCGGTGAACCAGTTCCGAAAGGTCTTCTCGTTGAGGGCTCCTCGTAGACGAGCCGACACGTCTTCCCACAGGCCTTCTGCAGTCAGCTCGATCGGGTGCTCCACAGCCTCCAGCGACTCCTCAGTTCGAACCGGACGAAGCGACGACAATAGCAGCGTGCTCGCGGAAGATTCAATGAGGATTTTCGGCCACGCCTGCTTCGCAAAAAGTACCGGTGTGCAGGGAAAACGCCTTCCTCCACACGACTCTCCACAGCTGTGGAAAGGAGTCTGCGCGGCGGGTGCCGCGGTGCCTCTCTGCACGGCTTTTGCGTCGTTTTGCGGCTGTGGACAACCCGGTTCGAAAGACTGCGTCTATACTCATTTGCCCCGGGCGTCATCGCCCACTTTTCACTCTTTCGAGGGCAATGAAACGGACCTATCAGCCAAACGTGCGCAAGCGGAAGCGCAAGCACGGTTTTCGTGCGCGGATGGCGACGCGTGCCGGCCGCCTGATTCTCAAGCGCCGCCGCACGAAGGGCCGCAAGCGCCTTTCGGCGTAGCGGTGCAGAAGAAGAACCGCCTTTCCCGCTCGCGCGACTTCGACGCCGTGTACCGCCAGGGCCGTTCGTCCTCGACGAGATTTCTGGTGTTGCACTGGTTCGAGCGTGCAGTTGATGCTGCGCCCGCCGAGCCGCGGCTTGGACTGGCAGTTCCGAAGGCCGCCGGCAATGCCGTTGTCCGCAACCGGATCAAACGGCAGCTGCGGGAAATCTGGCGGACGAAGTTGGATGCCGGGGCGCTTCCGTCTGCCAACGACTATGTGCTCGTGGTCAGGCCGGGCCTTCCCGAGGCAGTTGAAGCGAACGGTCATGCGTGGCTCGTCGAACGCGTCGACGAGGTGCTCGGGAAGGCGGCTGCGTGAAACTGCTCTCACTCGTCGTCCGGCTGCTCGCCGGCGAGCCCGTGGGCGCATCCGCTTGCAAATTTCACCCGCCGTGCTCGCAGTACGCCGGTGACGCGCTGCGCAAGTACGGGCCCGTGCGCGGAGCGCTCAAGGCGGCGTGGCGGCTCGTGCGCTGCAACCCGTGGTCTCGTGGCGGAGTCGACTTCGCGTGATCGCAATGCTCGTCTTCAGCATCCTGCAGCCGCTCGAGAACGCGGTCGCGTGGCTACTCGATCGCTTCCACTACAACATCGGGCTGCCGTGGGCATGGTCGATCATCGCGACGACGATCGTCGTGCGGATCATTCTCGTTCCGCTCACCGTGCGGCAGATCCACTCGATGCAGTCGCTGCAGAAGCACGCGCCGGAGATGAAGGAGATCCAGAAGAAGTACAAGGGCGACCGGCAGAAGCTGAACGAGGAGTTGATGAAGTTCTACAAGGAGAACCACATCAACCCGGCGGCGTCATGCGTGCCGCTCCTCGCCCAGCTGCCGGTGTTCTTCGCGCTCTATCTCACCCTGCGCCATTTCAACCACCACGCGCACTCGGGCTCCCTCAGCTGGCTGCACATCGTTCCAAGCATCACCGCCAAGGCTGACTCGCACTGGTCGGGCTATCTCCTCCTCGCGATCTATGCCGGTAGCCAGGTCCTGTCGAGCTACTTCATGTCGACGACGATGGACAAGACGCAGCGCTACATCATGATGGTCGTCCCGCTGATCTTCATCACCGTGGTGGCGCGTTTCCCGACGGGCCTCGTCTTGTACTGGGTGACGACGAACCTCTGGACGGTCGGGCAGGGCCTGATCACGCGCCGCCTCGTGCCGAAGACGCCGCTCCCGACCTTCGGGGCGAAGCGAACATCGCGGACACCCGCGAAGATCGAGCCCGAACCGGTGAAGTTGGCTGTGGCACCGAAACCGCCGCAAGCGCGGCGGGTGAAGCGCAAGAAGGGCGGCGGCCGGCGTTGACGGTGGAGCAGCTGACCGTCGAGGCGACCGGCGACACCGTCGGCGAGGCGAAGTGGCAGGCGCTGCGCGAGCTCGAACGGCGCGCACCATCGCTCGACAAGGAGGCCGTGCGCTTCCAGGTACTCGAAGAGGGAAGCCGCGGCCTGCTCGGCGTCGGCGCAACGCCGGCGCGTGTTGTGGCAACGGTCGACGCGGATGCGCCGGTTCGCGAGGCGCCGCAGGTGGACGAGAGCGAGGAGGCAGCGCACCTGCGAAGCGTGCTCGAGCACATCACCACCGCCGTCGGGGTTCGCTGCCGGATCGACGTCCACGAATCGGAAGACGCGATCACCGCCACGTGCTCGTCAGGTGAAGACCTCGGAATTCTGATCGGCCGTCACGGTCAGACGATCGACGCGGTACAGACGCTCGCCGCCGCGATCGTTCGGCAAGGCGAGGAGGATCGCAAGCAGATCGTCGTCGACGCCGCCGGCTATCGCGATCGCCGGCGCCGTACGCTCGAGACGCTTGCGGTTCGCAGTGCCGATGAGGCGATGCGGGCGGGCACGCGTGTCGAGCTCGAGCCGATGAGCTCGATCGAACGGCGCCTCGTGCACGAGCGGTTGAAGGACGTCGACGGCGTCGACACGGTCAGCGAGGGGGACGAGCCCAATCGCTACGTCGTGGTCGTCCCAGCCTGATAGCTGGCTGCGTGCTGTCGTCGAGACACCCGGGCTGACGTCGCTCGCGCTCGCCGACGCACGGCGGATGCTGTTGGAGGACTCGCTACGCGCGATCGATCTCGTTCGCGCTCATCCCGGTCCGGTTGTCGATGTCGGGTCGGGCGGCGGTGCGCCGGGGATCCCGCTCGCCTACGCGCTGCACGATCGTGAGTTCGTCCTCGTCGAGGCCGAGCAGCGGAAGTGCGACTTCCTGGAGCGCTGGGTGCCGGCGAACGGTCGCGTCGTCTGGGGCCGGGCGGAGGAACAGCAGACCGACTGGGCGGGCGTTGCGCTCGCGAAGGCCCTTGCGACGCCCCCGGTTGCGGCCGAGTGGTGCCTGCCGCTCGTTCGGCCCGGCGGGATCGCGATCCTCTGGGTGGGCGAGAGCGCGGAGCCCGACCCGGTCGCCGCGGTCGCCGAGCAGCTCGCCGCCGAGCTCGTGGCTGGACCCCCGGGGCTGTACGTCCTGCGCAAGTTGAGGCCTACCCCCGAGGGCTTCCCGCGCCGTACCGGCGTTGCGAAGAAACGTCCGCTTGCGTAGCGAGACTTAGGGCCGTGCCGGGAAAGGTCTATGCATTTGCGAACCAGAAGGGCGGCGTCGGGAAGACGACCTCAGCAGTCAATCTGGCCGCGTGCCTTGCCGAGGCCGGCGAGCGTGCGCTCGTGGTCGATCTCGACCCGCAGGCGAACGCGACCTCCGGCCTCGGGATGCACGCGAACGGCACCTCGAGCTACGACCTGCTCGACGGGGCGCCGCTCGACGAGCTCGCGAAACCGACGGCATTCCCGAACCTTTTCCTCGTACCGTCGAAGCCGGAGCTCGCGGGTGCGGCGGTCGAGCTGGCCGGGCGTGAAGGCGGCGATCGCTTTCTCGCGGATTCGCTTGCCGAGGCGAACGGCTTCGATTTCGTGCTGCTCGACTGTCCGCCTTCGCTTGGACCGCTGACCGTGAATGCGCTTGCGGCTGCGGACCGCGTGATCGTGCCGGTGCAGGCGGAGTACTACGCGCTCGAGGGCCTCTCGCAGCTGATGCAGTCGATCAACCTGATCCGTGTGCGTCTGAACCCGCGGCTTGCGATCGCCGGCGTGCTGATCACGATGAGCGATGCGCGCACGAATCTCGCTGCCGATGTCGAAGCGGAAGTGCGCAAGCATTTCGGCGACCTCGTTTTCCGCACAGTCGTGCCGCGCTCGGTGCGTGTCGCCGAAGCGCCGAGCCACGGGCTGCCGATCACGCACTACGACAGGCGCTCGCCCGGCGCCTTGGCCTATTGGAAGGTGGCGATGGAACTTGTCGAACGCCACTGAGGCACCGCTTGTCGGTGCCGTACTCAGGTCGCGCGGGTTCCCCGCGCGACCGTCTGCGTTGGCAACCGTCAGCTGTCGAGTATGAGCAGCGTGTCTAATTCGCGGCGCGGCCTCGGCCGCGGTTTCGAGGTGCTGATCGGCGGCAGCTCCCCTGAGCTCGCCCATGTCCCACTCGAGCAGATCCACGCGAACCCACGCCAGGTGCGGAAGCGCTTCGAGCACGAGGCCACGGCCGGCCTGGCCGACTCGATCCGGGCGCAAGGGCTGATCCAGCCGGTCGTCCTCCGGCCGCGGCCCGAGGGTGGCTACGAGTTGATTGCGGGTGAGCGCCGCTGGCGCGCGGCGCGCGAGGCGGGCCTGCCCACGATTCCGGCAGTGATTCGCGAGGCTGACGACCGCGAGACGTTGCTGCTCGGTCTCGTCGAGAACGTCGCGCGCGAGGATCTCTCGCCGATCGAAGAGGCGCGCGGCTACGCGATGCTGATGGACGAGTTCTCGTTTGCGCTCGGCGATGTGTCCGAGCGCGTCGGTCGGTCGAAGCCGGCGATCTCGAACAAGCTGCGACTGCTCGACCTGCCAGACGACGTGCTGGCGATGGTCGAACGCGGCGAGCTGACGGAAGGTCATGCACGCGCGGTGCTCGCGGTCCCCGACCAGGTCGGCCGGCGCAAGCTCGCACGCAAGATCGTCGCGCAGGGCATGTCCGTTCGAGCAGCTGAGCGCGCGGCACGCTGGGCCGGCGCCCGCACGAAGCCGCGCACCAAGACGCCGGTCGATCCCGCGCTCGCAGCGCGCGTGAAGGAAGGCCTGCAGAGGCTGACCGGGCTCGAGGCGCGCGTCGCTCCCGGGAAGATCGAGCTGGCCTACGAGGACGAGCACGACCTCGAAGAGCTCGCCGAGGCGCTCGACCGTATCTAGCTTCCCGATCGTGTCGTTGCACTGAGGTGACGTCCCTGCGGCCCCAGGACCTCGAAGCACTCGAGACGGTTTCGCAGAACGAGGCGGCGCTCGGTCTCTTCCTCCGGGTGGCCGAGCTCTCCCGCGATGGGGGCCTGGACCGCTTCCTGTGCGAGCTGGTCGCAGACGACGAGCTCGACGCCGAGACGAAGGTCGCGTTCGCCGAGGTGGCGACCAACCGGGAGTTTCTGCTCGCGCTGGACGAGTACGTCCACCGCACCCGCGTCTTGCACTGAAGCTGCGCACGAGACATGCTGGGTGAACCTCCCGGTTCCCCCAGACCCTCCACCTGTCCGTGCGCTCCGCGCACGGACGATCGCTGCGCGATGGGCGATCCTGGATTCGAACCAGGGGCCTCCGCCTTATCAGAGCGGCGCTCTAACCGACTGAGCTAATCGCCCGCGACGCGCCAGTGTAGCGACGGCGGTCTGTGGGCGAAGGACGCGGGTAAGCTAGTACCGATGGTCGAAATGACGATCTACGGGGTGTCGTTCGACCTCGTGGGGAAGCAGCCGATCGTGCTCCTCAAGACGGCCGAAGGAAACAAGTTCCTGCCGATCTGGATCGGTCATCCCGAGGCGGCGGCGATCCTGATGAAGTTGCAAGGAGCAACCGCGCCCCGGCCGCTCACGCACGATCTGCTCGTCAACATCCTCGGCGAGCTCGAGGTCGAAGTCGTCCACGTCACGGTCACCGAGCTGCGCGAGAACACCTTCTACGCCTCGATCACGGTGAAGCAGGACGGCTCCGAGATCGAGATCGACTCGCGCTCGTCGGACGCGATTGCAGTTGCGGTCCGCGCGCAGGTTCCGATCTACGCCGCCGACTCCGTGATCGAGGAGTCGGCGATCGAGTTCGAAGGCGACGAGGTGAACGAGGAAGAGATCGTCGACGAGTTCAAGCGCTTCCTCGACAAGGTCTCGGCGGAGGACTTCGCCGAAGCCGAGGTCGAGGGCGACGAGGAAGATTCTTAGCGGACGGTCACCGCGGCGACCAGCGCGATTGTGTTGAACGCCGAGTGCAGGAGCATTCCGGGAATTACGCTACGCGTCTTCATGCGCAACCACGCGAGCGCACAGCCGAACAGCGCCAGCTCGGGGAGCGCCTGGACGAGGCCGTGGTAGAGGCCGAAGGCCAGGCCGACCGTCAGGATCGTCGGCCAGCGGCCGAGACGCTCGAGGAGTGCGAAGCCGAGGCCACGGAAGAGCAGCTCTTCGACGAAGGGTGCGACCGCCGCGATCACGACGAAGTTCGCGCCGTACGGCGCCGCGTGCCTGGGTTGCCAGCCGGACGGCGTCAACCCTTGTTCGCGACCACCGTGGAGTAGTGGGTCGATCGCCGCGATCGCCGCGTACACGACGATCAGCAGCAGGACGCACAAGACGAGTGCCTGCCGCCACGAGGCAGGACGATTCAGTGCCAGCAGGTCGTACCGCCCGCCGGCGATGGCGAGCGTCACCGCAAGGATGACGGCGAACACCGTCAGCTCGCCGATTGCCGTCGACCATTGATAGAGCGCGTTTCGATCGGGTCGCCCTGCGGTAAAGCGGCTCGCATAGGCGACCCCCGAGACGAGCGCGACGAAGAGAATCCAGGCGACAAGGCGGCGGGTCATGGATGATTCACAGGCAAATGGCCGACCGCACCTTCACTCCCGACGAGGCTAACAGCGCCCTCGACCAGGTGCGCCCCCTGGCCGAGCGCATGGTCGAGTTGCGTGCGCGGCTCGGCGAGCTCGAGGACGAGCAGCGGGAGGTCGTTCGGATCGTCGCCGGCAACGGCAGCGGCGAGGGTGTCGGCGATGCGCGCACCCCCGAGTTCACGAAGCTTGCGCGCGAGCTGCAGGACGTGGTCGACGAGCTGACGTCGATCGGCATTCAGCTCAAGGACGCCGACACCGGCCTGCTTGACTTCCCCGCCGTCCGGGACGGCGAGGATGTGCTGCTGTGCTGGAGCGTCGGCGAGCCGGCGGTTGAATGGTGGCACGGCCTCGAGGACGGCTATGCCGGCCGGCAAAGGATCGACTTTTGACCCACACGTGGACACGCATCGCGATCGCGATCGGCATGATCCTGCTTGCGGCGCTGGTTGCGAAGTTGATCGATACGCGGATCAGCCGCCGAACTCTCGATCCCGCTGTGGCGACGCGCTACCGCGTGTTGCGCCGCTCGATCTTCTCGTCGATCGTGTTCATCGGGATCATGTCCGCGCTGCTCGTGATCCCGCAAGTGCGGGCGATCGCCGGCGGCATTCTGGCTTCGGGCGCGGTGCTCGGGCTCGTGATCGGCTTCGCCGCGCAGCGGACGGTCGGCAACTTCATCGCCGGAATCTTGATCGCGTTCAGCCAGCCGCTTCGGCTGGGTGACGAGGTCGAGGTCGAGGGGGGTCGCGGCGTCGTCGAGGAAATCGGTCTCACCTACACCTGGGTACGGTTGCCGGACGGCGACCGCCTCGTGATCCCGAACGAGAAGCTCGTCTCGGAGACGTTGCGCAACTCGACGATCCGTAGTCCCCAGAAGCTCGTCGAGGTGACCGTGCACGTCCCGCTCGACGCCGATCTGCGCGAGTTGGTCGAAACTCTGAACGCAGAGGCAAACGTCGCGTACCTCGCCGATCTCGGCCCGGACGCGACGATCGTGCTTCGCCGCTGGGTTCAGGCCGGGCAGGAAGTCGAGGCGGCCGAGAGTGAGCTTCGGCTCGTTGCACACGACCGGTTGCGCCAGACGGGAATCGTGAAAACAATGGTGGGCGAGTGACCCAGCGCGACCGCGAGCTTCGCGACTTTCTCGAGCACCGGCTCCACCGGCGCCATCGCCTCGAACGCCGCCGGCGCCGGCACGCGGGGACGACTCTCGGCGGTGTTGCGGTGGCGATTGTCGCTGTGATCGTGCTTGCCGGTTTTGGCGGCGGTGTTGCGTTGTCGGTCAGTTGCGACCTGAACACGTTGCAGGCGATCGAGATCGGCCAGAACTCGTTCGTCTATGCGGCGGACGGCTCGCTACTCGGCTCGATTCCAGCCGAGCGCAACCGCGAGCCCGTCTCGCTCGCGCGCATGAGCAAATGGCTGCCATCCGGAACGGTGGCAATCGAGGACCGCCGCTTCTACGAGCACGGTGGTGTCGACTACGTCGGGATCGCGCGCGCGTTCTGGCGCGACCTGAGCGCGGGCAAGGTGCTCGAGGGCGGATCGACGATCTCGCAGCAGCTCGTGCGCAACCTCTACACGGGCCGCGAGCGGACCTTCGAGCGAAAGATCAAGGAGGCCTGCCTCGCGATCAAGCTCAGCAACCGGTGGTCGAAGGACCGGATTCTCGAGGGGTACCTCAACACCGTCTACTACGGCAACCACGCCTACGGCGTCGAGGCTGCGGCGCAGACTTACTTCTCGCGTCACGCATCGCAGCTCACGCTGCCGCAGGCGGCCTTGCTCGCGGGCTTGCCGCAGGCACCGTCGGTCTACGACCCGGTGCACAACCCGACCGCCGCGGTTGCCCGTCGCAACGAAGTGCTCTACGCAATGGAGCGGAATGGCGAGATCAATCGCGCGCAGTTCAACGTTGCACGCAAGGCGCCGCTGCGGCTCGAGCTCGGCCGTCTCTACACCAAGATCAAGGAGCCCTACTTCTTCTCGTACGTGCTCGACGAGTTGCAGCGCGTCTACGGCGCGAATGTCGTGCGCGAGGGCGGACTGCGCGTGTACACGACGATCGAGCCGCGGTACCAGCGCGCCGCGAACAAGGCGATGCGCGACACGCTCTACCTGCACGACGATCCGGCGTCCGCCGTCGTCTCCGTCGAGCCTGGGACGGGCGCGATCCGGGCGATGACTGCTGTCATTCCGGGCAACAAGCACAACCAATTCAATCTGGCCGCCCAATCGGCGCGCGAAGCGGGGTCGACGTTCAAGGCCTTTGTGTTGACCGCCGCGATCGAGGCGGGGATGGATCCCGACCACACCTACTACGACTCGGCGCCGTTCACGTGCACGACGGGGCCGTGGTGCGCGGGCGACTATGCCGCCGGCAAGCCGTGGACGGTCCAGACCTACGACCACACCTACATCGGCTGGTCGTCGGTCACGAACGCCACTCTCCACTCGGACAACACCATCTATGCGCAACTCACGCTCGACGTCGGTCCGGACAAGGTGTGGAACATGGCCAAGCGGCTCGGAATCCATCTGACCCAGAAACCGGTCGCGTCGATCGGTCTCGGCCCCCTCGGAGTTTCGCCGCTCGAAATGGCCGCCGCCTATGCGACGTTTGCCTCGGGCGGGATCTATGCCCGCCCGATGGCGATCACGAAGGTCGTTCTGCCGGGCGGCAAGGTCGACAAGACCGCCGGCTGGGGCAAGCCTGAAACCAAGCGCGCGCTCTCGGAGAGCGTTGCCTACGAGGTCACACACGTGCTCGCGCTGAACGCGCTCGAGGGCACGGGCTACGGCTCCGGCGACGGCAAGCATCCGAACGCCGGTAAGACCGGCACCGCTGAAGATCACGCCGATGCGTGGTTCGTCGGCTACACGAGGGACCTCTCGACCGCGGTCTGGATGGGCTATCCGAACGGCGAGATTCCGATGCTCTCGGTGCACGGGTACGCGGTGGCGGGCGCTACCTTCGCCGTGCCGATCTGGCACCTGTACATGGCCGCAGCGGAATGGCGGCTGCCGGTGCGCCAGTTCCTCACGCCGAAGGCGATGCCGGTCTTCAGGGCCTTCCAGCACACCAACTACGGCTACAGCTACGGGGGCTACGCGACCACGACCACCACAACCACAACCACGACCACGACCACGACCGGGCCGACGACCACGCGGGACACGGTGCCGAAGCCGCCGCGAACGATCTCACCGCCGGCCAAGACGACGTCGACCACGGTAACGACGACCGCGCCTCCTCCGACGACCTCGGTCGCAACGACGACGACCGCGCCGCCGGTGACGACCGCGAATGTGCCGCCGCCGACAACCCAGCCGGCGCCCCCGCCGATCACGACCACGACGGACACTCCTCCGCCGCAACCGTGAGTGACGACCTCCTGACGATCGAGCAGGCGCTCGCGCTCGTCCTCGAGCATGCCACACCGCTCGATGCCGAAGAGGTGGCGCTTGCAGATGCGGCCGGGCGCGTGCTCGCGGAGCCGGCGCGGTCGGCCGTCGATCTGCCGCCGTTTCCGTCCTCGGCGATGGACGGGTTTGCGCTCCGCGCCGGCGATACCCCGGGGACGCTGCCTGTCGTCGCGCGCATCGCGGCGGGCCGGCCGGCACCGCGTTCGCTCGAGCCGGGCGAGGCGATGGCGATCTCGACGGGCGGTGTCGTTCCCGATGGTGCAGACAGCGTCGTTCCGATCGAGCTCGTCGAAGAACGTGACGAGGGCGATACCGTTGTCATTACCGGCAACGTCGTCACGGCTGACAACGTTCGCCACCGCGGCGGCGACCTACGCGAAGGCGACCTCGTGGTCGGCGCGGGCATCCGGCTTGGCCCCGCCCACGTCGGTGCATTGGCCGCGTCCGGTGTGACGCGCGTCCACTGCACACGGGTCCCACGCGTGGCGATCCTCGTCACGGGGTCCGAACTGCGCGCGCCGGGTGAACAGCTCGAGCCCGGGCAGATCTACGACGCGAACGGATTCATCCTCGCAGCGCAACTGCGCAGCACGGGCGCAGAGGTCGACCGGTTGCCGCCTGTTGCAGACGACGAAGCTGCGACCCGCGCGGCGATCGAGCGGGGGCTCGCCGACGACGTGCTCGTCACGACGGGCGGCGTCTCGGTCGGCGTGCACGATCTCGTCCGGGCGACGGAGGCAGAGCTTGGCGTCGAGGAGATCTTCTGGCGCGTTGCGATGCAACCGGGCAAGCCGGTGGCGTTCGGCGTCCGTGGCCGGACACTCGTCTTCGGCTTGCCCGGCAACCCCGTGTCATCGCTCGTCGGCTTCGAGCTGTTCGTTCGCCCGGCGCTGCTCGCTCTGCAGGGGCTCGCCGATCCGAAGCCGCGGTTTCGGCCGGGCCGCCTGGGCGCCCCCGCGAAGCGTCTTGCCGCCCGCGACGCTCTGTTGCGTGCGCGCACGCGCGTCGACGGCGACGCGGTGGTGCTCGATCCGCTGAGCGGGCAGCAGTCGCACATGATCGCGCAGGCGTCTGCAGCGGATGCGCTCGTGCTCGTGCCGCAGGGCGAGGGCGAGCTCGCGGCCGGCAGCCCGGTCAGTTACCTCCAGCTCTAGCGACCCTGGTCTCGGTGCGCCGGGCACGGACGTTCAGCACGATCAGCCGGATCACCGTGCGAATCGGGCCGTGCCGCCGTCGCTCTCGCACGTCCGGGTAGGGCGCGTAGCGGCCGGCTGCGATCGTCGCAAGCTGCGACGCCGCGGCCGCTCCCGCGAGGGCGATCACCACCGGCGTCGTCTTGACGTAACCGACCACGACGAGCAGGACGAGGTACCACGGTGCGTCGAATCCGAGCCCATAGCGCCACGCGAGTGAGAGAACGACGATCGCCGGGCCGACGATCCCGAGCGCGAACAGCCCGAGCCGCACCGGCAACGGCGAACGCTGGTGCTGGGGCAGCCAGAGCCACAGGTGCAACGCCGGGAGGACGAAGAGCAAGGCGAAGGGGTTCGTCCCCACGACGAGCAGCGCGACGATCACGAGCGCGAGCAACGCAACCGTCTGGCCGGCGAGTTGTTCCTCGGCCGTCACCCGCCGCCGCGGCGTCAGCCGGTCGCGCGCGACGATCCAGCCGACCCCGACCACGACGGCGAGCCCGATCAGAGCGAGCACCGGCCAGTCCCCGGCGAAGCTCGTTTCAGGACTCGGCGGCCGGGGCGGGCCGCTTCCGAAGGCGCC
>Ga0157370_10005084_pt1 | contig 14839 bp, 14 predicted proteins | sample C35metaG_FD_113463 | JGI IMG/M metagenome (GOLD analysis project Ga0157370, IMG submission 113463) | Corn rhizosphere microbial communities from Kellogg Biological Station, Michigan, USA - C3-5 metaG | ecosystem: Host-associated > Plants > Roots > Rhizosphere > Soil | place: USA: Michigan...
AAAATGGTTACAGGTTTTTTTAGGTAGCAGGTAGCAGATACAAGCTAAAAGGCATTGTAAAAGTTAAATTCTCACATATTTACCGGACTTTAACTATATAATAAATCAAATAGAAACACGGATCAACCTGAACTCCCCTTAACTCAAATTGATTGTAAGGGTTACCAAAACGCCACTATTATTTTCCTTATCTTTAACGGAGCAGGTGATATCTTTTTTATACAGATCATTCAAAAGCTGAATTCTTTCCAGCGTATTTTTCATTCCCCTGCCTTCTCTTGCCTTTTGATGCTGGGTTTTCTGTTTCTTACTTTCTGCGATTCCTATTCCGTTGTCTTCGATGAGAATCTTCAGATGAGATTCACTCTTTACAAAGCTTAATTTTAAAAATCCTTTGTCCGTTCTGTAACGGAGTCCGTGCCAGACCGCATTTTCCAGAAACGGTTGTATAAGCATTCCCGGAACCTGCAGATTTTGCATATTCAGATTTTCATCTACTTCAATTTCATAATCGAATTTATCTGCAAAACGTGTTTTTTCCAAAGCAAGATAATTCTGGAGAAGATCCAGCTCCTGTTGAAAAGGGATAAAATCTTCAGCAGAGTTTTCCATCACACCGCGCATCAGCTTGGAGAATTTTGTCAGATACTGATTCGCTTCCAGTTCATTATTGGTTGCGATAAAGTGATTGACACTATTTAAACTGTTGAAAATAAAATGAGGATTCATCTCTCTGCGCAACGACTGAAGGGCTATTTTCTTATTTTTTGTCTGCACCTTTTTCAGTGTTCTGAAAATAAAAATAATTAATCCGGTCAGCAATATCAAAGCTCCGATCAAGGTATAATTGAAAACATTCTTTTTTCTGAGAAGTTCGTCTTTCAACCCTTTTTCTTTTTCCAGCTGTGAAATTCGCTGTTCTGTATCTTCCAGAATTTTATTATCGACAAGACTTCTGTCTTTGGAAACGAGATTCGGAAGTTTTCCCAAAAAGTCTCTGTACAGCTGAACTGAAGCATCTACATTTCCTGAAATGGCATAAAGACTGTCCAGTTTTTTCACACTTCTCTGTGCTTCCAGTGTATGGCCTTTGTCCAAAGCAATTCCGTAGGCATTTTTCAAAAGATCCACGGCTTCTTTAGGATCATTTTTCTTAATATAAATATCTGCCAGCTCCTGAATCTGATTGACTTTTTCCTGTGAATTTTCTTTTACAAAATCTTCTTTAAGAACTTTCTTTTTAGCTTCAATAGCTTTCTCAAAGTTTTTGTTTTCTACATAGAGATCTGCCAGTTTCTGATTGATGGCAAGGGCTCGCTGAGGCGCTTCTTTTTTCGAAATTTTATACGCTGTATTCAAATTTTCTTCGGCACTGGAAATGTCTTTCTGTTTCAGATTCACATCAGCTAGCTGGCTATAACTTTCCGCAAGATCTCCCTGTTCGTTTTCCTTTTTTGTCAGATTGATATTATTCTGAATCGCTTCTGCTTTAAGTTCGGGTGTAGGAGAAGAAAGTCTTGCGACATCATTGGAGTTCACAGCTTTACTTTTTTCACTGTAGCTCGCTTGGGCTGCCATACTGTAATTGCTGATGGCTGGTATTATTTTATTCTGCTTTTCCTGTGACTGGGCTAGTCTTCGGGTAGATTTTTCAATATTGGGTTTGTCGTTGAGTTTTTCATACAGTTTTTTGGCTTTTGTATAATACTCTTCACTTTTCGGAAAGTTTCCGCCATTGAAAAATGTTTCACCGATATTATAATAAGAATCTGCCTGGGCAGGTTCATTTTTAGTATCCATTGCTTTTTTCAGCTTCTTCGTTTCTACCTGCACTTCTTCCACCGCGGCACTGCTGTTGTTAGTGGTTTGGGAAGATATTGTATTTCCCCAAAGCATCAGTAAAAAGAGAATAAAGAGTTTAAGCATTTTCATAAAACAAAGATATACATATATATAGTCTGCTCAAAAACTATTCACCAAGTGAAGTTTCCCTTTCACCAAGTTGAGTGTTTGATACTGTGACCGTAAAGCTAAGTTTGAGGAAAAATAATTCAAATTTAAAAATCATGAAAAAACTAGCATTTACATTTTGTCTCATCACTGCGTCTTTTTTAAACCTTTCAAAAGCACAGGTCGGAGGAAACCAAATCTACAGAGACAGAAATAACGCCGATTATTCCACTCTCAGAAATCTCCCTGAATTTAACAATACCAATAGTTTTTTTACCAACGACTCCACACTGATTGTCAGTGTAAAAATATTGATGAACAAGCCTGCAGACCGTTACAAAATTACCCTCGGACTGAATGAGGAGGCTGATACTCCAAAAATTGCACTGGAGAATATCAATAAGAGAATCAATGGTTTTATCAAAAGGATATCTTCAATGGGAATCAAAAGTGATGCTATTTTTGTGGATTTTATTTCACAAACGAAAGTCTATGATTACAATATCAATAAAGACTCACAGGTAACCACCCAGAAAATGGATGGATTTGAAACGAAGAAAAATGTCATTATTACAGTAAACAAGCACTCAATGATTGAAAAACTGATCTCTGAAGCGTCTGATTTTCAGATTTATGATGTGATCAAAGTAGATTATATCAGCAATGATATTGATACCATTCAGGAAGATTTACTCAAGGAAGCATATGCTGTTTTTGACAAAAAGAAGGATAACTATTTTAAACTTTTTAAAAAGGAAATTATCGGAACCCCTACAGCTACATCAGGCTTTACATATATTTTCCCTAAAAGCCAATATCAGAATTATACTGCTTTTGAAAGTGCGAATGTTACCTATGGATATGACACCAGATATGTAAAGAAGGAAGAGAGAAAATCAAAAACCTTTTATTATGACGGTACAGATTATACCGGTTTTGATAAGGTCATCAATAATGCTGATCCTGAAGTGGGCATACAATATATTATGAATCTCAGCGTAAAATATGATCTGAAAAAGAATAAAGAGAAATAAAGTCTTTCTTAAGTAGTTCTTCTTTTCCAAAGGCTCACCAAGTGAAAGCTCCATTTCACCAAGTCTCCCGGAATCCGGTTGCTGATCTGCGTAATTTTACATCAGAATTAAAAATTTAAAAACAGGAAATTATGAAATTGAAACATTTTTTATTAATCGGAATTTTAACTCTTGGAAGTTTTGTAAATGCTCAGGAAGTAAAGAAAAACGCAATTGAAGTAACCGGCGTTGCCGAAATGGAAGTAGAACCGGATGAAATCATCTTCAGTGTCGGAATAAAAGCTGATAACAAAAACGATCTGGCAGATAATGAGAAGAAATTATTTGAAACCTTAAAAAATGCTGGAGTAAAGAATGAAGATATCAAGTTCAAATCAATGTACCAGAATATCTATTCTAAAACAGCTAAGTTCTCTAAAAACTATCAGTTTAAAGCCAGTACAAAGTCAAGTCTCAGCAAAATCTTTGAAGACCTGAATCAGAAATGGGTAAGCAGTCTTAACATTGCGGAGGTAAAAAGCACTAAAATCGCAGATTTCAGAAAGGCAGTAAAGATCAACGCTCTGAAAGCGGCTAAAGAAAAAGCGGATTATTTATTGGAAAGCATGGGCAAAAAGACTGGAAATGCGCTTGAAATTGTAGAGATAGAAGACTACACCAGCGATATGATCATGCCTGCAGCTTATAAAGGAAGAGCAAGCAATATTCAAATGGAAATGGCTGATGCTCCGGTAGATTTCTCCTTTGATAATATTGAAAATATCAAGCTGAAATACAGCATCAAAACAAAGTACGAAATCCTTTAAAATAACAGATTTAAAAAGACAGTTCCTTCGGGAGCTGTTTTTTATTTTTCATCCTTTTCAACCTCACCAAGTCAAACTACCCTTTCACCAAGTTTCCCGATTTCCAGTCTTAAATAGGGATAATTTTACTTCAGGAATTTAAAATAATAAACGATGAAACGCTATTTTTTAATATTAATTACATTTTCAGCTGCCTTTATCAAAGCACAGGAAATCAAGAAAGAAATTGAAGTAAAACAGGCAACCTTATTTCTTCAAGGAGCGAAGGTTTTCGGAACAACAAATGTAAATCTTAAGAAAGGAAGAAATATGATCAAGATTATCAATCTCCCAAATAATCTGGATGAGAATACGTATAAAATCAATCTTGAAAAAAATACAACACTTCTATCTATCACTCCTCAAAGTAATTTTCTGAAAAATGATGAACTGTCAAACAGTGAAAAGAAACTTGAAACGGAAACCAAAAAACTTCAAAGACAGGTAAGTCTACTGAATATTCAAATCAAAAACCTGACGGATGAACAGCATATCATTAATGATAATTTAAAAATTTCTGTCAATGACAGGTCTACTCCGCAGGAACAGTTAATTAAACTTACTGAGTTTTATAGAAAGAGAATGCTGGAGATTGATAATCAGGTATTTCTTCTGAATGAACAAAAAACTGTTCTGGATGAAAGTATTGCAAAACTCAACAACCAGTCTGCGGAAGAGCAAACCCATAAAAATACCAATCGTAAAGAGCTTCTGCTGGAAATTCTTGCCGATCATGAAACGAATCTGAATCTTGGAGTAAGCTATATTGTTTCTGATGCAGGATGGATTCCTTCTTACGACCTGCGTGCAGAGTCTGTGAAAAAGCCTCTTGAAATGGTTTATAAGGGAAAAATTTATCAGAAAACCGGACAGGACTGGAAAAATGTGAAACTGTTTGTCTCTACTTACAGACCTTCATACAATCAGGACAGACCGATTTTGTCTCCGCTTTATGTAGCTGAATATACACCTTACAACTCCCAGATGGAAATAGCCGGATATAAATCTAAGAAAGAAATTTCAGCGGCAAATGCTTATCAGATGAGAGAAGATGTTGCTGCAAAACCAAGCCAGATTCCGGTAGCTACCGTTTCGGACAGCCAGATGAATGTGATTTATGAATTGAATTACAATCAGACCATCGTAAGCCAAGAAAAAGAACAGTATGTGATTCTTGATAAAAAGCAGGTTGATGCTATTTATAAATACCATACAGTTCCGAAATTGAACAACCAAGTATTCCTGATGGCTTTTGTGAAGAACTGGCAAAACCTCAATCTCATCAATGGAGAAGCGAATATCTATTTTGAGGATAATTATATAGGAAAGACCAATATTACAAGCAATTATGTAAAAGACGAGTTTCCGATTTCTCTTGGAGTGGATGAAAGAATTACAGTAAAAAGAATCAAGCTTGAAGATAAAACCTCTCAAAAAGCAATGAATTCCAACAAATGGGAAACTGAATCTTACCAGATCAGCATCCGAAATAATACGAAAGAAAATATTGAGCTGGAAGTTCTGGATCAGCTGCCAATCAGTGAAAACTCTAAGATTTTAGTAAAAACAATAGATCTTGGAGGTGGAATTCCTGATGAAAAAACGGGAAGCATTCTTTGGAATAAAAACATCGGTTCAGGAAGTTCGGAGAAGATCACATTCTCCTATGAAGTGAAGTATCCGAAAGAGATGCAGATCCAGTATTACAGCAGATAATGTAAAAGAACATTTTCATAAAAGGTACAAAGACTCCGGCAAATTGCCGGAGTCTTTGTATTAATAATATGATCTCCAAAATTTTGTTTTATTTGCTTAAAAACCGCCTCATCTGAAGCGGTTAAAACACATTATAAATCTGGTTATAATTAAAAATGCCAGATAAAAAACTTAATGAAAAAAAAGATTGTAATTATTTACTGCTATTTATAACAACAAATATATTTAAACCTGTTAACAAAAAAAACAGACAAAGTGAAATATCAAGTATTTATTAACAAAGGATAATTAATTTTTAGCATAGGTTAATAAATAGAAAACAGCCATAAATATTAATAAAAAAACACCTTATTTTATCATTTTTTTGTGATTTATTAGACATAAATATTGGATAAACTCATAAATTAGCAGTACAAAAACAACAAATGATAAAATCCAACGAATTCACTAAAATCTATTTTGAGCAAAATGATTTTCTCGATGACAGAGATCGAGAAAAATTACTTGAAATGGTTCAATTTGTAACCTTCCCAATAAATAAAATTGTACTGCATCGGGGAGAACAAACAGGCCACGTGGGAATTGTGATTACTGGTCTGATACGGGTTTATGATAAAAATGATAAAACTGTTTGGTTTATTTATGAAAACCAACCTTATGGTTCAATAGACGTACTCGCTCATCAGACTCCTGCTACACTAACTTATGAAACATTAGAAGAAACTACAATGTTTTTACTTGATTATTTTAAGCTAGAGCAGGCAATTAAAGACTATCCTAATATAGGAAGACTTCTTTTAATGTATTGGAAAAATATAGCAATGGATATGTATAAGAACTTTTATTCTTTTGTAAGTTTAACTCCCGAAGAAAGATATTTACAATTGCTTGATCAGGACGCTAAATTAATTTTACGGGTAAAATCTAAAGATCTGGCCACCTATCTTGGAATGCATCCAGTATCGTTGAGCAGACTGAAAAAAAGATACTTTATTCAGAATAAATAGCCTTCATCAAAAGAAAAAGAGATTTAATTACTATCGGTTAAATTTAAAATATCTTGATAATGGATGTTTTTTATTCTTCATAAACAAAGAAGCCATTGCCATCCCGACTACTGAAAAGGTGATCCCATTGCCTCCAAAGCCCAGTACAAAAAAAGAATTTTTAAATTTTTGATGTTCCCCAATATAAGGAAGCCCATCTTTGGTCTCACCGAAAGTTCCTGCCCAGACAAAATCTGTATAAAAATGGTATTCAGGTTTTATTTTATTAAGGTTTTTCAGGATCTCTTTTTCTTTTTTGTGCAAAATAGCATCACGCTTTCCTGCGTCATAAAAGTCTTCATCCCCTCCTCCAATCAGAAGCCTTCCGTCATCCGTAGTTCTCATGTATAGATAAGGATCATCGGTATTCCAGACCAATGTACTGCTGATGTTTTTAAACTTGTCTTTGTCTATTTCAGAAACAACAGCATAAGTGCTTTTCAGATTTACGAAGTTTTCTTTCAGCAAATTTTTACTTTCATAACCTATACAATAAATGATTTTTTTTGCCTTAATCTCAAATCCACTGTCTACGATAACCAGATTAAAACCTTTATGTTCTTTTACTTTTACCATTTCAGTCTTATCAAATATCTTCAATCCTTTCTTTACATTACGTATAAAAAGTTCATGAGCAAACTGAAAAGCATCAATACTGGCTCCTTGTTTTGATACAATTCCGCCATAGGTATTTTCAAATTCAAATTGTTCTAAAACTTGTTCTGCTTCCAGCCACTGTACTTCAAATCCGTTTTGTTTTCTCGCTTCGTATTCTTTCTTCAGCCATTCTACATCCTTCTTTTTTGAAGCAAAATACAATGATTTCTTTCGTTTGAAACCCGCATTGGATTGGGTCAGTTTTGAAAGCTTTTCTATCCTATCAATAGCATCACTGCAAGCTTTATAACTCATAACAGCACCTTTTTTTCCTATTTTTTCTGTCAGTTCATACAAAGGAACATCTATTTCGTATTGGAGCATTGAAGTCGTAGCAGAAGTACTTCCGTTACAAAGCTCCCGCTTATCAATAAGAATTGTGCTATACCCTTCTTCTATCATCTGATGGGCAATCAGACTTCCTGTAATACCTCCACCCACGATAAGAACATCACATTCTTCATTGGATTTTAAAGAAGGGTAAGATGCTAATAATCCGTTTTTTAAAAGCCAGAAAGGTTCATTTGATTTTAAATTCATATTGATATTTTATGTTTAAAATATCAATATTTATACCTTTTTTAACAATTATCTATCAAATAATGGTGTAATTATTGTTATTTTTTTAAACTAAACCACCAAAAAATATTCATTATGATAACAATTATTCCAGAAGCTCCGGAGAATGTTGCAGCATTTAATGCAACGGGAGAGGTAACGAAAGAGGATTTTGAAAGATTGGTAATTCCGCGTGTAAAAGAGAAGGTAGAGCAATTCGGTGAACTCAACTATTTATTGTATTTGGATACCGATCTGGATAATTTTACCGTAGGAGCATGGCTTGAAGATTTGCTTTTAGGATTCAAAAACCTTGCAAATTGGAATCGTGCAGCCATTGTAACAGACAAAGCAGGAATACAGAATTTCACCAGTATTTTCAGTGTTCTGATGCCGGGAGAATTTAAATCTTTCCCTAAAGAAAATTTATACAATGCTCTCTACTGGTGTAAAAACGGAGATGAAGTAGAGGCTTAAAATCATTTTATAAAAAAGAGCCTGTTTCGATGAGAAACAGGCTCTTTTTATGTTTAAATACTTATTGTATTTTTATTTTTTATTTATCACATGATACACATTCTGCAGCTACTTCTTTTTCATTTTGATTTTTTGAGCCGTACAGATACATGTATCTCACACTTATAACCACTCCAATAAAGGTCATTCCCACTCCTACCAACGATGGATAATTGAATGAATAGCCATATTCTAAGGGAATTCCACCAAGGAAAGCACCCATTGCATTGGCAATATTAAAGCCAGCCTGCATAAAAGCAGCGGCCATCATTTCACTTTTCGGAGCAGCCTTCATCATCATAATATTGATGGGTGAAGCAATGGACATGGACAAAGCACCACACATAAATGTCAATACCAGAGCAATATTTTTATATTCAGCAAGGAAGAAAACGCCCCCAAGAGAAATCATCATCAGGAAGATCAGAAGAGCACAGGTTTTTTCAGGCCCTAACTTGTCTGAAACAATACCTCCAACCAGGTTTCCCACTACCATTCCTGCTCCGGCAAGAACCATCACATAAGCCATTTGGCTGCTTTTGATTCCCGCAACAACAGTCATTAAAGGAGTAATATAACTTAACCATGTAAATAATCCACCAAATCCTATTGCTGTAATGGCCAATACCAACCATGACTGTTTATTTTTAAGGAATTTAAGTTCTTCCATAAAATGGGTATTTTGATTAGATTCCATCGCCGGAAGCCAAAGTTTTAAAAATAAGATGGCAAAAAGCCCAATTACCGCTACAATAGCAAAATACAACCTCCAGTGGAAGGTATGCCCGATATACGTGACCAGAGGTACCATCGCAAGATTGGCAACCGTAAGCCCTGTAAACATCATGGATATATAAAAGGCTTCTTTTCCTTTTCCAGCCATTCTTGAAGCGACCACCGTTCCTACTCCGAAGAATGCTCCGTGAGGAAGTCCGGACAGAAAACGGATCACCAGCATACTGTTGTATCCTGGAGCAATAGCAGAAAGTCCATTAAATAGGGTAAAAAGGATCATAAAAGCTATCAAAACTTTTTTCGGCGGAAATTTCACAGAGTAGCCAATGAGAATTGGAGCCCCGATAACCACCCCCATTGCATAAGCAGAAATCAAATGACCAGCTTGTGGAATAGTAATCTGTAATGTTTTAGCAATATCCGGCAACAGTCCCATTACGGTAAATTCCGTAGTTCCTATCCCTAAACCACCAATTGCAAGCGGTATTATTCTTTTATCAATCTTCATTGTATCTAAATCTTTTTCTGAATTAATTTCGTCCAAATTAAAGGACTACCTGAGTATCTTTATTTTGAAAGTGCAAAAATCGAAAGAAAGTTTGAATTTCACACCTCTTTGAATGATAAAAATTTGCTCCATATTAACCTTTTTATGTAATTTTAAATTCAGAAACAATCAAATCAGGACAAAATGAAAATCCAGAAAGAAATTATTGAGTTTGAAAAAGGGAAATCATTCAAGCTATTTGCCCCTTCTCTGAAAAACTGTTTCTTCTGGCATTATCATCCGGAAATTGAACTGGTATATGTAGAAGCCGTGAATGGAATACGCCACGTTGGAAAAAACATCTCGGGTTTTACAGACAGTGATCTTTTACTGATTGGTTCCAATGTACCTCATCTTAATTTTGATTATGGTATTCAGACTGAATGCAAGCAGCTCGTATTACAGATGCGGGAAAGTTTTCTTCAGGATATCATCCTTCCGGTTCCTGAATTTGACAATATTAAAAGACTTTTAGAAAGATCATATTTGGGACTTTCATTTTTCGGAGAAACCAAAAATACAGTTGTTGAAAAGCTACAGATTATTAAAGATAAAAACTCTTTTGAATCTTTAGTTGGATTAATCGAAATTCTGCAAATCCTGGCAAATTCCACTGAAATAAAAGAACTCAATAAGGAAGATACCAGGATCAAATGGTTCTTGAATGATAAAATAAGAATGGGAACCATCTACGACTACATCCATGAAAATTACGACAGAAAACCCAATGTAAATGAGGTGGCTAAAGTGGTGAGTCTGAGTACACCTGCTTTTTGTCGTTACTTTAAAAAGCAGACCAATATGACTTTTACAGATTTTGTCAACAATTACAGAATCAATCAGGCTAAAATATTCCTCTTGAAAGATCAGTCTGTGACGGAGGTTTGTTTTCAGGTAGGTTTCGAAAGTCTTTCTTATTTTAATAAATTATTTAAACAACATACAGGAGAAACCCCTTCTGAATTTAAGAAGAAACATTTCAGACCGATTGAGATCAATGGACGAATTGGAGTGATTACGAAGGATACGACTTGTTAAAGCAGACTAAAGTCCGCTGCTATTGTTTCTTTGGTGTGTGTTGTATAAACCACCCCGTCAAAAATTCTTTGAATTTTTGCCACCCCTCCAAGGGAGAGGAATGATGGAAGCCGTTATTGTAAAGGTTGCCCTCCGATCCTAACCCCTATAGCCTGCTACCTATCATCTGCCATGCCACCTAAAAAACAAAAAACCGTTCATTTCTGAACGGTCTGTATTTTAATGAATATGTTTTTCTGCGTGGTAAGAACTTCTTACTAGTGGAGAACTTTCAACGTGTCTGAAACCTAGACTTCTTGCAAAATCTCCGAACTCATCAAATTCTTCAGGTGTGATAAATTTCTTTACCGGAAGATGTTTTTTAGTCGGCTGCAGATATTGCCCAAGAGTAATCACATCTACGTTGGCATTTCTGATATCTTCGATCGTCTGGAAAACCTCATCTTTAGTTTCACCTAATCCAAGCATTACACCTGTTTTGGTTCTTCTTTGTCCGGCTTCTTTCAGGTATCTTAATACTTCAAGGCTTCTTTCATATTTTGCCTGGATTCTCACTTCTCTGGTCAGACGTTTTACGGTTTCCATGTTGTGAGAGATCACTTCCGGAGCAACATCTACTAATCTGTCAAGATGTTTTGTAAGGCCTTGGAAATCCGGAATCAAAGTTTCCATCGTAGTTCCCGGAGAAATTCTTCTTACAGCATTCACTGTTTCTCCCCAAAGAATAGATCCCATATCTTTCAGATCATCACGATCCACAGATGTAAGAACAGCATGTTTGATCTTCATCAGTTTGATGGATCTTGCCACTTTTTCAGGTTCGTCCCAGTTTACATCAAGCGGTTTTCCTGTTTTTACGCCACAGAATCCACAGCTTCTTGTACAGATATTTCCTAAAATCATGAAAGTAGCTGTACCTTCACCCCAACATTCTCCCATGTTCGGGCAGCTTCCGCTTTGGCAAATTGTATTTAATTTATATTTATCAACCAATGTTCTCAGCTCTCTGTAATTCTTTCCGGTAGGAAGTTTTACGCGGATCCATTTTGGTTTTTGAACGGTAGTGTCTTGAACTGAATTTTCCATTTCTAAAATTGAAGTTCAAAGTTAAGGATTTTTTAATGGAAACCATCAACCGGATATATTGATGAAATTGATCATTCAAATTTCATTTGTATATTTATCTCTTCAAAATATTTTTATGAGAAAAACATTCTTCCTTTTATTCGCGGTATGCGGAACATTTTGTCTTGCCCAAAAACAATTCCAGCCTAAAGGTTCCACGGTCATTGAAACGGTAGACGGAGATCTTGATGGTGATAAAATTCCTGAAAAAGTAATTATTTACAATACAAAGGATACAACCGATATGGGAAATATTCGTGAAATTCAGATTTTAAAAAAAACCGGCGGAGCATGGACAATTCTTGAAAAATCCATAAATGCAGTTATGGAAAGCAATGGCGGAGGGATGATGGGTGATCCTTATGGAGAAACGAAAATAGAAAAAGGAATTCTGATCATTTCTCAAAATGGCGGCAGCAGCTGGAAATGGGATGTTACAGACAAATATAGATTTCAGAACGGTCATTTTGAACTTATAGGAACTTCTACAACTTCAGGAAGACCCGGTGATTACTGGAAAGAGGTAGATTTCAACCTTTCAACAGGGCAATTAAACTATTCAAAAGAAGTAGAAAATACGGCTGAATATGGTAAATCTTTAAAAGAAACCTATATTAAAAAAGGGCTAAAGATCAATCTGCAGAACAGAAATCAGGAAAAACAGCAAAAAATAGTTCTTCCGAAAACAAAAGAGGAAGTTTATTTTTAAATTAAGATTGTAAGATTTACGTTTTGGCTAAAGCCAATTTTGAATTTGTATTTTTTAGTAAACGGGTTAAAACCCGTTTCTATTGAATAGGATTTATTGAATTTAATTATCATCAAACTCATTATTTTTCAACAGTTCGGCTAAGACTTTTTTGGCACGCATTACCCGTACTTTGGTATTGGCAACGGAAATTCCCAGCTCTTCCGCAATTTCTTTGATACTCTTTTCTTCAAAAAACCTCAATTTGATAATATCCTGATAGTTGGCATCCAGGGATTCTATTGTTTTGATGATTTTCTTTTGTTCCTCCTCGGAAATCAGAAGTTCTTCCGGAGATTTTGCATACTGATTTTTGACTTCATCCAAATTTTCAACGGCATCTTCATTATCACGGTTCTTTTTTCTCCAGAAATCGATTACTGTATTCTGAGCAATGGTAAGAATCCAGGTTTTAAACTGAAAATGGGGATCAAACATATCCAGTTTTGACAAAACTTTTGAAAAAACATTGACCGTGATTTCATCAGCATCATTTTCATCTCTTACCTTTTTCATGACAAAAGAGAAAACATCCACCCAAAAAACATTAATGAGTTTAGTCTGGGCCTTCTGGTCTTTATCCTTGGCCTTCTGTATGAGCAGAAATAGCTGTTCGTCGTTCATTAATAACAAATATAGATTATTTAGGATGAAAAAACAAAGGGGTAAAAAGGTTAAGTTATTCTATTTTCAAAGTGGCCGGCTAGAAAGTTTTTATGATATTCTTATTTTACATTCCTACCCTATCGTCCTTTTCCTTTTTTACCCTTAATACTTCTGAATTTACTATCTTTGCATCTTAAAATTTTAAAGTTAAAAATCAATGAATTCCTTTATAGAAGAACTGAAATGGCGTGGTCTGTTTGCCGATATGATGCCAGGAACCGATGAACAACTGAATAAAGAGGTAACTACTGCATATATTGGTTTTGATCCTACTGCCGATTCTTTACATATCGGAAGTCTTATCCAGATAAAAATTTTAGCGCACTTCCAGCTGCATGGCCACAAGCCGATTGCATTGGTAGGAGGTGCTACAGGAATGATCGGTGACCCTTCCGGGAAATCTGCTGAAAGAAATCTGCTGGATGAGGAAACTCTTTTACATTATGTGGACTGTTTAAAAAAACAGCTTTCAAAATTCTTAAACTTTGAAGGAAATGAGCCTAATAAAGCTGAACTGGTAAACAACTACGACTGGATGAAGAATATTTCTTTCCTTGATTTTGCTAAAAATGTTGGAAAGAATATCACGGTCAATTATATGATGGCTAAAGATTCTGTGAAGAAAAGATTTTCAGGAGAATCGGGTGCGGATGGAATGAGTTTTACAGAATTCACGTACCAGCTAATCCAGGGATATGATTTCCTTCACTTATACCAAAACAACAATGTAAAGCTGCAGATGGGAGGTTCTGACCAGTGGGGAAATATCACTACAGGAACAGAATTGATCCGTAGAAAAGCTCAGGGTGAAGCATTTGCTTTAACAGTTCCATTGATTACGAAAGCAGACGGTTCCAAATTCGGAAAATCTGAAAGCGGAGAAAATTATTGGCTGGATAAAAAGAAAACATCTCCTTACAAATTCTACCAATTCTGGCTGAATGCTACTGATGAAGATGCTGAAAGATTCATCAAGTTCTATACTTTCTTAGGAAAAGAAGAAATTGAGGCTTTAATTGAAGACCACAAAACGGCTGCACACGAAAGAAAATTACAAAAGAAACTTGCGGAAGAGGTTACAGTTTGGGTACATGGAAGAGAAGAATATGAAAAAGCACTGAAAGCTTCTGAAATTCTTTTCGGACGTTCTACTGCTGAAGATTTGGTAAGCCTTGACGAAGAAACATTCCTTGAAGTTTTTGATGGCGTTCCTCAAAAAGAAATTGCAAAAGCAGATGTTCTGGGAGTGAATATTGTGGATCTTCTTTCTGAAAAGTCAGGATTCTTAAAGTCTAAAAGCGAAGCACAAAGAGAGATTAAAGGAAATTCAATCTCTGTAAACAAGCAAAAAGTGAATGATACTTTTACAGCCAATGAAACGGATCTTATCGATGGTAAATTCTTATTGCTGCAAAAAGGTAAGAAAAGTTACTTTATTGTAAAGGTAAATTAGCATCTATAATATATAAGAAAGCAAAAAAATAATCCTGGAAATCAGGATTATTTTTTTATAATAGATGCATTATTTAATTTAATTTGACACTATCCCACGAAGTGTGTAAGTTAAAAAGTTAGGGCTTAGATTTTATAATCTGAGCCTTTTTTCAAAAATAAGGATAAATTGATTTAAAACAATCCCCCAATTTTGAATAGGCATC
>Ga0157370_10005086_pt1 | contig 14836 bp, 11 predicted proteins | sample C35metaG_FD_113463 | JGI IMG/M metagenome (GOLD analysis project Ga0157370, IMG submission 113463) | Corn rhizosphere microbial communities from Kellogg Biological Station, Michigan, USA - C3-5 metaG | ecosystem: Host-associated > Plants > Roots > Rhizosphere > Soil | place: USA: Michigan...
GTGGAGGGGCGCCATGAAGTGATCCAGGCAACACGGGAAAATAATTTTATGCCCACGGCAGAAGACATAAAACCGCACCTGAAAGATGCAGTGTTGATTGCCTTATGTTCTCCTTTAAATCCGACCGGGACGGTTTTCAAAAAGGAAGAACTGGAAAAAATTTGCGACATGGTTTTAGAAGAAAATAACCTGCGCGATGATGAAGAAAAGAAATTGTATGTGATGTATGATCAGATGTATTGGATGCTCACTTTTGGCGATACGGTTCATTATAATCCGGTGAGTCTGCGGCCTGAAATGAAAGATTATACCATTTTCGTTGATGGAATCAGTAAGGCTTTCGCTGCCACAGGAGTGCGTGTAGGCTGGGCATTAGGACCTGAACATGTTTTGGCAAAAATGAAAGCCATCAACAGTCATGTGGGCGCATGGAGCCCAATGGCTGAGCAACATGCCACTTCCAAATTTTTATTGAATAATAATGCAATTGACGAATATCTTGCTCATTATAAAAAAGAGCTTGCAGAAAGATTACAACTGATTTATGAAGGATTTCAAAAATTAAGATCAGAAGGTTTTTCCGTAGATGCGTGTGCGCCGCAAGCCGCGATTTATTTAACCATTCAGATTAGTCTCATCAGCAAAACAACAAATAATGGCAATTTGCTTTCTACCCAATCAGAGGTTACTTCTTACATTTTGAATGAAGCAAAACTGGCTGTTGTGCCGTTTTATGCCTTTGGGGCACCAAAAGATTCTGATTGGTACAGGCTTAGCGTAGGTACATGCAAAAAAGAAGAAATTCCCGAAATGCTGGAAAAACTAAAAAACGCTCTGAGTAAGCTGTTTTAATTTTTTTGGTTTTACAAATGAGTAAATCATTATAAAAAATTTAAAGAGGTAGGTAATCAATTCTTAACCAGCCTTGAAGGTTGGAAGAGTATAATTATACCGTCATTGAGAAAATCCTTGAATTCGATTGACTTCGTACCAGGTGCAAATCAAAAGCCATTGCCACATTGCGCACAAAAGTTCTACCTGTTTCTGTTACTTTCAGATGTTTATTGCTCAACTCAATCAACCCATCTTTTTCCATCTCCTGCAAACGAAAAAGAATTTCATTCATTTGTGGAAGGTTCATTTTTTCATCTTCCCACGAAGTTTCTAAAAGACACATCAGGTTAAGAATGTGGCGACGTACAATAAGGTCTTCAGCATTTAAAACATGCCCACGGATAACAGGTAAAACACCCTGTTCGGTTTTCTTTATATATTCTTCAACCGATTTCTCATTCTGAGCAAATGTGTACCAACTGTCGCTAATAGCAGACATTCCCAAACCAATCATTAATTGCGTTGAGGAAGAAGTGTAACCCATAAAATTTCTATGAATCCTTTTTTGTTGCATGGATTGATATAAACTGTCGGTAGGCAAAGCAAAATGATCCATTCCGATTTCTATATATCCCAGTTGCGATAATAATTCCTTTCCATTTTCATAAAGTGCTCTTTTTAGTTCTGCTGATGGTAGATTTGTTTCATCAAAACCTCTTTGCCCGGTTCCTTTAATCCAGGGAACATGAGCATAAGAATAAAAAGCTATCCGGTCGGGCATCAAAGATTTCGTTTTCTCAATTGTTTCCTGCATTGAATCCCAGGTTTGAAAGGGCAATCCAAAAATGAGGTCATGACTGATACTTTTGTAGCCAGCTTTTCTTGCGGCCAGGGTTACTTTCTGAGCATTTTCAAAGGGCTGAATTCTGTTGATTGCCTTTTGAACTTTCCCATCATAATCCTGCACACCAAAACTCACCCTCGTAAAACCCAGTTGTTTTAAAAGATGCAGATGTTCAATTGAGGTGTTGTTGGGATGGCCTTCAAAACTAAATTCAGGACTGTCGCCAATAATTGCATTGGAAAAAATTCCTTCTATCAAAAACTGTAAATTGGCCGGACTGAAAAAAGTGGGTGTGCCGCCTCCTAAATGTAGTTCGCTAATGGTAGGTTTTTTGCCCAACACATCCAGATATATTTGCCATTCTTTTAAAACCGCTTCGATGTAAGGGCGCTCTACAGAATGTTGTTTGGTAATCCTTTTATGACATGCACAAAACGTACACAAGCTCTCGCAAAATGGCAAATGAATATACAAACTGATGCCACTCTTATCATTGCTTTCTTCAAAACTTTTTATAAAAGATTGTTGCCATAAATCAGTAGAGAAAGTATTTGAATCCCAATAAGGAACTGTGGGATAGCTGGTATATCGCGGGCCGGGAATGTTATATTTTCTGATGAGAGGGTTCATTTTTGTGATAGTATTTTGAAAAAAATAAATGCTGATGTTACAAAATTAGATGCTGTCAAACTCGGTAAAGATGAGGAGTAGCAGAATTTATAATGATTTCAATCATCCCTTTTTTATGCAAAAACAAGTTGCTTTGTCTTGACTGAACAGGAATGGGATACTGAATGTGAATGTAAAAGGTGTTTTCCCTTTGTGCAAAATATGCAGTGCAACACATGAGGAACAGCATTGTAAATCTTTCTCCTATTTATGGATTAATCGGCGCCGGCGAACCTCTTGATCTTGCCTACGGCATTCTTTATTTGGTATCAGATGAATCAAAAATTTGTAAGAGGAAGTGAAGTGGTTATTGATAGTGGATATACCGGAGATAAAACAGATTTCTAAACATGCCTGGAAGATCTATGACTGTAAAATAATTAACCGTAATGAGTAAAGTCGTTTATAAAATTGGATTCAGGTCGGGGATTATTGCTTTTGCTGCAACGATTGCATTTTTCATTTGCCCAGGTTTTAGAAATTTCAAAAGCTTTTAATTATCCTTGGGATGAAATTCCCATATATGGTTTTAGTCTTTGTATTCCTATTCCTTTTTTGCTTGAAATGCTTGCACTTCATTACACAGTATCACTTGATAAAAAATACTGGAGCCACGCGGCTCTTATTTTTGCTTCTTTGTATGCAGTATTTGTAACAGCAAATTATGTGGTTCAATTGGCAACAGTAATTCCAATGACGCTAAAAGGAAATTTAAAAGAAATTGATATTCTCATACAAACGCCGCTTTCTCTGTTTTGGGACTTTGATGCCCTCGGATATATTTTTATGGGTTTTCGCTACATTGTTTGCTGTGCCTGTATTTGAAAAAACAGGATTCCAAAAGTGGGTAAGACTTGTATTTTTAATTCATGGACTTGTTACTCCTCTGATTGCCTTTGTTTATTTCTATCCTTGTTTTACAGATAAATTGCTTTTAATTGGCTTACCCTGGGGGATTACTGCACCGGCATCTATGTTGGTACTCGCAGTCATGTTTAAGAAGAATTACAAGAATAAAAAATTATAAAAAAAAATCCTTGAAATTTATTACTAATCAGAATCAAACAATAATGAAATCATATTTTTATAAAAAGCCCATAAGCATTCTCGTTTGCCTCATTATAATTCTTGCAATTGCAGCAACCACAATAGGTATTTTTTCAATTGATGGCAGAGGTCAATATGAATATACATCTATCCGCGGGAAAACAATAATTATCTATGGGAAAGGATTGTATAAAGATATGTCAGCAGAAGTAGCGCCACAGGGAATTGCACAGGATTGCGTTACATTATTTATCGCAATTCCTTTATTAATTTTTTCATTTTTTAATGCAGGAAAAGAATCACTGAAAAGTAAATATTTGCTTGCCGGCACGCTGGGATATTTTTTAGTGACCTATTTGTTTTACACAGTAATGGGAATGTATAACGTCATGTTTTTGCCATACATTATTTTAATGGGCGCTTCTTTTTACAGTTTTATTTTAATTATTCTTTCGTTTGATACAAACGGTTTACAAAATTCATTCAACCCATCGGCACCAGTAAAAACGACGGGTGGATTTCTTATTTTTAGTTCAATCGTAATCGGTTTGCTTTGGCTAAGCATTATTGTTCCACCATTACTTAATGGAACAATAATTCCTTTACAAGCAGAACATTATACCACCCTGATAGTGCAGGGGCTTGATTTGGGAATTCTATTGCCCGGAGCTTTTATTTCAGGAGTTTTATTAATCAAAAGAAAACGGTTTGGTTACTTATTTGCCCCGGTATATTTTGTATTTCTGTCTTTGCTTATGACTGCATTGTCTGCAAAAATTATTGCAATGAAAATGCTGGGTTATAATGTTATTCCGGCGATTTTTATCATTCCTGTTTTTAATGTAATTACTATTATTTGTTGCATAATTATATTAAGGAGTGTTAAAAGAAATTTGACTGCGAATTACACCAATTGAATTCAGGACTTGAAATAAATCGATTATGAACTATCAACAAGGAATTATGAGCGAATCTGTGAATTATAAACAATGATCTATTTCTTGTGCGCCATTGTATCCATCATTTCAAACCTTCCGGTTTTTTCTGTGATCCCGATTCGAAAAATAATTCCTTTAATCTTTGAGAAATCATCTGTTGGAAAAGGCCACTGTGGGGAGATTTTCACGGTTTCACTGGCAATTTCGGGGAGCATGCGGGAAACTAATTTTTGCAATCCTTCATTTCTTTCGTTCTCATTGGTAAGTTCTTCAAACGTTCCCCACGCCACTACTGATTTCCAATTGGCCATATTTTCCATTTCATCAATCTGGAAGCAGACTTTGGGGTTCTTTCTCATTATAGAAATTTTCAAACCTTCGAAAGTTCTTGCATAAATAAATTGTCCGTCGTAAGCATAGCTGATAGGAACCACGTAGGTCTTGCCATCTGCATGACAACCCAATCTTCCAATAAAATTATCAGTTATTACTTTTTCAATCTGGGCATTATTTAATTTTCCAAACATGATTTTTGATTTTTTTGGGTAAAGGTAATTTTGAAAATGAATGATGAAGATGAGCAGTGACAGAATTAAAGATGATACTCATCATTCTGATAAATCAGCGAAAATAAATTCAGCCCAGAAAAATAAAGTCCCTGATAAAGAAAAATAATAAGAAATGTTTTCCCATCAATTATTTTCAGATTTTAAAGATTTATCAGTTAACTATTTCTTAAATTGATATGGATTTCTTAATAGACAATTCAAGCTATTTTATTCTCTGGAAAAAATTATTCGCCATATCATGCCTTTTCATTACCTGTTTTCAACAACGGGCTATATGAATTGTTGAAAGTGGCCACTGCTTGTTGAACATTTTAAGAGCAGAAAATAAAGAATATTACGTTATGGCAGTTTTTATATGAAATCACACAAATTAAATTTCAGTGACGCTTAATACTACTATGCTTTTCATTCCTTTCGAAGAAAATTTCAAAAGAAATATTCTCAATCTGAGTGTTGCTTCAGATTTGGTACAAAATCGCGCATTAAATTTTTGCAACAGCAAATACAAATTACTTTCGCAAATACACAATTGCAAAAATCAAAATTATTGCCTGATTTAATTTTTTGATTACCACAATACAGGTATTTGCGGCACCGCCGCTGATAATAAATATTACAATGCTTCCTGAAGATTTCGGGCAGTGCAATTTGGGCGTTTCACCATGCCATATTCGAATCCGCCAGGATGTAATCTCTGTGAACAATCAATTCCCTTTCCATGACCGCAATCATCATTAATCATGACAGCTGCTATATTTCTAATCAGTATAAATCGTAAACTTGCAATATTAAAAAAGTACATATCCGAACAACAACTTCCTTTCTTTCATTTAAAAAATTAAATGACAAAAACCAATCCCTTTCCTTTCACCGGTCTTACAAGTGAAGAAATAAATGCTTCGCAGAAGAAATATGGTTTTAATAAAATAAATTCTAAAAAGGTAAATCCATTCTGGCATTCTTTGAAAGACGCAGTTACTGAGCCGATGTTTATTTTGTTGGTTGTAGCTGCTGTTATCTATTTTGTTTTGGGCGAATTCTCAGATGCCTGGTTTATGTCGGGCGCTATTATTTTAGTTTCTGCCATTTCTATTTATCAGGATAACAGGAGCCAAAACGCATTGAATTCATTAAAGAAATTTACCCAGCCACATGCAACAGTGATTCGAAAGAATGAGCTTGTCCATTTATTATCAGAAGAAATTGTTGTTGGAGATTATGTGGTTGTTTCAGAAGGTGAATTGGTTCCTGCCGATGGCGTGATAAAACAACTGAATGATTTTTCAGTTAACGAATCTATTCTAACCGGTGAATCTTTTAGTGTAACAAAAGATATTGATTCAAAAGAAAACAATCATCTGTATAGTGGAACACTAGCTGAATCAGGACAATGTGTATTTGAAGTTACTGCTATTGGAGAACATACTAAATTAGGGCTTTTAGGAAAATCGATACTAAATATTCAGAAAGAAAAAACGCCTTTACAAAAGCAAATCAACACTTTCGTAAAATGGATGGCGGTGGCAGGGGGTATTATTTTTCTGATTATCTGGCGAATAAATTATTTCAAATCGCATGATATTTTAAATAGTTTATTGAAAGGCTTAACGATTGCGATGTCGGTTTTGCCCGAAGAGATTCCTGTTGCATTAGCAACTTTTATGGCGCTGGGAGCCTGGCGGTTAATGAAGATGGGAATTATTGTAAAAGAAACATCAACAGTAGAAGCATTGGGCGCAGCAACGGTTTTGTGTACCGATAAAACAGGCACCATTACTGAAAACAAAATGGAATTGCATCAGATATATGATTTTATCGCTGATAAAACACTCGCCAAAGAAGGCTGGAAAAATGCATCTTCGCAAACCCTGATTAGTACAGCGATGTGGGCAAGCGAAAGCGTTCCATTTAACCCAATGGAAAAAGCAATTCATAAAGCTTATGAAGAGAATGTTTCTAAAAATTTGCGACCTGAATTTAAAATGATTCATGAATATCCATTGGATGGAAAGCCGCCAATGATGACACATATTTTTGAAAATAAAAGCGCAGAAAGAATCATTGCGGTAAAAGGCGCACCGGAAGCAATTTTAAAAAATTCTTTATTAAATGAAGCGGAAAAGAAAAAAATTAATCATTACTTGGATTCCTTTGCTAAACAAGGCTTGCGGGTTTTGGGAGTGGGAATTATTGATTTTATAGGAAATGATTTTCCAAAAACACAACATGAATTTTCAATAAACTTTTTGGGATTAATCGGATTTTACGACCCACCCAAAAAGAACATCGCTCACGTTTTTAAACAGCTTTATGATGCGGGAATAAAACTAAAGATTATTACAGGCGACAATCCTGTTACAACAGCCGCCATTGCAAAACAAGCTCATTTCAGGGGATACGAAAAGACAATTTCAAGCACCGGATTATTGCACTTAAAAGAATCCGATTTTGATAAAGCGGTGATTGAGAATAATATTTTTACCCGCATGTTTCCGGAGGTGAAATTGAAGATTATTGAAAGCTTAAAACGCCAAAACCAAATTGTTGGAATGACAGGTGATGGCGTAAATGATGGCCCTGCGCTTAAAGCTGCAAACATTGGAATTGCCATGGGTAAACGCGGTTCTGAAATTGCCAAAGAAGCTTCTTCTCTGATTTTAACTGATGATGATTTTGGCAAAATGGTGGATGCAGTTGCCATGGGAAGAAAGATTTATACTAATCTTAAAAAAGCCATTCAATATATAATATCCATCCACATTCCAATTATTTTAACGGTTGCATTGCCATTGGTTTTAGGTTGGACGTACCCGGTGATATTCACACCGGTGCATGTTATTTTTTTAGAACTGATTATGGGGCCAACCTGCTCTATCGTTTATGAAAATGAACCGTTGGAAAAAAACAGCATGTTGCAAAAGCCAAGGCTTATGACAAATACTTTTTTTAATTTGAAAGAATTAAGTCTCAGTATTTTTCAGGGCTTGGCAATCACTGCAGGAACTTTGTTTATTTATCAACTTGCAGTTCAGAAGGGATATACAGAAGAAACGACACGTTCTCTTGTTTTTACCACATTGATTTTTGCCAATGTGTTTTTGACGCTGGTAAACCGGTCATTTTATTTTTCTGTTTTGGATACTTTAAGAAATAAAAATGTCCTTTTAAAAATAGTGATTATCGCCACGTTTATTATGCTGGCAACGATTTTATACATTCCTTCATTTGCCTCTTTTTTCAGAATAGCTTCTTTAAATGGGATGCAAATTGGTTGGGCAATTGCAACTGCTTTTGTTTCGGTAATTTGGTTTGAATTTTATAAAATTCGAAAAAGAAATTTGATTTAAAGCATAAGTAGCTTTTCTAAAAATTTTAAAAAGAAATTTGCAAACATGAACACGCTCAATTCTTTTTTTTCCAATCCACTTTTAATAGAAGAGATTATTTCCAAATCTAGAAAAAAAACGCTTGCCAATGAAGATGTTTTAATTCTTCCCGGCGATGTTTTGGTTTTTGTGCCAATCGTATTGAGAGGTGCATTGCGCATTGTAAGAGAAGATGAGGAAGGCCGTGAGGTTTTTTTGTATCACTTGTTTCCTTCACAAACCTGTGCGATGGCTGTTAACTGCTGCCAGTCAAAAAAAGAAAGTATGATAAAAGCTATCGCCGAAGATGAAACAGAAGTCTTATTGATTCCTGACGCCTTAGTTGACCATCTTTTCAAATACTCTGAGTGGGAAACTTTTATCAACAACACATACAGTAGTCGTTTTGCGGAACTGATTGAAGTAATAGATTTAATCGCTTTCAACAGCCTCGATAAAAAAATACTGAATTATTTAGAAAAGAAAAAAGAGGCTTTAAATGCCACTGCTCTTTTTATTACCCATCAACAAATAGCTACCGAATTAAATACCCGCCGGGAAGCCATAAGCCGCTTGCTGCGCACAATGGAGCAAAAAGGAATTGTAAAACTGGGAAGGAATGCGATTGAATTGTTATAAGGAAATAAAGTATTGGATTTAAAATTTGCGGAATAAGTTATGCAAATTCCTTTAATCTCTATTTGATTTTTCCATTTATCCGGATTTTTTTAAGTACTTATACTTCATTAAGAACCGTCATAAAACCATTTTTTCAGAAGGCATGTAAAATTAGATATATGCCTAAGGAATGTCATTTTAAAACATGACTTTCATCATTTAATAAAATGCCACAAAGTTTAAATTCGCCTCTAAAATTTTTATCAGTTAAAATTTTTCTTGTGTAACAATTATTCCGCACGGCATTCTATTATTAAAGAGCTTTGGAACATAATTATTTAATCATCTAAAAATTCAACTAAAATGAACTGTTATTTTTCTAAATCATCAGTGATGATCTGAATTTTTTAATTTTCAGACTATACACAAGATCGTAAAAACTTTATAATGATCTTTTAAATGCAAACTATTAATTCAAAAACCCCGATAAAACAGGAACTTGTAAACAGCATTATTCATGGTTTTGGAATCATTTTTGGAATCATCAGCATTCCTATTTTGATTGCTTTGTCTATCAAAAGCAATAATATCCCCGGCGTTATCGGTGCGGCTATTTATGGTTTTTGTTTTTTACAACTCTTTACTTTTTCTACTTTATATCATGGATTTCAGCAAGTTCAGGTGAAGCGTGCACTGGAAATTTTTGACCACATCAGTATTTATTTTTTGATTTCCGGAACCTACACGCCCTTTTTACTGATTTATATGGATAATTCATTTGGCATTACCCTTTTGGCAATTTTGTGGGGATTGACTGCGATAGGAATTGTTTTCAAAATTTTTTTTACCGGGCGATGGAATATTGTATCAACTATAATTTATATAGGAATGGGATGTATTATGGTTGCAGGTGGACAAACATTTTTTACAAGTATTCCTTCAGATGTATTAACGATGATTTTTATTGGCGGCGCCCTTTATCTTATTGGCGTAGTTTTTTATCTGTGGGAAAAATATCCATACAATCATGCAGTGTGGCATTTTTTTGTATTGGCGGCTGCTGTCTGTCATTATGTTGCTATTTTACTGGCAGTGTAATTCGGTAATTGAATCAGTTTATTAATCATAAAAAAACATACAACACAACTTTCAGACAAAATGGAAAAGTATTTCAGGCCTAAGCTGATAGATACATTAAAAACATACACAAGGAAACAATTTACCAACGATCTTTTTGCAGGTATCATCGTTGGGGTTGTTGCTTTGCCGCTTGCTATCGCTTTCGCAATTGCTTCGGGAGTTACTCCTGAAAAAGGATTAATTACTGCCGTTGTAGCAGGCTTTATTATTTCAGTGTTGGGTGGAAGCCGTGTTCAGATTGGAGGGCCTACCGGCGCTTTTATTGTCATTGTTTATGGCATTGTTCAAATGTATGGAGTCAGCGGTTTAATCATCGCCACTTTTATGGCAGGAATCATGCTGATTATTATGGGTTTTGCAAAATTGGGAACCATCATAAAATTTATTCCTCATCCGCTCATTATTGGATTCACCAGTGGCATTGCACTCATCATTTTTTCATCACAGGTAAAAGATTTTCTCGGCCTTTCGATGGGCGCTGTTCCCGCAGATTTTTTACAAAAATGGAAAGCGTTTTTTCTAAACATCTCTTCAATTAATGTTTATGCCGTTGCCATTGCCGTAGCAACAATTCTCATTATTTTACTTTGGCCGAAAGTTAGCAAAAAGATTCCGGGTTCTTTAATTGCGATTCTTGTTACAACAGCCGTTGTACAACTTTTTCATTTGCCTGTAGAAACAATCGGGAGCCGCTTTGGCGTGATTTCTTCTTCTATTCCTATGCCTAAATTTCCAATAGTTAATTTTGCAACATTCAAACAATTGATTCAGCCGGCTTTTACCATTGCCATGTTGGGCGCGATTGAATCTTTATTATCGGCGGTAGTAGCCGATGGAATGATTAGTGGCAATCATCGTTCAAATACGGAACTGATTGCGCAGGGAACAGCGAATATTTTTTCATCTTTATTTGGCGGCATTCCCGCAACAGGAGCAATTGCAAGAACTGCTACCAATGTGAAGAATGGAGGTCGCACCCCGGTTGCAGGAATTATTCATGCCATCACGCTTTTACTTATTTTATTGGTTGCCGGAAAATGGGCATCGTTGATTCCGATTGCCAATCTCGCGGGTATCCTGGTAATTGTTGCTTACAATATGAGTGAGTGGAAAAATTTCAGATCAATTTTAAAAGGACCCAAAGGAGACATACTGGTTTTGCTGATTACTTTTTTTCTTACCATCTTGATTGACCTGACGGTTGCTATTGAAGTAGGAATTGTCCTTGCCGCATTTTTGTTTATGAGAAATATGATCAAGTTTAGCGGCGTCAGTACTTATACTGCTGAAATTGAAGACGAAGATTTTGGTTATGATCTTGTTGAAGATAAATATGAAGTTCCAAAAGGAGTGGAGGTTTTTGAAATTACAGGCCCCCTGTTTTTTGGCGCGGCATATAAATTTAAAGATGCTATGAAATACCTTGAGCAGCATCCAAAAGTTTTGGTCATCCGCATGAGGCATGTGCCATTGATAGATGCAACCGGAATCCAAACCTTGCAGGAAGTGAGCAAAGAACTTAAGAAACAGCACACTAAACTAATTTTATCTGAAGTAAATAGTAAGCAGGTTTTGAAAGAATTAAAAGACAGCCGCCTGTTATTTTCTATTGGAAAAGGAAATGTTTTTGAAACGCTGGAACAGGCGCTGGAAAAGGCAAAGCGGTTGGCTGAAGTAAAAATTTGAAATCAGAATTCTTTTATTACCATCATCATCTCTTTTAGTTGAATGATTACCTCTCTACAATAGCCGATTTGAGTGTTGAGGCTTAATTATTTATCAGTTTGCCAGATTTCACCTGTTGGAAATCTGTACGATTTCAGGGATGATTCTTTCATTTGAATGCTATACCCAGGAGCCAACGGCGGCATATAATTACCATTTTTAATGATTACCGGATCAATAAAATGTTCATGAAGATGATCTACATATTCAGTGATCCGGTTTTCCAAAGAGCCGCTGATGCAGATATAATCTATCATGGATAAATGCTGAACATATTCACACAAACCCACTCCACCTGCATGTGGACAAACGGGAACGTTTAATTTTGCCGCCATAAGCATCACCGCTAAAACTTCATTTACTCCACCCATCCGGCAACTATCCACCTGGCAAATGTCAATGGCGCCGCTGGCCAGAAACTGTTTGAACATTACCCTGTTTTGACAATGTTCACCAGTAGCAACTTTAATGGGTGCAACTGCTTTTTTAATTGCAAGATGGCCCAGGATATCATCCGGACTGGTAGGCTCTTCTATCCACCACGGATTAAATTTCGCCAGTACTTTCATGTTTTCTATCGCTTCGTTTACGCCCCAGACCTGGTTAGCATCCATCATCAGCCTCATCTCATTCCCTACTTCCTCCCGGATAATCTCAGCTCTTTTTGCATCTCGGTTTATATCTCCCCCTACTTTCATTTTCAGATATTTCCATCCTTCCTGACGTGCAGTACGGCTCAATCTTCTTATTTTCTCTTCTGAATAACCCATCCAGCCGGCAGAAGTAGTGTATGCGGGATATCCATTTTTCATTAAATAGTCAATTCTTTCCTGTTTGGTATCTGCCAGTTTTGAAAGCATGCGCAGAGATTCTTCAGGTGTAATCAGATCGGTAATATAAGTAAAATCAATGCAGCCAATTAATTGCTCCGGCGTCATATCAGCAATTAATTTCCATACAGGCTTACCTTCTGTTTTGGCATACAAATCCCAAACGGCATTTACTATGGAGCCGGTGGCCATGTGAATAATCCCTTTCTCAGGACCAAGCCAGCGTAGTTGAGTGTCGCCGGTAATCATTCGCCAAAAACCGGCCATGTCATTTGTGATTTCCTTTAAAGATTTTCCTTTCAATAAATAGGATAATGATTGAATAGCAGCTACACACAGTTCATTTCCACGTCCTTCTGTGAAAGTCATTCCGTGGCCTTCGAAATTTGAATCATTTGTTTTTAAAATGACATAAGCGGCAGAATAATCCGGATCTTTATTCATGGCATCCGATCCATCTAAAGATTTACTGGTTGGAAATCTGATATCTTTTGCTTCTATTGAAAGTATGGTTAGCTCCATTGCTCTTTTTTTTAAACAAAAATATAATAATTCAGGCCAGGGCTTTTATTGCTCATATTTTTTTCTGCATCGGGTAAACGGAAACAGGCTGATTCTCCCATTTTAGTAAAGAAATTGATTTTTTTTGCCCAATAATTCTGACAATAAACTCCGTAATAAAATGAAAAATCCCTTACAAAATAATATTGCCAAAATCTTTCAATCTGCAAAAGAATTTATCAGTCGAAGAGGTAATGAACTATTTTGTAAAAACCTTTCCGGATAAAGTAACTTTCTTCAGTAGTTTTAGTTTTGAGGATCAGGTGATCACACATAAAATTTTAACCAATCAGCTACCCGTTAGCATTTTTACATTAGATACCAGAAGGCTTTTTGAAGAGACTTATTCAGTATGAAGCGCTACAAATGAAAGATATATACAAAAATCAGGGCATATTATCCTGATCATAAACTGCCGGAGCCATTTTGTTGCAGAAAACGGTACAAATTAAAAATCAACCACCGAAAAAAATACAGCTTCCTCCGATGGTTTCTTATTTTTTAAAAAGTAAAAACACTTATTTGTAGGTAACTATCCTTCCCCAGATATCGTTGGTTCCCCAGATTCCCTGGCGTGTACATTCTAATTGAACAATCTGGCTGTGATCTACAAAAAGATTTACTTCAGGACCATAGTTTTTAATGTACCATTTAAAAACCTGCGGATCGGCGGCTTCAAACATCACATTTTCCAAACCCAAACCATTGATAAATTTTGCAGGAACATCTACTCTCCACGGCGAAGCATTTTCTGTAACGCCTTCTGATTCCATCATGATGATATAAGCGCCGGCATCAAGAAAACGTTTGGCCTGTTCGATGGCATAATTTACATCCTGTGTACCTTCACTTTTCAATTCATTGATGGTTGTATCACCACCGGCGCCAAATTGAATTCCGACTTCAGGCTTTGCTTTTAATCCGGCCTTTTGTACATCTTCGATTACCCGCAGCCAGTCATCTGTGGGAATGGAAATAAAACCGGTTGAAATTTCAATGATGTCGAACCCCAGTTCTTTACATTCCTGAATATATTTTTTCACCGCATCTTTTCCTTTTGTCAGCACATATTCAATGAAGCCACCGGTAGAAACCAATGTTCCATATTGATGCGCCAGGTCATTAATCTCTCTTATTTTTTTGGGGTTCATAAAAGTAAATGAACCGCCTGCAAATTTGATACTGTCAACATAATTTCCGGTTGTTTCCAAAATGTCTTTAAAATAACTCAAACCAAAATTGGAATAATAAGCGGCGCGGATTTCTGTCATTCCTCTTTTGCGGGGCTTTGATGGACGGCTATTGCGTTGCAGCCACTCAAACGCAATCGGATTGGTAATAAAATCTTTTTTGTTTGTCATGATGAGTATTTTTTAATTGTGAGAAAATTCTAAATTTTTTGTTGATGATTGAGAATGAACCTTTTCCAATAAATCCATTAAATCTTTTATCTGGTAATTTTCAAAATCATTTACTACACTGATTATTTTTTCACGAAGAATTTCATCGGTGAAAGGCTCAGAAAGATTATTGAATTTTTCTACAATCATTTCCCAGGAAGCCGGACGTGAAAGAAATCCTTTGTAATCTTTTTTCTCAATCACCAATTGTGTTCCGTCTTTTAAGGTAATCGTTATATCACAGGCAACCTCATACGGAAACCTGTCAGAATATTCTTTCTTTTCATTTACAAAAA
>Ga0157370_10005089_pt1 | contig 14833 bp, 13 predicted proteins | sample C35metaG_FD_113463 | JGI IMG/M metagenome (GOLD analysis project Ga0157370, IMG submission 113463) | Corn rhizosphere microbial communities from Kellogg Biological Station, Michigan, USA - C3-5 metaG | ecosystem: Host-associated > Plants > Roots > Rhizosphere > Soil | place: USA: Michigan...
GGCTCGCATCAGGGCGGCGAGGCTGGCGGCCAGCTGCTCGAGCGCGTTGAGATTGTGGACCGCGAGCATCGCGTCCGCATGGCGGTGCAGCACGGCGGCCCCACGGGCCAGAGGGGCGTAGCCCTCGAAGCGCAGCAGCGGGTTGAGCCACAGCAGCCGGCGCGAATGGCGCTTGAGCCACAGCAACTCGTTCTCCAGAACGGCGGGCTCGCCGGTGTCCAGGCCGTCGCTGATCACCAGCACCAGCGTGCGGCGGCCCGTGAGGCGACGCGCATGGAAACGCCGGAGCTCGGCCAGCGAACTGCCCAGCCGCGTACCGCCCGCGAAATCGTCGATGGCGAGGCTGGCCGCACCGAGCATGGCGTCGGTATCGGCGAGCCGGAAGGCCGGGGTCAGGTCGGTCAACCGGGTGCCGAAGGCGAACACGTCGCGCCGGCCGGCCCGCCCGGTGGATGCATGCAGGAACGCGAGCAGCAGGCGCGCATAGCGCTCCATCGAGCCCGACACATCGACCAGCACCAGGAGCGGCAGCGGTTGCTCCCGCCGGGCCAGCCGCGGCAGCCGCAGGATCTCGCCGCCGGTGCGCGCCGCCTCGTGCAACACGCCGGGCCAGTGCATGCGCGCATGCTGCTGGCCCGCATCGCCGGCCACACGGAGGCGCCGCGAGGGCAGCGAAGGAATCGGCAGCGTCACGTCGCGCGCGAGCCGTTCGACCAGACGGTATTCGGACGCGCCGAGCGCGTTGAAGTCCGCATGCTGCAGACGCTGGCGGTCGCTCGATGTCATGGCGGCATCGAACTCGACCTCCTTGTCGGGCTTGGCGGCCACCACCGGCTTCGCGGGGTCACGCGGCGCGGTCAGCGCCTCGCGCACGCGCGGCCGGCGCCTGGAGGGCTCGGCCTTGCCTTCGGCGCTCGGCAGCATCTGGGCGAGCAGCTTGTTGGCCAGCTCGGGGTCGCGAAACCAGGCGTCGAAGAGTTCGCGGAACACCATGCGGTCCTGCTCGCGGCTGACCATCACGGCTTCCATCGCGGCGCTCAGGTCGAGCTTGTCTTCCACGCCGACCAGGGTGACCGCTTCGGCGGCGAGTGCGATGCGCATGGCATCGGTGCGCACGCCGGCACGGCGCAGCGCGCGGCCGAAGGCGGTGATGTTGCCGGCGAGCTTGCCGCTGCGGACGTCGCCGAGTTGCTGGATGCCGGTCATGCGAGCGGCCTCGGGCGGCGACCGCGCTCAGGGCGCGACCGACTCCTCGGGTTTGAGCAGATCGGACGCCAGCTCGCGCGTGAGCGCCGCCACATCGTCGCGCTGCTTGAACAGGATGCCGGCGGTGTCGACCACCACTTCGGGGTCGAGCTCGACGGTATCGAGCGCGATCAGCGCCCTCGCCCACTCGACGCTCTCTGCGATGCCGGGTGCACGCTGGAAGGCGTTGACGAATGGCGCATCGCGCAGCCGTGCGACGAAGGCGGCGACTTGCGCCGAGAGCTTTTCGCCGGCCTCTGGCACCTGGGCCCGCACGATCGCCAGCTCGCGCTCGCGCTCGGGGTAGTCGAGCCAGTGATAAAGGCAGCGGCGCTTGACCGCATCGTTGAGCTCGCGCGTGCGGTTGCTCGTGAGAATGGTGACCGGCGGTACAAGCGCGGGCACCGTGCCCAGTTCGGGAATGCTCACCTGGTACTCGCCGAGGTACTCGAGCAGGAAGGCTTCGAAGGGCTCATCGGCGCGATCGACTTCATCGATCAGCAGCACGGCACCAGGCGCCGGCGTCTGCAGCGCTTGCAGCAGCGGGCGGCGGATCAGGTAGTGCGGCTGGTAGACCTCGGCCTCCACGTCGCGTGCGGCGCCCGTGGCTTCGGCCGCGCGCATGTGCAGGAGTTGCGCCGCGTAGTTCCATTCGTAGAGCGCCTCGCGCTGCTCCAGCCCGTCGTAACACTGCAGGCGCAGCAGCTCGCGGTTGAGCGCCTTCGACAGCGCCTTGGCCAGCTCGGTCTTGCCCACACCCGGCTCGCCTTCGAGCAGCAGCGGCCGCTGCAGCTTGAGCGCGAGGAACACGGCGGTCGCCAGCCGGCGGTCGGCGAAATAGCCGGCCTGCATCAAGCCTTCGGAGAGGGAATCGATGGTCGGAAAGATCATGGCGAAGGGTAGCGGAAGACGCGGGCACGCCGCGCCTTCCGGTGGGCGGCTTGCTGCTTCAGCCCAGTGCCTTGGTCACGGCGCGTTGCGTGAGCACGCTGATCAGGTTCGCACGATAGGCGGCCGACGCATGCAGGTCGCTGTTCAGCTCGCTCGCATCGATCTTCACGGCTGCGGCTGCTGCCGCGGTGAAGCTCTTGTTGAGCGCATCTTCGAGCCCCGCATGGCGGAACACGCCGTTGCCCGCGCCGGTGACCGCCACCCGCACGCCGCTGTCGTACTGCGCGAGGAAGATGCCGACGAGCGGGAAATTGGAGGCCTTCTGGCGCAGTTTCTCGTACACAGCGCGCTTGGGGATCGGAAAGCGGATCGCGGTGATCAGCTCGTCCTCTTCCAGCGCCGTGGTGAAGAGGCCGAGGAAAAAATCGTCGGCCGCGATCTCGCGCTTCGAGGTGATGACCGTGGCGCCGGAGCCCAGCACGGCGCTCGGATAGCAGGCCGCCGGATCGTTGTTGGCCACCGAGCCGCCGATGGTGCCCATTGCGCGCACCTGCCGGTCGCCGATGCGCGAGGCCAGGTCGGCCAGCGCCGGGTAGGCGGCTTTCACGTCGGCGTTGTTCGCCACGTCGAGGTGGCGCGACATCGCACCGATGGTGATCGTGCCGCCGTCCTTCTTGATGCCGGTGAGTTCCTTGATGCCGCCCAGGTCCACCAGTTGCTCGGGCGCGGAGAGCCTGAGCTTCATGGAGGCAAGGAGCGTCTGGCCGCCGGCGAGCGGCTTGGCGCCTCCGGCAATGAGTTTGGCCGCATCGGCCACGGTGGCTGGCCGTTCGAGTGTGAAGGCGTACATGGGGTGTGATTCCTTCTGTGTTGTTGTTCAGGGAGCGGGACGGCCTTGGGTGCTGGCGGCGAGCGAGGGCGCTTGCGCGTCCTGCGGCGTGCCGCCCTTCTGCATGGCTTCCCACACGCGGCTGGGCGAGGCAGGCATGTCGAAGTCCTTGACGCCCAGCGGCGCCAGCGCATCGAGCACGGCGTTGATCACGGCCGGCGGCGAGCCGATGGCCCCCGCCTCGCCGCAGCCCTTGGTGCCCAGCGGGTTGTGCGTGCACGGGGTGCACACGGTGTCGAGCTTGAACTGCGGAAAGTCGCCGGCGCGGGGCATGGCGTAGTCCATGAAGCTGCCGGTGAGCAGCTGGCCGGTCTCGTTGTCGTAGACGCAGTTCTCCAGCAACGCCTGGCCGATGCCCTGCACCAGCCCGCCGTGCACCTGGCCCTCCACGATCATCGGATTGATGATGGTGCCGAAGTCGTCCACCGCGGTGAAGCGGTCGACCTTGACTTCGCCGGTCTGCCTGTCGATCTCGACCTCGCAGATGTAGGTGCCGCCCGGGAAGGTGAAGTTGGTCGGATCGTAGAAGGCGGTTTCGTTCAAGCCCGGCTCCAGCTTGTCGAGCGGGTAGTTGTGCGGCACGTAGGCCGTGAGCGCCACCTGGCCGAATGGGATCTTCTTGTCGGTGCCCTTGACGGTGAACTCGCCGTTGGCGAACTCGATGTCGGCATCGCTCGCCTCCATCAGGTGCGCCGCGATCTTCTTGGCCTTGGTCTCGATCTTGTCGAGTGCCTTCATGATGGCCGCCCCGCCCACCGAGATCGAACGCGAACCGTAGGTGCCCATGCCGAAGGGCACGCGGCCGGTGTCGCCGTGCACCACGTCGACGTTGTCGACCGGAATACCCAGCCGCGCCGCGACGACCTGCGCGAAGGTGGTTTCATGCCCCTGGCCATGGCTGTGCGAGCCGGTGAACACCGTCACGCTGCCGGTCGGGTGCACGCGGATCTCGCCGCATTCGAACAAGCCGGCCCGTGCGCCGAGCGCACCCGCGATGTTCGATGGCGCGATGCCGCAGGCCTCGATGTAGCTGGAGTAGCCAATGCCGCGCAGCTTGCCCTTGGCCTCGGTCGCCGACTTGCGCTGCGCATAGCCTTCGACATCTGCCAGCACCCGCGCCTTGTCCATGCACGCATGGAAATCGCCGGTGTCGTACTGCAGCGCCACGGGCGTCTGGTAGGGGAAGGTGGTGATGAAGTTGCGCTTGCGGATCTCGTCCTGGCCCAGGTTCATTTCCCAGGCGCAGCGCGACACCAGGCGCTCCAGCAGGTAGGTGGCCTCGGGCCGCCCCGCGCCGCGGTAGGCATCGACCGGCGAGGTGTTGGTGAACCAGGCATCGACCTCCACGTAGATCTGCGGCGTCGTGTACTGGCCCGCGAGCAGCGTGGCGTAGAGGATGGTCGGCACCGCGGTCGAGAAGGTCGAGAGGTACGCGCCGAGGTTGGCATCGGTGTGCACGCGCATCGCGAGGAACTTGCCGTCCTTGTCCATCGCCATTTCGGCGTGGCTCACGTGGTCGCGGCCATGCGCATCGGACAGGAAGCACTCCGAGCGCTCCGCCGTCCACTTGATGTTGCGGTTGAGCTGCTTGGCGGCCCAGGTGAGGCACACGTCTTCGGCGTACAGGAAGATCTTGGAGCCGAAGCCGCCGCCCACATCGGGCGCGATCACGCGCACCTTGTGCTCGGGCAGGCCCAGCACGAAGGCCGTCATGAGGAGGCGCTCGACGTGCGGGTTCTGGTTCGACACGTAGAGCGTGTAGTCGTCGGTGCCGCGGCTGTAGCTGCCGATGGCCACGCGCGGCTCGATCGGATTGGGAATCAGCCGGTTGTTGACGAGGTCGAGCTTGGTGACGTGCGCGGCGGTGGTGAACACCGCATCGACCGCCGCCTTGTCGCCCAGCGCCCACTTGTAGCACTGGTTGTCGGGCGCCTCGTCGTGCAGCGTGGTGCTGCCGGTCTTCTTCGCGGCATCGGCCACGCTCACGAGCGCGGGAAGCACCTCGTAGTCGACCACCACGGCTTCGGCGGCGTTCTTGGCCTGCTCGACCGTCTCGGCCACCACCATGGCCACGTGGTCGCCCACGTAGCGCACCTTCTTGATCGCGAGGATCGGGTGCATCGGCTCTTTCATCGGGGTGCCGTCGGGGTTGTTGATGAGCCAGCCGCAAGGCAGCCCGCCCATCTTTCCCTCGATGTCCTTGCCGCTGAAGATGCCGACCACGCCGGGCATCTTGAGCGCCTCGGCGATGTCGATCGACTTGATGAGCGCATGGGCGTGCGGCGAGCGCACGAAGACCGCATGGCTCTGGTTGGCCAGCGTGATGTCGTCGGTGTAGTTGCCGGCGCCGGTCAGGAAGCGGTAGTCTTCCTTGCGCCGGAGGGCCTCACCGATATGGGGCAGGTTCGAGAAGTCGGAAGCACCCATGATGTTGCTCCCTTCACGCGGTGGCGGTGGTCTTGACCGGAGTGCCCGAGGCCATCGCCTCGCCGCCCATCTTCACGGCCTTCACGATGTTCTGGTAGCCGGTGCAGCGGCACAGGTTGCCGTCGAGCAGCTCGCGAATTTCCGATTCGCTCGACTTGGGGTGGTGGGTGCACAGGTCGATGGCGCTCATGACCATGCCCGGCGTGCAGAAACCGCACTGCAGGCCATGGCACTCCTTGAAGGCCGCCTGCATGGGGTGCATGGTGCCGTCGGCCTCGGCAATGCCCTCGATGGTGGTGATGTCGGCACCTGCGGCCTGGGCGACCAGCACGTTGCACGACTTGATGGCCCGGCCGTTGACGTGGACGGTGCAGGCACCGCACTGGGCGGTGTCGCAGCCGACGTGGGTTCCGGTGAGGTGAAGGTGCTCGCGGATCGCGTGCACAAGGAAGGTGTTTGGCGGTGCGTCGACCGTGACTGCTCGGCCGTTGACCTTGAAAGCTACCTGCATGTGGCTGTCTCCGTGAAAGGTGATGGCTGGTTCAGCGAAAGGCATCTTGGATGCCCACCTTTCGCACTATCCTAGGCAAAACCCTTGGCACTTGCGCAGTGCCCGCGAAATTCTCAAAATGAAACAGCTTGCCCCCCGGTGAGCCAGGAAAAACCGCCCCCACGGCGCGAACCCACACGATGAATGCCTCTATCGTTTCGCCTCCTCCCGAGCGTTCCCTGGCCATTGCCCAAGCCCGGCGCGAACTGCTCCACGGCGATGCGCCGCACGCCCGAAGCGCCGTGCGCATCGATCCCTGGATCACCCGTTCATGGCAGCGCTGCATCGAGGCCGGACGCCACCCGCAGCAGCGGGTGAGCTTCGATCCGGTCAGCCGGTCGGCCAGCCGCGAGGCGACCGAGCGCAACCGGGCCCTGGTCACGGCCGCCCGGCCGGTGATCGAACGCCTCTCCCGCGCCATTGCCGACACCCGTTATTTCGCGATCCTGACCGACGCCGAGGGCATCGTGATCGACGTGGGCGCGCTGCCCGACGGCACCGACACCGCCAGCCGCTATGCGCGGGACATCGGCCGGATCGGGGTCGATCTTTCCGAACGCGCGATCGGCACCTCGGCCATCAGCACCGCGCTGGCCGAGCAGGAATCTGTGTGGCTGCACCGCGGCGAGCACTTTTTCGACGACACCAGCGTCTACACCTGCGCCGGCGCGCCGCTCTTCGGCCCCCGGGGCGACTGCATCGGCATGCTCGACCTGAGCGGCGTGCAGACGGTGGAGCGGCCCGAGCTGCGGCACCTGGCCACCCTCTCGGCGCGCAGCATCGAGAACATGCTGGTCATGCAGGACCCCTGCGAGCTGCTGCTGCACCTGGCCTGGCCCGGCCACCCGGGCAACGAGGCCACCGAGGGCCTGGTCTGCATCGACGCGAGCGGCAACGTCACCGGCGCCAACGCCGCCGCGCGGCAGATGCTGCACCAGCCCCTGGCGCGCGGCCAGCACGCCCTGCATTTCAACGACCTGTTCGCGCTCCCGCTGCACATGATGTTCGACGCTGCCCGTCGCGGCGACGCGGCGCTCGAGGTGCCGCTGTGGTCGGGCCTGCGGGTGCAGGTGCGGCCCCAGCGCGGCGGCAGCGGTGCGGGTGGGGCAGCGCCCGATGCGCGGCCACGGCTGCGCGATGTGGAAACCGCGCTGATCCGCAAGGCGGTGGCCGATGCGCGGGGCAATGTGGCGGAGGCCGCGCGCGCGTTGGGCATCAGCCGGGCGACGGTCTATCGCAAGCTCTGGCGCGGCCGGCCTGCCGGCGCCCCTGACTGAAGGCAAGGAACACCGCGGAACCGGCTTTGCCGGGCCGTTGGTGTTGCCCCCGGCGAGGGGGAAGGAGAAGCGACACGAAGTGCGCGAAGCCTGGGGGAGAGCCCATTTCTCAGGCGCCGACCGGCACCTTGTCCAGAAACCCCGTCACCGACTGCAGCTTGCCAGCGTCGAGCTTCGCGAAGTCGGTGCCCTGGATCAGGTCTTCGGCGCCGCTCGGGCCCAGCGTCCATGAAAAGCGCAGGTTGTCGCCATGCGCCTCGGCCTTGCCGAACAGGTTGAACCGAAAGCCCGGATAGCGCTGATGCACCGCGCCGACCAGCGCGCTGATCTGCTCGCGCCCGCTGGCTTGCGCGATCGGGTCGACGTAGTGCGCATCGGCGGTCCAGCCGGCTTCGATCAGCGCGGCGCGGCGCGCGGCGTCGGTTTCATTCCAGACGGCGATGTAGCGTTGGGCGATCGTGGCGGCGTCGTGTGCGGCGGTGTTCATGATGACCATTCCTTTTCGAGGGTTCGACCCGCAACATCGCGGGGTGAAGGAATGGTCGCGCCGCGCCCGTCAGGCGTCGATGACGTGGGAGGTCATGGAATGCGGCTGCCGTAGCGGATGCTCGCGAGCGCGCCGTCCCGGAACAGCAGCATCGTCTCGAACTGTCCCGAGCCGGGACGGTAGGTCCACTCCTCGGCCTGGTCGCAGCGGTTGTTGTTGACGATCACGGTCTGGCCGCCGGGCGTGGCCGACGACGGCGGGTTCACGATCACCTCGGGCTTGTTGCCATCGGGCTTGGCGCAGAAGCTGTCCTTGAACACCGGCTCGCCGCACTTCTGCAGGATGGTGAACTTGGAGTCGCCCCTCTGCGCGAAGTCGCGGTTGCAGTTCAGGGTCTGCGCCTCGGCCGGCGCGATGGACGCAAGGGCCAGCCATGCGGCGGGAATCAGGAGGGATCGCTTCACGTGAATTTCCTTTTTTCAGGGAAGCGATGGTAGTGAGATTTCCCCCTGATTTCCCTCTCAGATCGCGTCGAGCGGAAAGACTGGACGGCGTACTTTGCCGAACGGGAACAGGCTGTAATCCGAACTGGTGACACCGGGGCTGTCGCACTCCACCAGCGCGGCAGAGAGCGGCTCGAACACCGGCCGGCAGTACATGCGCGATTTGAGAAGAAGAAAGCGTTCATTGCGCGGATCGAGCCCCGCGCATTCGAAAACGCCGATGTCCCACGGCTCCTGCGTGCGCTCGGTCACCACGATGCGCGCCGCGCCGATGTCGAACAGCACCGTGCGGCCCATGCTGCTGCGCTGGCCGGTATAGGTGGGGCCGGTGATCACATACTCGCCGTTGCCGATCTTGCGCACGATGCCGGTCAACCGCACGGGCGTCTTCTGGAGGCCGATGCCTTCGAGCGACACTTTGTTGCCGAGCGCGACGGTGACCTCGGCGCCCTCGCCCGCCGCGATCAGCGCGGCCACCGCCTCGGGGTCGCACAGCGGGCCGACACCGATACCGTGCAGGCCCTGTGCGAGCGCTTCCTGCAGCACGTCCATCGTGTCGCAGCTGCCGCCCGACATGCAGTTGTCGCCATGGTCGAGCAGCAGCACCGGGCGCGTGGCGCCCTCGGCGATGAGCTTGGCGCGCGCGACCGATTCGGCCAGCGGCTCGCTGCGGTAGATGAAGGCTTCGCGCTCCGCCCACATCTGAGCAGCGATGCGATCGGCCGTGGCCTGCGCGCGCTCGGGCGACTGTGCATCGACCACCACCACGCTCATGCACGGCGCCTCGATGTCCGACAGCGAGAAGCCCGCGAAGATCGAGACCGCGAGCGATTCCGACTTCTCGGCGTCGCGCGCCGCGTCGATGGCGCGCTGCATCGCACCGGTGAACGAGGCGCTGCGCAGCGTGTGCGCCATCAGCGGCAGCGAATGCCAGCGCAGCGCGGGCTTGCTGCGTCCCGCGAGCAGGTCGAACAGCAGGCGGCCGGCGTGCTCGCCGGTCTCGTACATGTCGATATGCGGATAGGTCTTGAAGCCGACGATCACGTCCGCATTGCCGACCATCGCGGGCGTCACGTTGGCATGCAGGTCGAGCGCCACGCCGATGGGCACGCCCGGCGCCGCGGCGCGCAGCCGCACCAGCAGGTCGCCCTCTCCGTCGACGCTGTTCTCGGCCACCATCGCGCCATGCAGGTCGAGCAGGATGGCATCGCAGCCCGGCGCCGCATCGACGATGCACTGCGTGAGCATCGTGTAGGCCTCGGCATCGACCGGCCCGCTCGGGTTGGCCGAGGCCGACACCGGCGTGACCAGCGTCGCACCCGCCCGCTCGGCCAGCTCGATGAAGGCCGACATCGCGGTGCGCATGCCCTTGTTGTCCCTGTAGGCCTCGTCGCCGAAGGTCGGGCCGTCGGGCCCGAAGGCTGCGAGCGGCGTGGGCACGGGGGAGAAGGTGTTGGTCTCGTGGTTGAGACGCGCGATCAGTACTTTCATTGGGCAAACTTTCCGGCGCTTCCCAGCATCGTGATGTCGCCGAAGCTGGAGCCGTTGCGGTTGTCGGGGCGGAACGCGACCTGGAAGCCGTTCAGGTTCATGGGCGGCGAGTTCTCGATGCTGCGTCGCAGCGATTCGGTAGTGATCGGCCCCTTCACGCGCTGCAGCGATTCCGCGAAGGCCTTGGCCGTGATGTAGCCCTCCAGCCCCAGGTAGGAGCCTTCGCCTTCGCTGCCCGCGGCCTTTCGCGCGCGCTGGTATTCGTCCACGATGGGAAAGCGCGTCTTCCAGAACGGCGGCATCACCTGCGACAGCACGATGCCGCGGCTCTTGTCGCCGAGTTCCTTGTAGAGAAGGAACGAACTCACCACCGAGTTCGTGTAGATCTGCGGATGAACGGGTGCTGCCACCAGCGAGCGGATGATGTTGATGGCCGGCGTACCCGCCGCGATGACGTAGACCGCCTGCGCCCCGCTCGCGATGACCTGCTGCGCGATGGCGGGATGGTCTTTTTCCTTCGGGTCGAAGCGCAGCGACAGCAGGGCCGGCTGCTTGTTCTTCTCGAGCGCGGCCACCGCGTCCTTCTCGATGCCCTTGCCATACGCGTCGTCGCTGGCAACGATCGCGATGCGCGTCACGCCGATGGTCGCCAGGTGGTTCATCACACGCGAGACTTCGTCGGCGTACGACTCCCGCACGTGGTAGATCGGCACCTTCGGCCCGCGCAGCACCGCCGCGCCGGTCAGCCCGCCGAAGATGAAGCTGTCGTACTTCGCCGCCACCGGCGCCATGGCCGCGCCGATGCCGGTGCCCATGGTTCCGAACAGGCAGACCACGCGGTCGGTGGCGAGCAGCTTCTCGGCATTGGCTGCCGCCTTCTCGGGGAGGTAGGCGTCGTCGTAGGTGATCATCTTGACGGGCCGCCCGCCGATGCCGCCCGCCTTGTTCAACTGGTCGAAGAACAGCGTCTGGCCGTCCATGAACGCAAGGCTGTTCGGCGTGAACGGGCCGGTGAGCACCGCAGACTGGCCGACCAGGATCGGCTCTCCGGCCGCCAGGGCAGCCGTCGATGCCGCGACCATTCCCATCACCAGGAAGCAGTGAAGGCCGATGCGGCGAAGCGCCGCCTTCATGCGGCCACTCCCGCCACGCCCGCGCTCTGCAACATCGCCTGAAGCAGCACGTTGCAGCCGGCCTCGAGATGGGCAGGTTCGGCGTCTTCGATCTCGTTGTGGCTGATGCCGTCCAGGCAAGGCACGAAGATCATCGCCGTGGGGCACACGCGGGCGAGGTACACCGCATCGTGTCCGGCGCCGCTGATCACGTTCATCCAGGTCAGGCCCTGCGCCTCTGCCGCGTCGCGCACGGCAGACACAAGCTGGGGCGTGAAAGGCTGGGGCGGGAAGTACACGACCTGCTCCACCGTCGCCTCCACCTTGCCGGCGCTGGCGAGGCGCTGCACAGCCTCTTTCAGCGCCGCGTCCATGGCCGACAGCACCGTGTCGTCCGCCGCGCGCAGGTCCACGCTGAGCTTGACCCGGCCCGGGATGACGTTGCGCGAATTCGGGTAGTTGTCGATCCAGCCGACCGTGCCGCGCGCATGCGGTGCGTGCGCGAGCGCGATGCGGTTGACCTCGATCACGAGCTCGGCGGCGGCGAGCAGCGCGTCCTTGCGCAGTTCCATCGGCGTGGGGCCGGCATGCGCCTCCATGCCCTGCACCACCACGTCGTACCAGCGCTGGCCGAGCGCGCCTTCGACCACGCCGATCACGCGCTCGTTGGCTTCGAGCACCGGGCCCTGCTCGATGTGCGCCTCGAAGTACGCGCCCACGGGCGATGCGGCCGCCGAGGCGGGTACCTTGCCCGCGTAGCCGATGGCATCGAGCGCCTCCGCCACGCTCACACCCTCGGTGTCGCGCTGCGCGAGCGCGTGTTCCAGCGTGAAGGCATCGACGAACACGCCCGAGCCCATCATCACCGGCACGAAGCGCGAGCCTTCTTCGTTGGTCCACACCGCCACTTCGAGCGGCGCTTCGGTGACGACCTTCGCATCGTTGAGCGCGCGGATCACTTCCAGCCCCGCGAGCACGCCGTAGTTGCCGTCGAACTTGCCGCCCGTGGGCTGCGTGTCGATGTGGCTGCCGGTGGTGACGGGCGGCAGCGCGTTGTTGCGGCCGGCGCGGCGCGCAAAGATGTTGCCGATGGCGTCCACGCGCACTTCGCAGCCCGCTTCGCGCGCCCAGCGCGTGAAGAGGTCGCGGCCCTGGCGGTCGAGGTCGGTCAGCGCGAGGCGGCACACGCCGCCCTTCTCGGTGGCGCCGACCTGGGCCAGCTGCATCAGCGAGTCCCAGAGGCGCTGGCCGTCGATGCGGAGGGCGCGCACATCGGGTGCGGAAGAAGTTTCGTTGGTTGTTGTCATGGTTCTGCGAATGAGGTCTGGAAGACGGGCGGGTTCAGGCGAGACCGACGCCGAGGTAGCGGTCTTTCACTTCGTGGTCGGCCATGAAGGCGGCGTTGCCGGCCTGGTGCACGATCACGCCCTGCTCCACGATGTAGTGGCGGTCTGCAAGCTGCACGCACACTTCGAGGTTCTGCTCGACCAGCAGGATGGCGACGCCCGCGGCCTTGATGGTTTTCAGCTGCGCAACGATTTCCTCGACGATCACCGGCGCAAGGCCTTCGACGGGCTCGTCCAGGATCAAGAGGCGCGGATGGTTCATCAGCGCGCGGCCGATGGCCAGCATCTGCTGCTCGCCGCCCGAGAGCTGGCCGCCGCCGTTGCGGCGCCGCTCCTTCAGGCGCGGAAAGATGCGGTAGATGTCGGCCAGTTGCCAGGGCGAATCGCGGCGCTGGCCGAGCAGCAGGTTTTCTTCGACCGTCAGCAGCTTGAAGATGCCGCGGTGCTCGGGCACGAGGCACACACCGCGCGTGGCGATGCGATGCGGCGGCAGACCAGCGATGTCTGCGCCTTGAAAGCGCACGCGCCCTTTCGTCGGCGTGACGGCACCGGCAATGCTCTTGAGCGTGGTCGACTTGCCCGCGCCGTTGCGGCCCAGCAGCGTGACGAGCTCGGCTTCGCCCACGGTCATCGACACGCCCTGCAGCACATGGCTCTTGCCGTAGTGCGCGTGCAGCGCTTCGACCTCGAGGATATTGCTCATGCCTTGCCCCCGGTGATCATGTTGCCGAGGTAGGCCGAGCGCACGCGCGCGTCGGAGCGGATGTCGCCCGGCAGCCCTTCGGCCAGCACGCGGCCCAGCTGCATCACGGTCACGGTGTCGGAAATGTCCATCACGATGTTCATGTTGTGTTCGATCAGCACCACCGTGTGCGCATCGCGCAGGCTGCGGATGAGGTGCTTCATCTCGTCCAGGTCGTCGATGCCCATGCCCGAGGTCGGCTCGTCGAGAAAGATCGCCTTCGGCTTCGCTGCAAGCGCCATGCCCACTTCGAGCCGCCGCTGCTGGCCGTGCGAGAGCACGCTGGCGGGCGTGTCGGCCAGCCGTTGGAGGCCGATGCGCGCGAGCACTTCGGCCACCGTCTCGGCGCAGGCCCGTTCGCCGACCGGTGCGCGCCAGCAGTTCATGGCCTGTCGCGGTGCGACGCCCTGCGCCGCGACGCGCAGGTTCTCGCGCACTGAGAGGCTGGGGAACAGGCTGGTGACCTGGAACGAGCGCGCCATGCCGCGCTGCACGCGCTTGTGGTCGGGTTCGTGCGTCACGTCGTGGCCATCGAACAGGATGCGCCCGCCCGTGGTGGTGCCGGTGCCCGTGAGCATGTGGAACAGCGTGGTCTTGCCGGCGCCGTTCGGGCCGATCACCGAGTGCACGGTGTTGGGCTTGATCTTCAGGTCCACGCCGCCGAGCGCGGCGAACTTGCCGTAGTGCTTGGTGACGCCGATGGCTTCGATGAGGACGGGCTGCGTCATGCTTTTTCTCCCTGCACTTCAGTGGCGGCGGGGACGGAAGGTGTCTTTCGGAACACGCGCCGCCACACGGCCTCGCCCAGGCCCCAGAGGCCGCGCTGCATGCCGATGCTCACGCCGATCAGAAGAAGCCCCAGCAACAGCAGCCATCGCGGCCACAGCGTGGAGAGCCAGTCGGCCAACAGCACGTAGAAAGCCGAGCCCAGCACCGAGGCAAAGAGATTGCCGGTGCCGCCGATCACGGTGATGACCAGGATCATTTCGCTCGTGTGGTACTCGGCGTTCGACAGCGGCGCGATGCCGGTCATCATGGCGTGCAGCCCGCCAGCGAGGCCGGTGACGGCGCCCGAGATCACGAAGGCCAGCAGCTTGAAGCGCTTGAGGTTGTAGCCCACCGCGGCCGCGCGGTCCTCGTTGTCGCGAATCGCGAGCAGCGTGCGGCCGAAGATCGAATCGGTCACGCGCAGCAGCAGGCCGAACGCGATGAGGAACATCACGGCGACGAAGGCGTAGTACTTCCAGGGCGTGTCCATGAACGCGGGGCGCGGCACGTCGAGCAGGCCGTTGTCGCCACCCGTGAGGCCCGACGCGGTGTACGCCACGAAATAGAACATCTGCGCGAAGGCCAGCGTGAGCATCACGAAGTAGGTGCCGCGTTGGCGGATGGCGACCCAGCCGACCACCGCCGCGCCGACAGCACCCATGGCAATGGCGGCCAGCAGCGCGAGCGGCATTGGCAGTTGCAGGCGCGTGAGCAGGATCGCGATGGTGTAGCTGCCGAGGCCGAAGAAGATGCCCTGCCCGAACGACAAGAGCCCCGTGTAGCCCAGCAGCAGGTTGCAGCCCAGCGCGGCGAGCGCGTAGATCAGCACCTCGCTTGCAAGCGAGCCCGAGCGCATGAACAGCGGCAGCGCCAGCGTGACGATCAGCGCCAGGAGGAAAGTGATTTTTCTTGGCATGGCGTGGTTCATCCTCTGCGGCCGAGCAGGCCATGCGGGCGCAGCAGCAGCACTGCACCCATCGCGATGTAGATCATCAGGCTCGCCCCCGGCGGCCAGATGGTGCTCATGAGGCTTTGAACGATGCCGATCACCAGCCCGCCCACGAGCGCGCCGCCAAAGCTGCCGAGCCCGCCGATCACCACCACC
>Ga0157370_10005090_pt1 | contig 14832 bp, 15 predicted proteins | sample C35metaG_FD_113463 | JGI IMG/M metagenome (GOLD analysis project Ga0157370, IMG submission 113463) | Corn rhizosphere microbial communities from Kellogg Biological Station, Michigan, USA - C3-5 metaG | ecosystem: Host-associated > Plants > Roots > Rhizosphere > Soil | place: USA: Michigan...
CGCCGTCGATTTCCTGCGCGACGGCGCAATCATGCTCGGCGTCGCGTTGATATTCGTTACCCTGTTTCGGCGGCTCGGGCTTGGTGCGACCCTCGGCTACATTGTCGCCGGAGCGCTGATCGGCCCCTCCCTGCTCGGCCTCTTCCATGAGCCTGAGGCGATCCAAGGGGTCGCGGAGATTGGGATAGCGCTGCTGCTGTTCATCGTCGGCCTGGAGCTTCAGCCGCGGCAGCTCTGGCGTCTTCGCAAGGACATCTTCGGCCTTGGGCTCGCGCAGGTGGTGATATGCGGACTTGCGCTTAGTCTGCTGCTTTACCTGACGCTTCACCTATCGCCGGAGGCATCGCTGGCGATCGGCCTTCCGCTCGGGCTCTCATCGACGGCACAGGTGCTGCCGATGCTCCGCTCCGAAAATGAGCTGAACACCGCGCAGGGCGAGCGCGCGTTCTCGATCCTGCTGTTTCAGGACCTGTCGATCGTCCCCTTGATCACAATCATCGCAGCCATGTCGCGAGTCCCGCCGGACCCGAATATGCCGACCGGTTGGACGCTCGCACTTTATACCATCCTTGCAATCATTGCGTTGGTGGCGTTCGGCCGGTTCGTTCTCAATCCTTTGTTCCGGCTGATCGGCCGCTTCGGCGAGCGCGAGCTGTTCGTCGTTGCAGGCCTGTTCGCGGTGATCGGAGCCGCTGCGGTCATGCGCCACTTCGGCCTGTCGACCGCGCTCGGGGCTTTTGTCGCGGGCGTGGTGCTCGCCGACTCGCCATACCGGCACGAGCTCGAAAGCGACGTCGAGCCGTTCCGTTCGATCCTGCTCGGTTTGTTCTTTCTCTCGGTGGGCATGCTGCTCGACCTCAGGCTGATCGCCGCTCGGCCACTGCTCGTGATCGGCCTCGCCGGCGGGGTGATCGTCACGAAAACGATCCTGATCACGCTCCTGAGCCGCACCTTCAGCTGCAGCTGGACTCGAAGCTTTAGGCTGGGCCTGCTTTTAAGCCAGGCCGGTGAGTTCGGTTTCGTCCTGTTCGCCCAGGCAGCGGCCGCGATGCTGATCGTGCCGGCGACGGCGTCGCTGTTCAGCGCGGTCGTGACCTTGTCGATGGCGGCGACCCCCTTCCTGATGCGGCTGACCGACTGGCTGGAGCGGCGCGAGGTCCGGCGCGACGACCTCGACGGACCGGAGCTGTCACCCGAGACCAGTGCGATCGTCGTTGGTTATGGCCGATTCGGCCAGACCGTCGCCCAGATGATGATGGCCAAGCGAATCGGAGTGACGATCATCGACAAGAAGCCGTCGCAGATCGAGTTGTCGGAGGAGTTCGGAACGAAGGTCTATTATGGCGACGGGGTACGAGTCGACCTGCTGCGCGTCGCTGGCGCCGAGACGGCGCGGGTGATTGCCTTTTGCAACGACAATGAAGGCAATGAGCTGAGCCGATCGGCGGTGCAGGCGGTGCTCGAAGCGTTTCCGCAGGCTGCCGTGATGGTCCGCGCCTACGACCGGCTGCACCTCATCGAGCTCGATGGTCTCGACCTGGTGTTCGCCGAGCGTGAGCTGTTCGAGAGCGCCGTCGCCATGGGGCGCGCGGCGCTCAAGGCGAATGGAATCCCGCGCGATGAGGTCGAACGCGTCGAGCGCGAATATCGCTCCCGCGACTGCGAGCGGCTCGAACGACAGGCGGCGACAGGAGACATCAAAGCAGGCTGGGAGACGGCGTTCACGCCCGACCAGCCGCTTCCCGAGGAACCGGTTCCTACCCCCTCCTAGGCGGCATCGGGGCCGGCTAGATGCCGTTCCAATGCATCAATGATGGCCTCGACCACATCCTTGTGCGCTCCGTCACCGCTTTTCACGTGGATGTGCGCTTCCTGATATGAGGGCAGACGCTCGGTCGCAAGCCGCTCCAGCACGGCCTTTCGATCGCCGTTGCGAAGCTGCGCGCGGGTATCGCGACGGCCCGTTCGCTCCGCCAGGATGTCGACTGGGGCGTCGAGCCAGATGGTGATCGCCCGTTCGTTGAGCAGCTGGCGGGTCCTCGGATCGACATAGGCGCCGCCACCTGTGGCGATCACGCGCACATCGCCCTGGACCAGGCGCGCGACCAGCCGCCGCTCGCCGTCGCGGAAGTCCTGCTCGCCGAAACGCTCGAAGACTTCTGCAGCCGGATAGCCCGAAGCGTCCTCAATCTCCTCGTCGGTATCGACGAAGGACAGGCCGAGACGGCGAGCGAGCCGTCGCCCGACCGTCGATTTTCCAACTCCCATCAGTCCGACCAGCACCACTGGACGGTCGAGACGCTTCGATATTTGCATCGTTTAAAGGGCTATACAGCGGCTTTCCCGCTCGGCAAAAGCCACTGCCATGTCGAGATTGCTAGCGCTCATCATCGTCGTCATCATTTTGATCGGCGGACTCATCTATCTGTCGACTGTGCCCAAGCAGCAGCCGACCCACAGCATCGAGGTCGCGGTTCCTCAGGGCGCGGCAGCCGGGGGCAATGCGCATTAAGCCTCTGCTGATTGCATCGGCAGCGGTCGTCCTGGCGCTGCCGGCGCTTGCGCAGCAGGCGAGCAAGCCTCAGTCGGCGCCAGCGACGGCGACACCGACTCCGAGCGCGCAGGCGGCACCGGCTCAATCGGCAACCGAGACGAGCTCAGAGAGCGGCGCCGACGAGAGCGCGGTCGAGGAGGTCTCGGGCACCAATCTCGTCCAGCCGACGCCGGCGGTTGAATATCCCGGCTGGGCGCGCCGCGACCCGTGGACGGTCGGCGCGATCCGCCCGAGCGACGCCGGGCTGGGCGACGACGCGTGGGGCGTTACCAGCGGCACCTTCCTAACGACGCTGATGCGGCGGATGAACACGCCGATCGCTTCCCGCTGGTTGCATATTGCGTTGCGCGATGCGCTTCTGGCGAAGCTCCATGCGCCAGGAGACGTGCAGCCGGTCGACTGGGTCGCGGAGCGCGCCTGGCTGCTGCTGCGGATGGGCGAGGCCGACGGTGCCCGGATGCTCGTCGCCGGAGTCGATACCGACCGTTTCACCCCAAAGATGGTCCAGGTCGCCGTTCAGAGCGCGCTCGCCACTGCCGATCCCTCGGCGCTGTGCCCGCTCGAGGACGGAATGAAAAAGTACGACCCGAACGTGCTAGCACTCGTTCGGGCGATGTGTGCCTCGCTCGCAGGCGAACCGGACAATGCCTCGGCGATGATCGACCAGGCGCGTCGCTATGGGCGGATCGGGGGCATCGATCTGTCGCTTGCCGAAAAAGTGGTCGGTGCGGGCGGCAACGGCGGACGCTCGGCGACGATCGAGTGGGACCCGGTGGATTCGATGACGGCGTGGCGCTTTGGTCTTGCGACCGGCACGGGGATGATGATCCCCGATAGGCTGCTCAACAGGTCATCGGTCCAGCTCCGCGCGTTCCAGGCGCGCGCGCCTTTGCTCACGGCCCAAGAACGGCTGCCCTCGGCGTTAATCGCCGCCGGCCTGGGAGTCTTCTCTTCGCAAACCATGGTCGACCTCTATTCGGCGATCTACGATACGACTGATCCCAACGACCTTTCCGGCAGCGACGCATGGCAGCTGCGCGAAGCCTTTGTCGGTAAGGATGCAGACACGAAGCTTGCGGCGATCCGCAAGCTGCTCGGGACCGGCAAGGACACGCTCACCAAGGAAGCGGCACGGGCGCTCGTTGCTCGGGCGGCGGCCCTGGTCGAACCCGATCCGAAGCTGGCGAAAGATGCGCCGGATCTGATTTCGGCAATGCTCGCTGGAGGCTACGATCGGGCGGCAATGCGATGGCTTTCCGCCGTCAATCGCATGGACGATGAGGACGGCGACAGGTGCTGGGCGATGCTCGCGCTGGGGGCGCCCAATATCGCCGATGTCAGTACCGGCCGAATCACGAGCTTCATCCGTCACGATACCAGCCTGAATCATGTGCGCAGCGCGTTGCTCGTCGCGGGGCTCGCCGGTTTGGGCCGGATCAGCGCGGACACTGCCAACTCGCTCAATCGGAAATATGATCTTGGACTTGGGCACGTCACCGGCTGGACGAAGGCAATCGACGCCGCGGCCGGCCGCGGGAATGCGGCGAGCGTGCTCGTCCTTGCCGGCACCGGGTTCCAGACGCCCTATTTCGACCAGGTGCCCCCCTCGCATCTCTACCATTCAATAGCGGCGCTCGACCGGGTGGGTCTCGGCTTCGATGCTCGAATGATCGCCGCAGAGGCCCTTTCACGGACGTGACTCCTGACGATCGCGCTTTGGTCGATCGGTTCCTCGACATGATGGCCGCCGAAGCGGGTTCCTCGCGGCACACGCTGGTGGCCTACCGGAACGATCTTCAACGCGCGGCCGAGAGCCTCGCTTCACTAAGGACAGCTTCGATCAACGACCTGGCGAGGCTTGGCGGTCAGTGGGCCGAGCTTGCGCCCTCGACCGTGGCCCGGCGTTCCGCGGCGCTTCGGCGCTTCTTCGGATTTCTTGTCGAAGATGGGCTCAGGAGCGACGATCCCTCAGAGGCGCTACCGCGCCCGCGGTTGGAGCGTCCTCTTCCTCGCATTCTCGATCGGGAGGAAGTGCAGCGCATGTTCGAGCAAGCGGAGAACCGAGCGGCGAGCGGCGAGCTGTTTGCAGTGCGCAACCTCGCGCTCATCGAGCTGCTTTACGGCTCGGGCCTGAGGGCGAGCGAGCTGGTGAGCCTGCCACGCGGAGCGGTCAGGACGGGACAGCCTTTCCTCATGGTGCGGGGCAAAGGGTCGAAGGATCGGCTGGTGCCGATCTCCTCGCGGGCGGAACTCGCGGTCAGTAAATGGCTGGAGATCGCACCTGGTGGCAGGCCGTGGCTTTTCCCCAGCGGCAAGGGTCATCTTAGCCGGGTGCGCCTGTTCCAGATCGTTCGGACAATGGCGGCCGATGCTGGAATCGCGCCCGAGCGTGTGAGTCCGCACGTGCTCCGGCACGCCTTCGCCACGCACCTGCTGTCGGGCGGCGCGGACCTTCGTGTACTCCAGTCACTGCTTGGCCACGCCGACATCGCGACCACGCAGATCTACACCCATGTCGACAGCGCCCGGCTGATCGAATTGGTCAATGCGAAGCATCCGCTCGCGACCCGGGCGCGTTGACGGAGCTGCTTGCTTCCGCCTAGGCCCCGCCCCGAATGCAGACATATCTAGATTTTGAAAAGCCCATTGCCGAGCTCGAAACCCGTGTCCGCGAGCTTCGCGACACGGCGGCGAGCAGCTCCGATATCGACATCGATGCCGAAGTGTCAAAGCTCGAGGCAAAGGCGAACAAGTTGCTGCGCGATACGTACGCGAAGCTGACGCCGTGGCAGAAAACGCAGGTCGCTCGTCATCCGGAGCGACCGCACTTCAAGAACTATGTCGCGGGAATAGCCGATAATTTCCTTCCGCTCGCAGGTGACCGGTCGTTCGCGGATGACCCTGCGATCGTCGGCGGCTTCGCCCGGATCGATGGTCGCCGGGTGATGCTGATCGGGCATGAGAAGGGCGAGGACACAGCGTCCCGGCTCAAGCACAATTTCGGAATGGCGAAGCCGGAGGGCTATCGGAAGGCTATCAGGCTGATGCGGCTCGCTGACCAGTTTCGGATCCCGGTCGTGACCCTGGTCGATACTCCCGGAGCATTTCCCGGCGTGGAAGCCGAGGAACGCGGCCAGGCGGAAGCCATAGCCCGCTCGACAGAGGAATGCCTTGCGCTCAGGGTGCCAATGATCGGAGTCATCGTCGGCGAGGGTGGCTCTGGCGGTGCGGTTGCGATCGCCACCGCCAATCGCGTGCTGATGCTCGAGAACGCGGTCTATTCGGTCATCTCGCCCGAGGGCTGCGCGTCGATCCTGTGGCGCACCGCGGACAAGGCCGCCGACGCTGCCGAGGCGATGAAGATCACCGCGGCGGATCTACATGCGCTCGGCGTTGTGGACCGCATCGTTGACGAGCCCCTAGGCGGTGCGCAGCGCGACCCGGACGCGGCGATCGGGGCCTTGAAGAATGTGCTCATCGAAGAGCTCGACGGCTGTGGCAAGCTGGGTCCGGACGAACTTCGCGCGCAGCGTCGCGCCAAGTATCTCGCAATCGGCTGACGCAACCGGGACGCGCGCAGGAACCCGCTCCGGTCATTTCCCGTTCAAAATTGGCGCGCTTAGTTTGGCGCGGAATGGGAGAATGGGCTTGGGCGGGATTCGCAAGACCGTTTTGTTGCTGGCCGCTGCAGCGCTGGCGATCACGCCGGCCGCGGCGCAACGGCTCCGTTACCTCAATCCGCAGGACGTTGCGCAGGCGCAGCGGGAGAATGGCGAGCTGGTGCAGGAGTTCGGCGGCGCCGAGACCGGCCCTCGAGCGGCTTATGTGAGTTTCGTCGGGCACCGCGTGAGCGCCTATTCGGGGGTCGCCGATCCGGGCCAGGAGCTGCACTTCGTCACCCTCAATTCGGCTGTCGACAATGCGTTTTCCGTCCCCGGCGGTTATGTCTATGTCACTCGGCAGCTCATGACGCTCATGGATGATGAGTCGGAGCTCGCCTTCGCGCTGGGCCACGAGGTCGGCCATATCGCGGCCAATCACGCCCACATTCGGGAGCAATATGCCCAGCAGGACACGCTCGGAGTGTTCGGGCAGATGATCGGAGCGATCTTCGGTCCTGGAGCAGCTAGCATGCTCGAGGCCCGTTCGGTGCTCAATCTCCTTAGCTTCTCGCGCGAGCAGGAATATGAGGCCGACACCCTGGGCCTGAAATATATGATCCAGGCTGGCTACGATCCCGCTGGGGCCGCCGAAGTGCTCGCCGCCCTCAGCCGTGAAAGCGCACTCCAGGCGCGGGTCGAGGGGCGTACCAACCGGCAGATTCCGGAATGGGCGAGCACCCATCCGCTTAGCCAGAACCGGATGGAGCGCGCGCTCAGTGAAGCGCAGGCTACGGGGCGCCTCGGGAAGGGAATTCGTAACCGCGATACGTTCTTAAATGAGCTTGAAGGAATTTACGTCGACGACGATCCGGCCCAGGGCGTGATCGAGGGTCCGACCTTCACCCATCCCGATCTAAGGATTCAGTTCAGGGTGCCGCCGGGCTATCTCATGTCCAATGGCACAGCCGCAGTGACGATCTCGGGTTCGGCGGGGAAAGCGCAATTCCGGCAGGGGCCGCCCAACATCGACCAGGCGATCGTCTTCGCCTTCGACCAGCTAACCGGTGGCCAATTCCGGATTCACTATCCGCGGCCCCAGCGCCTGACGATCAACGGAATGCCGGTGGAGATCACCACGGCCCGGGTCAATACGGCATCGGGCCTTATCGACGCGAGCGTCGCGGCGTACCAGTGGGATCCGAAGCGGGTCTATTATTTCGTGATGCTCACTCCTGGAGGTTATGGAGTGTCGCCGTTCGCTTCGATGATCAGGTCGCTTCGGCGGATTAGCCCGGCGGAAGCCGCGGCCATCCGTCCGCGGGTCATTCATATCGAGACGGTTCGCCCGGGCGACACTCTACAGTCGCTTAGCAGCCGCATGGCCTACCGCGACTTCAAGCTCGAACGATTTCTCTCGCTCAATGGGCTATCGACAAGCAGCAGGGTGACGCCGGGCCAGAAGGTCAAGCTGGTGATTTACGGTGAACGCCGAAGCTGAGCGGCGTACCGCTCACATGAAGTTGTTCATCGTCCCCAGAACCGCGCCCCACTTGCCGCCGACGCCACCGCCGAGCTTCTCCATGGCGCCAATCGTCGCCACTGCAATTAGCCCGACGAGCAGTCCATATTCGATCGCCGTCGCCCCGCGCTCATTGGCGCTGAGCTTGCGAAAAATCCTCCGGATAGCGTCCACGCCACCCTCCTCTGGTCCACGTCCACGCGACCGGTTTACGGTGACCAGGGTTAACAACTCTTCTTAGTGGAAGGGTTAATGCGGCTTCAGCCCTTGTTTGGAGTCCACGCAGCAAAATGCAGGATTTCGAATTTCTCGACGGTTCGGCCTTCCTTGGCGGCGGCCGCAAATGCCGCGATCGCAGCGGCGCGCGCCTTCTTGCCAACAAAGCGAGGTCTCGCAATGAGCAGATTCGTGGCACCCATGGCGCGAAGATCGGCCACGAGCCGCTCTAGAGAGCGATAGGAGGCGCTTGCCCGGTCGACGTCGACCACCGGTTCGATGAACCCGGCGGCGGCAAGGAGCGGCGCAAGTGCCGATGCTTCGATCCGCGGGTGGACGTGCGGAGCTGCGGCGCCGGTCGCGGAATCCGCCGCACGCACCGCGCTCCTGAGCTGCGGCAAGGTATCGCCCCCGGAAAATGCGCCGAGGAACAGGCCTCCGGCGGCCATGGAGACCCGGATCAGTCTCAGCACCAGCGGAAGATCGTTGACGGAATCGAGCGTCCCGACCGCGACCACAAGGTCGTAGGCGCTAGGGCGCGGCTCCCAGGAATCCTCCACCATCACATCGCCGGCGGCGCGCAGGGCGAACAGCGGGCCCGGGTCGCGGACCTCGACCTTGTCGGCAAATGAACCGAGCCGCGCCGGCCAATCGGCATTGGGCGAGCCGATTAATAACGCACTTGCGAACCGTCTATGTACCAAGGCCAGCCGCTCCAGGCAGTCGGCGAAGGCGCGCTCATAGAGGAACAGCTCGGGACCGGTGCGCGCCGCCCGGTCGCGGCGCAACGCTCTTAAACCCATGTCGAACAGGTCGGCCACGCCGGCGCTTGTGCGATGACGCGGCGCAGGCGACAAGAGTGGCGTGATCATCGATATGCTTCGGACCTGCGCGCGCTGGACGATCGATTTCGCGTTGCCGTCGCGCTTCGCCGATTGGCGCACGATGGTCATCGACGCCCACAGTATCTGCCTCGACTGCTGGAAGCGGGCCGAGCGAGAGGGGCAGCGCGGGCTCGAACTGGTCAGTTGCGCCCCGCCTGGTGAAACCTTCGCTGTTGATGCGTTGAGCATCCTGCCTAATTATTGGTCTGAGAACCGATCGTGACCATCGAGATCTACACCAAGGCCTTCTGCCCCTATTGCTGGCGAGCCAAGCAGCTGCTCGATTCCAAGGGCGTCGAATATCGGGAGATTCCGGTCGACTATGGCGGTGACGCGCGCGAGCTGATGATCCAGCGCGCAAACGGCCGAACTACCGTCCCGCAAATCTTCATCCGCGAGCATCATGTCGGCGGGTGCGATGATCTGTTTGACCTCCATCAGTCGGGCAAGCTCGACGAGCTGTTTGGCAAATGACCAGGATCGCGCTCTTCCAGTCCAACACCGGAATTGACCCGGAGGCGAGCGCCCGCACGCTCGTGGACGCAATCGAACAGGCATCCGGCGGCGGGGCCGAAATTCTGTTCACGCCGGAGATGTCGGGATTGCTTGACCGAGATTCGGCGCGGGCGGCGAAAAATCTTCGACCGCAGGAGCAGGATCGAGTTCTTGCCGCATGCCGCGAGGCCGCGGCTCGGCACCGGATCTGGCTTCACATCGGGTCGCTCGCGGTGCTCGCCGACGGTGGCAAGGTCGCCAACCGCGGCTTCGTGATCGACCGCGAAGGCGAGGTCCGCGCGACCTACGACAAGCTCCACTTGTTCGACGTCGACCTGCCGACCGGCGAAAGTTGGCGCGAGTCGAACACTTATTCAGCCGGCAAGGGCGTCGTACTGGTCAACGGCACGCCGGTCGGCAAGCTCGGGCTCACCATCTGCTATGACTTGCGTTTCCCGGGCCTGTTTGCGCGTCTCGCCGAGGCAGGCGCCGACGTCATTGCAGTCCCCGCCGCCTTTACCGTGCCAACCGGAATGGCTCACTGGCATGTCCTGCTTCGAGCGAGGGCGATCGAGGCGGGATTGTTCGTCGTCGCCGCGGCGCAGGTCGGTCATCACGAGGACGGCCGTAACACCTTTGGCCACAGCCTTGTCGCCGATCCCTGGGGCGAGATTCTCCTCGATATGGGCGAGGAGAAGGGCGTCGGCCTCGCGGACATCGACCTCAAGCGCATTTCCGATGTTCGCGCGCGCATACCCGCGCTTAACCACCGCCGGCCTATCCCCGACGCGGTGAGCCTATGATCGTATTTGATCTTCAGTGCGGCACCGGCTGCGGTGCTTTTGAAGCCTGGTTCCGGTCAAGTGCCGACTATGACGAGCAGCGCTCGCAAGGCCTGGTCCAATGCCCGGTGTGCCAGTCCGGCGACGTTGCAAAGGCGCCGATGGCACCGCGAGTTCCGCGGAAGGGATCGGGCAACCAATTGGCGAACCTCGCCGCAATGCAGGCGGAAATTCTCAAGGACTCGCACTGGGTTGGCGACAAGTTTACTGACACTGCCCGAGCGATGCACTGCGGCGAGATCGAGCGCGAGCAAGTCCATGGCAACGCCACGCTCGAGCAGGCGAGATCCTTGATCGACGATGGCGTTCCCGTCGCGCCGCTTCCCTTTCCGGTCACTCCACCAAACCAGGTCAATTGATTGGCCGCTCCGCTGCTCCTATTCGGTGGGCGCAGCGACCCCGTAGCTCAGCAGGATAGAGCATCAGATTCCTAATCTGAGGGCCACAGGTTCGAATCCTGTCGGGGTCGCCAATTTTGTTGAGGACCGAATGATGGCGACAGGGCAATCGGATAAGGAGCGTTCCGGACTGACCGACCGTCTGTTCTTCGAACATCCCCGGTCGCTCGGCATGAGCTGGGCCGGGCATGGAGTTGGAGCCGTCGCGATCGGCGCAAAGCTCGTAGGAGCGGGGGTGGCTTGCTTCGTCCATGCCGTGGTTCCGGGCTTTTTCACCGAGACTGCGGGCCGGACGATCACCGGCATGTACGACCATATGAAGCGGCGGAAGGCCGGCGCTACCAACCCGGAGAACTGGCCTGACTACGAGATCTGATCGCCAGACCGCGGTCGCCATTGTCGGTGGAGGCGCGTCAGGGACGATCCTCGCTGCTCAACTTGCGCGTCGCGGAGTCACATCGGCCCTGATCGACGGCAGCGGCCGGGCGGGCCGCGGGGTTGCTTATTCAACAACGGAAGAAGCGCATTTGCTCAACGTGCGCGCGGAAGGAATGAGCGCCTGGGCTGGCGAACCCGATCATTTCGCGAAGGCTTTCGAGCAAGCAGGCGGCGACCGGCGCGGCTTCGCGCAGCGGCGACTCTTCGCCCGCTACCTACGGGGCATTCTGAACGACGCGGTTGGTGGCGGGTGCACGCAGGTGATCGAGGCGACCGCCGTCAGTGGGAGACGCGAAGGCGAGGACTGGCGCATCGGCTTCGAGGACGGATCCTCGATCGAAGCGCGGGCGCTCGTACTCGCCACTGGCAACCAGGAACCCGAGGGACTTAGCGCTTTCTCTCGGGCGGGCAGCCGCTTCATTCGGAACCCCTGGGGCAGCGAAGCACAGACCGCGGTCGCAAAGCTCGCTTCAGACGGCGGCAGCGCGCTGCTGGTCGGAACGGGCCTCACCATGGTCGACCTCGTCCTGTCGCTCGACTCAGCCGGTTCTCAGGGGCGCATCGTCGCGCTTTCAAGAAGAGGGCTTGCGCCGCGCGCCCACGCGGATTTCGACCCCGCTCCCGTTGACGAGCGAGAGGTGCCAAAGGGAAGCGTTCGGGCGCTTTGGAGGTGGTTGCGTCGGCGCGGCGCCGAGGTCGGCTGGCGCGCCGCAATCGATAGCCTGCGGCCGCACAGTCAAGCGCTTTGGCAGAGCCTCGGGCCGCAGGAGCAGCGTCGCTTCATTCGTCACGCCCGCCCCTGGTGGGATGTTCACCGTCACCGGATCGCGCCCGAGGTCGCAGCGACCGTCGCGCGGCTGGTCGGGGAGGGCAGGCTGGAAATCGTCGCCGGACGTGTGGTTTCCGCACGCGAGGTGACGGAGGGTCTTGAAGTGGAAATCCGCCGCCGCAGGAGCGGTAATCTTGAGACGACGCGCTTCGCTTACGCCTTCAACTGCACCGGTCCTTTGCATTCGATCGAAGGGTCGAGGGACCCCCTGCTGCGCAGTCTTCTCGATGGCGGCCAGGTCAGGCCGGACCATCTGGGAATCGGCCTGGATGTCGACGGCGAGTCGCGGGCCGGGGAACGATTGTGGGCGCTCGGGCCTCTAACCAAGGGCCGGTATTGGGAGATCATTGCAGTGCCCGATATCCGCGACCAGGCGGCAGCCGTCGCCGACGACATTGCGCGGGAGCTTCACGGATGACCTCGATTGACAACGGCGATCCCGTCAACGGCGACCTGGTCGAGAGTGCGCCTCCCGTCGCGGTCCCGGAGGAGGTCGCCGACGCTGTACGGACGCTGATCCGCTGGGCTGGCGACGACCCCGACCGCGAGGGCCTGCTCGATACGCCCGTGCGCGTGGCCCGCGCCTGGAAGGAATATGCCCGCGGCTACACCGAGGACCCTTCAGTCCACCTCAGCCGAACGTTCGAGGAAGTCGGCGGCTACGACGAAATCGTGCTGTTGAAGGACATTCCGTTCCAGTCGCATTGCGAGCACCATCTAGCCCCGATAATCGGCAAGGCGGCGATCGCCTATCTGCCAAACAACAAGGTGGTTGGGATCAGCAAGCTGGCGCGCGTGCTTCACGGCTTCGCCAAGCGGCTGCAGGTGCAGGAGCGGCTGACGGCCCAAGTCGCCGACGCGATCTGGACGAATCTTCAGCCAAAGGGAGTTGCGGTGGTCATTGAGGCCAGTCATTCCTGTATGACCGCGCGCGGCGTGCGCACGCCCGGTGTAATGATGACCACCAGCCGGATGATGGGCACGTTCCGCGAGGACGAGCGCAGCCGACGCGAAGTGCTCGCTTTGATGGGCTATTAGTCTGGACAAACGCACGCGGGGGCGATCCCGCCGACCTGAGGATCGCTCCCGCGCCCACATCGATATCGTGGCTAAATTCCTGATCGCGTCAGGCGTTCGACGGGTTCTCCATCCCGTGCTTGAGTTCACTCACCTGATCGTGCCCCTGGCGAACCGACTGGTAGCAGCGCTCGACAACGGCACGGCTGTCGCCGCTCAACGTATCGCCCTTCAGCGCTGCTTCGAACTTCCCTTTGAGATAATCCTCGCCGCGCTCGACCTCGTTGACGATCGATTTTTCGTCATGGCCGCTGATCGCCGCCTTCATATCTTCGAAGCGCCGGTGCGCACTGCCTAAAAACGAACCGTCGTCGTCGGGATTGCCGCCGAGCCGGCGAACTTCGACGCGGAGACTCTCCACCACCTGCTGGCGCTCGTCGGCCCGCTGCCGGAAGATTTCGCGAAGTCGGTCGTTCTTTATATTCTCGGCGCTCTCTTCATATCCTTTGACGCTGTCGATCGAAGTCGCGATCAGCGTGTTAAGCGTGCTGATTGTTTCTGAATGTTCGGTCATCTTGTTCATCTCCGCTGGTGTGGGGCTTCAGCAGAGGAACGCTCGAACCCGCCAGCCGATGCGCGCGAACAGCGCAAAAGTTGTGGCCGCCGGTCGCGAATTGTTGTCAGTTGGCCGCTGGCATTGACGGCGAGGGGGCGAGTCGATGGCACTGACGCGAAGGGCATTGCTCGAAGCGATCAGCAGGACGGGCGGGATCGGCGCCGCCTACATGGCGATGGAGACGCTTGGGCTGGCGCTTCCCACTCAAGCAGGCGCCGAGAAGTTTCAGCTCCCGCGCGCAAGCGGCCAAGGCCGTTCAGTCGTCATCCTCGGCGCCGGAATCGCCGGCCTGGTTTCGGCCTACGAGCTGCAGCGAGCCGGCTATCGAGTAACCGTGTTCGAGGCGCGTAACCGGATCGGTGGACGATCGTGGACGATCCGGGGCGGCGATCGGATCGTCCAGAACGGAAGGCCCGACCAGTTCGCAACATTTTCATCGGGACAATATTTCAACTCTGGTCCAGCGCGAATCCCAAGCACTCACCGGCTGATCCTCAGCTATGCGCGGCGTTTCGGAGTGCAACTCGAGCCGTTCATCAACGTGAACCGCAACGCCGGTTGGGACTTTGGCGGAAAGGTGCATCCCGAGAGGCGCATGGTCGAGGACATGCGTGGCCATCTCGCCGAGCTTCTCGCCAAGGCTATTGACCGCAGGGCGCTGGATGGGATCGTCTCGAGCGACGAGCTCGATGCGGTCCGCAGGTTCCTCGCGCCTTACGCCAGCGTCGGTCCCCATGGTGTGTACCGCCCGGCCGGCCGCTCGGGCTATTCGGTGGAGGGCGGCGGATACGCCATTGCGCCGGTACCACTTTCACCACTCAAGATGAGGGAACTCGTGCCATCGCAGGCAGTCGTGCTGCCGTACATGTTCGAACATATCTGGGACATGCAGTCGACGATGCTGCAGCCGGTCGGTGGCATGGACCGGATCGCTTATGCGATCTACGACGAGGTGAAGCCGCTGGTGCGTCTAAGGACACCGGTCTCGGCGATCCGGCGCACAGGTGACCGGGTGCGGATCGAGCATGGTCCCGGCAATCAGATGACCGAGGCCGATTATTGCATCTGCACCATTCCGCTGCCCGTGCTCGCTCGCATCCCAAGTGATTTCTCGGCCGCCAAGAAGGCAGCGATCGCCGCTGCTCCCGCTTATCTCCACAGCGTCAAGCTCGCATTCGAGGCGCCGCGCTTCTGGGAGACAGACGACAATATCTTCGGCGGACTTGCCTGGACCGACCGCCTGAACGAGAATGTGATCTATCCCTCCGGCGGAATCGGAACTGCAAAAGGCGTGATCATCGGCGCTTATTGCGCCGGCTGGACCCGCCAGGATACGCCCGGCTCGTTCCAGGTGCTGTCGCACGAGGAGCGGATTCGAATCTGCCGCGAGTCGATCGAGGCGCTTCACCCCCGCCGCTCTCA
>Ga0157370_10005092_pt1 | contig 14829 bp, 12 predicted proteins | sample C35metaG_FD_113463 | JGI IMG/M metagenome (GOLD analysis project Ga0157370, IMG submission 113463) | Corn rhizosphere microbial communities from Kellogg Biological Station, Michigan, USA - C3-5 metaG | ecosystem: Host-associated > Plants > Roots > Rhizosphere > Soil | place: USA: Michigan...
TGGGACGAGGGCACCTACACGCCGCTCCAGCACGTCGCCGACGGCCAGGCCGCGTTCGTCGTCATCGACTCGCTCCTCTCCGAGGAGGCGGTGCTCGGCTTCGAGTACGGATACGCGAGCGCGCAGCCCTTCGAGCTCGTGATCTGGGAGGGCCAGTTCGGCGACTTCGCGAACGGCGCGCAGGTCGTGATCGACCAGTTCATCGCATCGGGCGAGGCGAAGTGGGGGCGCCTGTGCGGCCTCACGATGTTCCTGCCGCACGGCTACGAAGGCCAGGGCCCGGAGCACTCGTCGGCGCGCCTCGAGCGCTACCTCCAGCTGTGCGCCGAGCACAACATCCAGGTCTGCGTGCCTTCCACGGCCGCGCAGTTCTTCCACATGATCCGCCGCCAGGTCGAGCGCCCGATGAGGAAGCCGCTCATCGTCATGACGCCCAAGAGCCTGCTGCGCAAGAAGGAGGCGGCATCCGCGCTCACGGAGCTCGCGAGCGGCGGCTTCCAGGTGATCATCCCGGAGGCGGAGAAGCTCGCGCCGAAGAAGGTGAAGCGCGTCGTCTTCTGCGCCGGGAAGGTGTACTACGACATCGTCGCCGAGCGCGCGAAGCGCGGGGTGGACGATGTCGCGATCGTGCGCATCGAGCAGCTCTATCCCTTCCCGCACGAGGAATTCCAGGCGCAGGTCGACCTCTATGCCAACGCGAAGAGCGTCGTGTGGTGCCAGGAGGAGCCGGGCAACCAGGGCGCGTGGCACCGCATCCAGCACTACCTGCTGCGCCACATGAGGCCGGACCAGGAGCTCGGCTATGCGGGACGCGCTTCGTCGGCGTCGCCCGCGGTGGGCTACCTGCAGCTGCACAACGAGCAGCAGAAGGCGCTCGTCGAGGCCGCCCTGAGCCTCGATGCCGGAACGCGCAAGCAGGCCGCCTAGGGCGCGGCGCGAGAGGATCCGATCATGCAAGTCGAAGTGAAAGTCCCGCAGCTTTCGGAATCGGTGTCCGAGGCGACGCTCGTCGCCTGGCGCAAGAAGCCCGGCGAGGCGGTGAAGCGCGACGAGAACCTGATCGACGTCGAGACCGACAAGGTGGTGCTCGAGCTTCCCGCGCCCGTCGACGGCGTGCTCGCGAAGATCGTGAAGAACGATGGCGAGAGCGTCACGAGCGGCGACGTGATCGCGGTGATCGACACCGAGGCGACGGCAAGCGCCGCCGCGAAGCCGGCGGACAGGCAAGCCGTCGCCGCGCAGACCAAGGCAGCGCAGGCCGGCACGCCCGCGGCCGCCGCCATCTCGAGCGGCGCCGCCGCGAAGGCCGCCTCTCCCGCCGCCGCGAAGATCGCCGCGGAGAAGGGCGTCGACACCGCGGCCGTCCAGGGAAGCGGGCGCGACGGGCGCGTCACCAAGGCCGACGTCCTCGCCGCTCCCGCGGCCCCCGCCTCGATCGGCACGACGATCTCGCCCACGGCCTCCACCGTTGCGCAGCAGCCCCCCGCGAAGGCGCCGGCGAGGCCCGCGCCGGCGATCCAGATTCCCTCCGGCTCGCGCACCGAGCAGCGCGTGCCGATGTCGCGCCTGCGCCAGCGCGTCGCCGAGCGCCTCGTGCAATCGCAATCGACCGCCGCCATCCTCACCACCTTCAACGAGGTGAACATGGCGCCGGTGATGGAGCTGCGCGCCCGCTACAAGGAGAAGTTCGAGAAGGAGCACGGCGTGAAGCTGGGCTTCATGTCGTTCTTCGTGAAGGCCGCGGTGCACGCGCTGCGCAAGTACCCGGTGGTGAACGCCTCCATCGACGGCACGGATATCGTGTACCACGGCTACTACGACATCGGCATCGCGGTGGGAAGCGAGCGCGGGCTGGTCGTGCCGATCCTGAGGAACGCCGACCTCATGTCCATCGCCGAGATCGAGCAGGCCATCGCGGACTTCGGCCGGCGCGCGAAGGACGGCAAGATCACCATCGAGGAGCTCACCGGCGGCACGTTCTCGATCTCCAACGGCGGCATCTTCGGCTCGATGCTCTCGACGCCGATCATCAACCCGCCGCAGAGCGCGATCCTCGGCATCCACGCGACCAAGGAGCGTCCCGTCGTGGAGAACGGCCAGATCGTGATCCGTCCCATGAACTACCTCGCGCTCTCCTACGACCACCGCATCATCGACGGGCGCGAGGCGGTGCTCGCGCTGGTCGCGATGAAGGAGGCGCTCGAGGACCCGGCGCGACTGCTGCTGGACATCTGAGTGGCGCGCCGCAAGAAGCGGCTCACGGCCGCGTCGATCGCATGGCGGATCTTCTTCTTCGCCGCGGGTTCGCTCTTCGTGGGCTTCCTCACGGTGTTCCTCGATGCGCAGCTCGGCATCTACCTGCCGCGGCATTTCGCGGTCTCCCTCGCGGTGGGGATCGCGGTCGCGGTGACCTTCTGGCTGCTGCGGCTCCTCAAGCACCCGCCGCTCCTCCTGCGCGACGTGCCGCCGCTCGCCGCCGGGATCTGCGCGGGACTCGGCGTGCACATCGCGCGCTTCTGGCTGAGATAACGGACATTCCATGGCACAGGCATTCGACGTCGTCGTGATCGGCGCGGGCCCCGGCGGCTACATCGCCGCGATCCGCGCCGCGCAGCTCGGATTGAGGACCGCGTGCATCGAGGGCTGGAGGAACGCGAAGGGCGAGCTCGCCCTGGGCGGCACCTGCCTCAACGTGGGCTGCATTCCCTCGAAGGCGCTGCTCGCCTCCTCCGAGGAATACGAGAAGGTCGCGCGGCACCTGGAGCCGCACGGCATCTCGGTTTCCGGCGCGAAGATCGACATCGCGAAGATGCAGTCGAGGAAAGACGCCATCGTCACCAAGATGACGAAGGGGATCGAATTCCTCTTCAAGAAGAACAAGATCACGTGGTTGCAGGGGTTCGGCCGCTTCGCCGGGCGCGAGGGCGAGGGCTATGCCATCGAGGTGGCGGGCGTGGGCGAGGCGCAGCGCATCAGCGCGAAGCATGTGATCGTCGCCACCGGCTCGAAGGTGCGCCAGCTTCCGGGCGTGACGATCGACAACGAGACGGTGTGCGACAACGAGGGCGCGCTCGCGTTTTCCTCGGTGCCGAAGCGTCTCGGCGTGATCGGCGCGGGCGTGATCGGGCTGGAGCTCGGGAGCGTCTGGCGTCGCGTCGGCTCGGAGGTCACGATCCTCGAGGCTCTGCCGAATTTCCTCGGCGCCGCCGACGAGGCGGTCGCGAAGGAAGCCTGGAAGCAATTCACGAAGAGCCAGGGACTCGACATTCGCCTCGGCGTGAAGATCGGGAAGGTGAGCGCGAAGAAGTCGGGCGTCACGGTCGAGTACACCGACGACAAGGGCGCCGCGCAGAGGCTCGAGTGCGACAAGCTCGTGGTCTCCATCGGCCGCGTGCCCAACACCGAGGGGCTCGGCGTCGACGCCATCGGATTGAAGCTCGATTCGCGCGGCTTCGTCGAAGTGGACGAGCACTGCCGCACCGCGCTTCCCGACGTCTACGCGATCGGCGACGTGGTGCGCGGGCCGATGCTCGCGCACAAGGCCGAGGACGAGGGCGTGATGGTGGCCGAGCTCATCGCGGGCCAGAAGCCGCACATCGATTACGCCTGCATCCCGTGGATCATCTACACGAATCCGGAGATCGCGTGGGTCGGCATGGGCGAGGCGCAGGCGAAGGCGGCGGGGTTCACGGTGAAGACGGGGCAGTTCCCGTTCTCGATCAACGGCCGCGCGCTGGGGTTGGAAGAGCCGGTGGGCTTCGCGAAGATCGTCGCCGATGCGGCGACCGATCGCGTGCTGGGCGTGCACATCGTCCACGCGCGCGCCTCCGACATCATCCAGGAAGGCGTCACGACGATGGAGTTCGCCGGGGCCTCGGAGGACATCGCGCGCATCGTCCATGCCCATCCCACGCTCTCCGAGGCGGTGAAGGAAGCGGCTTTGAACGTGGAGAAGCGGTCGCTCAACATGTAGCGGGTCAGAAAGGCGGGGGAACCACAGATGAACACGGATGAACACAGATGGCTTGGCGAAATGCAAGCGGGTCGATGATCGCGATCCTTTGGCTTTCGGGAAGCACGTCTTACCTTCTCCGATGATCTGTGTTCATCTGTGTTCATCTGTGGTTCCAACGCCTTTTCGCCGCTAAATGCAGGCTGCCTCTGAAATCCCCATCCCCGAGAACGGCCGCGACGAGGAAATCGAGGCGGGGGATTTCTCCGGCCCGCTCGAGTGGTACTGGCACTTCAGCCAGCGCCACGACTTCGAGACCGACAGCGAGCAGCTCGCGGTGGTGGAGCAGCTGCAGCGCCTCTTCGAGGAGCTCGAGGAATACCGCCTTTATCGCCAGGGAAAGATCAACCGCCTGGTGACCAACCTCGGCGCGGGCCGCAAGCCCCCGCGCGGGATGTACATCTGGGGCGGCGTCGGGCGCGGCAAGTCGCTCATGATGGACGCGTTCTTCAGGGTCTCGCGCCACCGCCGCAAGCGCCGCGTGCACTTCCACGAGTTCATGCGCGAGATCCATGCGCGCATGAAGGCGCTCTCGGGCCAGGAGGATCCGCTCGGGCTCATCTCCAACGAGATCGCCCACGAGCTGCGCATCCTCGCCTTCGACGAGTTCCACGTGAGCGACATCGCCGACGCGATGATCCTCGGGCGCCTGTTCGAGCTGCTGATCGAGAAGGGCGTGGTATTCGTCATGACCTCCAACTACCGGCCCGACGATCTGTACCCGAACGGGCTGCAGCGCGCGCGGTTCCTCCCGGCGATCGAAATCCTCAAGGGCGAGCTCGACGTCGTGCACCTGGGCGGCAGCGTCGACCATCGCCGCCGCCTGCTCGACGCGCTGAGCGTCTACTACACGCCGCTCGACGAGAGCGCCGATGCCCACCTCGCGACCTTCTTCGAGGCGATGACCAAGGCGACCTATGCCGAGGACGGCAGCATCGAGGTGGGAAACCGACCGCTCGCGTTCCGCCGCCGCTCGAAGGGCGTGATCTGGGTGGACTTCGCCGAGCTCTGCGAGAAGCCGCGCTCGCAGGTCGACTACCTCGAGATCGCGAGCGCCTACCACACGGTGCTGGTCTCCAACGTGCCGTGCCTCGGTCCCCAGCAGCAGGACGCGGCGCGCCGCTTCACCTGGCTGGTGGACATCTTCTACGACCAGCGGGTGAAGCTCGTCGTCACCGCCGCCGCCCAGCCCGAGGCGCTGCTGGGCGAGGCGGGGGAGGGCTCGGGCGCCGAGCGCATGCTGCGCGCGGAGTTCGCGCGCACGGCGAGCCGGCTGCGCGAGATGCAATCCCGCGACTACTTTGCGCGCAAGCATGCTTCGGCGGAAAATCCGCAGGTCATGCAGCGATGAGAGGAAAATGGGGTCAGATCCCTTTTCCGTCACGCGGCGTGGCGCCGGCAACGGGAAAAGGGATCTGACCCCATTTTCGGTCTGCACATGAAAGCCATCCTCCTCAGCAGGGAAGCGGACAAGTTCCAGGCGCGCGTGGCGGAGGTCGGGGAGAACGACCTTCCCGAAGGCGACGTCACGGTCAAGGTCGAGTACTCGACCGTCAACTTCAAGGACGCGCTCGCGCTCACCGACAAGTCGCCCATCGTGCGCAAGTGGCCGATGGTGGCCGGCATCGATTTCGCGGGCGTGGTCGAGGCGAGCGCCCATCCCTCGTGGAAGCCGGGTGACCGCGTGCTCCTCAACGGCTGGGGCGTGGGCGAGACGCACTGGGGCGGGCTCGCGCAGAAGGCGCGGGTGAAGGGCGACTGGCTGGTGCGCGTGCCGGAAGGCATGACCACGCGGGAAGCGATGGCGATCGGTACCGCGGGCTACACCGCGATGCTGTGCGTCATGGCGCTCGAGCGCCTGGGCGTCACGCGCGATCGCGGCGACGTCCTCGTCACGGGCGCCACGGGCGGCGTGGGCAGCATCTCGGTCGCGCTCCTCGCGCAATTGGGCTATCGCGTCGTCGCCTCGACCGGAAAGCTTTCCGAGAAGGCGTACCTGGAATCCCTCGGCGCGAAGGAGATCATCGACCGCGCGACGCTGTCCCAGCCCGGCAAGCCGCTGCAGAAGGAACGCTGGGCGGGCGTGGTGGATTCGGTGGGAAGCCATACACTGGTGAACGCGTGCGCGCAGACGATGGCCGAGGGCGCGGTCGCCGCGTGCGGCCTCGCGCAGGGCATGGATTTTCCGGCGACGGTGGCGCCCTTCATCCTGCGCGGCGTGACGCTCGCGGGCGTGAACAGCGTCACCGCGCCGATGCAGCGAAGGCTCGAGGCGTGGCGGCGCCTCGCGACGCAGCTCGACCGCGGCAAGCTCGGCTCGACCATCAGCGACATCGGGCTCGCGGATGCGCTCGCGAAGGCGCCGGAGGTGATCGCAGGCAAGATCCGCGGCCGGCTGGTCGTGGATGTGAACCGCTAGGGGAGGTCCAATGACGGCGATCGACGAGGCGGCGAGCACTACCTGGCGCGATTTCTACGACCGCTCCGTGCGCGATCCGGAAGCGTTCTGGGCCGAGCAGGCGCGGCTCATCGACTGGCACAAGCCCTTCGCGAAAGTCCTCGACTACGCGAAGCCGCCGTTCCGATCATGGTTCGTGGGCGGCGAGACGAACCTCTGCCACAACGCGGTCGACCGGCATCTCGCGAAGCGCGCGTCGCAGCCGGCACTTGTATGGATCTCCACCGAAGTCGACCAGCAGAGGAGCTATACCTTCGCGCAGCTGCACGACGAGGTGAACCGCTTCGCCGGGATCCTGCGCTCGCTCGGCGTCGGCAAGGGCGACCGCGTCCTCATCTACATGCCGATGATCCCGGAGGCGGTGTTCGCGATGCTCGCCACCGTGCGCCTGGGCGCGATCCACTCGGTGGTCTTCGGCGGCTTCGCGGCCGCCAGTCTCGCCGCGCGCATCGACGATGCGCAGCCGAAGGTGCTGGTGACGGCCGATGCCGGCATGCGCATGGGCAAGATGATCGCGCTGAAGCCGCTCGTGGACGAATCGATCCGCCTCTCGAAGCAGCCGCCGGCGAAGGTGCTCATCGTCGACCGCGGGCTCGACAAGGCCATGACGCGCGTGGCGGGGCGCGACGTCGACTACGGCGAGGCGCGCGAGAAGCAAGGCGCCGTGAACGTGCCCGTCACCTGGCTCGAGTCGAACGAGCCCTCGTACATCCTCTACACGAGCGGCACGACCGGCAATCCCAAGGGCGTGCAGCGCGACACTGGCGGGCATGCGGTGGCGCTCGCCGCGTCCATGAAGCACATCTTCTGCTGCAACCCGGGCGAAGCGTATTTCTCGACGTCCGACATCGGCTGGGTCGTGGGCCATTCGTACATCGTGTACGGCCCGCTCATCCACGGCAACACGACGATCATGTACGAGGGCGTGCCGGTTCGGCCGGATCCGGGCGTGTGGTGGCGCATCGTGCAGGACTACAAGGTCACGTCGATGTTCACGTCGCCCACCGCGATCCGCGTGCTGAAGAAGCAGGATCCGGCGTGGATGAAGAAGTACGACACGTCGACGCTACGCTACCTCTTCCTCGCCGGTGAGCCGCTCGACGAGCCGACGGCGCGTTGGGTGGCCGAGTCGCTCGGCGCGCAGGTGGTGGACAACTACTGGCAGACCGAATCGGGCTGGCCGATCCTCACCGCATGCCCGGGCGTCGAGGACACGCCGAGGAAATTCGGCTCGCCCTCGTTCCCCGCGTACGGATACAAGGTGAAGCTCAAGCACGAGGAGACGGGCAAGGAAGTCGGCACCGACGAGAAGGGCGTGCTGTGCATCGTGCCGCCGCTTCCGCCCGGGGCGATGACGACGGTGTGGGGCGACGACGCGCGCTACGTGCAGACCTACTACAAGTCGTTCGCCGACGAGATGGTCTACACCACGTTCGATTGGGCCACGCGCGACAAGGACGGCTACTACTTCGTGCTCGGCCGCACCGACGACGTGATCAACGTCGCGGGCCACCGCCTCGGCACGCGCGAGATCGAGGAAGCCGTGCAATCGAACGCGAACGTGGCCGAGGTCGCGGTGGTGGGCGTGGCCGACGCCGTGAAGGGCCAGGTGCCGGTCGCCTTCGCCGTGCTGAAGGATCCGTCGAAGGCCGCCACGAAGGAAGCGGCGCAGGCGCAGGCGAAGGACGTGATGGCGACGGTCGACAAGGCGCTCGGCGCGATCGCCCGGCCCGCGAAGGTGTGCTTCGTGACGCTGCTGCCGAAGACGCGCTCGGGAAAACTTCTGCGCCGCTCGATCCAGGCGATCTGCGAGGGCCGCGACCCCGGCGACCTCACGACGATCGAGGATCCCGCGGCCCTGCAGCAGATCCGCGATGCCGTGAAGTAGCGCCGGTTACTTCGTGCAGGCGCCGATGTACCTGGCCTGCATGTGCTGCTTCATGTGCATGGGGCGGCCGCCTTCGCTCATGTCGAGGACCATGTCCATGTCGTAGCCCTCGCCGTTGAACGTGATCCGGTTGTCGGCGGTCATAGCGTGCTGTCCCGTGCACACCATCTTGTACGTCGCCGTGTTCCCCGACATGTGGAAGTCCTTCACGTCGCAATCCTTGGGCATGCGGTTGCGGTCGTTGCGGTTCATCTCGCCCTTCTGGATGTCGTCGGCCGTCACGCAATGCTCGAACGTGTGGGATTGCTTGCCCATGCCCGGCGGCATCCCGGGGATCGCGCCCATGTCCATCTCGGTCCGGTACTCGTACATGCCCGGCTTCACCTTGCCGTGGAAGGCCTGGAACGGGCTGTCGGCGGCGATGGCCGCGAGCGGCAGGGCGGCGAGGCAGGCGAGGGAGAGCAGGGAAGCGTTCTTCATCGGCGGGCATCCTCGTGGGGAAAAGCGCGAGGATACCGGAAGCCCGCGCGACTCGCAGCGCTGCGCCGCACTAGAATAGCGGGATGAACGCCATCCCGATTCCTTCCGCCAAGTCGGCGCTGCGCCAGGAGCTGATCGCGCGGCGCGATGCCCTTCCCGCGAGCGAGCGCGAGCGGATCGCCGAGCGCCTCGTCGAGCGGATCGTGGCACTTCCCCGCTACGCCGCCGCGCGCTCCGTGCTCGTCACCATGGCGATCGGCAGCGAGTGGAACACCCGGCTCTTCCTCGAGCGCGCGCACGCCGACGGCAAGAGCATCGTGCTGCCGCGCATCAGCCCGCCGCCTCGCCGCCTCGAGCTTCACGTCGTGCGCGACCTCGACCACGACCTCGTTCCCGGCATCTGGGACATTCCCGAGCCGCACCCGCAGCGTTGCGAGCGCACCTCCATCGCGGCGGTCGACTTCGCCGTGGTGCCGGCGCTCGCCGTGGATCTCGACGGCTACCGCCTGGGCTACGGCGCGGGCTACTTCGACAGGCTCCTCGCCGGGCGCACCGCATCCACCTACTGCGTCGCGGCCGTTCCCTCGGCGTTCGTGGTCCAGGCGCTCCCCCACGAGCCGCACGACCAGCCGCTCGACCTCGTCGTGGACGAGGTCGGCACGCACCGCACGCGGGACGCGAAATCGTGACGGCGAGCCTCATCGACGGCAGGAAGATCGCCGCGGACTTTCGCGCGGAGCTCGCGATCCGCGTGGCGCGGCTGCGCGCGGCGGGCGTCCTGCCCAACCTCGGGGTCGTGGTCGTGGGCGACGATCCCGCGAGCCAGGTGTACGTGCGCAACAAGACCTTCGCGTGCGAGGCGATCGGCATGCGCTCGCAGACGCACAAGCTGCCCGCCGACACCTCGCAGGCGCAGCTCATCGCGTTCGTGAAGCGGCTGAACGACGACGACAGCGTGCACGGCATCCTGGTGCAGATGCCGTTGCCCGCGCCGCTCGACAAGCACGCGGTGATCGAGGCGATCTCGCCCGACAAGGACGTCGACGGCTTCAACTACCTCAACGTCGGCAAGCTCGCCGCGGGCGATCCCGGGTTCTACCCGTGCACGCCGTGGGGCATCATGAAGATGCTCGAGCACGAGGACATCGCGGTGGAGGGCGCGCACGTGGTGGTGGTGGGGCGCTCGAACATCGTGGGCCGGCCGATGGTGATGATGCTGCTCAACGCCGGAGCGACGGTGACGGTGTGCCATTCGAAGACGCGCGACCTCGCGGCGCTCACGCGCCAGGGCGACATCGTCGTGGTCGCGGTAGGACGTCCGCGCATGCTGACGGGCGACATGGTGAAGCCGGGCGCGGTGGTGATCGACGTCGGCGTGAACCGCCTGCCGGACGGAACGCTCGCCGGCGACGTCGATTTCGATTCCGTCGCGCACGTCGCCTCGCGCATCACGCCGGTACCCGGCGGCGTGGGTCCCATGACGATCGCGATGCTGCTCGCGAACACGGTGCGCTCCGCGGAGCGCGTGGCGGGTCTCGCCGCGCGGATGCAGACGCGCATCGCCTGAGGGGTGAGGAAGGGGAGACGATGGGCACGAACGCGTTCGCGCAGGGCCTCGATCGCAATGCGGCGAACTACACGCCGCTCACGCCCGTGTCCTTCCTCGCGAAGGCCGCGGCGGTGTACCCCGAGCGCGTCGCCGTGATCCACGGCGAGGTGCGGCGGACCTGGCGCGAGACGTACGAGCGTTGCCGACGCCTTGCCTCCGCCCTCGCGAAGCGCGGCATCCGGCGCGGCGACACCGTCGCAGCGATCCTGCCGAACGTTCCCGCGATGATGGAGCTGCACTTCGCGCCGGCGATGTTCGGCGCGGTGCTCAATACGCTCAACACGCGCCTCGACGCCGAGGCCATCGCCTTCATGCTCGACCATGGCGAGGCGAAGGTGCTGTTCACCGACCGCGAGTTTTCTCCGATGGTCGCCAAGGCGCTCACGCTCGCCAGGCGCCGGCCGTGGGTGGTCGACGTCGAGGACGCGCTCTTCACCGGCGGCGAAGCGCTGGGCGAGATCGGATACGAGGCGTTCCTCGCGCAGGGCGATCCGGCATTCGAATGGCAATTTCCGCCCGACGAGTGGGACGCGATCACGCTCAACTACACCTCGGGCACGACGGGCAATCCCAAGGGCGTGGTCTACCACTATCGCGGCGCGTACCTGAACGCGGTGAACAACATCCTCGACTGGTCGATGCCGAAGCATGCCGTCTACCTGTGGACGCTTCCCATGTTCCACTGCAACGGGTGGTGCTTCAACTGGACCATCGCGGCGGCCGCGGGGACCAACGTTTGCCTTCGCAAGGTCGACGCGAAGCCGATCCTCGACCTGATCCGCGAGCACCGCGTCACGCACTATTGCGGCGCGCCGATCGTGCATTCGATGCTGATGAACGCCCCGGCCGAGTGGAAGAAGGGCATCGCGCACAAGGTGAGCGGGCTCGTGGCGGCGGCGCCGCCGCCCGCCGCGATGATCGAGGGCATGGCGCGCATGGGCTTCGACATCACGCACGTCTACGGCCTCACGGAGACGTACGGGCCGGCGGCGGTGTGCGCGAAGCATCCGGAGTGGAGCGGGCTTGCGCTCGAGGAGCAGGTGCGCAGGAACGGGCGCCAGGGCGTCGCCTACCTGCTCCAGGAAGGCATGACGGTGATGGACCCGGAGACGATGCGCGAGGTGCCCTCCGATGGCGAGACGATGGGCGAGATCCTGTTCCGCGGCAACATCACCATGAAGGGCTATCTCAAGAATCCCGCCGCGACGCAGGAGGCATTCCGCGGCGGCTGGTTCCACTCGGGCGACCTCGCCGTGAAGCATCCCGACGGCTACATCAAGATCCGCGACCGCTCGAAGGACGTGATCATCTCCGGCGGCGAGAATATCTCGTCCCAGGAAGTGGAGGACGTGCTGCACGGCCACCCGGCGGTCATGATCGCCGCGGTCGTGGCGCAGCCCGATCCGAAATGGGGCGAGACGCCGTGCGCATTCGTGGAGCTCAAGGATGGCGCGTCCGCCACCGCCGAGGAGCTCATCGAGTTCTGCCGCGCGCGCATGGCACGCTTCAAGGCGCCGAAGGCGGTGGTCTTCGGCCCGCTGCCCAAGACCTCCACCGGAAAGATCCAGAAGTTCCTCCTGCGCGAGAAGGCGAAGAGCACGGCCGCCATCGAGTGACGCGAGAGAAAATGGATCGACGGGAATCGGCGTTTTCAAAGCCTTTCGCGCAACGGAGCCCCGATGCGTGAAGGCAGCGTGCTATGCCTGGACCCGCACGGGTGGCACCGGATGCGCTACACGGAGTGGGGAGACCCGCGCAATCCGCGCGTGCTCCTGTGCGTGCACGGCCTTACGCGCAGCGGGCGCGATTTCGATTACCTCGCCGAGCGGGTGTGCGACGCCTATCGAGTCGTCTGTCCGGACGTCGTGGGACGCGGCCGAAGCGACTGGCTGCGCGATCCCAGGGACTACACGTATCCGGTCTACCTCAACGACATGTCGGTGCTCCTCGCGAGCCTGCATGCCGAGACCGTCGACTGGATCGGCACCTCGATGGGCGGCATCTTCGGCATGCTCCTCGCCGCCGCGCCGGGCTCGCCGATCCGCAAGCTCGTGATGAACGACATCGGCAGCGTCGTGCCGAAGGCGGCGATGCAGAGGATCGGCCAGTACGTGGGCAAGGAGCCGGCCTTCGATTCGCTCGAAGCGTTCGAGGATGCGATGCGAACTTACTCTCCGTTCGGCGAGCTCACCGCGGAGCAATGGCGCCACCTCGCGATCCACGTCGTGAAGCAGGACGAGCACGGCCGCTGGCGCCCGCGCTACGATCCGGGCATCTCGGTGAACTTCGACGCGGCGATCGACGCGGACGTGGACCTGCGCTCGTACTGGAACGCGCTGCACGGGCCGGTGCTCGTCGTGCGCGGGGCGGAGTCGGACCTGCTGCTCGCGCAGACGCTCGACGAGATGATGCGCCGGCCGCGCACCGAGAGCTACGTCGTGCCGCGCACGGGCCATCCGCCGATGCTCATGAACGACGCGCAGGTGGGCCGCGTGCGCCACTTCCTCCTCACGGGCTGAGCGATGGCCGCGAGCCCGCCCGTGGACGCGGTCGTGGTCGGCGCGGGCCACAACGGCCTCGTTTGCGCGTGCTATCTCGCGGCGCGCGGCCTGAAGGTCACGGTCCTCGAGCGCCGCGGCGTCGTCGGCGGCGCCGCCGTGACCGAGGAGTTCCATCCCGGCTTCCGCAACTCCACCGCGAGCTACACGGTGAGCCTGCTGCATCCGAAGGTGATCCGGGACCTGCGCCTCGCCCAGCACGGGCTTCGCATCGTCGAGCGGCCGATCTCCAATTTTCTCCCGCTTGCCGACGGCGGCTTCCTCAAGGTGGGCGGCGGCCTCGAGGCGACGCAGCGCGAGGTGGCGCGCTTTTCACGGCGCGATGCGCAGCGTCTTCCCGACTACTACGCGCGGCTCGATGTCGTCGCGGACGTGGTGCGCGAGCTGCTCCTGGAAACGCCTCCCAATGCGGGCGGCGGCGTGGGCGAGCTCGTGCCCGCATGGAAGGCCTCGCGCGCGTGGCGCAAGCTTCCGCTCGCCGCGCAGCGCGACGTGCTCGATCTGTTCACCGTGCCCGCCGCCGAATGGCTCGGCCGCTGGTTCGAGTCGGATCCGATCCAGGCGTGCTTCGGCTTCGACAGCGTCGTGGGCAACTTCGCGAGCCCGTACGATCCCGGCACGGCCTACGTGCTGCTGCACCACGTCTTCGGCGAGGTGAACGGCAGGAAGGGCGTGTGGGGCCACGCGATCGGGGGCATGGGCGCGATCACGCAGGCGATGCGCGCCGAAGCGCAAGCGCGCGGCGTGGAGATCCGTACCGGCGTCACGGTCGCGCGTGTGCTTTCGAAGCGCGGACGAGCCTGCGGCGTGGCGCTCGAAGACGGCACCGAGATCGAAGCGCGCCGCGTGGTCTCCAACGCGCATCCGCAATGGCTGCTGCGCGCGCTCGGCGAGCTTCCCGGCGAATGGCGCGAGGCGTTCTCGAACTACCGCTCGGAGTCCGCGACCTTTCGCATGAACGTGGCACTTTCCGAGCTTCCCGATTTCTCGTCGCTACCGGGACGCGAAGCGGGCGAGCATCACCGCTCGGCAATCATCCTGGCGCCCTCGCTCGCGTTCATGGACCGCGCGCATGCGACCGCGCGCGAGCAGGGCTGGTCCGACGAGCCGATCGTCGAGATGCTGATCCCGAGCACCGTGGACGATTCGCTGGCGCCTCCCGGAAGGCACGTGGCAAGCCTCTTCTGCCAGCACTTCCGCTATGCGCTGCCGAACGGGAGAAGCTGGGAGGCCGAGCGCGAGCGTGCGGCGGACGCGGTCGTGGAGCAGGTGACGAAGTTCGCGCCGAATTTCAAGTCCGCGATCCTCGGCCGGCGCGTGCTCTCTCCGCTCGACCTCGAGCGCGAGTTCTCGCTCGTCGGCGGCGACATCTTCCACGGCAAGCTCTCGCTGAACCAGCTCTTCAGCGCTCGACCGGCGCTGGGCTACGGCAACTACCGCATGCCGTTGAAGGGCCTGTACCTGTGCGGATCGGGCGCGCATCCCGGGGGAGGGGTGACCGGCATTCCGGGGCACAACGCGGCGCGCGAGGTGCTCACGGACTTGTAGGGCCGACTCGAAAAACGAAGGGCCCGCCGCAATGGCAGGCCCTTCTGCTTGCTCCGCGCAGGGCGATCGCCGCCGCCTGTGCTCTCCCTGTCCCCTGGCAACTCCTGCCTTGGGCGGAGACAAGTCCGGGAAAGCGTCAGTACGTGACGGTCAGGACGCGCGCGTCGGTGCCCGAGCACGAGCCCAGCGCGCAGGTACCGCCCTGGCCCGAGGCGATCGTGCCGCTGATCGTGTAGGCCTGCGCGGCGCCGTTGCCCGTGCCGGCCCCGGAGGACA
>Ga0157370_10005094_pt1 | contig 14825 bp, 13 predicted proteins | sample C35metaG_FD_113463 | JGI IMG/M metagenome (GOLD analysis project Ga0157370, IMG submission 113463) | Corn rhizosphere microbial communities from Kellogg Biological Station, Michigan, USA - C3-5 metaG | ecosystem: Host-associated > Plants > Roots > Rhizosphere > Soil | place: USA: Michigan...
ATCACCATTCCGCACGCGATCGCCGCCGCGGACGTGAACACGAGCACACGTCCCTGCGCGAAGAAGCTGAGCGGCGGCAGACCGACGGCGGGCACGAGATCCGATCCCCAGAAGGCGAGCGCCAGTCCCGCGCCGGCGCCCAACAGCGCGAGGACGACGCTCTCGACGAGCAGTTGTCGGGTCAACCGCGCACGGCTCGCGCCGAGCGACAGCCGCACGGCGATCTCCTTTCGCCTAACGGTAGCGCGGGCGAGTAGGAGATTGGCCGTGTTGGCACACGCGATGGCCAGCACGAGTGCCGCCGCGAGCGCGAGCCAGCGTGCAATGCGGGCGCTGTCGGAGGTGCTCGGTCCGCGCGCCGCGAGGATCGGCCCCAGGTTGAGCCGCAGATGCGACGGCCGCGACTCCTTGGCGGTGAGGTGACGGTAAATCGATTCCAGCTCGGCGCGAGCGGCTTCCTGGCTGACACCGGGCGCCAGTCGACCGACGGTCTCCAGCCAAAACGCGTTGTTCGACGTGAGATACATGGCCGGGAAACCGACCAGTGACGCGTGCGACACGGTGATCCACACGTCTGCGTCGTCGGCATCCACGCCGTGGAAATCGGTGGGCGCGACACCGATGATGCTGTATTCGTGTCCGTCGAGCACGATCTGCTTCCCCAGCACGGCGCGGTCGCCGCCGTACATGCGCTGCCAGTACGTGTGGCTCAAGACCACGGTGGGCGGGCTGCCGGGCCCGGCATCGTCTTCGCCCGCGAAGAACCGGCCGAGCGCCGGCTGGACACGGAGCACGGAGAAGTAGTTGCCGGAGACGAGGAAGCCGCCCACGTGCCGGGCGGCGCTGCCGAGTCCCGCGCTCAAGCCTAACGGGGAGAAGGCGGCGACGGCGGACAGGGATTTCGCGCCATCGCGCCACGCCTCGTACACCGGATACGAGACGTGCGGCGTGTTGTTCAGCATGGCGTACTTGGAGCGCTCGTCGATGTACGGCCGGACAATGGCGCCGGGCTCGCCGACGCCGGACGGCGGCCGGAAGAACAGCGCGTCGACGATGCCGAAGACGGTGCTGGTGGCGCCAATGCCTAACGCAAGGCAGAGGACCGCGGCCGCGGTGAATCCCGGGGTCCGGCGGAGCGAGCGCAGGGCGAACGTGAGATCGAACATACCTGCTCCGGGAAGCGGCGGCTCGCGCCGCCTAAGCAAAGCGGGGACGGGACGCGGTCCCCTGAGGGAGGACCGCGTCCCGTCCCCGCTTCCCTCAGGCGGCGCCAGCCGCCGATTCGGCCGCTCTTAGAATCCAGCTTCGCGAAGCTGCGATTCGTCCGCCTGCTCCTTCTGACCCGTCTCGTCTTCCACGACACGGCCGTCGAACAAGTGAATCGAACGGTCGGCGTGCCGCGCATACCGCGGATCGTGCGTCACCATGATGATCGTGGCGCCCTGCCGGTGCAGGTCGCGCAGCAACTCCATCACGGCTTCACCGTTCGTCGAGTCCAAGTTTCCCGTAGGCTCGTCGGCCAGAAGGATCAACGGATCGCCCGCTACCGCGCGCGCTACCGCGACGCGCTGTTGCTGACCACCGGAGAGCTGCGAGGGGTAGTGCTTCACGCGGTGCGACATCCCGACTTTTTCCAGCGCCTCGAGTACGCGCTTGCGGCGCTCGGCGGAATCCATTCCGCGATACGTGAGCGGCAGCTCCACGTTCTCGTAGACGGTGAGGTCGCCGATCAGGTTGAACGCTTGGAAGATGAAGCCGATCTGCCGATTCCTAACGCGCGCGCGCTGGCTCGCGGTGAGACCGGCGACGGGCTGTCCGTCGAGCAGATATTCGCCCTGTGTCGGTGTGTCGAGCAGCCCGAGAATCGAAAGCAGCGTCGTCTTGCCACAGCCCGATGGCCCGGCGATCGCCAGATACTCGCCCGGCGGCACCTCCAGATGAACGCCCGCCAGGGCGTGCGTCTCGACCTCGTCGGTATAGAAGATCTTCGCGATCGCGTCGAGACGGATCAGCGCCTTGCCGTCCGACGTAGCCGATGTGAAGGAGCCGCCCGCGGAAGCGGGCACGGGGGTAGGCGAGACGGAGTCCATGGGAGGCGGGGGTCGAGGTTGGAGACTTGAGCCTGTGCTCGGCGAATCAGATGGTCCCGATCAGTGCAAACTGACCCGGTCGTGCGAATCCCACTGCGACATGTCGGAGATGATCACCTTGTCGCCGACATTGAGACCCTGAACTACTTCGATGGTCGTAACCGACGCTCTGCCTAACTTCACGTTCACGCGCGTGGCTTCCTTGCCGTCCGGCGTCAACTTGAAGAGACCGACGGTGCTCTCGGGCTGTCCATACGCGGGCCGCCCCACGTACAGCACGTTTTTGAGGCGCTCCACCTCGATCGTCCCGTCCACGCTCAGGTCCGGCCGCGCGCCCGGCGGCAGCGGACCGTCGAGCGCCACATCGACGCCGACGGTACCGGACTGCGCCGAAGCATCAATACGCGTTACGTGTCCTTGGACGATTCCGTTTCGCAGGTCCACGGCACACGGCTGACCGTCCTGAACATCGGCTGCCTGGTTCTCCGGAATGCGAAGCTCGGCTTTGAGCTTGCCAGGCTGCGCCACTTTGGCGAGCAGTGTGCCCGGCTGCAGCCATTGGCCAGGCTGCAGATCCATGTCCTGGAGCACTCCGTCAGAGCCCGCCCGAACCTGCATCGATTCCACCCGCTTGCGTTGGAACGCCGAGATCGCCTTGAGCCGGTCGATTTGCTGCTGCTGCAGCTTCAACTGCTCATCAACGGTCTTGGACATCACATCGAGCCGTTGGGTTTCCACCTTGTATGCGGTTTCTGATGCCGCCGCCTTGTCCCTCGCGTTGGCCGCGTCCTGCGGTGAGATCAGTCCCTTGGCCAGCAGGGCGCCCGAGACGTCGGCCGCACGCTTGTCCGTTCGATATAGGTTCTCCGCATTCGCGACCACACCTTCCTCGTTGAGACGCTGGGTTTCCAGTGTCGTCTTGAGGCTGGCCATGGCGGCCTCGGCAGCGCTTAGCTGCTGGTCAGCATTGAGTTGCTCGAGCGTCACGTCCGGGTTGGACAAGGAGAGAATGAGCGTGTTCGCCGTGACCTTGGCAGGGGGCCGAACATAGATCTGGTCGATACGGCCGCCCGTGAGGGCAGAGATCCACAAGATCTGGTCTGGTACCAGCGTGCCCGGTCCACGGACCTGGCGTACCATCTCGCCCCGGCGCACCGTGTCAACCATGAGAGTCGCCCGGTCCACAGGGGGCGCCGCCGGACTCAGGCGACTCAGCGCGGCGGTGATGGCCACGACGGCGAGGACGCCGGCGCCAATGAGGATGTTGCGCTTCTTCTTGCTAGGTGGTTCGCGCGGAATGTCCACAGATCAATGACTCGGATGGTTCGTAGGCGCCGTTAAAATTGCGGCCTTCGCTCACTCCCCATACGGGAAGGAGCGTGCCCGTGTGACATATTGGACAATCGCTTATCAGGCAATGGTTTGTCCAGCAGGCCGTCTCGATTCAAGCGGGCTGGGTGCCCGCCAATGGGAATGCGCGTCCCAAAAGCGGACGGGCAGTCGAGCGGTCGTGCCGACCTGTTTGCCGCGCCTGCTCGCGTGCTCTCTGGCGACCTTCGTCTGCTGCCTCGTGCACGCGACTTCCCTCGGCGCGCAGCAAATGGCGCGCGGCGACTCGAGCGGCGTCCGCGTGTGCATGGGCGGCGACGTCTCGCTCGGCACCAACCTCGACACGACCTGGGTAGATCGTGCCGCAAAGTGGATGCGTCATCGCCCGACGGCGCTGCCAGCGCCGGCTCGATTACTGGCTCCATTGGTCCCGATGCTCGATGGTGCTGGCGCGGACCTGGTGATAGTGAATCTCGAGGGCGCGATCGGCGACAGCGTGACCGGCGCCGACACGACCGCCAAGTGTACCGGTGCCACGTCACGCTGTTACGCGCTCCGCATGCCTACATCCGCAGCGTCGGCGCTCCGTCATTTGCGAGACAGCGGAGAGGTAATCGTCAACGTCGCGAACAATCATTCGCGCGACGCCGGCGTCACCGGTCTCTCGCGGACGGTCGATGCGCTCGAGCGAGCCGGCGTGCACGTCACGGGCGCCGACACCATGGCGACACCGGTGGTCACGTCACGCGGCGACACGGTTGCGTTCCTCGGCTTCGGCAGCTCGGGCGAGCCCGACGCACGGAATCTCGCCGCGGTTCGACGCCACGTGTCGCGCGCGGCGGCGCGCTATTCCCGGTTGGTTGTGACGATGCACCTGGGCGCGGAGGGCGCGCACGCCCAGCGCACTCGCGACACGATGGAGACCTATCTCGACGAGCGTCGCGGAAATCCGGTGGCGTTCGCGCACGCCGCTGTGGACGCCGGTGCGACGCTCGTCGTTGGGCACGGACCGCACGTGGTGCGCGCCATCGAATGGCGACGCGGCGCGCTCATCGCTTATTCGTTAGGCAACCTGGTCACGTACGGACCGTTCGCGCTCGACAATCCGCTCGACCGCGGCGCGCTGCTCTGCGCGACCATGGATCGCCACGGCGCAGTGAGCGGCGTGCGCTTGATCTCGACGCGCCAGCGTGCGCCCGGTCTGGTGCGCGCCGATCCCCGCGCGCGCGCCGCGGTGTTGGCGGACTCGTTGTCGAAGCTGGATTTTCCGAAAACGGGCGCGCGACTCGTCGTCGAAGCGACGGTGCGCCAGCCCTGATCGCGGTGTCAGCGCAACGGTCCGTCGTCTGTCGGCAGCGTGTCGACGTCGGCTAGGGCAATTCGACGGACGCCCTGCCACGGTTTGATGCCGCGCGCCGACCGGCGAATGAGCGCCGTCTCGATCACGCGGCCGGCCTTGGTGCTCGCGTGAATGAAGCGGCCATTGCCGACGTAGATCCCGATGTGCGTGATGCGCGAGCTACGACCGAACGTCACGAGGTCGCCGGGCAGCAGCTGCGCGGTGTCCTTCGCGATCGCCTCGCCGGCGCGCGCTTGCAAGCGCGCGGTGCGCGGCAGGTCGATGTGGAGGACGCTCGCGATGTACTTCACCAATCCGCTGCAGTCGAAGCCGCGCCGCGGCGACGCGCCGCCGAACACGTACCGTGTGCCCAACTGTTCCCGCGCCAGCGCCACGATCGAATCGCCAAGCGCGAGGGCTGAGAGGCGAAACGCCGTGAAGGACTGCGGCTCTTCGACGGGCGGCGTGGTGCGCACACCTTCTTGCGCGCGCAGCGTCGCGGGGCGCACCGCGAGCGCGGCTGCGAGCGTCGCGATAACAGCAAGATGAACGTGTGAGCGACGCGGCATCTCGTGCGAGCAAGCGGTGTAAGAGATTCGTGCGTGCTCGAACAGACGAGCGCCCGCCCGCCCGAGCAACCCGCGGCGGAGCGGATCGTAACCCGCACGGGTAAGTGCGTCAACCTAGTGCGAGCTCCGTGCCAGCTTCGCCTACGTGTTGAGCGCCGATGACGGAGACCTTTCGCTCCGTCGCTCGATGACCGAATTTGGCTCTGGACGATTTCCGCCCATTTCGACCGACGAGGCCTATGCACATCGATCGCCTGCTCCGTCCGCTCCGTCGCGCCATTGTGGCCATCGCAGTTCTTTCCGTTGGGCTTCCACTGACGTTGTCGGCGCAGGTCACGACTCGCAGGCCGCCTACACGTGTGCCGAAAGAACCCGCGCGATTGCCGGTGCCACTCGGTCCGGCGAAATACGTCAAAGAAGCGGGTACGATGTGGACGTTCGATGCACCGCCGCTCGAGTACTGGAAGCAGACGTATGGATTCACGCCGGATTCGACGTGGCTCAACCACGTGCGCCTCGCGTCGGTGCGCCTGCCCGGATGCTCGGCGTCGTTCGTCTCGGCGCGCGGATTGGTGCTCACGAATCATCACTGCGCGCGCGCGTGCGTCGCATCGGCGTCGCCCGCGGATACGAACTACAACACGACGGGGTTCGTTGCCGCGACGGTGACCGACGAGCGCAAATGCTCGACGCTGTACGTCGACCAACTGCAGTCGATCTCGGATGTAACGCAGCACATTCGGGAAGCCGTAACGGCCAAGACCGCGGACGCGCAGGTGCAGCAGCGGGATTCGGCGATCAACCAGGTCCAGAACGAATGCCAGGCGTCGACGCATCTGCGATGCGAGGTGGTCACGCTGTATCAGGGTGGGATGTATTCGCTGTACCGATACCAGCGTTACACCGACGTTAGGCTTGTAATGGTGCCCGAGGAGGAGGCGGCATTCTTCGGGGGCGATCCGGACAACTTCACGTATCCGCGATACGACCTCGACATGGCGCTGCTGCGCGTGTACCAGAACGACTCGCCGATGGTCGTCACGGACTACCTCAAGTGGAGCAAGGCGGGGGCGCGCGAGGGCGACCTGGTGTTCGTGACGGGGAATCCGGGCTCGACGGGCCGGCTGCTCACGCTGGCGCAGATGGAGTATCTGCGCGACGTGCAGTATCCGTTCACGCTCGCCGCGTTCGATCGCGCGATTGCGACGCTCAAGACGCTGAGCGCGCAGAGCGCCGAGAACAAACGCAAGTTCGAGAATCTGATCTTCAACATCGAGAACTCAAAGAAGGCGATCACCGGCTATCGGGCGGGGCTACTCGACTCGACGATCATGGTGCGGAAGGCGTCGTTCGAGCGCGATCTTCGCGCGCGCGTCGACGCCGATCCTGCGTTGCGTCCGAAGTACGGCAGCGCCTGGACCGAGATCGCGAACGCCGAGAAGCAACTGAGCGCCATGGCGGCGCAGAGCAACTATTACGGCTTCAGCTTCAACCCGCCGTTCGGCTCGCAGTTGTTGAATTGGGCCGGCGCGCTGGTGCGCCTGCCGGCGGAGAGCGCGTTGGCCGATGCGAAGCGTCTGCCGCAGTACCGCGCGGACGGCCTCGCGCGCATCCGCCAATCGGTGCTGGCGGACCAGCCCATCGACTCGACCGCGGAGCGGATGCAGCTGACGTCGTTCCTCAAGGCCGTGCAGCAGGCGCTGCCGCCTAACGACCCCTACCGGACCGTTGTGTTAGGCGTGCGCGCACCAGAGGACGTGGCGGCGTCGCTGTTGTCGGGCACCAAGCTGGCGTCGCTCACCGCGCGGCAGGCGCTGTTGGATGGCGGCAAGGCGGCGGTGGATACGTCCACGGATCCCATGATCGTGCTGGCGCGCAGGATCGCTCCGGTAGCCGATGAGTCGCAGATGGCCCAGGCGCGGCTCGACGACATCATCTCGGCGAGCACGGACAAGGTGGGCCAGGCGCTGTTCGCCGTCTACAACACGAAGCTGCCGCCGGACGCGACGTTCACGCTGCGCATCACCGATGGCGTCGTGAAAGGCTACCCGTACAACGGTACGATCGCGCCGTACAAGACCACGTTTTACGGGATGTTCGGGCATGCGACGGCGTTCGACGACAAGGCGCCGTTCCATTTGCCGGACCGCTGGATGCAGCAGCGCGCCAAGATGGACCTCACCACGCCGCTCGATTTCGTATCGACCAACGACATCATCGGCGGCAACTCAGGCAGTCCGGTGATCAACCGCGATGGCGAGATCGTCGGGCTCATCTTCGACGGCAACATCGAGTCGCTGCCTAACCGGTTTATTTTCACCGATGACGTGGCGCGGTCGGTGAGCGTGTCCTCCCGCGCGATTGTCGAGGCGCTCCGGAACGTGTTCGAATCGACGCGGTTGGCGGACGAGCTCGAAGGGAAGTAGTCCGGCCCGGTGACACCCAGGGGCCCGGCGCGGAGTTTCCGCCGCCGGGCCCCTTCCGTCTTTGGGCTGCGCCGTTTTTCTTCCTCGTCTCCCAAACTTCGACCCCGGATGGCGCAGCCGATCGCACCCGTCGTTACAGAGGGCCGCGCGCCCGCGGCGCCCGTTGTCACGACGCCGGCGCCGCGATGGGTGGAGCTCATCCTCCTGTGTGCGGTTGCGGCCGTTACGTTCGGCGTCATGCGCGCCGCTGCCGAATGGCGTGCGCCGCTGTCGCCCGGGTTTCGCATCTCGCTCTCGCCCCTGCGGCTGCCGTACTACGCGGCGCTCTCCACGCTGCGGATGGTGCTCGCGTACATCGTGTCGCTGGTGTTTTCAGTTGCGTACGCGCGGTTCGCGGCATCGAGCAAGGCGGCCGAGCGTGTGATGCTGCCGCTGCTCGACATCCTGCAGAGCATACCGATTCTGTCGTTCATGCCGGGCGTGGTGCTCGGCCTCGTGGCGCTGTTCCCGGGGCGCACGTTCGGCCTCGAGCTCGCGGCGGTGATTCTCATCTTCACCAGCCAGGCGTGGAATCTCGCCTTCAGCTTCCATCAGTCGCTCATCACGATTCCGAGCGAGCTCACCGAGGCGGCGCGGATTTACCGCCTCGGATTCTGGCGGAAGTTCACGCGCCTCGAGCTGCCGTTCGGCGTGATCTCGCTCGTCGCGAACAGCATGATGAGTTGGGCGGGCGGATGGTTCTTTCTCATGGCCAGTGAGCAGTTCGCGGTTGGCGATGGGCGTCTCCGATTGCCGGGATTGGGCTCGTACCTTGCCGCCGCGGCCGACGCGGGCAACACGCGCGCGTTGGTGTACGGACTGCTCACGCTCGTGATCGTGATCGTGCTGCTCGACCAGATTGTGTGGCGCCCGCTGCTGGCGTGGTCCGACCGGTTCAAGTTCGAGTCCGCAGGCAGCGATGCGCCGACGTCGCGCGTGCTGGACGCGCTGCGCGGCTCTCGATTGATCGATGCGTTGCGCTCGCGGGTGCTGCGGCCGGCGGGGCAGCGGATCGACCGTGCGTTGGGCGCGTCACGAAATGGTGACACACTCGACACGGAGGCTGCGACCCTGCCGGCGGCGCGACGCCGGAGGCGCCGTGCGATTGGTATCGTCGCACTCGTATTCGCCGCCGCAGCCGTGGTATGGGGCACGACCCTCGCGGCGCACACGCTCGGCGGCCTAACGAGAGGCGACTGGGGGCGGGTGGGCGTGAGCGCGGCGGCGACGCTGGCGCGTACGACGATCGCGCTCGTGATCGCGGCGGCGTGGACCATACCGGCGGGCGTCGCCATCGGCACGAATCCGCGTTGGGCGAGGCGTCTGCAGCCGATCGTGCAGATCACGGCATCGATTCCCGCGACGGCGGTATTCCCGGTGCTGCTCCTCGCGCTGCTTGCGATTCCGGGCGGCCTCAACGTCGCGGCGGTCGCCCTCATGCTGCTCGGCACACAGTGGTACGTGCTGTTCAACGTCATCGCGGGGGCGATGGCGATTCCGTCCGACCTCAAAGAGGCGGCCACCATGTATCACGTGGTGGGCTGGCAGCGCTGGAAGACGCTCATCCTTCCTGCCATCTTCCCGTATCTCGTGACGGGCATGATCACCGCCACGGGCGGCGCCTGGAACGCGAGCATCGTCGCCGAATACGTGACGTTCGCGGGACACACCGCGAGCACCACCGGTTTGGGGGCGTTGATCGCCGGCGCGGCCGAGCGCGGCAACTTCCCGGTGTTGCTCGCGGGAACGCTCGTCATGGCGGGCATCGTGATCTTGCTGAACCGTCTGCTCTGGCGCCGACTGTACGGATACGCGGAAACGCGTTTCCGTCTCGGCTGATTCGCCTGGATGAGGACCACCGATGGCAACCACGACGCGCACCCTCGCTCCGAAGCCGCCCGGCACCGTTCTGCTGGCGGCGGAAGGCGTGCGCAAGTTCTTCAGCGACGACACGGCGCCGGTGCTCGAACGCATCGACCTCGAGTTGCGCGAGAACGAGTTCGTGGCACTGCTCGGGCCATCGGGTTCCGGAAAGTCGACGTTGTTGCGCATCCTCGCGGGTTTGTTGCAGCCGTCGGATGGTCGCGTGCTCGCGCGGGGCGCGCCGCTGCACGGGCCTAACCGACAGGTCGCGATCGTGTTTCAGGGCTTCGCGCTCTTCCCCTGGCTCACGGTGTTCCAGAACGTGGAGCTCGGCTTGTTGGCCACCGAGGTACCGGAGGCGGAGCGCCGCGAGCGAACCCTGGGCGCGATCGATCTCATCGGTCTGGACGGGTTCGAGGAAGCGTTTCCCAAGGAGCTCTCGGGCGGCATGAAGCAGCGCGTCGGATTTGCGCGGGCGCTGGTGGTGCAGCCTGAAATCCTCTTCATGGACGAGCCGTTCTCGGCGCTCGACGTGCTGACCGCGGAGACGCTGCGCGGCGAGTTGCGCGACCTATGGTCGGACAGTGCGATGCCGACGAAATCGGTGTTGATGGTGACGCACAACATCGATGAGGCGGTGTCGATGGCCGATCGCATCCTCGTGTTCGGCGCGAATCCAGGCCGCGTGCGGGTGGAGCTCAAGGGATTGCGTCCTCTGGAACGTCGCGAAAAAAGTCCGGCCCGCACGCGCCTCGTGGATGCGATCTACCAGGTGATCACGAATCCCGAGGAGGACGCGGAGCAACTGGTGGAGCAGTACATCGCGCGTGCGCCGACGCGCCAGCGCCGCAAGGCGGAGCCGGCGCGGCCGCGGCGCTACCAAGCCCTGCCCGACGTGAGCATCGACGACCTGACGGGCTTCGTGCAGTATCTCTCGGGCATCGGCAATTCCGGGACGCTGAGCGATCTCGCGCGCGACCTCCAGATGCGCGGTGAGAACCTCATCCGCATCGCCGAGGCGACCGACCTGCTCGGTTTCGCGGACATCCAGGAACGCAGCGTGTTCCTCACTCCGTTAGGCCAGCGGTTCGCGCCCCTGGAGCTCGACGCGCAGAAAACGCTGTTCCGGCACGCGGTCCTCGACCATCTGTCGCTCATGCGCGAGATCGTACACCGGTTGGAGGCGAGTCCGACGCGCGTCCTGCCGGCCGAAGAGGTGCTGGCCGAGCTCGAGACCTCGTTCACGCGGGCGGAAGCACGGCGCCAGTTCGAGACGCTGATCGACTGGGGCCGGTACGCGGAATTATTCAGTTACGACGACGTGGAAGGCGAGCTCCGGTTGGACAAGGAGCACTACAATGCCTGAGGTTGGCGGCACGCCGACGATGCACGGCTTCAAGGGCGAGCGCGTGCTCATGCGCATCCACATCGGCGAGCGCGACAAGCACAACGGCAAGCCGCTCTATCGCGAGATCGTCGAGCTGCTCCGCAGGCGCCACTGCGCCGGCGCGACGGTGCTTCGCGCGATCATGGGCTTTGGTGCCAGCTCGCGTGTGCGGAGCGATCGCATCGAGGTGCTGTCGCTCGACTTGCCGATCGTGATCGAAGTGGTGGACACGGAAGAGCAGATCCAGGGGCTGCTGCCCGAGCTGGACGGCATGATCGGGGGCGGTCTCATCACGTTGGAGCGGGCGAAGGTGATCATGTACCGCCCGCACTTGCCGGAGGAGGAACGGCCGGCGAGCTGGCCGATCGACATTACGGGCAGCTGGCGCGCGGTGGACACCGATACGGAATCGACCGATGCCTAGCGAGAGGGCTGGCTGGCCGGCGCCGCGCCGGCTGTTGCTGTTGAGCAACTCGCGCGATGCGGACGGCCGCGTGCTGGTGTACGCGCGCGCGGCGCTGGAAGAGGCGCTCGCCGGCGTGGGGCGCGCGGTGTTCATCCCGTTCGCCGCGGTGTCGTTCTCGATGGACGTATACGCGGAGCGGGTGCACGAGATCTTCACGCCGTTAGGCGTGGAGGCCGAGTCGGTGCACCACGCAGCCGACCCGGCGCGGGCGCTGCGCGATGCGGGCGCGATCATCGTCGGCGGCGGCAACACGTTCCAGCTGTTGCGGCAGCTCGCGGTGTCCGGCCTGCTCGGTGCCATTCGCGAGCGCGTGCGCGCGGGTGTGCCGTACATCGGCTGGAGCGCCGGGTCGGTCGTGGCATGTCCGACGATCGCGACCACCAACGACATGCCCATCGCCGAGCCGCCCGGGCTCAGCGCGCTCGGACTGGTGCCGTTCCAGATCAACGCGCACTACACCGACTTTCATCCGCCGGGGCATCAAGGTGAAACGCGCGCCGAGCGAATCGCGGAGTTCCTGGTGCTGCATCCGCGGGTGCCGGTGGTAGGCCTGCGCGAAGGGAGCGCGCTGCGCGTGTCGGGCGGTCTCGTGGAATTGACGGGACGTCCGGAGGGTGGGGCGGGGGCGCGCGTGTTCATTGCCGGACGCGAGGCGGTCGATTTCCCGCCCGGCTCCGACCTGTCGTTTCTGCTGGCGTCGCCGGACGCCGCCGTGGAGGCGGTCGCGGCGTGGCCATGATCCTCGCCGTTGCGTTAGGCAGCGCCATCGGCGGCGTGGCGCGGCTGCTGCTGGGCGCCGCGGTGCAACAACGATTCGGTCCCGGTTTTCCCGCCGGCACGCTGCTCATCAACATCACCGGGTCGCTCCTTCTCGGATTCTTGATGCGGTTCGCGATGGCGACGCCGGCGATCTCGCCCGAGATGCGCGGCTTTTTCACGACGGGGCTGTGCGGCGGGTACACGACCTTCTCGACGTTCACGTTCGAGACGATGGCGCTGATCAACGATGGCGAATTGGGACGAGCGAGCGCCTACGTGGCGGCGAGCGTGGCGCTGTCGCTGCTGGGCGTCTACCTTGGCGCAGCAGCGGCGGGCGGTCTCATCGCGCTCCGCCAGCGTTGACCGACCGGTTCTTCGGGAGGAGCGGACGGATGGTGCCTCGCGGGATACGAGTGTGGGCGTGCGTCGCGGCCGGCGTGTGCATGGCCGCGCACGACGGTCGCGCCCAGAGCGACAGCAGCGTTGCCCAGTTAGGCCTGGATCGCGTGGGCTCGTACCTGAGCTACACGACGGTGGAGCACGGCCGGCACGGCTGGGAGCTCGGCGGCGATATCGATGTGGGCTCGGTGCTCACGCCGAAGCTGCATTTGCTGGCCGAGGTCAACTATCTGCACGCGGACATCCATCGGTTCGACGCCGACCAGGTGCCCATCCCCGGCTCGTTCCACGACTTCAGCGTCAGCGTGGCGGCGCGGTACTCGGTGGCCCACGTGAAACGGTTCGAGCCGTATGTCGGCGCGGGCATCGGTGTGCACTTTCTCGGCACCGACATTGCACGGTCGCAGTCCATACATGACGACTACACGGGCGCGAAACTGGGTGGCGAGTACTTTCTCGGCATCTCGTACGACCTCACCAAGCGTTGGGCGTTGTACGGCGAGGTGCGTCGCATGGAAGTGCCGCCGGCCTCTCGCGTCACGTATCGCCTGGGCTTCTTCGTGCGGCTCTAGCCCCGCACCATAGGGGGCGCTCCAATGGACCGCTCCGCGGTCATGCGCACGGATGTCGTCGTCGATCTCGGGGACGCCCGACTGGACGCACTGTTGAGCGTCCCGGCCGCGGCGCGTGCTGTGGTGCTGTTTGCGCACGGCAGCGGCAGTGGTCGGTCGAGCCCGCGCAACACGCTCGTGGCGCACGCACTCGAGGACGTTGGTCTCGCCACGCTGCTCATCGATCTGCTGACGACCGACGAGCAGAACGAGGATGCCCGCACGGGTCTCCTGCGATTCGACATCGACCTGCTCGGCGCGCGTGTGTTAGGCGCATCGAAATGGCTGCGCGAGCGTCCTGTGTCGTCCGCGCTCGCACTGGGCTACTTCGGCGCCAGCACCGGCGCCGCCGCGGCGCTGCACGCGGCGGCGGAGCTGCGCGACGTATTCGCTGTGGTGTCGCGCGGCGGGCGGCCGGATCTGGCGCGCGATTGCCTGAAGAGCGTCCGCGCGCCGTCGCTGCTCATCGTGGGTGGCGAGGATGTGCCGATCATCCCGCTCAACGAAGAGGCGTGCCAGGTGCTGGGGTCGATCGCGCAGCTCGTGGTGATCCCGGGCGCGACGCACCTGTTCGAGGAACCGGGCGCGCTCGAGGAGGTGGCGCGCCTATCGTGCGACTGGTTCGTGGACCACTTGCCGCCGCCCGCGCGCGGCGCGTGAGATGCTGTTCGCGGACCGCGCCGACGCCGGCCGGCAGCTGGCCGACACGCTTCTGGCGCGGCTGCCGGGGCTCCTCGACCAGCGTCCGCTGGTGCTCGGCGTCCCGCGCGGCGGGGTGGTGATCGGCCGCGAGGTCGCGCGCGCGTTAGGCGCGCCGTTGGACGTGATCGTAGCGCGAAAGTTAGGCGCGCCCGGGCACGAGGAGCTGGGCATCGGCGCCGTTGCGCCGGACGGCACGCGTGTGCTCGATCGCGAGATCGTGGCGGCGCTCGACGTGAGCGATGCGTACATCGAGAAGGTCACCCGGCGCGAGCGTGCGGAGCTCGACCGCCGCATGCAGCGCTTTCGCGACGAGCGCCCGTTTCCCGATCTGGCCGGCCGCGCGGTGGTGCTGGCGGACGACGGGCTCGCCACCGGTGTGACGGCGCGTGCCGCGCTCGCGTCGGTGCGGCGCGCCCATCCGGCGACGCTCGTGTTTGCGGCGCCGGTGTGTTCGGAAGATGGATGTCGGGTCCTCGCCGCCGAAGGATACACGGTGGTCTGCGTGTACACGCCGCCCGACTTTCGCGGCGTCGGCGAGTGGTACGCGGACTTCGAGCAGGTGACGGACGAGACGGTGATCGCGGTGCTGCGGCAGGCGGCGGCGGGCCCGTCGTAGCCAAACGCCCTCAGCCGCCCGCGGGCTCCTGTTGCGTTAGGCAGTGCAGGGTGCCGAGCCCCCAGACCAGGTCGACGGCGTGGATGCCGATGACCTCGCGCGTCGGAAAGAGGCCGGCGAGGGTGGCCAGCGCGTCGCGATCGCGCCGGTCGTTGAACGTGGGCACGAGCACGACGTCGTTGGCGATGTAGAAGTTGGCGTAGCTCGCCGGGAGCCGCTGGCCGTCCATG
>Ga0157370_10005095_pt1 | contig 14823 bp, 12 predicted proteins | sample C35metaG_FD_113463 | JGI IMG/M metagenome (GOLD analysis project Ga0157370, IMG submission 113463) | Corn rhizosphere microbial communities from Kellogg Biological Station, Michigan, USA - C3-5 metaG | ecosystem: Host-associated > Plants > Roots > Rhizosphere > Soil | place: USA: Michigan...
TTAAAGTTTTTATTTAAACATTGTTATTAAAATTTAGCCCGCGGGTGCTGTTGAATCTAATACGAGGAATAAATAGGAAACGTTGGGTAAATTCAAAAAAAAGTTATTAGAAGGAACCCTGGCTGATGTGGAAACCAATGGCGGCTGGCCAGAAACAGATTTAAGTCTATAACTATCAGAAAGATATTTTTCCTTTTTAAAAGTCGGGGGAAGGAAAACTTTCTCCTATTTTTAAGTAATGTGCCATTTTATGGAAAATTACAAGAAAGCATCTTACCTTAAGCCGGGGAGTTAATATGCAGATCATTTTTAAATTTCTTTTTAAAGAGAAAATGTACCAAGCTGACCAATTCTATTGCTCATGTCCTTTAGCTTACATCTTCTAACCATTTATCTAAAGCAAGATAAACGCCGTTTGTCCAGCCAAAGCCATCCTGTGCAGGATATTCGCCACCACCGGCGGTGAGTTCGGTGTCTACAACATTATACTTCTCCATCATTTTCCCGGTGTGTTCATACACTTTTTCATTCAGTTCCATCCAGCGTTTGGCAATCTCTTTTGCAAGATCAATGTGGTTATAATTTGCCAAACCTTTTACAGCAATCCATTGCAAAGGCGCCCAGCCGTTCGGGGCATCCCATTGCTGATCAGTTGCTTCTGTGGTGGTAACCAATCCTCCATTATAGAGAAATTTTTCTTTAAGCATTTTCGCAACTCCATCTGCCTGCGCTTGTGTTGCCATTTGAAAAAATAATGGAAACGCGGCGGCAAGATTCAATGAATCTGTTTGCTGATGCTGAACAAAATCATAATCAAAATAAAATTCTTTTTCTTCATTCCAGCAATATTTATTGATTGCCTCCACCCTGCTTTCAGCTAGCTTTTTATATTCTTCAGAATGTTGCTTTTCCCCTGCTAATAAGAAGCCTTTGGCAATGGTGTTCTCCAGGTTGTATAAAAGACAATTAAGATCAACGGGAATTATTTCCGTTGTATGAATGGTAGCAAATTGTTTTTTATTTTTAAACCATCTTGATGAAAAATCCCAGCCTGATTCAGCAGCGCCACGCAGGTTCCGGTACATTCTGTTCTTTTCCGTAGAATCCTTTGCCAAGGCCAATTCCTGCCTGTAGGCTTCAGGTCTCGGTTGATCAGACTCATCCCAATAATGATTTAAAATATGATTGCCGGGAAGTAAGAAGACACGATCAACTGAGGGGTTTTCTTTTGAAAGCTGATCGCTTCCTTTCATCCAAAAATGATATTCTTTTTGCAGTTGCGGTAAATACTTTATAAAGATGCTTTCCCCTTTTTCTTCAGCCAGTAATTGAATCATGCTTGCGAAAAACGGCGGTTGCGATCTTCCAAGAAAATACGTTCTGTTGCCATTAGGAATATATCCCAAAAGATCAATTAAATAGGAGAAATTATCAATCATATTTTCAATAAGATCGTCTCTTTTTGAGATTTGTAATCCCAGCATTGTAAAATAGCTATCCCAATAATAAATCTCGCGGAAGCGGCCACCAGGAACGACATAAGGATGAGGCAGCAGAATTAAAGAATTATTCGTTTTTTCCGGTTTTCTTGTCAACACATCCCACAACTCTTCAATATGTTGCTTTAGGGGTTGCCTTTCCAAAGACACAAAATCAGAAGTATAACTTACCGGAAGCGTAAAATGTTTATTTACAAAGGCTGAAAAATCAAAACCTTCTGTGTCTTTCTCTGCGATATAACAGTCAAGGATAGACGAAAAATCTGAATTGGGCGTACAATCAACGAAGGTTTTACCATCTGAAAAAATATTTTCATTTTGAATTCTTTCAAATAATTCTCCCAAAGAAAAGATGTTTTTTATTTCCATAACCTTCATTTAATGAATGATATCAGGATTTATAACTGCCGCTTCTGCAGGTTTTTTTTGCAATCTTTTAAAAACAAACAACGCAATTATTAAAATCCCAATGGGCACTAAAGTAAAATAAAAAGCTGTTTGCCCGTTATAAAGTTCGAAAATATAACCTGTAATTAATGATCCGGAAGTGCCGCCAATGGCAGAAAAAATAATAATTAATCCGGACATCACACCATGTTTTGGTTTGGGCAATGAACTTAATATTACAGAATTGATCGCAGGATAAACCGGAGCAAGTAACAAGCCAATTAAAGGAAAGATATAAGCGGCGACAGGTGCATCTAGCCAGCCCTGTATATTCGCCGAAGCTTCATTTTTTGCCAGCGGCATGGCAACAATAACCAGCAATGCCGCCAGCAACAAACTACCTATAATTGCATAAAACCAGTTGATCCTTCTGAGAATTAATCCTGCAAGAAAACGGCCAAGGGCAGTTGACCCCGCTAAAATGCTTCCCATCTGAATACTCAGAACAGCAGGCAGCAAAAGAACTTTATTATTAAATGTGGGCAAAAAATTCTGAATACTTTGTTCTATCAATACATAAAAAAAAGCAGAGAATATAAAAGCAATGACTATTGGCTCACGCATTAATTTAAACATATCGGAAAACCTTGGAGCCACCGGTTCGCCATCTGTTGTTTTTGCAACTGATTCATCCAGGGATGAAGAAAGCAATAATAAAAATGCCAGAACCGACAGGCCGCCGAGCCAATAATAAGCATTTAGCCATGAGGTCGATTGAGGGTTAGCATTGTCAACAAAAGAACTGAAAATAAAATAAAGTGAAAGGTTACCCACCATAAAAAAACTTTCAATAAAATTCATCATGCTGATGTGGCCTTTTGAATCCCTGGTCACAATGCCGATGGTGCTGTAAACACTCATTTTAATTAAAGCAAAGCATGAGCCAACTGCTACAAACAAAAGCTTGATGGCAAAGAAACCCGGAGTGGAAGGAATCACTAAACAAACAAGGCTGATAATACCTAAAGCAACCAGCATCGCTTTTTTATATCCAAATTTGGCAATGTAAGAAGCCACCAAAAAAGAAACAATGGCAATGCTCAGGTCTTTGCATGGATCTATCCATGCAGCGGCATTTTTCGTAACGCCAAAATTATTTTGCACTTGTAAGATTGCAATGCCCGAGCTGTTGAGCAGGATGGCAAAAACAAAATAATTAAGGAAAAGAGAAGCCTTTATTTTCCAGTTTCGCATAGCAATTGATTTTTGTATTTGATACTCCGAATATAAGATTTATTTGTTTAGTGAACCCGGGAAGGTTTTTTGGCGGCTCTTATTTTCTTCCAAAGCTGAGATGAAACCTTTCTGGTTTTTGTAAGTCTAAACAGGAAGGCTTCAGCGGACCCTTTTTTCAAAATGTGACGTTCTAATTTCCGCTTACGGACACGGCATGGCGATGGGCCGTATTCAATGAACTTTCCGTTCCGCACGTCTGCTTACAGCTACAGTTCATTGTTATTCCTTCAGTTAGCCTGCCGCCAAACCTTTTGGATGCAGGCCTTCATCTACCCGTCTTAAACAATATCGTCGATTATGCCCATGTTTGCCAAAAATAATATTGTCCACACTTTTGAATAGCCAAACTCTCATGTAGTTATTTTTCCAGGACTATCAGACACCAATAGTTTATTATATCGAATTAAATATTTTTCCGGATTACGCAGATGATTGTGCCCGAAATTGATGATGATAAAGAATCAGGTAATTATGTTTCAAATTATAATTACCATTTGATGTGTCAAAAATCAAATCACCATTCATACTATAACCAAATGCCGATTCTGTGTTTAAGTTTATTCTTGTCACAAAGAAACCATGAACCGCAAAATTTGAATGGCACTTTCCAGAAATATTACATGTCGAGCCACAAGAAATCAGGAAAAAAGAAATGTACAAGTCCAGGTATAGAAAATAGTGCTTTTGTCACATGACAAAATAATTTTTTGATTTCAAAAAAAATATTTGACCTTAGGTTTTTAAAAAAAGGCCCCCGTAAAGAATTACAGGGCCGTATAGCTTGATAAGAAAAAAAATCTTTATTTAGAATTTAATTGAACACCCAATATTTACGGTGTAATCCGCAAAGGCCGCATCCCCTTGTGTGTAAACTCCTGTAAGCCTTGTTTGAATTTTGTCTGCCACACTTTGCGTTCTGTTTCTTTCTAACGCCACAGGCACATACGCATAAATATTAAAGTTCTTGAAATTATACGTTATTCCCGGCTCTGCGGAAATTATATAGCCAGGCCTTCTAAAACCCCTGCTGCCACCGATGAGATCATGAACCGGTAAACATTCATCCCTCACTCCTATTGAAAATAAGAGTTGCCTTGCGGTAAAATTAATTCCGGCTCTCATCATGTATTGATCAGGAACACTCATTACGCTGCTTCCGTTTTTGATGCTCGAAGCAGAAGGTTCTCCGCCCCTTGATGTTGACACTCCGTTTTGTTCACGCGGACTCACCAGGTAATAAACATTTCCATAAGCACTTACCTTTTCTGAGAAACTATAAAAGGCATTTATCTCTGCAGGGAACCCTGTTCCCCCATCTCCTAATTGAATCGACTGATCAACCGGCCCTAAAACGAGTGTTGAATCATTTTTATGAAAGAAATCCTGGTATTTATAATCGCCGGTAGGTAACTTAATTCCTAAACCCACCTGGATATTTCCTCTTGGCATTTTTGCAGGATCAAAGATCCATCTGTAGGCAGAAAAATGAACATCGCCCAAACCAAAAGAATGAGTAAGAAACCTGTTTTTCCGATCGTGTTCATACAAAGAGGAACGGGAGTTTGCTAAAATGGGTGCATCAACAGAAAATGACCACCATTTATTCAGATTCCGGGTAAGCGTAAGATCTAGCGTATAAGAATGATTGATCACTTCTGATCCATTTTCAACTCTCTGTTTTTGTTCTTTTGTTCCCACGAAATGACGAAAGGATTTAAAATATCTGTTGTTGATATTCAACACCCATTTTGAATCTGTTGTATTATGCGAGTGTTCCATCGTACAAACTCCTCCCGTACTCCGGATGGCTACACAACCCTGTGCAGATGCTTTGTTTGAAATAATATTTAAAAACAATGCAAGTAGTAGAATATTAAATGACTGTTTCATAATTAAAAGTTTAAGGTCAGCCCATTATTGTTTAGATGCGGTTGTTTTTTCATCTCCGGTTGATTTGTCAGGAAATTTTTCATTCGAAGGAGAACTTTTTTCTCCTGTTAATTTTTCCATCACCAGGTAGCCTATTTTTTTACCCTGTGCATACGCAGTTGTTACCGAACTGCGATAATGAATGCCACCATACAACCTGCTGTAAGAAACTTCTACGGCCGCTTCATCAGAGCTTTTAAAACTCCTGTCGGGCCAGCCCCAATCTCTTTCTGAAGAATCTTTAAAAGCGGTATTATTCTTATAGATTTGTCCCAGAACGGTTGCTGCGGCGGCTGAAATAGTTGAATGTGCGCTGTTGTACTCGGGGAATGGCGGTGTTTGCAAATAAGGCATCCACGATTGATCAATGTAGCGGTTGATATATGTTTCGGGCCTGATCACATCAAACTTATATTTAGTGAACCAGCAGCAAATAAATCCATCATAAATGGCAATCGAAACACCGGTATAAGCCGAAGCGGTTTTGTAAAAATCAGCATTATTATTTTTTGAAATCGTTCCTACAATTTCCATCCAATGTCCACCTGGAGTCATTGCTTTTGTTGCATACATTGCGTGGCCCTCAACATGCAATTTGAAACTGTTGCAATCCCAGAAATTAGCGATCCATTTTTTGGTGGAATCAAGTGTATTCACGGTGTGCATCACATCTTTCGCCATCTTATAAAACTCGCTTGCCGTGTCGGTGCTAAAAGCCGGAGGCGGCGGCGGAGGAAACATATTTGCAGAATCCATTGCCATACAACGAACCGTTTGCCAAAGAGGTTCTACCGCGCTGAAATAACCGGGAGGAGTTGGTGTCCAATGGCCTTCAATGTTTGAAATAGCAAAACTTGAGCCGCGGGTTTGAGCATAATTATCAGTTTTGGTCCAGGCAATTACAGAATCGGCAACCTGGTTTCCATAGTTAATGGAATTAAGATACATGTCATCCGGCATTCCTGCATTCTTCGCCAGCAATTTGATCGAATCAGAAAGCATCTTCATTGTATCGCCGGAGAACGTCAGATAATTTCCAACATTTACCAATGCGATCAGGGAAGCAAAAGGATAATCGATTTTGGCATTTGCCGGCGGATCAGGAATATTATCAAGACCCTTGACTCTTCCTTCGAGAGAGGAAAGATGTTTGCCATCTTTGGCCAACACTTCATAAGCAGCAAGATTGGCATAAGCAAAAACCCTTGCCCCGACAGGCGGAGAAAAAATATCATAAATGACTACATAATTCAATTTATGATTCACCTGGGAATATAGCATTGGGTCATGCATCACCTTCACATAGTCTTTATTTTTTTCTTTACAGGATGTTGCAGCCATGGCAACAACAAAGCCTAAGAAAATAAGATTTAAAAGCCAGTTACGTTTCATGATTGATTTTTTTTTGAAAAGTGGGTATTAATGTTTATTATAAAAGTTTAAAATGGCCAAAAAGTGACCTGGTCTTTTTGGCGGTTATATCCAAGTTTAATCGAGTCTGTAACAATATCGCCTAACCGGTACTTCGTTTTGTAAGCGACATTTACGGTAATGCTGACAATAGAATCGGGATCTTTTGAAGCCTGGATTACAGAGTCCAGATGCTTTCTATGTTCTATTGAATCAAATTCATTTAAGGAAAAATGATCGTAAATAAATTGATAATCCTTGATGACATCGGCTGCCCTTTTTACAATCACCTTGGCTCCGTCCACTTCGTAAGGCCGTGGTTCTTTCATTTGCGGGATCACGGTAGTTTTCATAAATTCTTTTGCCAAAGTTTCAATGTGGGCATTGTCAATTTTACCACCGCTTTTATTGTTGCAGGCACTAAGAACAATCAAAATAAAAAAGAGTTTTTTCATGTGTAATTTTTAAAATTTAGACAATTATTATAGTAATCTTTGCTTGCCTGCGTGACAGTTTTTCTTTGATAAAAGAATTTTGTCTCTACGGAAATTGATTGCAGAGCAAACCACAAAGCAAGAATGGCTCCATAGCTTGCAGACCTTTCAATCCATTCAAAAAGTTCATATTGGGGATAGAAAAGTTCACTGGAAATTTTCCAGATAAATAAGGTAATTAAAAGAAATCTGAAAGGACGGATCAAAACAGACAATGCGGCTATAATTTCAAATGTGCCAATTATTTGCGCGGTTTCAGCAGGATGAATAAAACCAAGCGCCATATATTCAGTTACCAAACTCTCCTTTTCTATTAAATTTAAAAATCCATGTCCTGCGAAAAGGAAAAAGATGACCAAGCGCAATACAGTTACCAGATTCGCCCATGTTTGCTCATTCACAGAATCGTTTATTTTAATAGGAGAAAACACCTCTTTTAAATTTCTGCCGATCCCGCCTGATACAATTAAAAGAGCCAATGGTGTTCCGAAATTTCCAAAGCGCTCTAAAAATTCAAAAACCGGTTCGCCTGATAATGGACGCAATAAAGCGGTAACAAAACCCCAGATCACCAGCCATAAAACAACTGCACGAATTGGATAAACCAGGATCAGAATACCAAATAAAATATCGAGCGATCCTACAACTGGCATCAGTTGGTAAGATAGATGCTGGCCGATCCCAAAAACACCAAAATAATTGCACCAGATAGCTTTTGTGATCAATCCAAATATACCATGGCCAATGAAACACAAAGCTGAAGCAATACGTAATGTGTAGTAAACTTTTTGTTGTGTATTAATTTTAAACATCTGATTAAATAAAGATTCTCAAAAGCTCCGTTCTTTTATTTATGCGAATGGGAATGAAACTGATTATGCAACATTGCAGGGAATCGTCTTTTCATTCAGAAAAAGAAAATGAGAAACTTTGATTTTTTAAAATAAATGAATAGATAAATCGTCGCCACAGGTATCAGCAGGCAACAATTTTGAAAACTTTCTTTTTTAAGAAAGAATTACATCGGGCGGCTGTTCAGGAGAACAAACAATGGCGTCATGAATTTTAGAATTTTTTGAAGGAAGCCAAAGATTTTGTTGAATGGTAAACGGAGAATTTATTTTGATGATAAAAGCAGATTCATAAAACACAGTCTGAAGATTTTTGGTAATTGATTTGGTAGTTTCTTTTGGATTATTATTTTGATCAAGATTGTTGGAGATTTTGAAAAAATCATTTTTTGCAGTTTCCAAACGCATCTTATTTTGATTGGGGATACACTTCAGATAAAGTGTGTCGTTAGCCAGTTTGCGCTTCACATATTTATACATCGTTCCATTCAATTCTATCTCACCATTATAGCGTTCATAGGAGGTCCAGCTTGTTTGATAAGGAAGATGAACAGGAATTTTTAATTCGATCAATTGTGATTCATCGTAAGAATGATTATCTAAAAAAGCTTCCAGTTGATCATTCGCTTTTACCTGCAAAAAATCATAAACCAGCCTGTATCCAAACCAATTGAATGCAAAAAGAATAAGAAAAAATAGTGCAGTTATTTTTTTCAAGATGATTCTTTGTTTATGATTTATAGAACAAATTAATACAATGATGGGAATTAACAAAATTTTTATTTTGCTCTGTTCAAAATGAAGAGGTGTTTAAAAGAATTTAAAAAGGTTTAATTTTAAGGAAAATGGCAAAGAAGAATTTTTGGATGACGAATTTGATATACTTTTGAATCCAACAGTTCTGCTTGAAGTACCTTCTGAAGCAACAGAAGATTACGACAGGGGTACAAAATTTAAATTGACAGGTCAATTCCTTCTCTTAAAAAGTATGTATTAGTAACCAGTACAGAATATATAGCTGAAATTTTTACAAGGAATGAAAATGATGAATGGATATGGAATATAGCAAGGGGGGAACAACAGTAAGATTCATATCGGCGCACTCAATCATGATCTTTTATTGAAAGACATTGATGCCCAAATTGAAGATTTTACAATTTAGTTTTTATTTCTTTTTTATTTCACCCCATACGTTTTTTTATCCTTTCCAATTCCTGTCAGCGTTAATGATTTCCATTGTTTTGGCAAGGATGTTTTTAATTGAACAATTCCATCTGCAGTAATATCTAATCCGCCAAAACCAAATAGTACACTTTGTAAATACCCTCCTGCTCCGGTAGCAAAATACGGATTCGTTCCCCCTGCAGTTTCTGCCATGACACCAAAAGGAGGCAGCTTGTTGGGAATATATGTTTCTTCAAAAGCATTCCATGCTTTATCAGGTTCATTAAGCCTTGCATATAAAATAGCAAATATAGCATGTGTCATCGCCGGGGAACCTTCACCAACACGGCTTTCATAGTAAGCAAGATCTTTTTTGATTTGTGCCGGATCCGTAATTTCTTTTAATGGATAAGCCAATAAATTCACATCGGCCTGTTTGATTTTAATTCCGTTATAACCTGCATATTCAGAAGTAACTCCGTTGGGTAATTTTAAGATCGGGATATTTTTTTCAACATTTATCCAATCAGTATCTACCGGCCGATGTAAAATATTTGCAGCCATTACAGCATAGCGCAAATTCGCTTTAGCGGCTGCATTCGTAAATGCGTTATTGTCAACATTCTCAGCCCATTCATCAGCAGCAACCACATTTTTAATATCATAGTTTCCCGGGCCGTTTCTTTCAACGCGGCTCGCCCAAAAATCAGCACAGGCTTTTATCATCGGAAATCCTTTTTCCTGCAACCAGGACGTGTCCCGGGTTACCGCAAAATAATTCCACGCAGCGATGGCAACATCAGCAGTGATATGATGTTCGAAAGGTCCGCTCAAAGCCCACACAGGCGTTTCTTCATTACCTGTTGCCGCACTCTCCCACGGATACATGGCTCCTTTATAACCATGCGCGAATGCATTATGTTCTGCTTCCTTTAATCTTTGAAAACGATATTCCAGCATGCTCTTCGCCATATCAGGGTGAAGTATCAGAAGCGATGGAAACATCCACAGTTCTGCATCCCAGAAAACATGTCCGTTGTAACCAAGTCCGCTCAAACCCATAGGCGACGGGCTGTAAGCGGTTCCGCTTCTTACAAAAGAATATAAGTGATACATAGCAGCATGTACATCGCGCTGGCTTTCTTCGTCGCCACTAATAACAATATCACTTTTCCAAAGATCATCCCACGCCGCATCATGAAACTGAATTAACTTTTTGGTTCCCTGCAATTTTGCATAGATCACATATCGTTGCGCCTCGTTAAAAGGATCATCATGTTGTGCCGTTGTTATTGAAGCGCCGGCAATAGCAAAATGATACGATTCGCCGGCTTTTAAGTTCTTATAAAATTTTGCAAGATGCATATTATTGTCCCACATTTCATGGATCAGTTCCGGTTCGGAACCATGCGGCTCATCAAATAAAAATGTAGTTGCAGAAGCGATGGTTAATTTTCCTGTCGGGCTTTTTGCAGTAGAGGCCAACAGGCTGATCTTTACATGAGGCCTGTCAATCTGGTTGTAATAATTTTCAACATCGCGCAATTCATCTGGGGCTTCCATCACGCTTGCCGGAATGATCTGAATATTTTTTTTCGCTTTGATCGTAACATCTACCAAAACAATGTACGGTAAATTCCTCAAAGCATAATAAGTGTAGGAAACAGTCGCTTTATCAGCATAATCAAATGTACTGGTAAAACTTGCATGTTTCATATCCAAAACCTGCCGCATATTTTTTGCATCGCCTGAAGCAATCCTGTGTCCGTCAATATCCAAATTCATATTCACCAAATTGAAGCTTTGCAAAAAGTTGCTGACCATTCCACGTCCGTATTGATCATAAGCGCCATTCAATACAACGGTTTTGCATTTCAGGGGTTCTGCTGAGGAAACGATCCCAATCATACCATTGGCAACAGTTTCTCCATAATAATTGGAAGGATCAATTTTATCGGCAACAATTTTCCATGGATCATTGTTTTGGGCGAAAGAAAAGAAAAAAGAAAATGACAGAAAGCAGGAGATAAAAAATCTTTTCATGAATGAAATTTTAAAATTATTTTCTGAATAAATGTAAACTAAATTACACAGTTATTACTTCTTACTATTTTTTGGCGGAATAAAAAAGGCTATACAATAAAAGATATTTATGGAATAGTTTCTCATTTACTATTTTGCATTATCATAATTTTTAAGAATGAAAAAATTCCTGATCATTGTTTTTTCTATTATAATTTTACTGCTGGCCTGTATCTATGTTTTTATTCCCGGCAAACTGGAAGTCAGTAAACTGGAATACATGAAATGCAATGTAAATGGTGCTTACAGGATCTTAAGTAATGAAAATACCTGGCAAAAATGGTGGCCCGAAAAGGATGGTTTCTTTAAGAAAGACAAGAGTGGAAAGCAATCTTTTTTTTACAGGGGTTTTAAATACCAACTTGTTGAAAAATATTATAATGCTGTTGGTGTAAAGATCAAAAGCGACAAGTCGACAATTGACAGCAAAATCAATGTAATCAAAATAAATATTGATTCAGTGGTGTTGATGTGGAAATGTGAAATAAAGACGGGCATCAACCCTGTTTCAAGATTTCTAAAATACCGCGAAGCAAAAGATATCAGACAAAATATGACGGTGATCCTTGGCAGTCTGCGTTCTTATTTGGAAGACAAAAAAAATATTTATGGAATTGACCTTCAGGTCATCATGTCGAAAGATTCCACGATGGTGCTAATTACCAATGTTTCAAAAAAATATCCCACTACTTCTGAGATTTATGAGTTGATTGGAAACTTAAAAAAATACATTGCAGAAGAGAAGGCAAAAGAAAATAATTTCCCTATGCTCCATGTAAAAAAATTACCGGATTCCACTTTTGAAACAATGGTTGCAATCCCCGTAAACAAAAAGCTTCCGGGAAATGGAACGATTTCTTTCAGCCGGTTTGTTCCGTGGAAAGTGTTGAGGGCAGAAGTAAAAGGGGGCAATGCAACGGTGGAAGAAGCGTTACACCAGATGAAGATTTTTATTAGTGATTATCAAAAAACGGCGATGGCCATTCCATTCGAATCATTGGTAACAGACAGGAGCAAAGAACCGGATACCTCAAAATGGATCACAAGGATTTATACGCCCGTGCCTTAGCATCAAATTATTTTTTACGGTTAGTTTAATTAACCCTTATTTTTACTTTTAATAAAAATTGCCATTTTTAATAATCTCTATTTTTGCCTGATACGATAACATACAGTGAAGACCAGCTCATAGAATTGCTGAAAAGTGGCGATGAATCTGCGTTTAGATATTTGTATGATCATTATTCGGGCGCTTTAAACGGAGTCGTTTTCAGAATGATCAATGATAAAACTTTGGCAGAAGATATTTTGCAGGAAGCATTTGTAAAGATCTGGAACAACTTTTCAACGTATGATGCTTCAAAAGGCCGGCTGTTTACCTGGATGCTGAACATCACCAGGAATCTCACCATTGACACCATCAGAAGTAAAAGTTATAAAAAGCAATCAAAAATCCAAAGCAGTGAAAATGCCGTAGCTTATGCCAGTAATAATCTTAATGAAAAAGAACGGTTTGATGCGATGGGGATCAGAAAACAAACTGTATTATTAAAGGAAGATCAGAAGCAGGTGATTGACCTGGCCTATTTTGAAGGATTGACACAGGAAGAGATCTCGCAGAAATTAAAAATACCGATTGGAACTGTAAAAACAAGAATGAGAACAGCGATATCAGTACTAAAAAAAATATTACAACCTTAAATTGAATAAAGAAGAATTCATATTATCCGGTTTGCTTGAGCTCTATGCTATGGGAAATGCTTCTCCGGAAGAAACTCAAATTGTGGAGGATCATTTGAATCAATTTCCTGAATTAAGAGTGGAATTAAGTGAGATAGAAATGTCGCTGGAAAATTATGCGCAAGCAAATGCCATTCAACCTTCTGCCAACGTGAAAGAAAAAGTAATGAATCAGCTTTTTGAGCATAACGGAAAAGAAGACAATAAAACATCACCTGTAATTCCGATAGATAAAAAAGTCCGGAGGCCGTTATTTTATAAACGGGTTGCAGCAGCGGTCTTCATTTTATTAATTGGCAGCGCAGTTCTTAATTATACTTATTATCAAAAATATCACGACGCAAATAAAGAACTGCAGGTCGCCCGGGAAAAAATTGAACAGCAGGGAAAGTCAAACCAGGCGATGAACGAAGATCTGAGTGTATTGACCAATAAATATGCACAACCTGTTGTTTTAAAAGGAACTGACAAAGCCCCTGATGCAGTTGCCAAAATATTCTGGATGAAAAACACCGGTGATGTTTATATTGCTCCTGCCAATCTTCCAAAAGTGCCTGCCGGTAAGCAATACCAGCTCTGGGCGATTATTGATGGCAAACCAGTTGACGGAGGAATGATCGAATCAACTAGTGGAAGGTACCATATTCAAAAAATGAAATCTTTTGGCAAGGTTGATGCTTTTGCAATCACACTTGAAAAAGCCGGCGGAAGCCCAACTCCTACCCTCGATCAAATGATCGTTAGCGCTAAAATGTAATTTTTCATCAAATCTATTTTTCCCACAAGGTTCCACACACAGCTCAGTAGATTTATTTTCATGTAAGTATCACTGTTATGCTACCTTTTAAAAAGATCGTCTATGCATCACTGTTAGTCTTCCGTTTTTTTTTCTAAAAATTAAATCCAATCATTTTGTAATTGCGTAAGTGATTGAAATAAATCACTAAACAAAAAATTAAAAAATGAAAAAAATTAAATTTCTCGGATTATTCATCCTTGGCGGAATGTTATCAATGAACACATTTGCCCAACCAAAGATGGTTGGTGGAGCAGCAATGTATCCGGCAAAAAACATCGTTGAAAACGCTGTTAATTCTAAAGATCATACTACTTTGGTTGCGGCGGTGAAAGCTGCAGGACTTGTGCCCACACTGGAAAGTAAAGGCCCTTTCACTGTATTTGCGCCAACCAATGAAGCCTTTGACGCCTTGCCTGCAGGCACTGTAGAAACTTTATTAAAACCCGAAAATAAAGCGAAGCTCACTTCCATTCTTACTTATCATGTAGTACCAGGAAAATTATCTTCCATGGATTTGATGAAGATGATAAAAGAACAAAACGGGAAAGCCACTTTAAAAACGGTTGAAGGCGAGAGCTTATACATTACTGTGAACGGAAAAAAATTGATGGTAACAGATGAGAATGGCAATTCCGCCCGAGTGACAATTGCTGATGTGAATCAAAGCAACGGGGTGATCCATGTAATAAACAAAGTTTTATTGCCAAGATAAAAACCAACAATTCTTTTTATAAAAACCGGCTCATAGCCGGTTTTTTTTATTTCAACTCAAGAGTTTCTGGAATTCATTTTTAGCAAAGACAAAACAATTTTTTCTATTTTTTTAAATTAATCAATCCAGGTATAAAAATCTTTCGTAGGTGATAAAGAGTTGCGAAAACTCGTAAACAATTTTTTTAATCATTTAATTAATTCATTTATGTTAAACAACACATCAAAAGAAGATCAGCCAGACCTTATAAATGATGGTATGGCACGGTCATTTTCAAGGAGGAAATTCTTTGGAATTATGGGTGCAGGTACCGCTGTAATGATTACTGCGGCGGCTTGCAGAAAAGAAATGCATTCACCAGGAAAAGGAAATAATAGTAGTGTCGATTTAGGAAGTGGTGATGTGGGCGTTTTAAATTACGCGTACGCTTTAGAACAATTAGAGGCCGCCTTTTATGTAA
>Ga0157370_10005100_pt1 | contig 14816 bp, 14 predicted proteins | sample C35metaG_FD_113463 | JGI IMG/M metagenome (GOLD analysis project Ga0157370, IMG submission 113463) | Corn rhizosphere microbial communities from Kellogg Biological Station, Michigan, USA - C3-5 metaG | ecosystem: Host-associated > Plants > Roots > Rhizosphere > Soil | place: USA: Michigan...
CAATTTCGGCGAGGCCCATGAAGCCCTGGTCGGGCATGCCGAACCACATGTTGGTAACGCCGGCGCCAGTGATGTAGATCGCCTTGAAGCCCAGGTCTTCGACGACCTTCGCCGACAGCGCATTGAACGCGCCCGGAACGATCAGGCCGCGGCGGGCTTCGGCGAGGGATTTGAGTTGCTTGCGGGTGGACATTCGAAAAATTCCAATCAATCAATCAGAAACTGTCGCCGGGAACGCGGACCCAGCCTTCCATCAATACGCGGGCACTTCGGCTCATCAGGGCCTTGGTCACCACCCATTCGCCATCGTCGCCTTTGCGGGCCTCGGCACCAACGCGCAGCGTGCCCGACGGATGGCCGAAGCGCACCGCCTCGCGTTCGCCCCCACCGGTCGCCAGGTTCACCAGCGTGCCGGGAATCGCCGCGGCAGTACCGATGGCGACGGCGGCCGTGCCCATCATGGCGTGGTGCAGCTTGCCCATCGACAACGCACGCACCAGCAGGTCGACATCCGCCGCCTGCACTGCTTTGCCGCTGGAGGCGGTGTAGTCCTTCGGCGGCGCGACGAACGCGACCTTGGGCGTGTGCTGGCGCTTGGCGGCTTCGGCGATGTCCTTGATCAAGCCCATCTTCACGGCGCCATGCGCGCGGATGGTCTCGAACATCGCCAGCGCCTTCGCATCGCCGTTGATCGCGTCCTGCAACTCGGTGCCGGTGTAGCCGATCTCGGCGGCGTTGACGAAGATGGTGGGAATGCCCGCATTGATCAGCGTGGCCTTAAGCGTGCCGACGCCGGGCACCTCGAGGTCTTCGACGACCTTGCCGGTCGGGAACATCGCGCCGCCGCCTTCGCCGTCGCCCTCGTCGGCCGGATCGATGAATTCCAACGGCACTTCGGCCGCCGGAAACGTCACACCATCGAGTTCGAAGTCGCCCGTCTCCTGCACCTCGCCCTCCACGATCGGTACGTGGGCGACGATGGTCTTGCCGATGTTGGCTTGCCAGATGCGCACGGTGCAGGTGCCGTTCTGCGGCACGCGCGCCCGGTCGATCAGCCCCTGCGCAATCGCGAACGGCCCGACCGCTGCCGACAGGTTGCCGCAGTTGCCCGACCAGTCGACAAAGGCGCTGTCGATGGAGACCTGGCCGAAGAGGTAGTCGACGTCGTGGTCCGGCCGCGCCGAGCGCGACAGGATCACGGTCTTGGAGGTGGACGAGGTCGCCGCGCCCATTCCGTCGATCTGCTTGGCGTAGGGGTCGGGGCTGCCGATCACGCGCAAGAGGAGCGCATCGCGCGCCGGGCCCGGTTGCTGTGCCGGCTCGGGCAGGTCCTGCAGGCGAAAAAACACGCCCTTGCTGGTGCCGCCGCGCATGTAGACGGCAGGAATCTTGATCTGGGGAGCGGATGCCATGGCGTTGGGGATGGTGACGGTAACGGTGGTTGTCTCAGGCGGCGAGGCGGCTCTCGGCCAGGAAGTCTTGCGCAAAACGCTGCAGCACGCCGCCCGCCTCGTAGATAGACACTTCCTCGGCGGTGTCGAGCCGGCATGTGACCGGCACCTGCAGCACCTCGCCGCTCTTGCGGTGCACGACCAACGTGAGATCGGCGCGCGGCCTGGGCTCGCCGGCCACGTCGTAGGTTTCGGTGCCGTCCAGGCCCAGCGTGAGCCGCGTGGTGCCGGGCTTGAACTCCAGCGGCATCACGCCCATGCCGAGCAGGTTGGTGCGGTGGATGCGCTCGAAGCCCTCGGCCACGACGGTTTCCACACCCGCCAGCCGCACGCCCTTGGCGGCCCAGTCGCGGGACGACCCCTGGCCGTAGTCGGCGCCGGCCACGATGATCAGCGGCTGCCGGCGGTTCAGGTAGGTCTCGATGGCTTCCCACATGCGAACGACCTTGCCTTCGGGCTCGATGCGCGCAAGCGATCCCTTCTTCTGCACGCCGTCGACCACCGCCATCTCGTTGACGAGCTGCGGGTTGGCGAAGGTGGCGCGCATCGCCGTGAGGTGATCGCCCCGGTGCGTAGCGTAGGAGTTGAAGTCTTCTTCCGGCAGGCCCATCTTCGCCAGGTACTCGCCAGCGGCGCTGTCCAGCAGGATCGCGTTGGAGGGCGACAGGTGATCGGTGGTGATGTTGTCCGGCAAGAGGGCCAACGGCCGCATGCCGCGCAACGTGCGCGGCACAGCAGCGAGCGCGCCCACGCCTTCGCTGTCCCAGTACGGCGGGCGGCGGATGTAGGTGGACCGCGGGCGCCAGTCGTACTGCGGACTCACCTTCTCGCCGCTGTCCGGGTGGATCGCGAACATCGGCTCGTACACCTTGCGGAACATCTCGGGCCTGACCGAAGCTGCGACGATCGCGTCGATTTCTTCATCGCTCGGCCACAGGTCGGCCAGGCGAATTTCCTTGCCGTCGACCACATCCAGCACATCGCGTTCGATGTCGAAGCGCATCGTGCCCGCGATCGCATAAGCCACCACCAGCGGCGGCGAAGCGAGAAAGGCCTGCTTGGCATACGGGTGGATACGCCCGTCGAAGTTACGGTTGCCCGAGAGCACCGCGGTGGCGTACAGGTCCCGCTCGATGATCTCCTGCTGGATCTTCGGCTCCAGCGCGCCCGACATGCCGTTGCAGGTGGTGCACGCGAAGGCGACGATGCCGAAACCCAGCTGCTCCAAGTCGTGCAGCAGGCCGGCATCGCGCAGGTACAGCTCCACCGTTTTCGAGCCCGGTGCCAGCGACGACTTGACCCACGGCTTGCGCTTCAGGCCCAGCCGGTTGGCGTTGCGCGCGAGCAGGCCCGCGGCAATCACGTTGCGCGGGTTCGAGGTGTTGGTGCACGAGGTGATGGCCGCGATGACGACGGCACCGTCGGGCATCAACCCCGCCGCCTCCTGCTGCCGGGCCTCGGCCAGGCCGACAGCGATCTCGCGCTCGGCCAATTGCGAAGTCGGCAGGCGGCGGTGCGGATTGGAGGGGCCGGCCATGTTGCGCACGACGCTCGTGAGGTCGAACTTCAGCACGCGCTCGTAGCTGGCGGTCGCGAGCGCATCGCCCCAGAAGCCAGCGGTCTTCGCATAGGTCTCGACCAGCGCGACCTGCGCGTCTTCGCGGCCCGTGAGCCGGAGGTAATTGAGCGTCTGGTCGTCGATGTAGAACAGCGCAGCGGTGGCGCCGTACTCGGGGCACATGTTGGAGATGGTGGCGCGGTCGCCGATCGTGAGGCCCCGCGTGCCCTCGCCGAAGAACTCCAGGTACGCACCGACCACCTTCTCCTTGCGCAGGAATTCGGTCAGCGCCAGCACGATGTCGGTGGCGGTGATGCCGGGCTGTCGCCGTCCGCTCAACTCCACGCCGACGATGTCGGGCAGCCGCATCCACGAGGCGCGGCCCAGCATCACGTTCTCGGCCTCCAGGCCGCCGACGCCCACCGCGATCACGCCCAGCGCATCGACGTGCGGCGTGTGGCTGTCGGTGCCCACGCAGGTGTCGGGGAAGGCCAGGCCGTCCTGCACGTAGACCACCGGAGACATCTTCTCCAGGTTGATCTGATGCATGATCCCGTTCCCCGCCGGGATCACCTCCATGTTGGCGAAGGCGCGCTTCGTCCAGTCGATGAAATGGAAGCGGTCTTCGTTGCGGCGGTCTTCGATCTGCCGGTTCTTCTCGAAAGCTTGCGGATCGAACCCGCCGCACTCCACGGCCAGCGAATGGTCCACGATCAGCTGCACCGGCACCACCGGGTTCACCTGCGACGGGTCGCCGCCCTCGGCCGCGATGGCATCGCGCAAGCCGGCCAGGTCCACCAGCGCGGTCTGGCCCAGGATGTCGTGGCACACCACGCGCACCGGAAACCACGGAAAGTCGCGATCGCGCCGCCGCTCGATGAGCTGCAGCAGGCATTCGTCGAGGATCGTGAGGTCGCAGCGCCGCACCAGGTTCTCGGCGTGCACGCGCGCGGTGTAGGGCAGCGTGTCCCAGGCGCCGGGACGCAACGCATCGACCGCGGCGCGGGCGTCGATGTAATCCAGCGTGGTGCCGGGGAGTTGTTTTCTGTGTCGTTCGTTCATCGTGGCGAATCGGTCGGGGACGGTGGCGCCACGGCTCGCGCCGCTGGCTTCCCGAGGCCCCAGTCATTGGACATGCGAAATCCCGTGCAGCAACAGCAGTTCAGACGCGGGCTTCGATCGGCACGAACCGGAGATCCTCCGGTCCGGTGTAGTTCGCGCTCGGCCTAATGATCTTGTTGTCCACGCGCTGCTCGATCACATGCGCGGCCCAGCCGCTGGTGCGCGCGATGACGAAGAGCGGCGTGAACATCGCCGTGGGCACGCCCATCATGTGGTAACTCACCGCGCTGAACCAGTCCAGGTTGGGGAACATCTTCTTGACCTCCCACATCACGGTCTCCAGGCGCTCCGCGATGTCGAACATCTTGGTGGAGCCGGCCTCTTCGGACAGCGATTTCGCCACGCCCTTGATCACCACGTTGCGCGGATCGCTCACCGTGTACACCGGGTGCCCGAAGCCGATGACGACCTCCCTGGCCTCCACGCGGCGGCGGATGTCGGCCTCGGCTTCGTCGGGCGCGTCGTAGCGCTTCTGGATCTCGAAGGCGACCTCGTTGGCGCCGCCGTGCTTGGGGCCGCGCAGCGCGCCAATGGCGCCGGCGATGGCCGAGTGCATGTCGCTGCCGGTGCCGGCGATCACGCGCGCGGTGAAAGTGCTGGCGTTGAATTCGTGCTCGGCGTACAGGTTCAGCGAGGTGTGCATCGCGCGCACCCAGGCCTCGGTGGGCTTCTGGCCGTGCAGCAGGTGCAGGAAGTGGCCGCCGATCGAATCGTCGTCGGTCTCCACCTCGATGCGCTTGCCCTGGCTGCTCCAGTGGTACCAGTACAGCAGCATCGAGCCGAGCGAGGCCATCAGGCGGTCGGCGATGTCGCGTGCGCCAGGCAGGTTGTGGTCGTCCTTCTCGGGCAGCACGCAGCCCAGCGCCGAGACGCCGGTGCGCATCACATCCATCGGATGCGCACCGGCGGGCAGGCTCTCCAGCGCGGCCTTCACGTTGGCCGGCAGGCCGCGCATCGCCTTGAGCCGCGTCTTGTAGGCCCTGAGTTCGGCGCGCGTGGGCAGCTTGCCATGCACCAGCAGGTGGGCGATTTCCTCGAACTCGCAGACCTCGGCGATGTCCAGGATGTCGTAGCCGCGGTAGTGCAGGTCGTTGCCGGTTCGGCCCACGGTGCACAGCGCGGTGTTGCCCGCGGTCACGCCCGAGAGGGCAACGGATTTCTTGGGCTTGAAACCTGCGGCTGCGGCGGCTGCGGCGGGTGCCGCGATTTGGGTCGTAGTGGTGGTCATGCGGTTTCCTTGTTCAGATAGGAGCGATCGAGGCCGGTGGGACGGCCGGCGGCGTCGACCGCCACCATCTCGAACACACCCTTGAGGACTTCTTCGGCGGGAACGCCCGGCAGGTCGGCGATGCCGGTCACGCACACGGTCATCGAGCAGCGGCCGATGCGGCTCACCCAGCCGCGCAGGATGAGCTGGTAGCCCGCCGGCACGGGAGCGAGAAAGGCGACGCTGGTCACGCCGGCCATCACCACCTCGCGCTGCGCCAGGCCGCGTGCGGCCAGGAAGGCAGCCTTGCTCATCAATTGCAGGCCCTGGCCGGCGAAGAGCGTGCCGCGGTGATTGGCATGCGCCGGCAGCACCAGCTCGCGGAGTTCGGTTGTTCCAACGGGTGTCGTCATGGTTCGCAATCTACGCAGATTGCGCCCTTCGCATAAGGACTGAAAGGGCGAAGTCTTGCGAAGGCGATCGCAAGCTATTGCGAATCCTGCGAATCCTGCGAATTCCTGGGGCGACCCACCCCGGGCGCCGCCGGGCTACCTAGGTTCGACCGGCGCGCCGGGCCGGGTCTTCGCCGAGACGCGACGCGTCAGTCGGTGTCTCCCACGTCGTCCATTGCCATCAGGCTCGCATCGTCGCCCTCTTCCCGAGGCCCTACGCCCAGGTCTTCCGACAGCCCCTTGAGCACGACGTAGCCCGCCTGCAGCGCATCGCCGTAGGTGGCAAAGCCCGTGGCGGCCTCCATCAGCGGTTCGAACTCCATCGAGTTGTCGAAGGATTCGAGGAGCACCCAGAAATAATCCCCGGCGTCGTGTTGGTCGACGGTCAGGGCGATGGAGATGAGTTGGCCAGCCATGGGCGCATGGTGGCGCGGTCAGGTGACAGTCGCGCGAAACGGCTGTGAAGGTTCTGCTGCGCGCAGCGCGGCCCCGCGATCGTGATTTGGTTGGCAGGCCCGCCCGCGAACCGTCGCCAAAACACTACGTTCCTGCGCGTATCCAGCCTTCACGACCGTCACTGCAATCGGCGATGCTCGGGTCATGTCCACGGCACGCTCGCAACCGACTTTTCGCCCCGCCTGGCGCATCGCGGCGTCGATCTACACGGTCGCCGGCGTGGTGTGCGTGCTGGGGACAGCGGCCGTGCCGGAAAGCGACGCGGGCATGCTGGTCGCCATCGCGGGCGGCCTGCCATGGTCGTTGGGCCTGCTCACGCTCGACCTCTCGCCCGGCGTGGCGAACACCGCGCTGCTGCTGCTCGCGGGCAGCTGGGCGGTCAATGCGGGCCTGCTGTGGTGGCTGGCGCTGCGTCGCACCGGGTCGCCCCGACACGACGCGAGCCTGTCGAGCCACGCGGCAAAGCGGCCCAGGTAGCACCTGCGCCCGCGTGCAGCGAAAGAAGCTGCCCCGCCGACTGCGCATTCCGGATGTTTCGATGCGATCATTTCGCGGCGCATGCATCCCTGCGTCACGAGACCCCGATTGCCCGAATCCGAGAACAAAGGAAGACAAAACGATGCCCAGACCCCTGCACGCCAATTCGCCGCTGATCGGCGTTCCCGGCGGCCGCCACCTGCTCGACACCCCCGCCCTGCTGATCGATTTGCCCGCGATGACCCGCAACATCGAACGCATGGCCGCCTTTGCCAAGGCACGCGGCATTGGCCTCAGGCCCCACGTGAAGACCCACAAGTCGATCGAGATCGCGCGGCGCCAGGTGGCCGCCGGTGCCATCGGCGTGAGCTGCGTCACCATGGGCGAGGCGGAAATCATGGTCGACGGCGGCATCCGCAGCGTGCTGATCACCTCGCCCGCCGTCACGCCGAGCAAGATCGCGCGCCTCGTCAAGCTGGCGGAGCGCGCGGCGCCCGGCGGCGTGATGGTGGTGGCCGACAACCTGGCCAATGTGGCCGACCTGGCCCGGGCCGCGAGCGGGCTGCTGCATCCGCTCCCGGTGCTGGTCGACTATGGCGCAGGCTACAACCGCACCGGCGCCGCGAACGAGGCGCAGGTGCTCGCCCTGGCGGCCGCCATCGCCGCCGAGCCGAGCCTGCGGCTGCGCGGCCTTCAGGCCTATGCGGGCAACCTGCAGCACATCGTGGCGCGCGAAGAGCGCAGCGCGGCGGCCGCAGCGCTGCGCGAAACCGTGGCGGGCATCGTCGCGGCGGCGCGGCGCAAGGGGTTCAACTTCGAGATCGTCACCGGTGCCGGCACCGGCACCCACGACCTCGATTCGGAACAGAACGCCTTCACCGAACTGCAGGCCGGCTCCTATGTCTTCATGGACGCGGAATACACGCAGGTGCTGGCCGCCGGCACCGAGCCCTCGCCGTTCGAGGTGGCCCTCTTCGTGCAGACGGCCGTGGTCAGCACCAATGCGGCGGACTGGGTCACGGTGGACGGAGGCACCAAGTGCTTCGCCACCGACGGCGGCGTGCCGCTGGTCGCGCGCGGCACCGATGCCGCGAGCCGCTACGCCTTCTTCGGCGACGAGCACGGCAAGCTGATGCCCGCGGGGCCGCGCCCTGCACTCGGCACGCGCATCGAATTCGTGACGCCGCACTGCGATCCGACGGTGAACCTGCACGACGTCTATCACGTGGTCGAAGGCGGGGCGCTGGTGGCGATCTGGCCGGTGGACGCGCGCGGGAAGCGATAGCCACGTACAGCCGCGCGCACGGCATAAGGAAACTCGGAAAGCGTATTTCCAAGGCGAGCGGTGCCGGGGCACAGTCCTGCCCCAATGGCCATCACTCAAGACACACCGCGCACGGCGCGCGCCAATGCGGCGCCGGCCGCGCCCTCTTCCCGACAACTCCTCGCGCGCTTTCGCCCCATCTTCAACCGCATCGCCGTGCATGCGGCTCAGCGCGAAAACGATCGCGAACTGGCCCATGAGCCGGTCGCCTGGCTAAACGCCGAGCGCTTCGGCGCCCTGCGCGTGCCCGCCGAATACGGCGGCATCGGGGCGTCGGTCGAGCAGCTGTACGACCTGCTCATCGAACTCGGCGAAGCCGACTCCAACCTGCCGCAGATCCTGCGCGCGCACTTCGGCTTCATCGAACGGCTGTTCGCGGAGATCGATCCGTCGCTCCACGGCCCGTGGATGCGGCTGGCGGCCGAAGGCGTGATCTTCGGCAATGCCACCACTGAACTCGGCGAAGGCGCACTCGGCGTGCTGCAGACCACGCTGTCGCGCGACGGCGATGCGTGGCGTCTGGACGGCGACAAGTACTACAGCACCGGCACGCTCTACGCCGACTGGATCTCGGTCTCGGCCCAGCGCCTGAACGCCGACGGCAGCAGCGACCGCGTGATCGCGCTCGTGCCCTCGGAGGCCGAAGGCGTGGAGCGCGTGGACGACTGGCGCGGCTTCGGCCAGCGGCTGAGCGCATCGGGCACCACGCGCTTTCGCAACGTACGGGTGAAGCCCGAGAACGTGCTGCTCTACGTGCGCGACCAGCCGACGCCGCTCACGGCACATTTCCAGCTCACGCATCTCGCCACGCTGGCGGGCATCGCACGCGCCATCGTGCGCGACGCGGTCGCCTTCGTGCAGCCGCGCAAGCGCGTCTACAGCCACGGCAGCGGCGACACGCCGCGCGAAGATCCGCTGGTGCAGCAGGTCATCGGCCAGTTGGCGAGCACCGCGTTCATCGCGGCCTCCACCGTCCAGGCCGTGGCGCGCGGGCTCGGCGAAGTCGACCGCTTCCGCCAGCGCGGCGAGCCCGTTCCCGAGAGCCTGCCCTTCGAGGTGGAACTCGACACCGCGAAGGCGCAGGCCGGCATCGTCGACGCGGTGCTGCAGGCGGGCACACGGCTCTTCGACATCGGCGGCGCCTCTGCGCTGCAGGAAGACCGCCGGCTCGACCGCCACTGGCGCAACGCGCGCACGCTGGCATCGCACAACCCGACGATCTACAAGGGGCGCGTGGTCGGCGATCACCTGCTCAACGGAGCAAGGCCGACGTTCTACTGGGCGGTGGGAGCGATTGCGGCCTGACGGCGCAAGAAAGAGACAGGAACGAAAGCCTCAGACGCGAGGCAGCGCGGCAAGGAAAGTGGAGACAACGATCGCGGCAGCGCGATCCAGTTGCAGGATGTCGGCCACATCGAAGGCATGCGGCGCGGTGCGTCCGCTCGCGCCGAGCGGCTTGCGGATCTCGACAAGCACTTCGGCCGCGAGTTCGCGATCGCTGCGCGGTCCGCCGTCGGGATGCATCACCCACTCATCGACTTGATCGAACGGAATGCTGCGGAAAACCCCGACGATGGGGATGTACTTGTAGCGATCCTCGCCCACCAGGATGGGCACGCTGAGGTTACAAAAAAACGTGGTCGTCGACATGCGGGGCCGCCGTCGCTAGGCAAAGCTGTCGATTGTTAAGGAGTGCGCGTTCAGGAGCCATCCTTCCAAGGGACTACTCCCTGACAAGACGTGATCTTCTGCACACAAAGTGATTCCATTTCCTTCCACCTCCCCCATAAAACAACTACTTAATTCTTACACACAGATACCCGATGTGTGTTAAATGCCGACTTATTCGGCACCCAGAATGCGTAAATCGTTCGGAAAAGGGGGCGCCACGCTTCCTTTTCGGAGCGCGGACGGTGCAACGCAGCGGTGGCTTGCCGGTCAGGCGGGTGGATCGAAACGCGGGGCGCGGCGCTCGATGTTGGCCTTCACGGCTTCGGCCTGGTTCGCGCTGCCGATCAGCGCCTTCTGCTCGACCGATTCGGCCATCAGCAGCTCCGCGGCGCTCTGCGACATGGCCGCATTGAGCAGGCGCTTGCCCGCACGAATCGCATCGGGACTCTTGCCCGCGACCTCGTGCGCCATCTGCAGCGCATCGGCCAGCGGATCGGCCGACAGGCGCGTGGCGAAGCCGATCTGCAGCGCCTCTTCGCCCGAGAAGATGCGCCCGGTGAAGGTGAGCTCGCGCACCACGTCACTGCGCGCCAGTTCCCGCATCAACACCATGCCGGCCATGTCGGGCACGAGGCCCCATTTGATTTCCATCACCGACAGCTTCGTGTCGGGCGCGACGATGCGGATGTCCGCTCCCAGCGCCACCTGAAGGCCGCCGCCGAAGGCCACGCCGTGCACCGCGGCGATGACCGGCACCGGCACCTCGCGCCAGACCATGGCGACGTGCTGCGCGGCGTTGGAAATGCCGTGGGTGCGCTTCACCAGATCGGCAGCCGCCGCGCCCTCCCCCAGCACGCCCTCGCCCGCGCCCTGCTGCATGCGCTCGAACGAAGCCATGTCGAGCCCTGCGCAGAACGCCTTGCCGCGGCCGGAAATCACCACGGCGCGCACCGCCGTGTCGCCGCGCAGGGCTTCGCCGGCTTCGATCAGCGCGTCGAACATCGCGGGATCGAGTGCGTTCATCTTGTCGGCGCGGGCCAGCTGCAGTTCCACCACGCCGTCGGGGTGGCGGGTCCATTCGATGCGATCGCTCATGCGTGTCTCCTTGTGGGGTTCGTTGTGGGTTTTGGCCAGTATCGCCCGGCATGGCGGCTGGGCGATGATGGCGGCTGTCGCCTACCCAACACCTCTGCCATGCCGCTGGACCGTCGCCACTTCCTTCTTCAATCGGGCTCGGCCGCCGCCGTGGTGGCGCTGTTCGGCCAGGGTTGTGCATTGCCTTCTGCGGCCCGCAGCGGCAATACGCTCGGGTTCACCGGCGTGCCCGTGTCCCTGCGCGATGCCGTCGTCGTGCCGCCCGAATACGAATGGCAGCTGCTCTACCCCTGGGGTACGCCCACCGGCATCGCGGGCCAGATGCCGGCCTTCGCACCGGACGGCTCCAACAGCGCCGCCGATCAGGCCGTGCAGGCCGGCATGCACCACGACGGCATGCACTTCTTCGCACTCGATTCGCGCGGCGAGCGTGGCCTGCTCGTGATGAACCACGAGTACACCGACGAGCAACTGCTGCACACCGACGGCGTCAAGGCATGGACCGCGGACAAGGTGCGCAAGTCGCTCCACGCGATGGGCGTCTCGGTGATCGAGATTCGCCGCACGCCCACCGGCTGGCAGCAGGTGCAGCCCTCGCCCTTCGCGCGCCGCATCCATGGCAACACGCCGATGCGCATCGCCGGCCCGGCGGCAGGCACGGCCTTGATGCGCACCGCCGCCAACCCGGCCGGCGACCAGGTCTTCGGCACCTTCGCCAACTGCGCGATGGGGGTCACGCCCTGGGGCACGTATCTCACCTGCGAGGAGAACTTCCACGGCTACTTCGGCGGACCGAAGGAAGCGGCAAAGGACCTGACGGATGCACAGCGCCGCTACGGCACGGTCCCGGGCACGCAGTGGGTCGAGTACTGGCGCTTCGACGAACGCTTCGACCTTGGCCGCCACCCGAACGAGCCGCATCGCTTCGGCTGGGTGGTGGAGATCGATCCGTTCGATCCAGCATCCACGCCCGTCAAGCGCACCGCGCTCGGCCGCAAGCGCCAGGAGAGCGCCACCTGCACGACATCGAAGGACGGCCGCGTGGTGGTCTACATGGGCGACGACGCGCGCTTCGAATACATCTACAAGTTCGTGAGCCGCGAGAAGGTGCGCCCCGGCACCGACGCTGGAGCGCGCGCCGCCAACCGCCACCTGCTCGACGACGGCACGCTCTACGTCGCGCGCTACGACGCAGGCGGACGCGGCCGGTGGCTCGAACTCACGCACGGCCGCAACGGCCTGGATGCCGCCAACGGCTTCGCCGACGCGGCCGAGGTGCTGATCCACGCCCGCCTCGCGGGCGACATCGTCGGCGGCACGAAGATGGACCGCCCCGAGTGGATCGCCGTGCATCCCACGAGCGGCGAGGTGTACGTCACCCTCACCAACAACAGCCAGCGCGGCGACCCCGGCAAGCCCGCGCCCGATGCCGCCAACCCGCGCGCCGACAACCTCTTCGGCGGCATCCTGCGCTGGAGGGAGGACGGCGGCGACGCGGCGAGCACCGGCTTTGCCTGGGACCACTTCACGCTCGCCGGCGACCCCGCGCAGCCGGGGAGCGGCGCACGCTATCCCTCGGCCGACGCCGACATGTTCGGCAGCCCCGACGGTCTGCATTTCGACAGCGGCGGCCTGCTCTGGATCCAGACCGACATGAGCGGCCAGGTGATCGGCAAGCCCGCCTACGCGTCGCTCGGCAACAACCAGATGCTGTGCGCCGACCCTGCCACCGGCCGGATCAAGCGCTTCCTGACCGGACCGAACGGCAGCGAGATCACCGGCTGCGTGGTCACGCCGGACCGCCGCACGCTGTTCGTGAACATCCAGCATCCGGGCGAGGCACGCGACGACGGCAGCGCGACGCACAACAGCGCCTGGCCCGACGGCACCGCGCCGGGCTCCGCGCGGCCGCGTTCGGCGACCCTTGCGATCCGTCGCCGCGACGGCGGTATCGTCGGCACCTGACGAGAAGAAGGAGACCCTCCATGAGCATCCGCATCGTTCGCCTGGGCACGCCGCGCGCACCCGGCGAGGGCCTGCGCATCGGCACCGTGCGCCGTCCGCCGCGCGGCGTTCCGAAGACCGAATTCGCCGCGCAGGACTGGTACGACGTGTGGTACCCCAACCTCGCGCCGTCCGCCGACACGATGAAGCTGGGCCAGGAGGCGCAGGCAACGCAGGAGCCCGCGCAATGGAACGCCTTCGCGCGAAAGTACAAGTCCGAAATGGCCGAGGCCGACGCGAGCCGCAGCCTCGACCTGCTCGCAGCGCTTTCGCACAGCGCTGCGCTTGCGGTCGGCTGTTATTGCGAGGACGAGTCGCGCTGCCACCGCTCGCTGCTGCGCGGCCTGCTGGCCGAGCGCGGCGCGGACATCGCGGACTGAGTCACACCTGGGGCAAGGCCAGGAACGCCGGCAGGTTTTCCGCGCGTGCGGCATATGCCGCCAACATCGGGAAACCGGCCGGCGCGATCGACTCAGGCGCCATCAGCTGCGTGAAAGACCAGGCCACGGCCGCTGACACGCCGGCCTGCGTCATCGTCTTCTCGTCGGCAGGCGGCGGCATCTCGGCCGCCTCCTGCTCGAGGGCCGCGTACGCCGCAACGAGCTGCCCCTGCACCCGGTCGAGCCACGGCTGGTGCAGCTTCTCGGCGGGACGCAGGTTGTGCTCGTAGACGATCTGCACCGTCTTCTCGCAAGCGGCCAGCGCGAGCCCGGTGATGCGCAGCGCGCGCTGCCGCTGCATCAGGTCGGCGGGCATCAGGCTGCGCCCGGCCAGCACTTCCGCGTAATCGATGATCAGCGTCGAATCCATCAGCACCGTGCCGTCCTCGCACACCAGCGTGGGCGCCTTGACCACCGGGTTGATCGCGCGGAACTGATCGAAGGTGCTGAAGACCGAGACCGGGCGGTGCTCGAACGCAAGGCCGAGAAGCCGCAGCGAGATGGCGGCGCGGCGCACATAGGGTGAATCGAGCATGCCGACGAGTTGCATTGTTTGTTTCTCCTGAAGGTGTGCGCCACGATATCGGCCGTCGCGCCTGCGCCGAATGGCAACCCATCGAAAATCGGGGCCGTAAACCGATCACCCATCGGTCATGAAACACACCATGAACATCGACAAGAAGGACCGCCTGATCCTCGAAGCCCTGCAGACCGATGCGCGCCAGAGCCTGGCCGCGCTGGGCAAGCGCATCGGTCTCTCGCAGCCCGCGATGAGCGAGCGCGTGCGCAAGCTGGAAGATGCGGGCGTGATCGAGGGCTACGGCGCCCGCGTCAACCTGCGGGCACTGGGCGTGGGGTTGCAGGCCATCATCCGCATCGACACCACGCATGCAGGCATCGCCAAGTACCTGAAGCTCTTCGACGACATGCCCGAGGTGCTGAGCGCCGACCGCGTGACCGGCGAGGACTGCTTTGTCTTTCCCTGTGCCATCGCCGAGCCGGCCGACCTGCAGCGCGTGGTCGATGCGCTGGCGGTGGACGGCGCGGTGACCACCTCGCTGGTGCTGTCGAGCCCCGTGCAGAAGCACGTCACCGTGCACGCGGCGAAGGCGCCGCGCAAGTAGCCGTCAGCGCTGCGCCTTGTCCTTCTGGTTCTGCGCCTCGATGCGTTCGCGCGCGTCCTTCCAGTCGGTGTCGCTCCACTGGCGTAGCTCGTAGAAGTTGCCGCCATTGGCCAGCGCGTTGCCGCCGTCCATCATGATGCTCTGGCCCGTGAGCCAGTCGCACTGGCCCGGCGCCATCAGGAAGGCCGCGATGTTCTGCAGCTCACTCATCCGGCCAGTGCGGCCCATCGGGCTCATCTCCCTGGTGCGTGCGCCCGGCTCCTCACCGGGGTTGAGGCGCTTGCTCATGCCTTCGGTGGGGATCTCGCCGGGCCCCACGGCGTTCAGGCGGATGCCGTGCCGCGCCCATTCCACCGCGAGCGACTTGGTCATCACCTCGATGCCGGCCTTGCTCATCGCCGAGGGCACGACGTAGGGGCTGCCGTTGTCGACCCA
>Ga0157370_10005103_pt1 | contig 14809 bp, 14 predicted proteins | sample C35metaG_FD_113463 | JGI IMG/M metagenome (GOLD analysis project Ga0157370, IMG submission 113463) | Corn rhizosphere microbial communities from Kellogg Biological Station, Michigan, USA - C3-5 metaG | ecosystem: Host-associated > Plants > Roots > Rhizosphere > Soil | place: USA: Michigan...
GGTAAAAAAGGAAAACCTTTTTACTGGGTTGTAGCTGCAGATGCACGCTCAAAAAGAGATGGTAAATACTTAGAGAAAATCGGTACTTACAATCCAAACACAAACCCAGCAACTGTTGAGTTAAACCTTGACAGCGCAGTTAAATGGTTACACAATGGTGCACAACCAACTGATACTGCTAGAGCTATCCTTTCTTACAAAGGTGCTTTATTGAAACACCACCTTGATGGAGGTATCCGTAAAGGAGCTTTAACTCAAGAGCAAGCTGATGCTAAATTAGCTGCATGGTTAGAAGCTAAAGCTGGAAAAGTTGATGCTAAAAAAGACGGTTTAACAAAAGCACAAGCTGATGTTAAAGCTAAAGCTTTAAAAGCAGAAAAAGAAGTTAACGCTAAACGTTTAGCTGCTGCAGCTCAGGCTGAAGCTGATGCTATCGCTGCTGCAACTCCTGCAGTTGAAGAAGTTGCTGAAGTAGAAGCATCTACTGAAGAAGCTCCTGCTGCTGAAGAGAATAACGAAACAACTGAAGCATAATTTTATTTAGCGAGAATGCGTAAAGAAGAATGTTTTTATTTAGGTAAAATCGCTAAAAAATTTAGTTTCAAAGGTGAAGTTCTGGCTTATTTAGACACAGACGAACCTGAGTTATACGAAAATCTGGAATCAGTGTTTGTTGAATGCAACAAACACTTGGTTCCTTTTTTTATTGAAACAAGTTCTTTACACAAAAACGACTTTCTTAGAATTCGTTTTGAAGATGTAAATACCGAAGAAGATGCAGATGCTATTATTGGCAATGGAATTTACCTGCCGCTAAGCATGCTTCCAAAACTTTCGGGAAATAAATTTTATTTCCACGAAGTAATCGGATTTGAAATCGAAGACCAACGCTTAGGTGTCTTCGGAAAAATTGCTGCTGTTAATGACAGTACGGCTCAGCCGCTTTTTGAAGTTTTAAATGGCGAAGTCGAAATATTAGTTCCCATGATTGACCATTTCCTGGTAAAAATTGACCGAGAAAACAAAAAGGTTATCATGAATCTTCCAGAAGGTCTTATTGAGATGTACCTTTAAAAGAGTATTCAGTCTCAGTCACAGTTTTCAGTCATTGTTTTTCTCAAATTTTTATTTCTTTAGAGATGTCAATATTTACTTTCAAACAATTTTCTATCAAACAAGATAAAACTGCTATGAAAGTGGGTACAGATGGCGTTTTATTGGGCTCTTGGGCTCCGGTAAATCACAATCCGTTTAGTGTTTTAGACATTGGTGCAGGAACTGGCATAATTGCTTTAATGCTTGCGCAAAGAACAAATGCAGAACAAATTGACGCTCTTGAAATTGACGAAGACGCTTATGAACAAGCGGTAGAAAATTTCGAAAATTCGCTTTGGGGTGATCGTCTATTTTGTTTTCACGCTGGTTTAGATGAATTTATCGAAGAACCGGAAGACGAATACGATTTGATTGTTTCGAATCCGCCTTTTTATGCCGAAGATTATAAAACCGAAAATGAACAGCGGGATTTAGCTCGTTTTCAAGACGCAATGCCTTTTGAAGAATTAGTCGAGGCTGCAGATTTACTTTTGTCTGAAAACGGAATATTTGCTATAATTCTGCCTTTTAAAGAAGAAGCAAAATTTATCGCTTTAGCAAAAGAAGCCGAATTATATCCAACAAAAATTACCCACGTAAAAGGAACTCCAACCGCTGCAATTAAAAGAAGCTTATTGGCTTTCAGCCGAAATGAAACTACCGAAATCGAAATTGACGAATTGACAATCGAAATCGACAGACACATTTATACTCCTGAATACATTGAGTTAACTAAAGATTTTTACTTAAAAATGTAGAAAATATTTTTTGTCAAAATTTAAAACTTTGACAAAAATAAGATTCTATTATTTTCCATTTTTAGCAAAAAGAACAGCTCTTTCTAAAATTTCATCTCTGCCTTGCTGAATGCCTAAAATAGTTGGCTTTACTTCAATATCTGGAACAATTCCTATTCGTTGTGTTTCTGTTTTATTTGGATAAAAAACGCCAATTCCACTAAACGCGGTATAAAAACCTTTCATGACTTGAAAACTGCAGACATTTCCATCTGCACCTGCAGTCTGACTTCCTATTATGGTAACATCCGGTGCAGTTTTCAGGCTCATTGCTGTAAACTCTGCATGACTTTGTGTATTTTCATCTACTAAAACAATAACTTTTCCTTTATAATGATTCGGATTTTCGCTTCCTATATCAAAATTTTTACTCCAGTAAAATTTTCCGGGATAAGTTATGTCCGGATACGTAAATCTTGCAAAATCTTTTGATTGAGAATTGATCCACTCGGCGATTGCAGACATTATTCCGTTAGGATAGCAGCGATTATCAAAAATTACTGCTTTTGTATCTTTTAAATTTTCAATCAAAGCAGGAATATCATCATGCATAAGCGAAGTGAAATTTACATAACCTATATTGTCTTCCAGAACTTTCCACTTTTCTTTCTTTACAGGCTTAATTTTCATATCTAAATAAACGTAACGGTTTATCGATTTAAGATCCGTCTTTCCATCTCTTATATATTCAATTTCTGCATTTTTCGAATTTCCGTTAAAAACAGCCGTATTCGAATTTCTTAAAACTGTCGGTGTATTAGACCCTTCTATGTACTTTATTTTTTCTTTTAAAATTTCGGCAATTGTTTTACCCTCTACTTTCGTTATAACATCACCAATTCTAATATCATTTAATTTTGCAAGAGAATCATTTTTCAGACTTATAACAATCGCTTTATCATCAATAATTTTCGTTTCAAAAGGAACAAATTTAATTCCAAAAAAATCTAAGTATAAAACTTTCGTTCCAAAAAAGCCATGTGAATCATCCAGCTTTACAATCAACTCTTTCATTGCTAAGTGAAAATCAACTTCAGATTTGGGAGTGACAAATTTGGGAAGCATTTCTGTTAAAGTTTTGTCCCAATGCTGATCCATTTGATATTTATAAGGAAAGAAATATTCTACATAATTCCAATAGCTAAACAAAGTTAAGATTCTCAGGTTTTTATTTGTCCATACAAAATCAGGATAACTTATTTCATTCGAAATTTCTTCAACAACACCTTTCTCATCATCTTCTGTAAATTGGATATAAAACTGTTTATTCTGAACTCTATTTTCTTCAATAAACTTTAATTTTTTAGAAAGCGATTTAGAAAACAATTCCTTATTTGAAAGCCATGACAAATCGAAGTTTTTATCGAAATAGTCCTTATTTTTTGTGGATTCAACCGCTTTATAAGCCTTAATTTCTCCTAATGAAACTATCCATTTCTCCATCACTTTAGAAAATTCTTCGGTGGTTTGAACTTTCTCAATTTGAGGTAAAATCTGAAATAATTGTTCGTCCAAGTTTTTACTTCCATCGGCCACATTAGGGTGATAATATTTTAGAAATCCCCAAACTTTGCAGGTTGCTGCTAATTTTTCGACTTCTGTTATGGGTTTTGAAAATGAAACTTGAAATAATAAAACAAAAACAATTAATAAAATTTTCTTCATTATAACTGATTGTCGTTAGGGTTAGTTATGTATTTAATGGTTTTTAAACCTGCTCAAAAATACTTTTGAACTGGTATAAAATTCTTTCGATTAATCGTAAATCTTCGGTTACAATTTCCGCACTTCCTTTCATTTCCTGCTGAAAAACAATTTGTTTGTTATAAGAAGTCAATAATCCATTTGGCAGCGCAACGTCAATTAATAGATTTCCATCTTTATCCGGAACCAGCGAAATGTTTTGGATTTTCCCTTTTAAAACACCAAATTCTCGATCGGGAAAATTCGCCAGACGAATATTTACCCGTTGTCCTGTTTTTATTTTTCCGGAATTTAAAGCCGGCGCTTTTACTTTTCCTATAAAACCATTTTTAGCATCGGGAATAATCGAAAAAACATTATCTCCTATAGTTATGGTCTGGTTTTCATTCCAAACCTGCAGAAAAGTAACCCTTCCGCTGATCGAAGATTTTAAGGCATAAGCCAGTTCCCAGTCTTTTATCACTTTTTTCAGCTGATAAAACGACTGCGCCATGTTACGCCCGAGATTAACTTCCTCTTTAGTACTGTTTACATGCGAATTCTGACTCGATTTTGTATTATCAATCAAAGAGGATCTTAACTGAGAAATAGACGACAACAGGCTTTTATAATTCTTTTGTGCCTGAAGAAATCCTAACTTCTTGATTTCCATTTCCTGAGCCGAAATAATTCCTTTATTAAACAAGGCTTCAAAACGGGCAATTTCATTTTTCTGAAGCTGTAATTCGCTTTCATTAATTACTTTTTGCTGCTGCAGAATTTCCAATCTTTCTTTTATTTGAATTTTCTCAGAAACCTGCGCTCTATTCTCGATTGCAAAAGGCTGTAAATCATGATTTAATTCCTGCGCCTGATAATCTTTCTGAAAAACAGCATAGGCACTTTCAATTTCTCCTAATTGTGTGTTTTTTAATTTTGAGAAAGGAAACGCTGTTTTGGGATCATTTATATTATAATTATCTACAATACTTTTTAATAAAAACACATCTTGGTAATTGGCTGTATTTTCAATAATTGCCAGTGTAGTGTTTTTAGGTACTATCGCTTTGTTTTTTACTAAAATAGCTTCGATTCTTCCCGAGGATTTTGAGACAATTTTCTCCGGCGGAATATTGGTCGTAATTACAATTTCAGTATTTACTACATCCGGGTATTTTATAAACCAGGAAACAAAAAAGAGCATTAGGATAATAGCAAAAATCAGAAGCGTTCCCCAGCGTATCATCCAGTGGGGTACTTTTGTGAGAATGTCCTGAACTTCCTCACTTCTTAATTCGAATGTTTCGTTGTCTTCTGCCATAATTAACTTCCTAACTGCAATTGATTTTTAACCAGTTCAAAATAATTTCCTTTTTGAGCTACTAAAGCTTCGTGATTGCCAATTTCGATTATTTTTCCTTTATCCAAAACCACAATTTGATCTGCATTCATTACGGTGCTTAATCGGTGGGCAATGACGATTACGGTTTTATCTTTAAAGAAGATATCCAGTTTCTGCATAATCTCTTTTTCATTATTGGCATCTAAGGCCGATGTTGCTTCATCAAAAAACAATATCTCTGGATTTTTGTAAACAGCTCTTGCAATTAACAATCGCTGCTTTTGCCCAGTACTCATTCCGAGGCCTTCCGCCCCAATTTTTGTATTATACCCTAACGGAAGCTCGCTTATATATTGTTTAATATTGGCTACATCTGCTGCATAAACCAATCGTTCTTTATCTATTTTATCTACTCCAAAAGCAATATTATTGGCTATGGTATCACTAAAAATAAAACCTTCCTGCATAACAGCTCCAATATTAGAACGCCACGCCCGCTGCGAAATATTCTTAAGCTGCGAACTGCCAATGCTGATTTCTCCTTTCTCGGGTTCATAAAATTTAAGAAGCAGTTTCATGAGTGTTGTTTTGCCGCTTCCGCTGACGCCTACAATTGCGGTTACTTTATTAGCCGGAATAGTTAAGTTCAAATTTTCTAAAACCGGAATATCCGATCCTAAATATCGATACGAAATATTTTTTATCTCAATATCTGAATCATACGGAACATCATTACTTTGATGCACTTCTTGCTGGGTTTCATCTTCTTTTTCGTGAATTTCAGACAATCGTGCCAAGGATATTTTGGCGTCCTGAAGTTCGCGTACAAATTCAATAAGCTGCGTGACTGGTCCATTTAAACTTCCCACGATCGAACTGATGGCCAGCATCATACCCAGCGTAATAGAACCGTCGATTACTAATTTTGCTGATAAAAATATAATAAAGATATTCTTCAACTCATTAATTACCGAAGATCCAATGGTTTGAGACTGTTCTAAAATTAAACCTTTTATCGAAACCCTAAAAAGTCTTGCCTGCACATATTCCCATCCCCAGCGCTTTTGCTTTTCGGCATTGTGGAGTTTAATTTCCTGCATTCCGTTAATAAGCTCCATTACTTTTCCCTGTTCGTTTGAAACCTCAGCAAAACGCTTATAATCCAGAACTTCCCTTCGTTTTAAAAACAAGGTAATCCATCCAAAATAAAGAAGACTTCCGGCAAAAAACACCAAAAATATTTTGAGATTAAAATAGGCCAGAACCGCCCCCATTACGAACATGTTAATTACCGAAAACAAAACATTGAGCGACGATGTGGTTAAAATTTTCTCGATCCTGCGGTGATCGTTTATTCGCTGCATGATATCGCCCGTCATTCTAACATCAAAAAATGAAATAGGAAGATTCATCAGTTTGATAAAAAAATCGGATATGAGCGAAATGTTGATACGCGTTGAGAGGTGAAGCAAAATCCAGCTTCGTATGAGTTCCAGCCCTGTTCTTCCGGCAAATAAAAACAACTGCGCAAAAAGAATTAAGTATATAAAATGGATGTTTTGATTCTGAATACCAACGTCGACAATACTCTGGGTTAAAAACGGAAATATAAGCTGCAACAAACTGCTCGCCAATAATCCTATACTTAACTGAACAAGAAATGATTTGTACCTAAGCACATATTGCGACAATAAACCAAACCCAATTCCTTTATGATCTTCTTTGTCAAAATCTGACTGAAAAAATTTTGGTGTGGCTTCGATTAACAATGCGACTCCTTCCTGAGTAAATTCGTCTGCATTATTACCAATCCAGAATTTAATAAATTCTTGTTTGTTGTATTCTAATAAACCAAAAGCAGGATCTGAAATATAGTATTTCCCTTTTTTAATTTTATAAAGCACAACGTAATGATTTTTATTCCAATGCAGAATACATGGCAGAGGTGCTTCTTCTAATCTTTCTTCGCTTAGCTTAACTCCAAGTGTTCTAAAACCAATTTTCTCGGCGGCATCACTCAAGAAAAGCAGATTGCTTCCTTCGCGCGTAGTCTCACTGCTGTCGCGTAATTCCTGAATACTGATCGTTTTGCCGTAATGTTTAGCTATTATTTTTAAACACGTAGGACCGCAATCTTTAAAATCTGCCTGTTTATAATGAATGAATTTTTTCAATTCTAGTATTTGGGTTTGTTTCTAGCAATATTATAGAAAAATTCTTAAAAAAAGTAAAAAATCGTTTAAATAACTCAATCCAAATAAAGAAATTAAGCTTCTAAAAAAGAAAAAGCTTTGCTAAATAAATAGCAAAGCTTTTTATAAGTATTGGATAAAACTTTTTAAGAGTCTAAAGGACAGCTTTCCTCAATAACAGCGGCACAGGTTTCACCTTCGCCCGGATGTATTATACCCGCAAAAATGCCTGTTCCAGGGCAGTAGCAAGCTTCAATTCCTGGTCCTCCGCCATTAATATTTTTCTGTTCACCAGCGCTTAAAACTTCAACTCCAACTAAACTTTTTAATTTTTTCATAATTTGATTTTTGTTTGATGCTTAATAATTTTCTTAATTCACGATAATTTGCTGATTAAGCAAAGCATCAAATTAATTTAGCGCACAGTGACCTTCGAAATCGCCGTCGGCAATTACACAATGGTATCCTTTTTTACAAGGTACGCTTGCAGAACATGCGATTCCTCCTTTAATTGTTTGTTGTTGTTTTCTTGTCAACTCTTGAGTTCCTTCTAATTCTAAAATTTTCTTTAACATAATGTGGTGTTTTTTTGATTTGTTAATGCTTCAATCATTTTAAGACAGTTGAAGCTTCTGTCTTTTATTTTAAATACAAACTGAGTAGTATTTTTATTACTATTTTGTTTTGGGATAAAAAAAAGAGAGAACTAATTTTCTCTCTTTATATTCAATAATTTCAGTAATACATCTTTTCTCTAGTAGATGGCACTTGATCAGCCCTAACCAAATAAAACCGACCCAAGTGACCAATTATCCTGAGAATCCCGACACCAATCATCAATGTTGGGATAATTTGCTCAATGTTCCACGATCGAGCGCCTACAAATTAAAAGAAACATGACTAAATTTTAAAAAGGCTTTATTGTATATTACTTTACATAATTTTCTAATTAATTAGCAGCAAAGTCGATTTGTATCGCAAATACCTGCTTCTGTATTAACCGGGCAGACTTCTCCACTCGGGATCAAGACACATCCTGCTTCTATGGCATAAATCCAACATTCCGGAATTCCTCCCTTTATTGTTTTTTGCTCGCTCTTACTAATATGCTGAGCGTGTTCCAGATTTAAAATCTTCTTTAACATAACTATTGTTATTTCACATTCATTCCAGCAAAGTTTTAATTTGCATTAGCATAGGTTAGCTCTGGATAATACTCAGTACAATCTTCGTATATCATAGAGTTCCATGAATCACATTTAGAGGTAATCTCTGTTACATTTGTGCCCAATATTGTTTTTTGTTCACTTGCACTTATTTCTTGTGATCCTTCGAGACTTAAAATATTTTTTAACATAACTATTGTTTTTACGTTTTGGGGTATTATTTCAATATTAAATTCATTTAGTAATTTAATATTAGGCCGTCTTTTCGAGGATTGTTTCTTTTTCTTCAACAAAATCATTCAAGAAATATTTCAATTCACTCAACTCATATTCATTTGGAAACAATTTTTCGTTTACAATTTTTACTGGTGTATAATTAAAATCGTTTTTAGCACACCATTCGTATTGTTTGTTTATTTCCTGGTTAATCATAATGCTTACTGAATCTACATGCCATTTTTTTAACCATTTCTTTAAACTCATTTTTTTAATATGCCAGTCAGAAATTGCTTCTACCGTTTTTCCGGGTGTTAACCTGTTTATTATTAAAAGTCGTTCTACAACAGCTTTATAAGGATTGTCGACATTTTCTGGATTGATATTAAACAAAACGCTTAAAAATATTTTTTCCGGAAATTTTAAAACCAAATCAAAAGCATCCTGAAATGTTTTATGGCAATGCTCACAGCTTGGGCTTATTATTATGGATAATTTTACTACTGCATTTCTGTTTCCAAAATTTAATCCTCTTAGATCTTCAAATCCATTGGTAAGAGGCACTTTTTTAGACAAGAAATTAAGCAGTGAATAATTTCTTTTAAATTTTTTCAGTTCTTTTAATGAGTTTTCGTTTTCTAAAACATTTTTAGCTACTGATTTAATTACAAACCAAATTGGTACGAGAAGAATCAGTGAGAAGAAAAATGGGAAAACTTCGCCAAAACTAAAACTTAAAGTAAATAGGTCTGATGAAAACCATATTGCACTTTGAGTAAAAATCAAAAAGGAAACCATTAAGCACATAACACACCATTTTTGAAGTTCGAATTTTTGAATCCATATTGAAGATACTATTATAGGTATAGCCAATAAACTCAAAAAACCAACAAAAACAGACGAACTCAAAGGCTGAACCAAAACCGCTATAAAACTTGCACCAAAAAATAGTAAAGGCAGATCTGCGAAACTAATCCATTTATTATCGTAATTCTCATTAAAATTAATAACCGAATTACAAGATGAATTTGCGCTTAGACTGCAAAACTTTGAAATGATGCCATTTTTAAATCCAAGTTTCTCCTGAACGATTAAAACGCTGACGATTAACCCTAAAGAAGATATAAGTAAGAACGTAAAACTAAAAAGGTCATAAGTATTATAAAATAATGATAACCCGCCTAAAAGTAAAAATGGAACCAAATATTTTAACCAGCTCAATTCAACTTTTAAATTTTCTCTTGCCACAACATTATTCGGTTCTATTGCCACAATAACGCCGTTCCAGTCTAAAAGGAATTTCTCGTAGGATACTTTTTGTATTCCTTTTTTCATAGTACTAATTCGAACAAAGTTTTTCTCTTTTTCAACTAATACTAATTCATCTTTAAAATAAGCCAAAAAATTTGATGGCAAATCTACAATCTGCTCCTTAGGAACTCTTATCGCCGCATTCTCTACAGACAACAAATCGAATGAATCTGTAATTGCAAATAAGCTTGGATAATTTGGATGAGATAAAAACAAATCTTTAAACTCATTTTTAACTTCCGAGTATCTGTTAATTTGAAGGAATTTTTGAATAAGTTTTAACATGTTTGAGACGCTTTTAAATCATAACTACACCACAAATATTGTTGTTTTTATTCAAAAAATAATGCCGAAGGCACACATTTTATTAATTATACTACATACAATTTATAAATTATAGTAGTTAGTATTAAGTATTCAAGTTATTGATTTACAATTATTTAACTTTAAAAAAAAATCAAAAAAAGTTTCAAAACCCAATTCTCGATCAAACGCTTTTCATTTTCTGTAGTTTTGACAAATCAGTAACCCTAACACATAAAGACATGGCAAATATGAAACTAAAATTCGAGGATTTTCAAGATGAAAAATTATCTAAAAATCAACAAAAAATGGTACGAGGTGGAGACGAAACAACACCGGCAATAGATCCAGTTAGAACCGGTAGTACAGGACAAGGATAAAAATTAAAAAACTATTTTTTTTAAATATGATGAGAGCTTTTAATTATAAATCGATGTAAAAGTATAATCATATAGAAAGCTTTAAAGCAGAGAAAAATTAGTAAAATCAACAAATAATAAATTTGCGGTAATGATTATATAACTATTCTCGAAGATGAAAAGATCCTATTCAAAAGGTGTAGTTAGACTTGGATAGAAAAATAGTGTTTACCGCACAAATATAACTTTTAAAAATTAAAAAATTATGAAAAATATCAAATTAAATATAGAAAATTTCAAAGCAGAAAAAATAGATAGAAATCAACAAAAATCAATTCGTGGAGGCGACGATACTACGATTGTTTCGGCAACAGTTTCAACAGCCAAAGCTTCGTCTACGGATGTAGATCCTGTTAAAGGAGGATCAGGTACATCTCCGCTTTAATTCTAAATCAAAAATTTAATTAAATGTTATTCGCAAATTGAGCTGGAGAAACTCCAGTTCTTTTGCGAAATGATTTAGCAAAAGACACCGCATTTTTAAAACCTACACTTTCTGCAATCGCTTGTGTCGAATATTTACGATACATGTGGTTGGTAATCATTTCGTTGATTACATAATTAATTTTAAGTTCATTCGAATATTCCCCAAAGGATTTCCCAAATCGTTTATTTACAACATAAGATAAATAAGTGGTGTTCGTTTTGATTTTTTTAGCCACATGCTGCAACGTAAAATCAGAATTTAAATATTCATGTTTACTTTCAAGCGCCAGTAATTTTTCAACTATTTTATTTTCCTTAGCTTCATCAATACTAAGGGTTATACTTTCTTTTTTAACATTTACTTCTTCTAATTCAACAGCTGTGCCTGGGTCTGCAATTTCAATTTCGGCATTGCTTTTCTTTTCGAGATTGGCTTTAAATTCTTCAATTAAAGCATTCATCTTCTTGTGCGCTTTATTCTTGTCTATTATATTTTTGATTAATAAAAAGACAATTCCCACTACCAGTAATACATAAAATACTTTTAATGCTTTATTTAGTAAAACATCTTTTTCATACTTTTCCTGAATCACGACCATTTCATCGCTTAAATCTCCTGTACCCAGCTTATAATTTACTTCTAAAGCTTCATTATTGAGTTTAGCTTCAGATTTCTCATAATTGTCCAGGTATATTTTAGAATGTTTAAATGCTTCCTGAGGCTCCTTATATATATTGTATATTTTAGCCTGATAATAATTTGATTTTAAAAAGCTTTCATCTCTTTGGTTATCGATCTCAGAAACGGAATCAACCTTTTTAAAAAACACTAACGCCTTATCATATTTTTTTATTTCATAATATAAGTTACCTAAATTATAATTGGCAATTTTATATTCTCTGTTCAAATTATTCTGTTTCGCATAAAAAACAATATTATAATAGGTTTTCTCAGCATTCTGATAATCCTTTTTTATAGAATAAACATTTCCCAGACTAATTTTTGCCCTAATATTATTAATGGGTAAATTTTGAGAATATGAAACTGTCTTTTTATAAAAGTAGGCTGCAGAATCTAATAAATACATTGAAGATTGGTTTTTCATATACCAGCCTTCATACGATGAGGCCAAAGTCAAATTATTACTGCTCTTAGCAGCATTAAATTGTTCCTTTGTATAATAACTCTCATTATTATCTATAAAAGTATTTATCTGTTTTAAGTTTTTTATAGCCAGCTGGTAATTTCCAATCGCTTCATTTATAAAGGCAATATTGCTTTTAAATTTTACGATCTGAATTATATCTCCAACTTTAGTAGAAATTTTCAGCCCTGTTTGATAATTCTCAAGAGCTTTACCGTAGTTTCCTCTAGTTCCTTCTATTAATCCTCCATAATTATATAAGTAGGCTGTAAGCTTTTCTTTATCTTTAGATTCAGGCATTTTTTCTAAGTATTCAAATGCCTGCTTATATTTTTCTTTAGATTTTGCTGTATTATCTTTTAACTGAAATAAATAGGCGATCGCCGCATTTGCAAAAGCCAAATGCTTATTATTGTGTGACTTTGCCATTTCATTAGCATATATTGTTGCACTGTCTCTATTAGCATTTAAATTCAGTCGAATCTTATCCTGCAACAGTAAATACTCTTGTTCTGTTAATTCTCTATTTTGCTGAGAAAAACCTATGTTTACAACAAAAAAAAGTAAAAAAGAGATGATCAGCCTCATTCAATGTATGTTTTTTGGAATCTCAAAATTAGGTTATATATTATCAATAAACTAAAATTAATTTACCTTATTTGTGATTATTTTTTAACTAATGTATGAAATTATAACAATTTAGCTTTGTTTTGTTATATTTTTATTGCGTAAATTTGTTTTGCAAAAAACTATCAAAAATGAAACCAGACTTATTTCAAGCTCCAGATTACTACAACCTTGACGATTTGTTAACAGATGAACATAAACTAGTTCGAGAATCTGCTCGCGCATGGGTTAAAAGAGAAGTTTCTCCTATTATAGAAGAATACGCTCAAAAAGCAGAATTTCCAAAACAAATCATTAAAGGACTTGGAGAAATTGGAGGATTTGGCCCGTATATTCCAGTTGAATATGGCGGCGCAGGATTAGACCAAATTTCTTATGGCTTAATTATGCAGGAAATTGAACGCGGCGATTCTGGTGTAAGATCTACTTCGTCTGTACAATCTTCTTTGGTAATGTACCCAATTTGGAAATATGGAAACGAAGAACAACGCATGAAATACCTGCCAAAACTGGCAACCGGAGAATATATAGGATGTTTTGGTTTAACCGAACCAGATCACGGTTCAGATCCCGGAAGTATGATTACCAATTTTAAAGATATGGGAGACCATTATCTTTTAAATGGTGCCAAAATGTGGATTTCAAACGCTCCTTTTGCAGATATTGCCGTAGTTTGGGCAAAAAATGAAGAAGGACGAATTCACGGTTTAATCGTAGAACGCGGCATGGAAGGTTTTACAACTCCTGAAACGCACAATAAATGGTCGCTTCGTGCCTCTGCAACCGGCGAATTGATTTTTGACAATGTAAAAGTTCCAAAAGAAAACCTTTTACCAAATAAATCTGGTTTAGGCGCACCGCTAGGCTGTTTAGATTCGGCTCGATACGGAATTGCGTGGGGAGCAATAGGCGCAGCAATGGATTGCTACGATACTGCCTTGCGTTATGCCAAAGAAAGAATTCAGTTTGGAAAACCAATTGGAGGAACACAATTACAGCAGAAAAAATTAGCCGAAATGATTACAGAAATCACAAAAGCACAATTATTAACCTGGCGTTTAGGCGTTTTACGAAACGAAGGAAAAGCGACAACGGCTCAAATCTCGATGGCGAAACGTAACAATGTCGACATGGCAATTCACATTGCCCGCGAAGCCAGACAAATGTTAGGCGGAATGGGAATCACCGGAGAATACTCTATTATGCGCCACATGATGAACCTGGAAAGTGTTATCACTTACGAAGGAACTCATGATATACATTTATTGATTACGGGAATGGATGTGACTGGAATTCCAGCATTTAAATCATAAACATCTATTAAATTATATATAAAAACAATTTAAAAAGCTTCTTCTAACCGAGAAGCTTTTTATCTTTGCACCAAAATTTACATCAATGAATATTGAAACTATAAACAATAGCATTCAACCACAAAAAGAACAGCTTTTAAAACATTCACTTTACAACAAAATCCAAACGATTGACGATTTACATAGTTTTCTTCAAAATCACGTTTTTGCCGTTTGGGATTTCATGTCATTGTTAAAAGCATTACAAGCCAAATTAACCTGCACAACAACTCCTTGGTTTGCTACTAAAAACCCGGAAACAAGATATTTAATCAACGAAATTGTTTTGGCCGAAGAAACAGATTTAAGTATCGACGGAAGAAGACAAAGCCATTACGAAATGTATCTTGAAGCAATGGTAGACTGTGGTGCAGATACAACCGAAATCAATAAGTTTTTAGACTCTGTAAATTCACTTCATAATATTTTTGTTGCCATTAAACAAAGTTCGCTTCATCCTGAAATTAAAGCTTTTCTGGACTTTACTTTTAGAGTTATCGAAGAAGGAAAACCACATCAAATTGCTGCGGCGTTTACCTTTGGAAGAGAAGATTTGATTCCGAGTATGTTTACCGAAATCCTGAAAAACTTTCAAAAGAATTTTCCAGATACAGATTTAAGCAAACTGCTTTATTATTTCGAAAGACACATCGAATTAGATGCTGATGAACACGGACCAATGGCCATGCAGATGATTACTGATTTATGCGAAGATGACGCTCAAAAATGGAAAGA
>Ga0157370_10005104_pt1 | contig 14808 bp, 14 predicted proteins | sample C35metaG_FD_113463 | JGI IMG/M metagenome (GOLD analysis project Ga0157370, IMG submission 113463) | Corn rhizosphere microbial communities from Kellogg Biological Station, Michigan, USA - C3-5 metaG | ecosystem: Host-associated > Plants > Roots > Rhizosphere > Soil | place: USA: Michigan...
GAATGAACTCCGGCACCACCATCGATACGCCCATGGCGGTCAGAATCATCACGCTGTAGCTGCGTGCCGAGTCATCGTTGTAGGACTGCTCGCCATGCTTGAGACCGCCCATCAACGCCGCCAGGCCGAGGATGCCGTTGATGTCGAGCATCACCGCCGAGTAAATCGTGTCGCGCACCAAAGTGGACGAGGCTTCGTTGCTCATCATGATCGCCAGGATCACCACTTCCACCAGCACCGCCGCCAGCGTCAGGATCATCGTGCCGTAGGGATCGCCGACTTTTTCCGCCAGCAACTCAGCGTGACGGGCGACGCGCATGGAGGCGGCGACGATGAACGCAATCAACACCAGTCCGGCGGCCAGCGCGACAGGTTGGCCGTTGTGGAGCATCCAGTGCTCCAGCGGGTACGCGACAACCGCAGCGAGGACGGCCAGCAGCAGAAAGGTTTCTTGCCTGAGAAGTCTGAGCATCGCGATACCTTTTTGCGCAGTGGCGCGAAATCAGTGCGGTGAGCTACTGACTGCGGTGCGGCGCTAACGTTTCGTTAGACCTTAGCGCACCAGTGGATGGCAACCCTGTCTGGCCATGCACTTTTATTGGCCGCACCGACCTCATCGCGGGCAAGCCCGCTCCCACAGGATTTGCGCAGGTCATGTAGGAGCCGGGCTTGCCCGCGATGGCCGTTACGCGATCTCGTGATGTTTGTTGTCCTGTTGGTCAGCAATTTGCATTGCCCCTGCCAACCTCACAACAACATGGAGTTCGAATTCATGCATAACCGTCCGCTGAAGAAGCTGCTTTGCGCCGTCGCCGCCGCCATCGGTCTGAGCGCCAGCCTGATCGCCAGTGCCGCCGTCCCGCTGAAAGTCGGTTTCGTCTACATCGGTCCAATCGGTGACCACGGCTGGACGTATCAGCATGAACAGGGACGCAAAGTGCTCGCCGAAAAATTCGGCGACCAGATCACCACCAACTACGTGGAGAACGTCGCCGAAGGCGCTGACGCCGAGCGGGTAATCCGCAACATGGCCAAGGACAACTACGACCTGATCTTCACCACGTCTTTCGGCTACATGAACCCGACCCTGAAAGTCGCCAGGCAGTTTCCCAAGGTGACCTTCGAACACGCCACCGGCTACAAGCAGGACAAGAACCTCGGCACCTACCTGGCCCGCACTTACGAGGGCCGCTACGTCGGCGGTTTCCTCGCGGCGAAGATGACCAAGACCAAGAAGATCGGCTATGTCGCCTCATTCCCCATCCCGGAAGTGATCCGCGACATCAACGCCATTCAACTGGCCCTGAACAAGTACAACCCCGGCACCGAGATCAAAGTGGTGTGGGTCAACTCGTGGTTCGATCCAGGCAAGGAAGCCGACGCCGCCAACGCGCTGATCGACCAGGGCGTGGACGTGGTGTTCCAGCACACCGACAGCCCGGCACCGATCCAGGCGGCCGAACGTCGTGGTGTGTACGCCGTCGGCTACGCTTCGGACATGGCGCACTTCGGCCCGAAAGCCGTGCTGACCTCCATCGTCAACGACTGGGGCCCGCACTACGTTCAAGCGACCCAAAGCGTGCTCGACCACGACTGGAAATCGCAGGATTACTGGGGCGGCTTGAAGGAAGGCACGGTTGAACTGCCGATCAGCGACCTGGTGCCTGCGGCGGTGAAAACCGAAGCCGAGCAGATCATTGCCGACATCAAGAGTGGCGCGTTGCAGCCGTTTACCGGGCCGATCAAGGATCAGGCCGGCACCGAGAAAATCCCGGCAGGCGTCAGTGCGACCACTGCGCAACTGGCGTCGATGAACTACTACGTCGAAGGCATGAAGGCCGATATTCCGAAGTAATTTTTACTCCTCACACAAAACCCTTGTAGGAGTGAGCCGGCTCCGGGCGGCGTTCCGACGATAGCGGATTATCAGTCAACATGGATGTTGAATGTGACGACCTCATCGCGAGCAGGCTCACTCCTACAATGAATTTCAGCGTTCTTGAGAATTGCGCATGAACCAGCTCCCGATCATCGACATCAGCCCGCTCTACAGCGATGACCAAACCGCCTGGCAATCCGTCGCCAGTCAAATCGATCAGGCCTGCCGGGAGTGGGGCTTCTTCTATATCAAGGGGCACCCGATCAGCCCGGCACGCATCGACGCCCTGCTTGACCATGTCAAACGTTTCTTCGCCCAACCCAGCGCCGAAAAACTCAAGATCGACATCACCCAGACCCGCCACCATCGAGGCTACGGCGCCATCGCCACCGAACAACTCGACCCGAGCAAGCCCAGCGACCTCAAGGAAACGTTCGACATGGGCCTGCACCTGCCCGCCGATCATCCCGACGTGCTGGCGGAGAAACCGCTGCGCGGCCCCAATCGACATCCCGCGCTGCCCGGCTGGCAATCACTGATGGAGCAGCACTACGTCGACATGCAATCCCTGGCGCAAACCCTGTTGCGGGCGATGACGCTGGCGCTGGGCATCGAGCGGGATTTTTTCGATAGCCGTTTCAACGAGCCGGTCAGCGTGCTGCGCATGATCCACTACCCGCCACGCCACACCGCCAGCTCCGATGAACAACAAGGCGCGGGCGCTCACACCGATTACGGCTGCATCACCCTGCTGTATCAGGACACTGCCGGCGGGCTGCAAGTGCGAAACGTAAAGGGCGAGTGGATCGACGCGACGCCGATCGAAGGGACTTTTGTGGTCAACCTCGGCGACATGATGGCGCGCTGGAGCAACGACCGGTATCTGTCGACGCCGCACCGGGTGATCAGCCCGTTCGGTGTGGACCGTTATTCGATGCCGTTCTTTGCCGAACCGCACCCCGACACCGCCATCGAATGCCTGCCGGGTTGCCAGGATGAGCAGCACCTGGCGAAATACCCGGCCACTACCTGCGCGCAATTCCTGCTTTCGCGTTTTGCCGATACCTACGCCTATCGACGGGAACAGGAAGCGGTGTAATCAACCGGCTGGTCAGGTTTTGCTAATTGTTTCCACGGGCATCTGTAGAATGCTCGCCATCTGCACCTGATGAGAAAAGATTATGTACGACTGGCTAAACGCCCTGCCCAAGGCAGAATTGCACTTGCACCTCGAGGGTTCGCTGGAGCCTGAGTTGCTGTTCGCCCTGGCCGAACGCAACAAGATCGCCCTGCCATGGAGCGACGTCGAAACCCTGCGCAAGGCGTACGCCTTCAACAACCTGCAAGAGTTTCTCGACCTGTATTACCAGGGCGCCGACGTGTTGCGCACCTCTCAGGATTTCTACGACCTGACCTGGGCATACCTGTTGCGCTGCAAGGCGCAGAACGTGATTCACACCGAACCGTTCTTCGATCCACAAACCCATACCGACCGTGGCGTGCCCTTCGAAGTGGTGCTCAACGGCATCGCTGCGGCCCTCAAGGATGGCGAGCAACAACTGGGCATTACCAGCGGTTTGATCCTGAGCTTCCTGCGCCACTTGAGCGAAGAAGCAGCCGAGAAAACCCTCGACCAGGCGCTGCCGTTCCGTGATGCGTTTGTGGCCGTGGGCCTGGACAGTTCGGAAATGGGCCACCCGCCCAGCAAGTTCCAGCGTGTGTTTGACCGTGCCCGTCACGAAGGCTTCCTGACCGTGGCCCACGCCGGTGAAGAAGGCCCGCCCGAGTACATCTGGGAAGCCCTCGACCTGCTGAAAATCCAGCGCATCGACCATGGCGTGCGCGCCATCGAAGACGAGCGTTTGATGCAGCGAATCATCGACGAGCAGATCCCGCTGACCGTGTGCCCGTTGTCGAACACCAAACTCTGCGTGTTCGATCACATGTCCCAGCACAACATTCTCGACATGCTCGAGCGTGGCGTGAAAGTGACCGTGAACTCCGATGACCCGGCGTACTTCGGCGGCTACGTGACCGAGAACTTCCATGCGCTGTACACCGACTTGGGCATGACCCAGGATCAGGCCAAGCGCCTGGCGCAAAACAGCCTGGACGCCAGATTGGTCAAGCCATAAGCCACACCGCATAAACCGGAGGTTGCTGCATCTCTACAGCGCCATTTCGAGCTCGGTCTCTTTGGCGAAGCGATGGATTTCTCGCTGCCCTGCGGTGGTCACCTGCAGGGCGCGGGAGTCGTTGGGCAGGCTCAACCAGCCCGACTGCATGAACAATTGCAACAGTGCCGCGCCCAGCGAACCGCCCATGTGCGGGCGTCTTTCGCTCCAGTCGGGACAGGCACAGGCAACCCTGCTGTTGCGATGGGCCAGTGCCTGGATGAACACACCTCGTGTCGCCAGTTGGGTTGAGCCCTTGTGAGTAATCATGACCCGCTGATCGATCTGTTCGATCCAGCCTGCATCCAGCAGGCGCTGGTAAAGGTCGGCGGCCAGGGTGCCTCCCAAATGGTCATCGCACAGTCTGGCCCGCAGCAGTGACGAAGGCGCGGCCTGAGGTTTGGCGATGGGGTTCGGGCGCTTGAAAACATCCGGGACTTCTTGTGGCGTGCTGGCCAGGGTCGCGCTGGCCAATGCCTCGATGGCTGCACCGACCTCGGGGGCCGCCAAGCGGAAAAATCGCTTTCGGCCACGGATTTCAACCCTCAACAGACCGCCTGCGGACAATCGCCCCAAGTGTGCGCTGGCCGAAGAGGGTGACAGGCCGGCCAACAACGCCAGCTCTTCGGTTTGCCGCGCCGTGCCGTCCATCAAGGCCCACATCATTGCGCTGCGCTTTGGGTCAGCCAGCAATGTGGCGATCTGGCTGATGCAAGGTGCATGTTCCATGTATTCACTCCCTGTTGAATCGTTTCGTCTGCTGCTCAGAGACATCTTGACCAGTAATGTGTGGTCGGCCAAGACGCGGAAACCGCCATAAGCCGGGCGAAGCTCACCCACTCCCCTGTGCCATTGCTTCGCAGCCAGGGCGAAGGCCGGGTGATTGAGCGGGGTACCGCGCCGACTGGAACGCGGACTCGCCATCGCGAGATCGACGGTGCGTACATGAGGCGGCGCTAGTATAAGCGCGTTAACCGCCGGTTCCTGCCCGTGGGAAACCGTGGGTGGTGATAGTTGCTGAGAGAAATTTCGCTATTTGCCTGCGACTAATGATCGATCCCCGCTATCGTCGGAAATTGACTGCCTAATTGAGCGCATCGGCTGGCAAGCATTTCCCGTAACAGGTTCACCGGCTTACTCAATTGTGCGCGATGAGCGCACAGCAAATTCAGAGGAGCGCGCTCACAGAGCAACTCCGGCATCAGCACCTTCAGTCGCCCGGCGAGTACATCGGCGGCGACATCGAGCCAGGACTTGTAGGCGATCCCCGCGCCGGCAACGGCCCACAACCGGACGACATCGGCATCGTCACTGAAACGGTCACCACTGACGGTCAGGCCAACCTCGCGCTTGCCGTCATGGAAACTCCAGTGATCGTGGACCCGGCTGCCGAGCATGAATAACAAACAATTGTGCTGAGCCAGTTGCTCGAGCTGCCGGGGCTCGCCATGTCTGGCCAGGTAAGCGGGCGCCGCACACAACACCCGGCGGTTCTGCGGGGCGATGGGCAATGCCACCAGACTAGAGTCTTCCGGCTCGCCGTAGCGCAGGGCAATGTCCACCGGTTGGCGGAACAGGTCGGCAATGCGGTCTCCCAGCAATAGCCGCACGGTCAGTTTCGGGTGCTCACGCTGAAACTCGTCCAGCCAGGGCAACAACAGATTGCGGCCGAAGTCCGACGGTGCGGACAGTTGCAAAATCCCGCTGACCTGGTCCTGACCACTGGCCAGCAAGCGGCGTCCTTCGTCCAGATTGCTCAGGGCGGCGCGGGCATATTCCAGGAACCCCTCGCCTTCGGCGGTCAGGCGCAGGCTGCGGGTTGAACGCGCGAGCAACCGCGCGCCCAGTTGCTGTTCGATGCGCTTCAACGCCGCGCTGGCCACGGCCGCCGACATGTCCATCACCCGCGCCGCCGCCGACAGGCTCCCCAGGTCGGCAGCCCGGACGAACAACTGCAAGTCATCGAAACGCAGCATTTTCAGCCTCGATTATCAAAAAAATATTGAAAGAGACTGCTCTTTTAGCGGGTTTTATCTTGCTGTGAAATAGCCAATCATCTGTGCCATCGAATTCATTACGCTCCCGGAGTCGTCCATGTCCCAGCCATTTACCGCCATTGCCACGCTCATCGCCAAAGCCGGCCAGCAAGAGGCCCTTGAACGGCACCTGCGTGCACTGCTGGAACCAACCCGCGCCGAGGCCGGTTGCGGCCAATACGATCTGCATCAGGACCTCGCCAATCCGCATGCCTTTTACATGATCGAGCAGTGGAGCAGCGACGAAGCCCTGGAGGCGCATGACGCCAGCGCCCACATCCAGAATTTCCGGGCCAAGGCCGGCGATTTTCTCGAACACTTTGATCTCAAGCGCCTGCGCACCGTGGCCTGATCCCTAGTGCCGATCCGCACTTTTGTAGCAGCTGGCGAAGCCTGCGTTCGGCTGCGGAGCAGTCGTGAAATCAGGCGATGCGGTGTTTCAGGAAATCCGCGCGTACAGGATTTACGACTGCTCCGCAGCCGAACGCAGGCTTCGCCAGCTGCTACGGAGTGCGCCTCGGCTTAAATGATCGGTATCAGGCTGTCCCCTTTCTTTTATTACCTTTCGGAAACCCCTGTATGAAAGCCATCGCCTATTACACCTCGTTGCCGATCAGCGACGAACAATCCCTGCAAGACATCGAGTTGCCGGAACCGGTTGCGGGCCCGCGCGACCTGTTGGTGGACGTCAAAGCCATCTCGGTCAACCCGGTGGACACCAAAGTCCGCCAAAACGTCCAGCCTGAAGACGGCGCGGCCAAGGTGCTGGGTTGGGACGTGGCCGGGGTGGTCAAGGCTGTCGGTAAAGACGTGACCTTGTTCAAGGCCGGCGACAAGGTCTTTTACGCCGGCTCCATCGCCCGTGCCGGCGGCAACAGCGAACGGCATGTGGTGGATGAGCGGATCGTCGGCCACATGCCGAAAACCCTGGGTTTCGCTGAAGCCGCCGCGCTGCCACTGACCGCGATTACCGCCTGGGAATTGCTCTTTGAACGCCTGCAAGTGCGTGAAGGCCAAACCGACGAAGGCCAGCGCCTGCTGATCGTCGGCGCGGCGGGTGGGGTGGGTTCGATCCTCACACAGCTGGCCAGTCAACTGACCGGGCTCAAGGTCATCGGCACCGCTTCCCGCGCGCAAACCCAGAGTTGGGTTCGTGAGTTGGGCGCGGACCTGGTGATCGATCACAGCCAACCGTTGAGCGAAGCGCTCAAGCGTGCCGGGGTGGAATACGTGACCCATGTCGCCAGCCTGACCCAGACCGATCAGCACCTGGATCAATTGGTCGAGGCGCTGGCGCCGCAAGGCAAACTGGCGCTGATCGATGATCCCAAGTCACTGGACGTGACCAAGCTCAAACGCAAGAGCCTGTCACTGCACTGGGAGTTCATGTACACCCGCTCGCTGTTCGAAACCGCAGACATGATCGAGCAACACAAGTTGCTGAACCGCATCGCCGCGCTGATCGACGCCGGGACGTTGAAAACCACGGTCGGCGAGCACTTCGGCAGCATCAACGCGGCCAACCTGCGCCGTGCCCATGCGCTGCTGGAGAGCGGCAAAGCCAAAGGCAAGATTGTGCTGGAAGGGTTCTGAAACATGATGAAACAGTGTCGTTCCTGAAGGAACGACACCGTCAGTCTGAGAGTTGACGCCTGTCACAATAGCGATCGTATTCAGGACTACAATCGAAACCTCTGCGGCACAATCTTTACGTGGCAGTTATTACGAGAGGAGAGGTCAGCAATGAAGATCCTGATAAAAGAATTGGCTAAATCTCAATGGCAGGTCCGCCTGGACCAGCATGCCGTGACATTTCGCAGCGAAGCCGAAGCTCTGGCCTTTACCCGAACCCTCGAAGCACGCCTTTACGCCCCCCATCAAATTCCCGGTCGCCAGCAGCGAGCCGCTGGCTGACCCCGTCTTCAGGCCTGCGCTTGCGCCAACGCCCGAACCTTTTGCAAACGCCGGGTGAACATCGCCGCGCTCACCACCAGAACACCACACAGGCTGATGACCATCGCCATCGGTACGGCACTGCCATCGTGTAAAACACCGACCAGCGCCGCGGCACCCGCCGCGACGCTGAATTGCAGACACCCAAGCATCGCCGACGCACTGCCGGCGCGGGCGCCCTGCCCGTTCATCGCACACGCCGAAGCGTTGGGCAAAATGCAGCCGAGGCTGGCGATGCAAATAAACAGTGGAATCAGCAGAGGCCACAAGTGCGCGGGGTGCAAGGCGCTGACGGCGAGCAGCGTCAAACCGGCGGTCAGGTAAACCCACACCGCACGCGCCAGCAAGAACGCCGGACCCCGCTTGGCCAGCAATCGCGCATTGACTTGCGCCACCAGAATGAACCCCGCCGCGTTGGTGCCGAACAGCCAGCCGAAATGCTCGGCCGGTACGCCATAGAGCTTGATGAAAACGAACGGCGAACCGGCGATGTAGGCAAACATGCCGGCGATGGCGATGCCGCCCGTCAAGGCATGACCGAGAAAGATCCGATCCGACAACAGGCGACCGTACTGCCGAAAAGCCCCGGACAACGGCTGACGCGGCATGTGTGCGGGCAGGCTTTCCGGCAACCCGAGCGCCACGGCCAGCGCAGCCAAGGCACTGAAACCGGTCAACGCCAGGAAAATCGACTGCCAGCCCGTGGTGTTGACCAGCAAGCCGCCGAGCATCGGCGCGAGAATCGGCGCCAGGCCCATGACCAGCATGAGTTGCGAATAGACTTTCGCCGAACCCACCGCATCGCATTTATCGCTGACCACCGCACGGGATATCACCATGCCCGCACAACCGCCCAACGCCTGGACAAATCGTGCGCCGATCAGCCATTCCAGACTCGGTGCATAGGCACAGGCCAGCGACGCAAGGGTGAACAAACCAACCCCGGTCAGCAATGGAATGCGCCGACCGAAACGATCGGCCACCGGGCCGTAAGCCAGTTGGCCAATCGACAAGCCGAGGAAATACGCCGCCAGTGTCAGTTGAACGTGTTGTTCATCGGTGCCGAAGGCGAGTGCCATCGCCGGGAAGGCCGGCAGATAGAAGTCGATCGCCAGCGGACCGAAAGCGCTGAGGGCGCCAAGAATCAAAATGGTACGAAAGTTCATCAGGCATCCAGTTGGGCATGAGTCAGCAGGCCGACAGTCTAGCCGTGCATGAACGCCTTGAACATTCCGATAGCTCGCTAACTATTAAAAAACACTGAATGCCTTGTGTCAGGCGACTTTGACCTCGTAGCCTTCTTCGCTGATCGCGGCGATCACTTGCTCGACCGTCAACGCGCTTTCAACGCCGACTTCCTTGGCCGCCAGATCGACCCGCACGCTGGCCGCCGGATCCATGGCTTGAAGTGCCTGAGTGATGGCTTTGACACAGTGACCGCAAGACATGCCTTGAACGTTGAACACTTGCATGGTGTGGCTCCTTTGTTGAGATTGCGTGCAGTCTCGAGCTTGCCACCATGGCAAGGTCAAGTTCTTGAACAAACTGCCGGGCTGGCAATCGGCGTCGCGCTCGGCCAAGCTGCGTGCATCAATGACTCGACTTCAGGAGATTCAGCCATGCGCTGGTCAGCTCTCAGCCTGTTTGGCTTCCTCAGCCTCTTTGCCGCGACACCTTCGGTTCAAGCCGCCGGGGAGGACTATGGCGTACTGATCATTTCCCGCGAGCGCCTGGAAGTCGCCACCTCCTGCGAAATCGGCGTGTACATCCAGGATCAACTATCTGCTCGACTGTTCCAGGAACAAAGCACCTCGTTCAACCTGCCGCCGGGCAATGTGTCCTTGCGCCTCAAGCTGCTGCCGGGCCAGGCGCCGGGTTGCAACCCGGGCATGCTCGCGCCGGGTTCGCAGATCATCTCGCTCAAGGCGGGTGATGTGTTGAAGTACCGGATTGCGATGACGCAAGAAGGGATGCACCTCAAGCGAGCAGACCTGGAATATTGACCCGCTGATCGTTCACGCGCTCCGCGTGGGAACGATCGCGGTGCCATAAATAATGGCGCTTGACCTTGCCAGCATGGCAAGGTTGATCCTGTAGGTCTCTACTACAGGGAGCGTGAGCGATGTCCGAATCCACCACTTTCGATTTGCCGATTGCCGGCATGACGTGCGCCAGTTGCGCCGGGCGTGTCGAGCGCGCCTTGAGCAAAGTCATCGGCGCCTCCGCCGTCAGCGTCAACCTGGCCACTGAACAGGCCCGAGTCCAGGCGCCCAGCGACAGTTTGCCGGCGTTGATGGCGGCGGTTGAACAGGCCGGCTACAGCGTGCCCCGGCACACTCTGGAACTGAGCATCGACGGCATGACCTGCGCCTCGTGCGTGGGCCGGGTCGAACGTGCGCTGGCCAAGGTGCCGGGCGTGAAGAGCGTCAGCGTCAACCTGGCCAACGAGCGCGCCCACCTCGAACTGCTCGGCCACGTCGATCCGCAAACCCTGATCGCGGCGGTGACCAAAGCGGGTTACTCCGCCAGCGTCTGGGAAGTCGAACACCCGCAAACCGACACTCAACAACAGCGCCTGCACCGCGAGCGTTGGGCGTTGATCATGGCCATCGTCCTCGCCTTGCCGCTGGTGCTGCCCATGCTGCTGCAACCATTCGGCGTGCACTGGATGCTTCCCGCCTGGGCGCAATTCGCCCTGGCAACGCCGGTGCAATTCATCTTCGGCGCACGCTTTTATGTGGCAGCCTGGAAAGCCGTGCGCGCCGGGGCCGGGAATATGGATTTGCTGGTTGCCCTCGGCACCAGCGCCGGTTACGGCCTGAGTCTTTACGAATGGGCCACCGCCGCCGGGCGCATGCCGCACCTGTATTTCGAAGCCTCGGCCGTGGTGATTGCCTTGGTCCTGCTCGGCAAATACCTGGAAAGCCGCGCCAAGCGCCAGACCGCCAGCGCCATTCGCGCCCTCGAAGCCTTGCGCCCGGAGCGGGCGATTCAGGTGATCGACGGTCGCGAACAAGACGTCGCCATCAGTGCCCTGCGCCTCAATGACCTGGTCATGGTCAAACCCGGCGAACGCTTCCCGGTGGACGGCGAAGTGGTCGACGGCCAGAGCCACGCCGACGAAGCGCTGATCAGCGGCGAAAGCCTGCCGGTGCCCAAGCAACCCGGCGACAAGGTCACCGGTGGCGCGATCAACGGTGAAGGGCGCTTGTTGGTGCGCACCCAGGCCTTGGGCGCGGAAACCGTGTTGGCACGCATCATTCGTCTGGTCGAAGACGCCCAGGCCGCCAAGGCGCCGATCCAGAAACTGGTGGATAAAGTCAGCCAGGTGTTCGTGCCCACCGTCCTGCTGATCGCGCTGGCGACATTCATCGGCTGGTGGCTGTACGGCGCGCCGATTGAAACAGCCCTGATCAATGCCGTCGCGGTGCTGGTGATTGCCTGCCCCTGTGCCCTGGGACTGGCCACACCAACAGCCATCATGGCCGGGACCGGCGTGGCCGCACGCTACGGGATACTGATCAAGGACGCCGAAGCGCTGGAACGTGCGCATGAAGTCAGTGCGGTGGTGTTCGACAAGACCGGCACGCTGACTTCGGGCACACCGCGGATCGCGCATTTGACCGCCATCGACGGTGACGAATCCGCCCTGCTGCAAATGGCCGGCGCGCTGCAACGGGGTAGCGAACACCCGCTGGCCAAGGCCGTGCTGGACGCTTGCGCCGAACGCGGTTTGAACTTGGCGGATGTCAGTGACAGTCAATCGCTGACAGGGCGAGGCATCGCCGGCACGCTGGAGGGTCGTCGACTGGCATTGGGCAATCGTCGTCTATTGGAAGAAAGTGGTTTAAACGCAGGATCATTGGCTGACTCGGCAACCGCCTGGGAAACCGAAGGCCGGACGCTGTCCTGGCTGATCGAACAAAGCCCCGAATCGAAAGTGCTCGGCCTCTTCGCCTTTGGCGACACGCTCAAACCAGGCGCCCTGCAGGCGGTGCAACAACTCAGCGCAAGGAACATCAGCAGCCACCTGCTCACCGGTGACAATCGCGGCAGTGCCAACGTTGTCGCCCAGGCGCTGGGCATCAATGACGTCCACGCCGAAGTGCTGCCCGCCGACAAAGCGGCCACCGTCGCCACCCTGAAACAAACCGGCGTGGTCGCAATGGTCGGCGATGGCATCAACGACGCCCCGGCCCTGGCGGCCGCGGATATCGGCATCGCCATGGGCGGCGGCACTGACGTGGCCATGCACGCGGCCGGGATTACTTTGATGCGCGGTGACCCTCGGCTAGTGCCGGCGGCGCTGGAGATCAGCCGCAAGACCTACACGAAGATCCGGCAGAACCTGTTCTGGGCCTTCGTCTATAACCTGATCGGCATTCCGCTGGCGGCGTTCGGCTTCCTCAACCCGGTGCTGGCCGGTGCGGCCATGGCATTGTCGAGCGTCAGCGTGGTGAGCAATGCGTTACTGTTGAAAACCTGGAAGCCCAAGGACCTGGAGGACAATCGATGAACATCGGTCAAGCAGCCCGCCAAAGCGGCCTGAGCGCGAAGATGATTCGTTACTACGAGTCCATCGGCCTGCTCAAGGCCGCCCATCGTACCGAGAGCGGCTACCGCGTTTACGGTGACGACGACCTGCACACCCTGGCCTTCATCAAGCGTTCCCGGGACCTGGGGTTTTCGCTGGAAGAGGTCGGCAAGTTACTGACCCTCTGGCAGGACCGCCAAAGAGCCAGCGCCGATGTGAAGGCCCTGGCCCGTCAGCACATCGACGAACTGAACCAGAAGATCCGCGAACTCGGCCAACTGCGCGATACCCTGCAAGACCTGGTTGAGCACTGCCAGGGCGACCATCGTCCCGACTGCCCGATCCTCAAGAATCTCGCGTCGGGCTGCTGCGCCGAACCAGTTCGTCCCTGATCGCCAGCCCCTTCACCACCAACAACGTGGTGAGCGGAATGCCGTGGAACAGCAGCACCACGGCCCCCGGCGTCCACCATGAGTAAAACGGCGCGGCGATCAGCATGCCGACGCCGAACCCGGTCATTTGCAGCAGGGTCAGTAAGCTGAAAATCGGCAGACGCAGGCTGTCCGGTTCACGCTGCAGGCGCGACATCAGCCCCACCTCAGAGAAACCGTCGCCCAACCCCGCGGGCAGGGAAAACAGGAGCAAGCCGTACAGGGTCGGCTGCTGAAACATCAGGATGAAGCCGCAGGACATCAGCAACACCCCGAGAAAAAATCGCCGCTCCAGGTGGGCGTTGTCCGAGCCTTTCAGGCGACTGGCAATGCGCGCACCGATGAATTTCCCAAAGGCCCATACCGCCAGCATCAGTCCCAGCGTGGTGCTGGCCGATTCTGGGGTCAGCAGTTTGGAAACAATCGGCAACCCCACGTTATGTGCAGCGCTGCCCAAGGTGTCGGCCATGGTGACGGCGAGCATCGCGGCCACCACCGGTGCATTGCGCAGCCCTTGGCGCAGGGCCGACCATTCACCCCGCTCATGGGTCGATCCATCACTGGTCACCGGGATGGAAAAGCGCAGTGGCAAGATGAATAACGCGGCCAACAGATACGTCACCACGTTCAGCGCAAACACCGTTTCAAAACCAAACGCCGCGACCAGCAGCCCCGCCACCAGACTGCCGCCGACCATCGCGGCCGAGGAGGCAGAGGTGATCCAGGCATTGGTCTTGAGCAGGTGTTCGCCATCGATCAAGTGCGGCAGCTGACTGTTCAGGCCGATGGCAAACATCGAGTTACCCAAACCCAGGCCGAATGCGATGACAGGGAGCAACAGCGCCTGTTGATCAACCGGCAGCACCAGCAATAAGCCAAGCAAACCTGCGCGCAACAGGTCGAAGGCGATCAACGGCATGCGCCCGCCCCAGCGGCGATAAAACGCGGTACCGATCAGACTGGCGAAAATCCCTCCGCCGACACGACTGGCGAGGAAGATGCCGACACTCATGGCGCTGTTGCTGAGCAGGTAAACGTAAGTGGCCAGGGCGACCATGTTGAGAAAGGCGCCGAAATCCGAAATCAGACGGGCGGCAATGATCAGTCGGGCGTTGCGGGTGGAGGTGTTCACATTCAGTCCTTGAGTGTGGGGAGTATGGCTGTTGTGGATTGTCTGGTCTGACGCCATCGCGGGCAAGCCACGCTCCCACAGGTTTTGTGTCGACCATGGCGTTCGGGACCGACACTAAACTTGTGGGAGCGTGGCTTGCCCGCGATTGAGGCGACGCGGTTACAACAAATGGCACCCACAAAAAACCCGGCCGAAGCCGGGTTTTTGTTTAGCGCATCACTGCATCCAGGGCGGAGGCGGTTCTTCGGCTTTACTCGGTGGCGCATCGTCAGCAGCACGGATCGCTTGCTTGCGCTCTTCGTCCAGCCGTGCGGCCTCGATTTCGCGCATGATCCCGCCCACGTCGGCCAGTTCTTCCGGCTCGTCGAACTCGCCGGTCAGGACACTGGCCGGGTGCAAGGTGCCAGCTTCGTACAACGCCCACATTTCCTTGGCGTACTTGGTCTTTTTCAACTCCGGCGCAAAACGTCCGAAGTAGGACGCCATGTTGCCAACATCCCGCTCCAGCATGTTGAACGCATGGTTGTTACCCGCAGCGTCCACCGCCTGAGGCAGGTCGATGATGACCGGGCCGTCCGGGGTCAACAGCACATTGAACTCGGACAGGTCACCGTGCACCAGACCGGTACACAACATCAGCACGATCTGCGAAATCAGGAACGCGTGATA
>Ga0157370_10005105_pt1 | contig 14808 bp, 12 predicted proteins | sample C35metaG_FD_113463 | JGI IMG/M metagenome (GOLD analysis project Ga0157370, IMG submission 113463) | Corn rhizosphere microbial communities from Kellogg Biological Station, Michigan, USA - C3-5 metaG | ecosystem: Host-associated > Plants > Roots > Rhizosphere > Soil | place: USA: Michigan...
GGCCAACGCCACGTCGTTCGGGCACAAGGATCCGCAGTTCCATCGCGACGTCAGCTACTACGCGTTCGTCTATCCGTTCCAGCGGTTCATCCTGGGCTACGTGATGGCGCTCGTCGTCGTCTGTACGATCGTGACGCTGGTCGTGCACTACCTGTTCGGCGGCATCGCTTTTCGGACGCCGGGGAACCGGCTCACCAGAGGCGCCCGCGCCCACATTGCGTCGCTGCTGTTCGTGTTCGTGGTGTGCAAGGCGATCGCGTACTACCTCGACCGCTTCGGCCTTGCGTTCTCGTCGCGCGGAGTAGTGACCGGGCCGTCGTACACCGACGTGCACGCCGTACTGCCGGCGAAGTCGATCCTTGCTGTGATCGCGCTGTTCTGTGCGGTGCTGTTCTTCGCCACCATCTTCCGCAGCGGCTGGCTGCTGCCGGCCGCGTCGTTCGGTCTGCTCGTGCTCTCGGCCGTCATCATCGGTGGCGTTTACCCGCTGATCGTGCAGAACTTCCAGGTGAAGCCGAGCGAGGCCGACAAGGAATCGCCGTACATCCAGCGCAACATCGACCAGACGCGCTACGCCTACGGCCTCGACAACGTGAAAGTGACGGCCTACGACGCGACGACGAATCCGAGCGCGTCGGCGTTGACCGACAACACGGCCACGGGTGCCGGTGTGCGGTTGCTCGACAACGCGGTGCTGCCGCCGACGTACAACCAGTTGCAGCAGTTCAGGAACTTCTACAACATCGACAAGCTCGACGTCGACCGCTACGTCATCAACGGCCAAGAGCAGGACGCCGTTGTCGCCACTCGTGAGCTCAACCTCAGCGGTGTCCCGTCGACGCAGAAGACCTGGATCAACGAGCACCTCGTCTACACGCATGGCTACGGGTTCGTCGCGGCGCCGGGCAACGGCGTCGACAGCGACGGGCGGCCGGCGTTCATCGAGCAAAACATCCCGGTGACCGGCTCGCTCGGCGACTTCGAACCACGGGTTTACTTCGGCGAGGGGGAGACGTCTTTCTCCGTCGTCGGAGCGCCCGCAGGTGCGGCGCCCAGGGAGTATGACTTCCCGACCAACGGCGGCAACGGCCAGCAGTACAACACCTATGACGGTGGCGGCGGCGTGCCGATCGGCTCGACGTTCCGCCGGCTCGAGTACGCGCTTCGTTTCGGTGACAAGAACCTGCTGCTTTCCGATGGCATCAACTCGCAGTCGCGCATCTTGTACGACCGCGACCCCCGCCAGCGCGTGGCCAAAGTGGCGCCGTATCTCACGTTGGACGGCGACCCGTACTCGGCGATCGTCGACGGCCGCCTGCTCTGGATCGTCGACGGCTACACGACGAGCGACGGTTTCCCCTACGCGCAGCGCGAAAACCTGAACTCGATCACGCAGGACACGAACACCGAGACGGCGACGACGCACGCGCAAGCGAAAGAGCAGATCAACTACCTGCGCAACTCGGTGAAGGCCACCGTCGATGCGTACACCGGCGCGGTGACGCTTTATGCCTGGGACGCTTCGGACCCCGTTCTGCGTACGTGGATGAAGGTGTTTCCCGGCACGGTGAAGCCGAAGTCGGCGATGAGTACGCAGTTGCTCGCGCACGTGCGCTATCCGGAAGACATGTTCAAGGTGCAGCGCAAGCTGCTCGCGAACTATCACGTCACTGACCCGCACGCCTTCTACGGCCAGCAGGACTTCTGGCTGGTGCCCGCCGACCCGACACAGTCAGGGAACTCGCAGCCCGACCAGCCGCCGTACTACCTGACGCTGAAGATGCCCGACCAGTCGGAGCCGGCCTTTTCGCTGACGACGACGTTCGTGCCGCGCGGGCGGCCGAACCTGTCCGCCTTCATGGCGGTCAACAGCGATCCGGGGCCCGACTACGGGACGATCAGAGTTTTGGAGCTGCCGCGAAGTTCCACTGTGTCTGGGCCCGGGCAGGTGCAGAACCAGTTCGAGGCCGATCCCGGGGTGCAGTCGCAGCTGAACATCCTGCGCGTGCAGGGCGGTGCCGCCGGCGTGGTGTACGGCAACCTGTTGACGCTGCCGGTGGCGGGTGGGCTGCTCTACGTCGAGCCGGTGTACGTGAAGGCGTCGGGCGGTCAGGGCTCGTATCCCCTGCAGCAGAAGGTGCTGGTCTCGTTCGGTGATCGCATCGGCTTCGAGTCGACCTACTCGGCGGCGGTCGCGAGCCTCGTGAAGGCAACGCCGGGTTCGGGCACCCCACCCCCGCCGAGCGGTCAGCCGTCGGGATCGCCCAGCCCCTCGCCGTCCGCCTCACCTACTGCACCCGGTGGGCTGACGGCGGCTCAGCTGATCGCCGACGCGCAGGCGGCGTATGCGGCGGGGCAGCAGGCGCTGGCGAAGGGCGACTTCGCGACGTACGGCGACAAGCAGAAGCAGGTCAGCGATGATCTCGACAAGCTCGCGAAGTTGCTCGGGACGCCGTCGCCGTCGGCGCCCGCCGCGGGCTCTGGTGCGCCGGCGAGCCCGTCGCGATCACCGTGATTTGAGAGTGCTGTCGACGTGACGTAAGGTGGACGCTACCGACGCGGGGTGGAGCAGCTCGGTAGCTCGCTGGGCTCATAACCCAGAGGTCGGAGGTTCAAATCCTCCCCCCGCTACGATTTCGGTCCTACACAACGGGCCGTGCACGACGGAGCCCCCTGTCACGGCAGGGGGTTTTGTCATGTTCCGATCGCCGATTTGGGCCCGGCAATGGGCCAGCCCGGCTAGGTTTGGTGGCTCTCGGGCGAGCGGAGGCGGTCATGGCGCGGGCGCTGCTCGAGACCAAGCTCCACGTTCCACGGCAGCGGCGTGATCTGGTCCGGCGGCCAGATCTTGGCCACCGGCTCGACGGCGCGTTGTCGTCACCGCTGACGCTGGTCTCCGCTCCCGCGGGGTTCGGCAAGACGACGCTGCTCACGCAATGGCTGGCGGGCACGGCTAGCCCCCGAGCAGCGATCGCTTGGTTGTCGCTTGACGCGCGCGACAATGATCCGGCGCTGTTTTTGGCGTATCTCGTGACCGCGATGCAGAAGGCAGCGCCCGGTGTCGGCGCCACCGCGCTGTCTCTTCTCGAGTCGCCCGGCACGTCGACGGAAGCGATCCTCGTGACCGTGATCAACGACCTCGCCGCCGTCGATGGCGACGTCGTCGTGGTGCTGGACGATTACCACGTCATCGACGCCCGTGACGTGCAGGAAAGTCTCGCTTTCCTGGTGGAGAACCTGCCATCACACGTTCACCTCGTCGTCAGCAGCCGTTCCGATCCGGCGCTGCCGCTGGCGCGATTGCGTGCACGCGGCGAACTCGTCGAGATCCGCGCCGCGGACCTGCGTTTCACTGCGGAGGAGGCTGCGGCGTATCTCAATGACGTGATGAACCTGGCGCTGACGCCGCAGGACGTCGCGTCGCTCGAGCGCCGCACCGAAGGGTGGATCGCTGCACTGCAGCTCGCGGCGCTGTCGCTGCGCGGCCGCGACGACAGCACTGCTTTCATCGCCGGATTCGCGGGTGACGACCGGTACGTCGTCGACTATCTCGCTGAAGAGGTCCTCCAGCGCCAGCCCGACGACGTCCGCGACTTCCTGCTGCACACGTCCATCCTCTCCCGGATGACGGGGCCACTTTGTGATGCGGTGACCGGCCAGGACGGCGGCAGTGCCATGCTGGCCGCGCTCGAACGCGCGAATCTGTTCGTCGTTCCGCTCGACGATCGCCGCCAGTGGTACCGCTACCATCACCTGTTCGCTGACGTGCTCCGCGCCCGCGTGCTCGATGAACAGCCCGCGCGGGTAGCGGAACTACATCGCCTGGCGAGCGACTGGCATGCTCGCAACGGCGACCGCGCGGAGGCGGTCCGGCACGCGCTTGCCGGCGGAGACTTCAACCGCGCGGCGGACGTCGTCGAGCTCGCTGTTCCGGAGCTGCGGCGCACTCGCCAAGAGGCGACGTTGCGGCGGTGGCTGGAGGCGTTGCCCAACGAGCTCATCCAGGTCAGACCCGTTCTGAGCGTCGCGTACGCCGGGGCCCTGCTGATCTATGGGGAACTCGACGGTGCGGAGGAACGGCTGCGTGACGCGGAGGCTCACCTTGAAGGGGCCGGTCGACAAGGGCGAGCATCGGCGGGCTCGCCGCCGGTGACGGTCGTCGTCGATCGCGCCGCGCTGCCCGCGCTCCCGTCGTCCATCGCGCTCTACCGCGCCGCGCAGGCGCGTATCCGCGGGGACGTGGCAAGCACGATGGCGCACGCGCGACGGGCGATCGACCTCGCTCCGGACGACGATCACCTCGCTCGTGGAGCTGCGGCGGGCCTCCTGGGACTGGCTTACTGGACGCTTGGCGACCTGGAGGCGGCGCATCGTTGGTACACAGAGGCGTCCGTCCGGCTCGAACAGGCAGGTCACTTATCCGACGTCCTCGGCTGCACGATTGCGGTCGCCGATATCTGCACCGCTCAGGGTCGGCTGCACGAGGCGATGCGCACCTACCAGCGCAGCCTCACCCTGGCTGCCGCGCACTCGCCGCTTCGCGGCGAGGCCGACATGCACGTCGGGATGGCCCAGATCCTCCGCGAACACAACGACATCGACGCGGCGCGCGCGCATCTCAACACCAGCCGCGACCTCGGGGAGCACGCCGCACTGCCGCAGAACCGGTACCGCTGGCGGCTGGTGATGGGGCGGCTGCGCCAGATCGACGGCGACCCGGGCGGTGCCCTCCAGTTGCTCGACGAGGCCGAGCAGCTGTACATCAGCGACTACTTCCCCGACGTCCGGCCGATCCCCGCCGTGCGGGCCCGGGTGCTCCTCGCGCAGGGCCGGCTCGACGAAGCCGTCCGTTGGGCGCACGACCGGGAGCTCTCGGCTGACGACGAGCTGTCCTACCTGCGCGAGTTCGAACACCTCACGCTGGCCCGGATACTGCTCGCTCGCGGGGTGTTGGGTGAGGATTGCTGGAACGAAACGACTGGCCTGCTGCGCCGCCTGCTCGACGCGGCCGAACGCGGCGGCAGGGCGGGAAGTGTCACGGAGATTCTTGCGCTGCAGGCACTCACTGAGCAGGCGCGAGGCGACGGGCAAGCGGCAATCGCACTTCTGCGGCGTGCGGTGACACTGGCCGAACCGGAAGGCTACGTACGCATCTTCCTTGATGAAGGCATGCCGATGACGTCGCTGCTCCAGTTGCTGGCGAAGCAGGACGATGCACCCGGACATGTCCGGCGGCTGTTGTCCGCAACGGGCTCGGGTGGGCCGCGGGTGAGCGCGTCCCAGGGCTTAGTCGATCCGCTGAGCGCTCGTGAGCTCGAGGTCCTCCGGATGCTTGGCAGTGACATGGACGGACCTGAGATCGCCCGTCAACTCGTCGTCTCGTTGAACACCGTCCGCACCCACACCAAGAACATCTACGCCAAGCTCGGCGTGAACAACCGCCGCGCCGCAGTCCGGCGAAGCAACGATCTGGGCCTGCTTTCGCGCGACCAGTGACGGCTGGCGCCGTCGGATTGCGAAATCACCACGCCGCTCACCACGTGTGGTGAGGCGCGCTCACCACATGCCGTCCTAACGTCCGCGCATGAGCACGCCGCCGGCCAACTACAGGCCTGAGCCGCCGATCTACGAGATCCGCGTCAAAGGACATCTGGATCAGCGGTGGACCGCGTGGTTCGACGGGCTGACCGTCACCACGCAAAGCGACGGCACGACCGCGCTTGCCGGCCCCATCGTCGACCAGGCCGCGCTGCACGGACTGCTGCAGCGCCTGCGAGACATCGGCTTGCCGCTGATCTCGGTGACCCAGACCGATCCCGGCGACGATCCCGGCGAGCGACCGGCCTCCCACTAGCCGCTAACCAACAAAGGAGACAACCATGACAGTGCCCGAGCAGCGCACACCCAGGTCGCGGGCGCCGCTAACTCCAATGCGCAAGACCGCGCTCGCCGCCGGCATCTTGTACGTGATCACGTTTGTGTCGATCCCGACCCTGAAGCTCTACAAGCCCGCGCGCGATCACGCGGACTTCATTCTCGGAGCAGGGAGCAGCACCGGTGTGATGTGGGGCGCCGTCCTCGAGGTGATCGTCGCATTGGCCGGCATCGGGACCGCCGTCGTCCTGTATCCGGTGGCGAAACGGCAAAGCGAGAAGGCCGCACTCGGCTTCGTCGCCGCCCGAGTGCTCGAGGCCAGCCTCATCTTTGTCGGCGTCATCAGCCTGATCTCGCTCGTGACACTGCGACACGATGTTGCAGGGACTGCCGGCGCTGACACGGCATCGCTCGTCACTACCGGCCACGCCTTCGTCGCGGTATACGACTGGGCTTTTCTGCTCGGCCAGAGCCTCATGCCCGTCATAAACGCGCTGTGCCTGGGCTACGTGATGTACCGGTCCCGACTCGTGCCCCGCATCATCCCGACCGTTGGTCTCCTTGGCGCACCGCTGTTGCTGGCCTCTGACGTCGCGATCTTCTCGGGCGTGTACGAGCAGGGCACGTCCCTCGCCGCCCTCGGCGCACTGCCGATCGCAGCGTGGGAGTTCTCCTTGGGCGTCTGGCTCATCGTGAAGGGCTTCAACCCGTCACCGATCACCGCGCCGAACAACCCCGACACCACGAACAACGGCTTTATCGCGGCGCAGCCGCAGCTGGCCGTTCGATAAGCGAAACCCCGCGACCCCGAAGGGAAAGACATCATGACAACCGGCACCGAGCCGCAGGCATACCCCGTCCAGCTCTCCGTCGACTACCCCGACCGTCCACTCAACCGGCTTTCATCGGCCTTCCGCATCGTCCTCGCCATCCCCATCCTTGTCGTGCTCGAGAGTGTGTCCGGCGGTCACATCGCGGCGTCCAAAGGCGATGACCTCGCCTACGGCGCCGGCGCGACGCTGTTCTTCGCGCCGCTGCTGATGATCCTCTTCCGGCAGAAGTACCCGCGGTGGTGGTTCGACTGGAACCTCGAGTTGCAACGGTTCGGTAATCGGGTGCTCGTCTTCCTCGCACTCATGGACGATCGCTACCCGTCGACCGACGACAAGCAGGCGGTCCGGCTTGACTACGAGTACCCGAATGCGTCTCGCGACCTGAACCGATGGCTGCCGCTGGTCAAGTGGTTCCTCGCGATTCCGCACTACGTCGTGCTGTTCGTCCTTACCGTCGCCTCGATCGTTTGCGTCATTGTCGCGTGGTTCGCCATCGTGTTCACCGGGCGCTACCCGCGAGGCATCTTCACTTTCGTAGAAGGCGTTTTGCGCTGGGGGCAGCGCGTGACCGCGTACGCGTTCCTGCTCGTCACCGACAAGTACCCGCCGTTCCGCCTCGCGCCCTGAGCGGCTCAGCAGCCGATGACCAGAGGTTTCCGGCCGCGCCAGCTAGTCGCCTTTTTGCTGGCGCGGCCGCGCGCGGACGTGCATCCGCTCGCCCTGACGCCCGAACAAACTGAGCACTTCAGCGGGTTCGTCGCCGGTGCTGCCGAACCAGTGTGGAACCTGAGTGTCGAACTCGACCACCTCGCCGGGACCCAGAACGAGGTCGTGGGCGCCGAGGATGAGCCGCATCCGGCCGGACAAGACGTAGAGCCACTCGTAGCCTTCGTGCGCACGCGGCTCCGGCCGGTTCTTGGACCTGGGAATGACGATTTTCCAGGCCTGCGTGGCACCTGGCTGTCGGGTGAGCGGAACGACAGTCCGCCCGTTCACGCGGCGCGGCTTGAGGCGGATGCGGGGGTCTCCGACGTCCGGGGCGCCGACCAGGTCGTCGAGCGGCACGTTGTAGGCGTGCGCAAGAGGCAGCAAGAGTTCGAGGCTCGGCCGTCGCTGCCCGGTCTCAAGCCGCGACAGCGTGCTCTTCGAGATGCCGGTCGCGGCCGCGAGGCTGGTCAATGTCACTCCGCGCTTGGTGCGCAGCCTCTTCAATCGCGGCCCTACCTGATCGAGCGTCGCCGCGATCCCTGCCGTCGCCTCGCCCACGTCGCCAGCTCACCCGCCTTTCCCAGAAACAGCAACTTTAGTTGCTCGGAGCGCGACGTCCAGAGAAAGTGGTTGGCATGAACAGCTACGACGTAGTGGTGGTCGGTGGGGGCGCCGCCGGCCTTTCGGCGGCGCTTGTGTTATCCCGCGCTCGTCGCCGAGTCCTCGTGGTGGATTCGGGCCGACCTCGTAACGCCCCGGCCGCTCACATGCACGGGTATCTCTCGCGCGACGGTCTCCCGCCCGCCGACCTCCTCGCCGCCGGACGCGCCGAGGTCGCGGGCTACGGAGGCGAGCTCATCACTGGCGCCGTGGCCGAACTGTCGTCCAACGGTGCCGACGGATTTTCGGTTCTGCTCGGCGATGGCCAGCGCTTCTCGGCGCGTCGGCTGCTGGTGGCCACCGGGCTGCGCGACGAGCTGCCCGACATCCCTGGCCTGCGCGAGCGGTGGGCGCGCGACGTCCTGCACTGCCCGTACTGTCACGGGTACGAGGTCCGGGGCCAGCAACTCGGCGTCCTCGGCGGTTCCCCGGATGCCGCGCGCTACGCCCAGATCGTCCGCCAGTGGTCGGACGACGTCGTCTATTTCACGCAGACCGAAACCCTCACCCCAGCCGAGCGCTCGGAGCTGGTCGCCCGGGCGATCGGGATCGTCGAGGGGCCCGTCGGCGGGCTCCTGATCGAGGACGACCGGTTGTGCGGCATTCAAATGGACGACGGCAGCGTCATCCCGCGCGCAGTGCTTTTTGTGCCGCCGCGCTTCGTGCCGAATAGCGACCTCCTCCTCGGTCTGGGCTGCGAGATCGACGACAACGGGTGGCCACTGATCGATCGCACCGGCCGCACGAGCGTTCCTGGTGTGTGGGTGGCAGGCAACGTCGTCAACCCGCGCGCCCAGGTCATCACCGCGGCCGGCGAAGGATCTGCGGCCGCCATTGCCATCAACGCCGACCTGGTCGACGAAGACGTCCGCAATGCCCTCCGCCACTTCGACGACGGCGTCACTCAGTAACGGCCGCGTCCAGTGCCGCTACCCGCAACCTCGAAGGAGCACTTGATGCCCAAGCCCGCGACAGACGCTCGACCTACCGGTGGCCGGCCGCCGAGCAAACACCAGTTGGCGCTGATGATCTGGCTCGCCGTCTTCCCGACCCTCACCGCCATCAACCTCAGCCTTCAGGACTGGCTGACGCCGATGTCGCCGGTGCTACGGACGTTCGTCCTCGCCACCATCGCGGTGCCGATCGTCATCTATGGGGTCATGCCGCAGCTCCACCGGCTGCGCCTCCGACTGCTGAACCGCACACCGGCAAGTCAAGGGCGGCCCGAACCTTAATCGCGCAACGGCGAGGACGTTGGTTCGCGTAGAACCCCCGCTCTTCCAGGGTGCCACTTCAAGCCCGCTCGACGTTTCTCGATCATGGCGAGTCGATTCCTCCGGAATGGCTGACCGGCAGTCCGGCGGCCGCCCATTCCGGGTAGCCGTCTTCGAGCCGGGCAGCGCGGTAGCCGCGTTTACGCATCGTGCGGACCGCGTCATCCGCGTACACACAATACGGACCGCGACAGTAGGCGATGACACGACGGTTCTTCGGGAATTCGCGTAGCCGCTTGCCCAGCTCGGTGATCGGGACGGAGACGGCGCCTGCGATGTGGCCGGTGTCGTACTCGCGCGCAGGCCGGACGTCGACGACGACGACGTCGCCCGCCCGCAGCCGCTTGGCGAGTTCATCGCGGCTGACGATTTCGAGTTGTTCGCGGTCGCCGAGGTAGGCACGCGCGAGCCGGTCGATCTCCGCGACGTGCGTCTCGGCGGCATCACGCATCGCCGCCCACAGGTCGGCGACCCGCTCACTCGCGAGCGAGTAGTAGATGCGGTTGCCGTCTCGGCGGGGGGTGACAAGCCCGGCCCGGAGCAGCTGCTGAAGGTGCTGGGACGTGTTCGCCACGCTCTGCGCGATCTCCCCGGCGATCTCCTCCACCGAACGCTCGCCCTGCGCGAGCAAATCGACAATCTCGGCGCGTCGCCCGCTCGCGAGAGCGCGCGCCACAATCGCGAAGCCGTTATAGAGCGCGTCTTTGGCCGCCCGGTCTGCCATTCGTCCTCCCGGCGCAGTTTAACTATTCAAGTGAAGTCTTGACAATCTAGCCCGGGTGAGGGTGAACTACTCAAGTCTTCGCTTGAACACATTGGGGAGATCGAGATCGCACCGACCGTCATGCCACTTGTCGACGAGGGGCTCGGCAACAGCAGTTACCTCGTCGATCTCGGCGACGGCCGAGCTCTCGCAGTCGATCCGAGTCGGGATCTGCGGGCGATGCGCTCCGCCGCAAGGCGACATCGCCTGCGGATCGTGTTCGCCGCGGATACGCACTTGCATGCGGACTTTCTCACCGGCGCCCGTGAGCTGGCGGTGTCCGAGGGATCGAAGATCCTCGCCTCCGCCGCTGGCGGTCGCGATTACGACCATCACGCACTCCGCGACGGTGATGAGGTCGACCTCGGCGGACTGCGCCTCCACACCCTTACCACTCCGGGCCACACCGACGAGCACGTGTCGTTCGTGCTTCTCGATGGAAAGGCGCCCGTCGGTGTGTTCACGGGTGGCTCGCTGATTGTCGGATCCGCCGCCCGCACTGACCTCGTCAGCCCAGACCGCACAGCGGCGTTGGCGCATGCGCAGTACGCGTCGCTGCGTCGGCTCGCGACTCTGCCGGACGAGGTGCTTGTATGGCCCACGCACGGGGCGGGATCGTTCTGCTCGTCACCGGCCGGTGTGGACCGCACCAGCACCATCGGCCAGGAGCGGGTGACCAACCCGTTGTTGCAGCACCTCGACGAAGACGCGTTCGTCGCGGCGCTCATCGGCTCACTCGGCAGCTACCCGCCCTACTTCGGCTACCTCGGCGAGATCAATCGGCGTGGCCCCGCTCTGGTCGACCCAACGCTGGGGCTGGACCCGATAGGCGTGCAGCGCGTCGCGACCCTTCACGATGTCGGTGCAGTGATTGTCGACGTCCGCCCCATCAACGCATACGCGGTCGGCCACATCCGGCGCTCGCTGTCGATCGAACTACGCGACGGGTTCGCCACGTGGCTCGGCTGGCTCGTCCCATTCGGTGTCGCACCGGTCGTCGTGCGTGATTTTGACCAGGACCCGACGGAGATTGCCTGGCAGGCCGCGAAAATCGGCTACACGTTCGCCGGTGAGCTTGACGGCGGCATCGCCAGCTGGTCTGCCGCTGGCCTGCCCACGGTCGCCACCCGGTTGGTAATGCCGAGCGATGTGGAGAGGATGCAGGTACTCGACGTCCGACAGCGGGACGAATACGCGGCCGGGCACCTTCCCGGGGCCCGGCACGTCGAACTCGGCGATCTCGCGGCGGACGCGTCCGCCGTCCGCGAGGCGACGATGGTGATGTGCGGACACGGGCAACGGGCGATGTCAGCAGCCAGCGTCATCGAGCATGCCGGCGGGGCGCCGGTCGCCGTACTGCTCGGCGGTCCCACGGACTGGTCAAGGACGCACGGCCGCCCCCTCGAGACCGGATGAATATGGGGCCGCTCGTCAGCTGGCGAGCACCTGCCGCAATCCCTTCGTCACCGCTGGAGTTGGGACTGCGGGCGAATGTCGCGCAGTTCAGCCTCCTCGTCGCTGTCAACGCGCTCGTCGGGGCGACCCTCGGTCAGGAACGCACCGTCGTCCCCCTGCTGGCGAAGGACACCTATCACCTCAACGGGCTGACCACCGCCCTGATGTTCATCGTCGCGTTCGGCATTGTGAAAGCGGTAACGAACTTCTTCGCCGGCACTTTGGCGGACCGGTTCGGCCGCAAACCGGTGCTGCTCGCGGGGTGGCTGGCGGCGCTGCCTGTCCCCGCCTTGCTGATCACAGCACCCAATTGGTGGCTCGTGATCTTCGCGAACATCTTGCTCGGCGCGAACCAGGGGCTGACCTGGTCGACCACCGTCATCATGAAAATCGACTTGGTCGGCCCGGAACGACGTGGGCTGGCTATGGGCCTCAACGAAGCTGCCGGGTACGGCGCGGTCGCGCTTACAGCGCTGGTCACCGGCTGGCTCGCAGCCAACTACGGGCTGCGGCCGGCGCCATTCCTGCTCGGCGCCGCCGTCATCGCGGTCGGGTTGGGCTTGTCCGGGCTTCGGGTCAAGGAGACGCACGCCTATGCGAAGCAAGAGGCGGTCGGTTACATCAGCAGTGCAGATCTCCACGGGAAGCTCAGCACCCGGCAAGTCGCGGTCCTGACGTCTTTCAAGGAGAAAGCGTTATCCGCAGCCAGCCAAGCCGGCATGGTGAACAACCTCAACGATGGCCTCGCCTGGGGACTGTTCCCGCTGCTCTTCGCCGGCCACGGAGTTTCCGTCGCTCGCATAGGCGCGCTCGCCGCGATCTACCCGGCGTGCTGGGGTCTCGGACAGCTGGTCACTGGCGCGGCGTCCGACCGCATTGGCCGCAAATGGCTTATCGCCTCGGGCATGTGGGTCCAGGCAGGCGCCCTTGCGCTGTACGCCGTCAGCACCACCTTTTTGGCGTGGGCGGTGGCCGCCGTTGTCCTCGGCCTGGGCACCGCGATGGTCTACCCGACCCTGCTCGCGGCCATCGGCGACGTTGCGCATCCCGCGTGGCGGGCTCGGTCAGTCGGTGTCTACCGGCTGTGGCGCGACGGCGGGTTCGCCGTCGGCGCGCTGCTGGCCGGCGTGCTTGCCGACGCATTCACGATAGTGACGGCAGTTTGGGCGGTAGCCGCGGTCACAGCCGCATCCGGGGTCATCGTCGCCGTCCGGATGTATGAGACGCATCGAATACCCGTCACGGGGCGGCCCAGCCGGCCGCCGATGGGATAGTTACGCCGTGGCGTCTTATTGCTATCCCAGCGCGTACCACCGCACGTTCACCAACCGGTTCGCCCGGCGGCGGATCCGGTGAAGCCTCCAGGCCCATTGTTGGCGTCCGGGCGAGACGCGGACATCTTCGAGTACGGCGCCCAGTCGGTACTGCGTCGTTCCCGCATGCATCGGTCGATGGCGCTTGAGGCTCAGTCGATGAACTACCTCGCCGGGCACGGATATCCGGTGCCGGCGGTCGAGGACATCTCCGACGATGGCTGCGATCTCGTAATGCAACGCATCGACGGACGATCGATGGTCCAACAACTCGGCCGGGCGCCCTGGAGTGTCTACCGTCAAGCCGACACGCTCGCGAGGTTGCACCAGCAACTGCACGAGATCCCTGCCCCGGACTTCTTGCCATCGGCTCCGGTGTCCGAGGGATCGAGCATTCTCCACCTCGATCTGCACCCCTTGAACGTCATCATCAGCAGCTCGGGTCCGGTGGTCATCGACTGGACTAGTGCCTGCGTAGGAAATCCAGATGCGGACGTCGCACTCGCGTGGTTGCTGATGTCCGCGGGGAACATACCCGGCGGACGACTGAGATCTCGGCTGCTGGGCGCAGGAAGGAGTCTGCTGACGACGCGCTTTTTCAGCCAGTTCGACCCGCCCGCAATCATTGCACAGCTGGAGGCGGTCGCCAGCTGGAAGGCAACCGACGAGAACCTGGGCACCGACGAGGTCGCGTTGCTATGGCGCGCGGTGGAACGCGCGCGGTTGGTCACCTGAGGCATGATGACGCGTGACGACGTCCTTGATGTGTGCGCCCGCATGCCTGGCGCCGTCGAGGAATACCCATTCGGTGACGGCGTCGCCGTATTCAAGGTCGGCGGCCGAATGTTCGCGCTCGTCCCGTTGGCTGGCGAGCCGGCGAGCATGAACCTCAAGTGCGAGCCAGCGCTGGCGCTCGAGCTGCGTGCGCGACATGCGGCGGTGCGCCCCGGCTATCACCAGGACAAGCGGCACTGGAACACGGTGCAACTCGATGGCTCCATTGATGACGATGAGCTCGCGTGGATGATCGAGCACTCGCATGAACTCGTGGTCGCTGGGTTGCCGAAGGCGGCGCGTGCAGCACTGGCGCAAACCGAGCGGCCAGGCTGACGTTCGGCGTCGCCCGTCGCCCGTCGGCTGTCCGCCTCGCTGGCGTTCAGCTTCATCGCGCACATCGCGGTTCACCGCGCGCCGGCTCAAACCAGCCAGTGTGGGGGGTGCCGTCGCAATGGCGGAACCGAAGTCGTCGCGTCGCCTCTGGCTGCTTCGAGCTGCGATTGTGTGACGAAGAGCGCTGCGCTGAGATCGGCGCCGCGCAGGTCGGCATCGCGGACGTCTGCGCCCGTGAAGTCGGTGGCGCGCAGCTTCGCCTCGCTCAGGTCTGCACCGATCAGGCAGGCGCCCCTGAAGGTGGCGCCACGCAGGTCTTTCCCGCGAAGATCAGCCCCGATGAGATCGGCGCCGGCGTAGTCAGGTGCATCAGGGCGGACGACGCGTCGCTCGAGCAAGCTCGCGCGACGGAGTAAGCCGTTTACATCTTCGCGATGCGATTCGATGTCCAGAGGAATTAGCCGCTCAGCGGAAAGGTTCGTCAGCTGCTCGGTGCGCGCGCTCAGAAGCCGCAGTTCCTCATGAACCGCCTGCGCCGCCTGGAGTTTGAGCGCCTCAGTCACATACCACAGCAACTCGTGCAGCTGTCGCATTACCTCGAACGCCCTGAACATCAGTACTGAAGCCTGCCGTTCGGCTCGCCAGTCGCGCCCGCCGAAGGTGCCTTGTGCGACATGTTGCCCCGCACCGAAACAGTCGTAGACGGCGCAACCGCGGAATCCGCGTTCGCGCAGATGTGCGTGGATCCCGCAGCGAGAGTCCGAACCCAAGTTCGGGCATGGCCGTCCGGCGTCCTTATTGATGGCAAAATCCGCGGA
>Ga0157370_10005109_pt1 | contig 14804 bp, 12 predicted proteins | sample C35metaG_FD_113463 | JGI IMG/M metagenome (GOLD analysis project Ga0157370, IMG submission 113463) | Corn rhizosphere microbial communities from Kellogg Biological Station, Michigan, USA - C3-5 metaG | ecosystem: Host-associated > Plants > Roots > Rhizosphere > Soil | place: USA: Michigan...
GAAAGCCGTGTTCGACCCCCGCGGCGGCTACTTCAAGGCCGGCGGCATCTACATGCCCAGCATCGTCGCCGAGATCGGCGGCGTGATCGAACAGCACATGAAGAACATCGGGCTGATCCACGACCCGGAGATGGATGACGCGACGCGCAAGCTGATTGCCGAGAAGCGCGCCGCGTACGAGCAGGCCGGGGCAAAAAAAAACTCTGACGTAGCCGCGGCTGCCAACGCCAAGGGCGAGATCAACGACTCCGGCTTCCCGCCCGGTGCCATGCTGTGCCAGAAGTGCAATACGCAGGCGCTGGTGCTGATGGATGGGTGTCAGACGTGCTTGAATTGTGGGTATTCGAAGTGCGGGTAGCGGGTGATGACTCCACGGGATAAATAGTCAGCTGTCGACTTGCTTTAAAGCTTGTGTTGTGAGCTTATAAAGGTGAGTTTTTACCGAAAATGATTGTTCAAAGGCTCCCCTCGGGGAGCCCTTTTTCTTTGTGCACCAAGCATGGCGTGAAGTGACTGGCGCTGTTTGACTCGCTGCGGTGACGCAGCCATGGGAGCACTACTCAGGCGCGCCATGGGCGGGTACCAAGGTGATTGCCATCTGCAGAATGCGGCCTGAGGACCTAGACAATCGTGCGGCGACGATGCATGGTTGTCTAGAAATCATCCGGGGCTTTCCAAAAGCGTGGTCAGGGAAATAGAGTGGGCACTTAGGAGTCATGCTGCGAGAGCGGCTATGAGGGGGGCATGGAGGTTCACGCTGTTGGAAGTGACTCGCTAGTCGATTGCGTCAAACGCTATCGTACTGAGATTGTGCGCGGAATGGACGCGCGATGACCCTGCGCGACCTAGGCGCTAAGCCATTCTTTAACACCTCTACTGATGAGGTAGCCCGTCAGTTTTTGGTGCCGGCGTTGAGTCGATCCATTCGGTACGATCGGGGGGTCGGCTATTTTTCGTCTGCGTGGCTCCGCATGGTGTCCATCGGATTGGTCAATCTCGCTCAGAACGGCGGTGTGGCTCGAATCGTAGCCAGCCCGAAGCTGGCCCCTCAAGACTGGGCAGCTTTACGCCAGGGGAACGACGCACAAAACGATCCCACGCTACATGCGGCACTCTCGCGCACAATCGAAGAGCTTGCTTCCGATTTGACCGATGACACACTCACGGCTTTGGCTTGGGCAGTCGCGGACGGGTTGCTCGAATTTCGAATAGCGGTTCCTGCCGGAGATCTCGACGGAGATTTTCACGACAAGTTTGGGCAGTTTCACGATGCTGATGGCAATGCCATCGCTTTCAATGGATCTCCTAACGATAGCGAGCGGGCGTTCCGTAACTACGAATCCATATCTTGCTTCTATTCCTGGCTCGATGAACGTGAATCCAAGCGCGTGGACTTGGAGATCGAACGCTTTAGTCGCGTTTGGTCAAACTGTGACGCAAATGTACGTGTGTATCCGTTGCCTGACGCCATCCGGCGGAACTTGGTTCAATTCGTCGAGCGTGGTCCAAGACCATATCGGAAGCCTGATGCTAGTCCGGATAAGGCACCCGACCCGAAATGGCGGCATCAGAAGGAGGCACTTAAAGTATTTCTTGGGAAGATGCACGGCATCTTGGCCATGGCGACGGGCACCGGCAAGACGAGGACTGCCATCGCCATCCTCAATGAGCTTAGGGATCGCGACGCTATTTCAATGGCTGTGGTCACCATGTCTGGCACAGATTTGCTCGATCAATGGCGCAGAGAACTCGCTACCAAGTCACCATTTCCTGTGTACCGAGCCTTCGCGGAATACAAAGAGCAGCAGCAGTTTGTCAACGATCCGCGTGGTTCGTTGCTGCTCGTATCGCGGCAGATGTTACCCTCGGTTCTGGCACGTCTACCCGAGGCTGCTGTTCGGGATGGATTGATCATTTGCGACGAGGTGCACGGCCTAGGTTCTGAGGGACTGGCGCGATCCCTTAAAGGGCTAGTCAAACCGTTCAAGTACCGATTAGGTCTAAGCGCGACCCCAGATCGCGAGTACGACCCAGAAGGTAATCAATTCATTGAAGACGAAGTTGGTCCGGTGATCTTCGAATTCGGCTTAGAAGACGCAATTGAACGCGGTATCTTGTGCGAACTCGACTACGTCCCACTTGAATACACGTTGTCGGATGATGACCGGCAGGCTATCCGCACAGCCATTAAGTCGTATCACGCACGTGCACGTGCAGGTCAGCCAGCTTCACCCGAAGACCTGTATCGACAGATAGCGACTGTTCGCAAAAGTACATTGACGAAGCTGGCGCCCTTTGAGGAATATCTAAGCGCGCATCCAACGTTACTGAGACGTTGTTTGATCTTCGTTGACAACAAAGGGTATGGCGTTCGCGTCCAGGAGTTGTTGCTGACCGTGACCGGACGCTTCCACACCTATTTCGCGGATGATGATCGCGAACAACTGGTCACATTCTCCAAGGGCGGAACGGATTGCCTCGTAACTTGCCATCGAATCTCGGAGGGCATCGATATCCGGTCGGTCAACAACGTGGTGCTATTCGCATCATCGCGCGCCAAGCTGGAAACGATCCAACGCCTAGGCCGATGCTTACGTATAGATGATGCAAATCCAGAAAAGCGGGCCTTGGTGGTGGATTTCGTCGAGTCGACGGACAAAAGCGCACCGCCGGATACCGACGATTCAGATCAGAGCGCTGACGAAGAACGTCGCCAGTGGTTCGAGCTCCTAGCTCAAGTGCGACGAAAATCATAAAGAGACACAGGGGGAACTGTGGACAACATATCGTCCGAAATCAGTGCGGCTATTGACGAAGCGCTTGCAGCATCAAATGGTGCATCCGTTGCTTTCAAGGCTCGGTTTCGCCAGCTGATTGTGAACGCCATTGTCGGCAATTTGGTTGACTCCGACGTTATGGACGTACTTTCGCTAGCGCCCACCGACTATCCTGAAGGGAGCTGACATGGACGTTCGAATCCTTGGATGGAGATATCAGAACATTCGCGGTATGCGCGATGTAACTATTGATCTTGGCGATCAACCACCGCGGTGGACGTTAATTCAGATGCCTAACGGCACTGGAAAGACGACTACCCTTACCTTGATGCGTGTTGCTCTTTCGGACGAAGAGCTTAGCGTGCAAAACATTCGTAGCTTCCGTCCGGACGATCAGACCGACGCCGGTGAATTCCAGTTGCGGCTGTCAGTCGATGGCGAACGGTGTTGGCTCTTCGTGAAGTTTGACTATGACACTGGCACCCTACGTCGATTCACCTCACGAGCGGCAACAGACGCCGGAGGTCTCGAAGCAGGACGCCGACTGAAGGGCAATCTGCAAGATTTGCTGACTCCAGCATTCACCAGACTATTTATTTTTGACGGTGAACTTGCGAAGAGCATCCGAGACGTTGGTAAAGATGAAGCATCGCGGGCGATCCATACCCTATATAGGCTAGACCGCGTGGACCGTTTGCGTGGGGCCGTGCAGCGAGTGCTTCAGTCTGAGCAGGAAGCCAAGGCGAAGACGGAGCGCGGCTTAGGGAATCTGACTGGGCGATATAAGACCGCTGAGTCTACGCTCGAGGAACTCAAGCAGCGGAAGACTGATGTACACAATCTGATCGAAGCCACAAAAGATGTAGTCGCAAAGCTTCAGACGCAGAAGAACGAGCGCATTTCGATGGACGGTGACGCCAGACGTCGTCTCGTTGATGCCACCCAGGCCAAGGCCGAGGTAGATGTGAAGATCGTTGGATTGAACAAGGATCTTCTGTCCATAAGTAGGAATCCGTCAGCGCTCGCAGATCGGATTCGCACACGGCTGACCGCGCTTGGATCTCGTCTTCATCAACTCAAATTACCTAAGACGACATCTGCTGAGTTCTTCCGCGAGCTCGCTTTGGCGAAAGACTGCATCTGCGGTCGTCCGATTGGAGACACTGAGCGCGAGGTTATTACCTCACGTGCCTCCGAATATCTGGCAGAAAATGAGATGGGCGTGATCAACGCCATGAAGAACGCACTGCGCAATAGTGCAGCTGATCCGGTTCAATTTGATGAAAAGTTGGAATCATTGGTTCGCACCATGCGCGATCGCCGAGAGATTAACCAGCTGCTAGACAAGATCGCAGCGGAACGCGAGGAAGCGGGTGATGCGGAGCTAGAGCACCTCAGGGAAGAACTAAGAACTAGGGAGGGCGACCTGAGGGCTTACCAGGAAGAATTTCGTCGGCTGACAACTTCCTCACGAGTTGAGCAAGATCAGTTCGGATTTGACTGGAAACAAAACATCCCCTTGTGCGAGGCCGAACTGGAAGAAAAAGCTCGTCAGTACAATGCTGCGCTGCGAACGATGCGATTACATGATCAGTCACAGTTTGTCGCGAATTTGCTCCGCGATATCGAAGAGAGGGCATCCACAAAGCTTCGCGACCGAGTTCAGATTGCTACCAATGTCAAACTTGAATCGCTTATACCGGGAGAACACATTAGGGTTGCAAGGATCGGCAAAGCTCTTGAGTTGGCCTCCGATCAGCGAAAGTCCAAGGAGTCGGTCAGCGAAGGTCAGGGGCTTGCCGTAGCATATGCTTTTCTCGCTTCTCTGTTCCAAGATGCTCCCTACCGCTTGCCTTTTGTGGTGGATAGCCCTGCGGTTTCGCTAGATACACGTGTACGCCGTGAAGTCGCCGATCTCATCCCTGGGTTGTTCGAGCAAGTAATTTTCTTTGTGATCTCCAGCGAACGGGAGGGTTTTGCCGATAGCTTCTATGGGCGCGCTGGTGCTCGCTTCATCACAATGGAAAGCACTGCGAATGGCGTCACCAGCATTACGGAGGGCATCGAGGCGTTTAAGGCATTTCATTCGGAAGAGGATCAAACCCTAGAGGGGGTGACCCGATGAGCTTCAAACTTCCAAAACCAGCGGGCGGCTTCTTTAGGTTACTGCTGCAGAACGGTAGCAGCGGCTTTGAGACCATGTTTGATGCTTATTATTTTTGCCTCATGGTAGGACTGGATGCTCGTGCGGTTGGGGCTGAAGATGAAGTTGGTGAGGAGTTCGTTCGCGACTACGTTCAGAGCTTTCAGCCATATTCGGATCTCATTGCGGGGCTATTGATCGACGCGGAACTCGACCGGGCTCGAATCGATCCTTCTGATCGAAGCAGTGTTGAAAAAAAGATCGTAGAGCTGCTTGATCCAAACTCCGCGACAAAACTCAGCGCCGCGGGGCATGTGCTCCTAAATCGCTATGCTGTTGGCGGATTTAGTGAGCTGAGAGATGACTTTGCATCCGCACCTCAGAGCCTTGAGGACTTCCTGATCACCTATCACCGGCGATGGGGAACAACCGCAATGAGTTAGCATTGGTAGAACTTCGTTTTCCATTTTTCTCAAGCGATCGATAACGTCGATATTTCCCGTTGCCGGGACAGCCAATTGCAGTGCCAGTCACCTTTGTAGATTTGTCCAAGGACTCTTTATGAGTACGCCGCAACCGAAAAAAAATCAGAAACGCAACGCTTTTATAGGAATGTTTTTCTATGTCTTTACGGTGCTTTGTCTTGCTGGCGGAGCAGGTATCTGGCTTCCGGCAGCACTGCCTGGTCGTGAGGTAGGCATGGATGCTGTGCTCAGTTTCGTTATGGCCGCGCTTGCTCCGATAGGCGCCGATCAATTACTTGGCAGCAGAAACATCGTTACCAAACATGAGCGAATGATGCTCTTTACCGCCTGTGCCGTCTCGGGAATTTTCGCGCTCTTGGCTTTTATAAGAGAGAAGGAGACGTCTACACCCCTTGGGCTTGCCGTAGCAGCAATAGCGGGGGCCATCATTTGTTGGATATGGTTCTACAGCAATGACGAAAGATTTCAAGAGCTCGACCCGCCCACCGTACCTGGTGAGGGTCCAGTAACAGGTCGGGGTATTCCATGAACGCCATTAAAATACCAGCTATCAAAGTCGAGCAACCCCTAGGCACCTTTTATGCATTCGCGTTGAATGCTAGAGCTCTACTTAACGTCACCTATTCGCAGACTGCAGAAGTTATAGAGGCCACTTCAAATGAGACCAGCTTAAAAAGCTACGCTTTTTTCGGTACTCAGCGCAGGGAAAATCCCCGCCGACTGGATGAAATTTCTCAGTTCATTCAGTCATCAGATGCCACGTTTCCAAACGCTATCATCCTTGCAGCCAATTATGATGAGCGTGGTGTCTTAGTTGATGACGATGCAATGCGCTGGCGCATTTCCGAAGACAATGGTTGCCTTTCCCTGATAATTCCGGAAAACGCTACGCGAGCTTCAATCATTGACGGTCAGCACCGATTGCACGCATTTAATGAGCTTTCAGCGGATGTAGAGAATGCTGATATGCAGCTACTCTGCGCGGTATTTCTGGAACTTCCAACACCTTATCACGCGTTTGTATTTGCGACCATCAATTTCAATCAAGTAAAAGTGCCGCGGAGTCTGGCCTATCAGCTCTTCGGTTTTGATGTCGAGCAGAAACCCTCGAGATTCTGGGTGCCTGAGACAGCCGCGGTGAGTATTGCGCGTCTGCTCGGAACTTCGAGCGAGTCACCATTCAAAGGGTGCATCATCACCGGACTTCGGTCTTCCAGAAAGGAGGACATTTCTGTCGATGCCCTCACTCAAATTTCGCTGGCCACAGTTGTTGACGGCATTTTACGTTTGATTTCAAAAAATCCCAAAGAGGACCGCGAAACCATGCGCAAAGCCGGAAATACAGAGAAAACTCGGAACACCTTAACTGAAGAGAGTGGTGTTCCTTTGAGGCGCTTTTATCTGGAAGATAATGACCGCGCCGTTTATGAAGTGATAAGGAACTACTTCACTGCGGTCAGTCAGGTGATCTGGAAAAACGTGGAAAGTGGATCATATCTTCGGAAGACAGTCGGGGTCCAGGCGCAGTTTGATGTATTAAAGGAGATGTTGACGCGGATCGAGCTTACAAAAGCGCATCTCTCGGAAGAAGCGTTCGCCATAGCTCTCAGCGCGTGTAAAGATCTGAATGCGCTTAACCCAGACTATCAGGCGTCCGGAATAGGGCGTACAAGGATTAGGAATGATATGCTCCGCCTGATTTATCCCTAAAATTTCCCTGAATTTGGAAGGACACGAATGCAAGTTATTTTTAATGGCTTGCAGGAAAAGTAACCAGCTAGAAGGGCTCTTGGAGGTTCAAATTTTTGTTGCGGCCCTTAATCGAGCCACTCCGCTTTCGATTGCATCTGTGGCGAGTTCAATTTGGGTAGTGGTCGTATAGCGACCGGGGGATAGGCGGAATGCTCCACGCGCCCGATGTGTATCACCAAACATTGCTAGCAATACGTGAGACGTTTTTACCTCATTTGTTGCACAAGCACTCGAAGCAGAAAACGCAACTTCATTTCGGATGAGTCGCATCAGAGCCAGAGGCTCGATGCCCGTAATTGACAAAGAAAGGTTACTTGGGAGTCGATCCTCTGGATGGCCATTGAACTCAATCCCATCCACTGCCGACACAAGTCGATCTCTTAGCTGATCCCGATGTGCAGTCACCAGTTTTTTAGTTGATGCAAGATTGCGGCGGCTGAGCTCCATAGCTTCCCCCATTCCCACGATCATGGGCGTATTAAGGGTGCCGGGCCGTAGCGCGCGCTCATGTCCACCTCCCCAGAGCATCGGTTCGAGTTTGATTCGTGGACGTTGGCGCCCAATGTATAGGGCACCAATTCCCTTAGGGCCGTACGCCTTGTGCGCCGAAAAACTCGCCAAATGCAGTCCCATCTTCTTGACGTCGATCGCGACGTAAGCTGGTAACTGGGCTAGGTCGGAGTGAAACAGTACCCCCTTCAATGCGCACAAACGTCCAATGTCAGCGAGTGGCTGCAGGGTCCCGACTTCATTGTTTCCTCCCATGATCGAAACCAAGAGAGTATTCGGACGAAAGGCGGCCTCTAGTTCATTCCAGCGAATCCGTGCCACTTCATCTACCGGTAGGTAGGTGACGGCATGTCCTTCCTTTTCAAGCTGCCGAAATGCCTCTAGTACGGCCGGATGTTCGATCTGGCTGGTGATGAAGTGGCTAGAAGCCTTCGCGGCGCGAGCAACCCCGAGAATCGCTAGGTTGTCGGCCTCAGTGCAGGATCCCGTGAAGACAATTTCACCGGCGTCAGCGTTTATCGCTCGTGCCACTTGTTCGCGAGCTCTTTCAACCGCTTTTGCAGCTGTCAATCCGTAGATGTGTTCTACGCTGGATGGATTGCCGAAGTGCTCGAGGAAATACGGGCGCATCGCCTCAAACACGGCCGGGTCGAGTGGCGTTGTGGCGTTGTGGTCGAGATAGATGGGGCGGCTGTCGCTCATATCAGGCGACCTTACTCTCTCGAAACAGATCCGCAGGCGATTTGACGCGTACAGCAAGACTGCCCACACCACGATGGATGTGGCCACGTAAGCGATTCAAAACTTGCTCATCTGTGAGCGGCGCTTTTTCATCGGTATCTTCGACGAAGTGCACAAGTGCCAGGAAGAGTTCGGTAAGCTCACCGGTCAGTGTGTACGAATTGAACTCCTGGCCATCTTGATTGGGAGGCGGCACGTTGCCCAAGGCGCCGTCTTCAAGTGAGCTCATCAAGGCGTAGCGACAGAGCAGGTTGGGAGTAATTCCTGTGCGCTGACGCATCGATCGGAGCTTGCTTGAAGCATCCGAGGAAATCTTAAGCTTGCTGTAGTGCATGGCGCTTCCTCACATCTTCATGCAGTCCACCGAAATAACCGGACAGCACCAAGGTGCGTCGCTCGGTTGGCAAATAGTCCAGGAGGTAGGAATGAGATACGAATGGATGGAGTGCCTCGACCACTCCTTCGTCGATCTCGGTATCCGTTGACAGCACAATGACCTGATGGCTCACCTCGGGGAAATAACGTTCGATGAGTGTCGCGCGATGATCGCTGTCGAGGCGAGCCAAGGGCGTATCGATGATCACAGGCAGGGAGCGGCCGCTAGTCTTGGCCAGCGCCCATAGCATCGCGATCGCGTAGACTTGTTTCTCACCCGCGGACAGCAAATTTTTGGGCACCTCGACGCCGTGGGCGTCGATCAAGGTCGCCTGGAATGTCTGGTCATCGATGCGTACGCCACGAACCAGGTCTTCTTTTCGCGCCAAGCGATTGAAGCAGGCGACGAAAGCCCTCTCTAGCGCGCGCGTCTTTTGTGTTACCAGAGCTGACTCGTACAGCGACAGAGACTTCGCTGCACGCGCTGCCATATCCACTTGACGGTCAGCCTTGGTAATTTCCGACTGCTCGTCAAGAATATGTTTGCGTTCGCGCTCCAGAAGAGTTTGACGATACTGCAAATCCTTTACGGCATCGCGCATGGCGTCGATTTGACTTTGCGTAGCACCACAAGCTTGCTCCGCGGCACGCAGCTCGTCGAACAAATAGTCGCTGGTCGTTTCATCGACACGTGCCAGTGCCGAATCGATTTCCGTCACCCGACCTTCCAGCTGCGCGAATCGCTTCGCAAACGCAGCGGCAGCAGGGGCCTCTCGTACCAATGCTGCCTCCATGCGTTCACGTGCTTGCGGCACGTTGCCTATGAGATGGCTTGCCGTCACGGTATCGGAAGATTTCCCCAACGTTTGCTGAAATACTTCTCGTATCTCTTCTCGATGCTTGTCGGTCCATCTTTTTTTCACCGCCGGCGTAGCACTAGCTTGCCATGCCTCGAAGGCATCGAGCATACGTTGCGAAGCTACACGAAGCTTTCCATTTTCGATATCAGGTAACGTAGCAAGCACTTTGCCTAGCAGCTTTGGTGCACACGCAAGAGGCCAAAGGCTGGCCGAGCCTTCACGGAAGGTCTGGAGCAGTGAATCACGTTGCTCCCGAATGCTTTCGCGCTCGGCCTGCAACTTACTTCGGCTAAGCGCGATGTCACCGCCCGTGGCAACAAAACGCTGTTTGGCCTTGTCAGCACTGCGCTTCTGGCCATCATGGCTCGCTTGTAAGTCAGCAAGCGCCTCAGCTGCTTCTCTAATCTCGCGCGCCAGCCTCTCCGAATCACGCACTACTTGGTCCAAGCGACTGGACGCATTGCTTGCATTGGCCCGCTCATGGCGTGCGATATACAAGCCAAGATCAGTACGCAAACGGCCTACCATTTCAATGCCAAGGAGGGTGCGTATCGCCCCAGCAAGATGCTCATCGTCTTCCGTATCGTCAGCAATGTCTTTGATCTTTTCACCGTCGAAGAAGAACAACTGCGATACGCCGAAAGGAAGCAGATCCTGCAGGAAGTGGTGCCATTCCTCGCGAGGCACAGCGGTGATTTCGCTGCCGTTCTTGGTGACCTCGAGGGCCTCTACAACAGACTGCCCGCGCACGGCCCAGCTGCGCGTAACCTCATATCGCTGTATTTCGCCACTTTCCGCGAAATCGAAGTCAAGAACGATCGTTGCTTCCGACGGAGCATCCTGCCCATTGGGCGGAGTATGAATCCGGCTACGAAGATAGTTTTCATATTCGACTTGCGAGACGCGTTGCCCAACGGCAAGCTTGCCGTAGAGGGCGAGGCGAACGCCGTCGAGGAGACTGGTCTTGCCTGCGCCGTTTTTACCGCCGATAAGTACTATCGGGCGCGGCTTCTTGTCCCGCGACTGAGGAGTTAACTCAATAACTTGTCTGCCCGCGTAGAGGCCAAAGTTCTGGAGAGTGATAGATCGAAGCAGCATATTAGTTCTCGATGTCCTCTTCGCTTTCGATAGTCTCCAATGACTCACCAGCGTCGAAGTTGATACCTTGCTTTCCAAGCAGCACCCGACGAGAAGCAATTACTTCGTCTTGTGAACGCCACTCCTCGTTCATCAGATCTTCGATGCGGGTATGGATGGCATGCCGGCGCTTCATTCCCTGAGTGGATCGCTCCACGTCTAGTAGTCGAACAATCAAATCGGTGGGAACGTCGTTCTGTTTGCAAATCGCGTCCAGGAGCATCCCGTCCTCATCCGTGAAAGACGCCGCATCATCAATCACCCAGTCCAAGTCTCGTCCTAGTACATCGCGAACAATCTTGGGGACAGAGTCCTCCCAGTCACCACGTTCCTGGCGCCAAATCTGGCGGATCGCATGTAATTCGGCTTCGTGAATCAGCTGCGAGGCCTCCCCGGGGGGGGCGTTCTTTTGAGTCTCCAACTGGGTCCGCAAGAGCTTCTCAAGTAACTCTCTACAGAACGCCAAGGTGTAGGGCCCTCGGATGAGCTGGTCGGAATCTTTCTTGAAACTGATCTGACCTGTACGGCGCCGATAGTCACGGACTTCTTTTTTGCGCGCGGGAACCTGGGTTGCAGCAAGCATGTCTCGGTACTCGAGCAACGGCTCCATCCAGTCTTGCCCGGAGTCGATCATGGCCTCCATGGCCTTGTCCTTGGTGACTACCGTGCAGACCCAACAGCCAAACCGGGAGTTGCCGCAGCTCGGCGTCGTCTTGTCGACGACCAACGGGCACTCACCGGCCTGAGCGTTTCGGTACATCGCGACCAGGTCACGGTTGTCGTTCCCCCATGGCGATTCGTTTTGCAGAAGATAGCTCCACACGTCATCGGTGCTGAGGGCCTCAATGGGCGCGTAGACAAATGCATTGCTCAACGACGAATGGCGCGAGAGGCGCGATTCCTTGATTCGATGCAAGGACATGACTTGTGCACGGGTGGTGCTCTCCGCGGAACGCACGCCGAGCACCACGATGACTTCACCGAATTCCGCCACGCGGTCCAGGATGAACTCATTGGCAGGCTCAATCTTCAGTCGCTCAGTACACCAACGGAACTTAGTTGAAGGTGCAGGATAGCCACGGCCGATCATATTCACCCAGAAGCTACGGTCGACCCGTGGCATCACTTTGTGCGTACGAAACGGCATGTCCTTCGCGATGGCGCGTTGTTCGATACGAGCCAATGTGCCATCGATGTAGTTCACGATGACAGGCGTTTCAACCAGCGTGTCAGAACTTATGACGTAAACCGGCTTCGCGCGCTGCTCGGAAGGCAAGCCGGCAAGTGCGGTCCACACAACTTGCAGGGCGCAAGTCGAATCCTTGCCGCCGCTGAATCCCAATACCCAAGGGCGCTTGTCGGCCAGATAGAGCGTGCGAACCTCTTCGTAGAGCGCCTGTAATGGAGCTGCTTTTTGTTTAGTAGACATCAGCCCACCTTGCGTTTTAACGGTTTGGATGAAGGTTGTTGTGGGGCGATGCGATGCTCAAGTTGGGCAGCATCGGTGGTTAGCGACAGGCCGAGGGCTTGCACAATCACGTTGCTGACCAGAGTTACGTTTTGAGCCGATTTGTTAATTTTTCCGGCGATAAGTGCCCGGCCTTCCCATAAATGGGTATTGGCACGAGACCAGTCGATCGCACGCAATCCTGCTAAGTGCTTGCGCCAGTCTTTCGGGTGGGCAGCGATCAATTGCGCTCCCGCCATTCCGATAGCCTGCAGTGCGATGCCGTGTGGGTGGACGTAATCGCGTCGCAGTTCATGGGCCACTACATCTCGACGTTGCACGCGCTGCCAATCCGGCATCTGAGCGATGACCGCATCCCAGAAGGCGATGGATCTATCAAAATCCTCTGGGCCAATGTGGCCGTTGCGAGATTTTCCGAGTAGCAGCCCGGTCGCCTGGTGCAACGAGCTGAGTGTGAACAGCTTGAGTGAACGGTTCGAGATGCTGGTTTTCTCGAGATCCGTGAATTCACGGAACAACGGTATTCCCTGGATCACTTCGCGGACCAGTTTGGCCAATTCGTCACGGTGGTCGTACAAGAGGCGAATCGATTTTGTGGGGCGGATAGCATGGACATTGAGATCCGCAAACATTTGCTGGGATCGAAGTAGACCGCCATCGGCAAACAAGACGATGGAGATGGTTTCGTCCCCGAGCTCTGGGCGCTCACGCAACGCCTCTTCGATGGCGGCTCGCCGATGCTGGCCATCGTTGATCAAAATTGTGGCACTCATGCCAATGCGCAACAGGCCCATGGAGCGCATCGGCCCCGTCGTGGTGACTGGCTCGAATTCAAGCTCCCCGTCCACTGAGGCACAGAGCGACGACAAGATGTATTCGTCGGTGTGGTCCACGATGTAGCGGGCGATTTGAGGGATGCGCGTTCGATTCAATACGCGCTGGGCACGAAGCTCGGGTGGTAGCGCTTCATCGTCAAACCGGAAGAGTTTGGGTACGAGCTTCAGTGGGCACATCAAGGCGTAGTAGGCCCTGCCTGCCTGGATTCCGCGCATCGCGGTAAACTGATAGCTATTCGATTCCATGGCATCAGATCCGTGCGTTGGAAGTTTGTTTTTTGTGCTTGGACGTTCCTTGATGGGGAAGGGTATACTTTATCGCGGAGTCGATCCACTGATTTTTGCGTTATGCGTTGAAAAAGTATGGCTATGCCGCAGACCCTCTTCGAGGCGGTACGCAGCTAGCTCTTAGGCTGGGGTCGCCGCCAGTCTGGCCATGTACGCCTGCCAAGCTCTTCAAGTCCTGCACGCTGTGAGCTAACACTCGTTTGAGGTTTAGCGCAGAACCGCCCCGCAGATAGATGAGCCCCGCGGCCGGAGCCCGCGAGCCGGGCAAATCATCCTCCGCACTACGCCCGGCAATTCACGTTCTGCGGTGATAGGCGGCAGTTTTCCCAAACACCTTTCCAGTGCCGGCGCACGGGATGAAGCAGATCCAGACGTCCCAGTTCAGACAACGAATCCGGTAACCGTGCCAAGCGGTAGCGCGTCTTCAGCAGAGGTGCGTCGTAGCACTTGCCGTTGAAGCTGACGAGCACCGTGTCTTGTTGCGGCTATTGCGCGAAGGTTCGCAGCATCGCAATTCGGCAGCCATCGTTGTCGTCGTCAGCTGGCGCAGACGACGCGGCCCCGATCATCCACGCGCGCGTGCCGGTGCCCCCGGCCAAAAGCCGATCGTCTCTGTATCGAAGTGCAGCGGCCGGCTGTGAGCGATGAGTTCCATCACTGAAGATCACGCCGTAACTCTGGCATCATCAGGCATCGCCCGATTGCGCGGCCAGGCCATGGTTTCCGGCTCCAAACACTCATTAGCTCATCGCAGATACCGTACGACTGCGCGTGGTGAGTCGTACGCCGCACGGAGCCTCGGGCTTGATCCACCATGATCGGATTACCCGAGGTGGCTAAGAGTTCTGCGAGGGGATTTCCTGCAGCGCTGACAACAGCGCTGCGGCACAATCGACCTGCTCCCGGAGTCTGGCCCGATCCGACAAGACTGTCAGGGGCAGGCCAGGCGGCGCGGAACGTCAGATGGAACCGCCGACGGAGTTCGATTCCAGGCGGCACAGTGTAATAACGAGGTCAACCAATTGGTTCCGCCGAGGAGGCGAACTTGGCCTGTTCTTCGCCACTTACCCAATATCGATCCATGGCACATCACGTTGATCGACGGCACAGGATTCGGATCGACGTGTGGCCAGATAAAGCCCGACAAGGCCCACTGCTGTGCTGTCCATGATGCGCACTGCGTTGGCCAGTTCTGCGTCGCTGCAGCTGAAGTTGCCGCACCAGTAGGCTCGGCAGAGTGGGCTATCCATGTCGATATGCTCGTCCATGGCTGCCATGTTCCCGCAGCGTGGCCGTCGTGGATATCAGGGGCTGTATCGGTGTTCTGTAGGCGCTTGCAACCGGTGGGGTCAGGCATTGCTGCGCTCGGCCAAAATAGGGTGGGGAAGACAAGCTGGCCTCTTCTGATAGCTCACCGCTTCCCGTGTTCGGA
>Ga0157370_10005111_pt1 | contig 14798 bp, 10 predicted proteins | sample C35metaG_FD_113463 | JGI IMG/M metagenome (GOLD analysis project Ga0157370, IMG submission 113463) | Corn rhizosphere microbial communities from Kellogg Biological Station, Michigan, USA - C3-5 metaG | ecosystem: Host-associated > Plants > Roots > Rhizosphere > Soil | place: USA: Michigan...
AAAACCCTGCCTTTAGGAAAGTAAAATTTTGTATCACGAGCTGATGGTAAAGCCGCATTTGACCACGACATCCAGGGATATGCTGCGGTTCCCGGATTGTGGTAAAGAACTCTTTCTGTTAAAAAATGATCATCCCTGCCTAAAGAATATTCTACTGTCCATTGCATTCCAAAACGCAGTTCTCTTTCTCCACAACTAACATACATTCTGTCTTTTGTGCTGTCTATCTTATATAAGACAGTTTCATTTTGTGTGGGAGAGTGCGAGATAGGAAAGCTTACTTCAATACCACCGGCAACAAAATAAAAACGCGGCAGTATTCGGGTGTAACGAACCACATCAGGCTTATATAAAATTTCTTTACGCGAAGGCTTATAGAAAATTGAAGTAACCTTTCCGCCAAGATCAGGACAGATGGTAATTTTTAATTGATCATTTTCAAGTACTATAAATCTATATTTTTTGAGCACAGGCCTGTTTGAGGTTTCCACATAACTCACATAGGGATACACTCCATTCGGATCAAAAGCGGTTGGAATGGGACCTGCAGGCGTAAGTTCACAAGTAAGCATATAATCTTGATATTCCGTACAGGACAGTCCGCTTTGTGAAAAACAATTTTGTGTTAAAAGGAGCGCAAAGAATATAAATGAAAGGCTTTTCATCAGAATTTAAATAATTAGTGGTTGTATAACTTTTGATTTATAAAATGGCCGAACTGTCTTATTTAGCCAGCATTTTGCTTAATTGCTCAATCATCTTTGTACCCTTTTCAATATCAACTTTTAATTTATCTTCTTTAAAATCCTTTTCGTCATTTAAAGTTTGTAACTGAGTATTAAAAGCTGCCATTAACTGTTTTACCTTACTATCAGAGGATTTTGCCGCCAGTTCTCTGATGATTCTTATTTTTTCATAGTCTGCAATTCCTTCCCGTAATTTTTCAAAACGGATACAACTGTTACCTCCAGGATAGACTAAAAAACAATCACCTGCTGCCCAGGAGCCGTAACGCGCATCGCGCATAGGATCGGCCGGCCATGAATCATAGGCCCAACGAAGGAAACCATTGTATCCATGTGCTGCAGAATACCACCCCATCCATCTTCCTTCCGTTGGAGGTGAGAAAAGAAAGTTATTAGGTTTTGCAGGATTGCAGCAAACATAATAAGTAGTAGTTTGTCCTCTTTTTGCCCTTGCTTTTACTTGTTGCACATTGGCTTCGTTTCCATAAAGAAAACAATAATCATCCAGTAAAGTATCCAGTTGCTGATGCCAGTTACCGGCATAGGTAATCTTCCAATCCTTTGAGTTTTTCCTGGTTATTTTGATCGCTTCAAGCGTTTGTTCCATGGTATTTTCATTGATACCGATATACGTTTTTTTAAACCACCCTTTCCTTTCAAGATGCTTTTTCAGATCCGTGAGAAAAGCATTCCAGTTGGTTTTAAAAGTATCGGAAGAGGTAGGCCATCGCTCATATACATAATTGCCCGTTGTCTCCTCCTTGTAACGAAATCTTTCTCCCCATGGAACAGGGGTATAAACAGTAATTGCTTTATCAATACCAACACTCATGGCCAGTTCCACATACTCATCAAAAATGGTATAATCAAATTTCCAGGAGCCATTATTCGTTTTGATCCATTCGATCATTCCGCCTTCAATAGAATATTCATTATCTGCCCATGGAGAATGGACTCCATAAGTGGTAATGTATTTGCCTCCGGCGTCAGCATATAATTGCAAATGTTTTTTAAGTAATGCTTTGTGCTCTGCACCCCACGGTTTCAAATGATAATAGTCCGCAACAGCCCAGGGATTTTGCCAGAGATCCAACCTGTATTTCCATTCATGCGGCTTTGGTAACAATTGATTTTGCACGGTGATCTTTATTTGCAAAACCCGCTGTTCTTTTGTATCCTTCACCTGGATAGTTCCTGTATAAGTTCCCGGTTTAGTATCTGCAGGTATATTAAACGAAAGCCAGACCGGTCTTACTGTTTTTCCCGGCACATCAAATCTTTCAAATCTTTCAAATCTGTCAGGCATTAAAAAGCCGTTTTTATAAGGTGTTTCCCCACAGGTAACATCAGGAGAGCCATACGGATAATTCGCCACTACATAACGAACCATATTGAGTTGTAGATTATTTTTACTCAATATTTTTCCCTGTTCGTTTTTTAAATCATTTATAGTAAACCGTACCTGGTTCAAGGTATCCGGAGACCAAATTAATATCTGGGTATTCAATCTTTCTCCACGCCAGCCTGTTGCTTCCCATGAATTTGTTTCCCTTTTAGTTTCCGGCACTTCTGCTCTGAAGTACAATTGGGCCTCAGAACCAAAAGCAGCATGTAAACCGTGCTTTTCATTTGTCCATGCTTCAGGATTTACAGAGTGATCCAAAGTATATTCAGGTTCATAATGGGCGGAGCCAATTTTTGGAAGGATTGATGAATCAATCTGGCCTTTATAACTCTGCGAAGAAGCACTGAAAGCAAACAATAAATTTAACGAAAGACAAAGAATGGGAATTCTCATAATATAAAGATTTAAATACTCAAGGATAATGAATTAATATCTGGAAAAAGTTGAAGTCGATCAAATTTAGAAGAAACAACCTAAAAGCCAATAAAGATATTTTAGGTTGTTCCTCTTAGATCGAAGTTTTTAAAAGCTAAAAACTACTTATTTGCACTGAATGATTATAAATTACCACCCTGGATTCTGCACCAGTTTTCCTTTTGATAGTTGAATTTGCTGCAAAGGAATCGGGTTTAAATAATGTTTCGGAAGAAATTGCCGGCCACTTGAAGGCTCAGCGATTATAAATCCGTTATTATCAACCTGAATATCGGTCCCAATTTTAAGATCCGGATATCTTTGTTGATATTCGGTTCCAACAAATTTTACTCCTTTTATCGCTTGCGGAAGCACACTCTCAGCTGTTTTCCATCTTCGAAGGTCATCTCTTCTAAATCCTTCAAAAGCGAGTTCGACAGTTCTTTCTCTTCTTATTTCATTGAGCATATTTAATCCATTTTGATTCACAAATTCATTTGTCAATGGCGGCATACTAACCCTGGCGCGAAGAAGATTGATTGTACGATCAAGGTCCTGATTCGAGATCATTCCATTTTGTTCATATAATCCTTCTGCAAGTATTAATAAAACTTCTCCATATCTGAACTCTTTAAAATCATATGCACCTTGAAACTGGGTTGCTGCAATTGTTTCATCTAAAAATTTACGGATCATATAACCTGTATGAGTAGCATTTGATCCACTGAAGCCCGGATAAGTAGGTTGTAATAAACCACCTTCAAAAAATATCGTACTTCCGGGTACAATGAAAGTCATTGACATTCTCGGGTCCCTGTTTTGGAATTCACTGGTAAGTGTATTATACCCTTTAAACAATGGAGATTTATCAATTGGCAGGCCGTCTGTAGCCAGATACATGTCTGCAAGATTCTTGGTTGGCACCATTGCATTGAACCAAAGTTCACGTGTCCAGTTATGTACTATCCGGTTTTCATAATATCGCCTGGCAAGAATTACTTCTTTGCTATCATCTCCTTTAAGGATGAAAAGATATTTGTAACTATCTGGACCCTGGTCGGTATAAAGTGAATATTCATTGGATTCAACCACTTTTTGAGCTGCATCTACCGCAATATTGATATATTTTGCAGGATCTCCTTCTGCATGATATTTTGCCCATGTTCCCATATATAAAGCTGCTCTGGCTTCCAGGGTAAGCGCTGCACCCTGTGTAACTCTCCCAATTTCATCCGCGGTAAGTTCACTTTGTTTTGGTAGCATATCCACCGCCTTCTGTAAATCCCCTATTATAAAATCTATTATTTCAGATTGGGAGGATTTTGGGGTATATAATTCCGGTGATGTTACATCCAGTACTGTATCAATTTTTGGAACCCCACCAAAGTTTTCTACTAAATTCCAATAATTATACGCCCTGAAAAATAAAGCTTCTCCTACCCATCGATCAATGCTGCTACCTAAGCCCGATTCTTTGGCTTTTTGTAGTAAATAATTGGTAGCTCTTATATTTTTATAGGCATTATCCCATACTGTCGAATTGGCCGTTGGCAAATAAGATCCGTCGCTAACCGGATTCGGGCCGGCGCCGAAAGCAATATCAGAGTTGTTATCAATATATTGCGGCACTTCTTTAAGACCATAATAAAAGTCATTTGCAGCCAATTCAAAATGAGCCGGAGTCTTCCAGAAAGATGCATCCGAAATCTGGTCCTCCGGAGTTAAGTTTAACTCTTTTTTGCATCCAACAATTAAAAGAATTAGAAAAAAGTAATGGTATTTCTTAATTATTTGTATCATGATATAAGTATTAAAAAGTTACGTCAATGCCAACTGAGTAAAATCTTTGAAAAGGATAATTAAATCCTGATGTAGATGCTTCGGGGTCCCAGCCTCCTTTCACACTATCTAATTCCCATAAATCCTGTCCGCTGAAATATACCCTGGCCTTCGAAATGGATATCCTTTTCATTAGATTATTAGAAAAAGTATAACCAAACTGAAGATTCTTAAGCCTTAAATAAGCGGCATTGATTTTTTGCAATGTGGAGGGCTGGTAGTTCCAATTATTGATATTTCCAAAGCTCAATTCAGGGTAAGGGGCGTTTGGCCTGTCTTCATTCCAGGTTTTGCCAAAATAAAATAATGGCGGCTGTCTCCACCATGCACTCCATGGCATAGCATAATCTCCTTCTCTGAAAATGGTTCTTTTACCCACTCCCTGTGCAAAAATTCCAAGATCAAAGTTCTTATAAGATAGATTTATGTTGATGCCAAAATTAAAACGTGGAGTGAGGGTGCCTAAATACTTAACATCTCCGTTTTCGCCAGGTTTATCACCATATAAGCTGATCTTTCCATCACCATTTAAGTCTTTAAACATGGCGTCCCCTATTTTAATATCACTTGGCACCCCTTGAAGTTTTTTATAATCATCCAATTCTTTTTGATTTCTGATAACTCCATCAAAAACATATCCATAGTAACTATCCAGTGGATATCCCTGGCGTGGTGAAGGATAAGGCCATTCATTTAAACTATTCAAACCTAAAATATAAGTGTCCGCCCCGCCATATTTCACTACCTTATTTTGAGCATCACTCAAGATTAATTTTACGGAATATTTGAAGTTTCCAACATTATCTTTCCAACCTATAGAAGTTTCAAATCCCCATGTTTTTAGTTCTCCGGAATTTGAGTAAGGTGGTATTGCTCCAAGCAGGCTCGGATAAGTTACAGGTATCAACAGATCTTTATTTCTTTTAATAAAATAATCAAAAGAAAAATTAAATTTATTTGAAAACAATGAACCATCAATTCCAATGTTTTTATTGATCAGAGTTTCCCATGTTCGATTGGTAGAAACCATGCCAGCCAATGAAGCAGATTGCGTTTGAGTACCCGCACCAAATGGATAAGAGCCACCGATATTTATTAACTGCAAATAATCATATAAACCAATTCCTTCCTGGTTACCGGTTTGCCCATAAGACGCTCTTAACTTCAAATCACTAAAAATTCTGCTATTTTTCATGAAATTTTCTTGTGATAATCTCCATGCAACAGAAACACCAGGAAAAACTCCCCATCTTGATTCCGGTTGAAAGCGTGAGCTTCCATCATAGCGGATAGTTGCATCCAGCAAGTACTTATTATCATAGGTATAGCTTAGCCGTGAAAAAGCTGATCCTATAGCCCAATGCTGAGCTTGTTCAGTACTGGACATATTCTGGGTACCTCCCAGGTTTATTGACCAAACATTATCAGTAGAAAAATGATCCCTGGTTGTATTGAACCAATCAAAATTGTTATATTCATAAGAGCCTCCGCCCATCAGTTCAATTTCATGCAGATCAAACTTTTTGCTATACTCAAAATAACCTGTAAAATTTTGATAAATACCATTATAACTTGTCCTTGTCAACCAGGCCTGATCCGGATTTGCTATTGCATAATATTGGATATTACTGTTATCCCATAGATAAAGGGGTACGGCTTTTCCAATATCGGTATTATCCTGGTTGGTTTGATTAATACCAGCCTGTAAATTAAATTTAAGGTCTTTGAAAACGTCAAAGATTAACTTAAAATTCATGTTGATATTTCGGGTTTTGAACGAAGCTTTTGCCCCTTCCTTCGCTTCTGCAACAGCATTTCCCCATCCTCCCTGAGCAAAAAAGTTTTTGCCGTCCTGGGTATAGACCGGATGATTGGGCATACCAAAAATCGCCTCTGTGATAATTCCCTGGGAGCCAACTCCTCCAACATCAGTCCGATTTTGATTGTCAAATGAAACTTTTGTCTCCAGTCTTATGCTTTTTGAAAAATCATAATCGTAATTCATTCGCAAATTATATCGCTCATTATTATCAGGTGCATATTTTATGACTCCATCTTCCTTACTATATCCCCCAGACAAATAATAAGTTGAATTATTGCCTCCTCCGGAAATATTAATGTTGTGTTTCTGCTGGAAACCATTTCCAATTACTGCATCAATCCAATTGGTATTAGTAAAAAAAAGCATCCATCCTCCATATAGTGGATGAGGAATTGGAGTGGGATCATTGTTTTTAATTTTTTCAAGTAATCCGGGAGTATACATTGGAGCAGCTCCGTTATGAATGTTTGCTTCATTTTCCATAAGAGCAAACTGATAGTTGTTTGGGCTTTTCATCATTCCAGACATTTTCGAAACTGCCACATTGCCGCTATAGTTGATTTTTGGAGTCCCTTTTCTTCCTTTTTTCGTTGTTACAATCATTACTCCGTTAGCTGCCCTTGCACCATAAATAGACGCAGCAGCATCTTTCAATACAGAAATAGATTCAATATCATCCGGATTCAGCAAATCAAGGTTACCAGCAATCCCATCAATGAGAACAAGTGGTGTATTACCTCCATTGGTAGAAGAATATCCTCTTACATTCAAATCAAATCCTTCTACTCCGGGTTGGCCGGAAGATCTTTGTATAATTACTCCTGGAATCTCCCCCTGCAGAGCAGACATTGTATTTGTTATTGGCTTGGATTGTAAAACCTCGGAATTTATTGTTGATACAGAACCGGTAAGGTATTCTCTCTTTTTTGTTCCATATCCTACAACCACTATTTCACTTCCCGATGTTACTTCAATTTCCATTTGAATAGTGATGATCTGATTATTTTTTATTGTTACACTCCTTTTTTGATAGCCTACAATTGTAAATTCAAGCACTTCCCCCACATTAGCATCAATACTAAAACTTCCATCTACATTAGTGCTGGTTCCCTTTGTAGTTCCCTTTACCACCACTGAAACCCCCACTAACGGATTTCCTTTTTCATCTTTTACCGTTCCATGGATAACACTGACAGGCGCGGGAAGAACTGCAACCGGATTAATTAATTCAATCTGCTTTTTTGCTTTTACTACAATAATCTTATCCAAAACCGTATAGGACAATGGCTGGTTTTTAAAACATTCATTCAGCACGCTTTCTATAGTAGCATTGCGCACATTGATACTCACATTAGCTGTTTGCTTTATCAACCGGTCTTTATAAAAAAACTGGTAACCGCTTTGCTTCTCTATTTCCCTGAAAACCTTTTTCAGCGAAACATTGTTTTGTGATAAAGTGATGGTTTGCGAATAACCTGTTGCGCTTACCTGCAACCCGGTGGCAAACAGAAAGATGGCAATGAATTTCATGATCAACAGGGTTTTAGTGAGATACCTCCTTCTTTCAAAAGGTAACTTACATGTAAATTTTAAATACATAACTTTGTATGGTTTGGGTTAAAAAAATAGCGTTCCTAAAGCTTTTTTGTTAATGCCATTATTGGCAGAGACGAACCTAAATTATCGGCTGGTAGTGTTCCCGCACTTCCGGCCTTTTTTAAATCATCTTTTAATCGTATAATAATTTAATAGTTTAATTCTTAATCGTTTGCTGATCCAACAATCATTATTCTTCCCTCAGTTTTAACATGCACATCATTTAATTCAAGTACTTTTATAAATTTAGACAACGGTACATTCCTTGAAATTTTTCCTGAAAAACCTTCTTCTGTTATTTTGCCTTCGTATTTTATACCCACATTATACCAGCGCGATACCTGGCGCATAAGTGTATAGATATCGGTATTATCAAATAAAAAATAACCGTTTTTCCAGGCCATTACCTGCTCTAAATCTGCGTTCTTTTTTAATTCTATTCCATTTGATGTAATACTGGCCTGCTGCCCCGGAGAAAGTATTTGTATTTTATTGGCTGTTTTAATTTTTACAGAACCTTCTAAAAGAGTTGTCTTCATGTCCGGTTCATCGGAATAAGTATTTACATTAAAATGAGTTCCCAAAACTTCTATTTCATTCTTCTCCCCTGCCTTATTTTTAAATTGTACTTTAAATGGCTTTTGTGGATTCTTAGCTACTTCAAAATAAGCTTCGCCGGTAATCTCTACTTTCCTTTCATCACCTGTAAAAGCAGTGGGAAAACGAATGGAAGAAGCGGCATTTAACCAGACTTTTGAACCGTCAGTCAATATCAGTTGATATTGATTTCCATTTGCAGTTGTTATAGTGTTGTAAACCGGTTTTACATTCATATCACTTGTTTTATTATACGCTATTTGCCCGTTTAATTTCAGAACCTTTATATTTCCCTGTTTGGCTAAAGTGCCATTGGCTGCGGTGTCGAGAAGTATAGTGTTACCATTGTCCAGAGTGAGTATTGCGTTATTGTGACCTGCAGGAATATCTTTCACAGGATGAATATTTGCATTCCAGGCAATGACCGGTCTTGCATTTTGATGAAGGAAATAAAAAGCAGTACCACAAACCAGAAAGACGACCACAGCTGCAGCAGACATTCTAAACCACGTAAGTTTATATATTGGCGCTGATATTGTTTGATTCTTGTCAGCAGCAATGGCCCGTTTTATTTTACTGAAAGAGGTATTTAACAATGATTCAAATCTTTCAATAGAACCGGATTCAGCATCGGTTAGCATAGATTGTCTGCGAATCAGCGTTTTTAATTGCTCGTCGTTCTGTGTGAGTTGAAAATATCCTAGTAATGTCCGGATCTCATCTGGCGTACATTGATCGTCAAGATACTTTTGAAATAAACTTTCTATTTTTTTTCGCTCTTCCAAAATGGTTCTTTAAGAGCTAATACGAATGAAAAGCAATTTTCATCGGCTCCAAAAAAAACTTTTTTTTAAAGCAATGAGAATTGAAGATGGAATTACGATGATAGAAAAAGAAATATCATGCTAAGCTCAGCTATATGATACCGCTTCAGATTTTCGCGGATAGATTTGGAGGCTTTTACAATGTGATCATTGATGGTAGATGCTGAAATATTAAGAAGTGCACTAACTTCATCATACGAACGTTCTTCTATCTTTATTAATTGAAAAACCTGCCGCCGCTTGTGTGGCAATAAGTTAATGGCATCCTGTAATATTTGTTCATTTTCTTTTGTAAATAAATTCTCTTCAACATGTTGGTAATGTTCACAGGCGCTCTTTATTATTGCTGCCTGCAGTTTCTTGTCCCGTGCCGCTTTGCGAAAAAAATCATACACGTTATTTTCGGCTATGCGGAATAAATAAGAACGAAAAGATTGATTTGGATCAATATTCTTTCTGTTATACCAAAGTTTTATAAACGTATCTTGTAATATTTCTCCCGCATATAAATCTGATTTTACAAGTTTTATAAGATAACCCAGCAAACGGCTGCTGTATAATTGGTATAATTGTTCAAAAGCCTCATGGTCACTATCCTTGAGACGAGTGACAATTTCATATTCATTTTCAGTAGAAAGATCCACGGTGAAGGCAGTTTATTCTTTTGAGAACATAAATTTACGCTTATTTCTCCCGAAACATTTCATGCAAACGGTTGCGTGAATTTTAAAATTCTTAAATAATAAACTTTTTTTTAAAATTTAAATGTGGTTTCTAAGTTGCCGGAGTATCTTTCTAAATTGGTTTATTTAACAACAGAACCCTATACTGGGTACAAAATTTATGGCCAATCATTATTTATAGTGAGCCGGCCGGCCTTTACCGGTTTGCTATGCTGTTGTATTTATCAGTCTGGTGCCTGCCATGGTAACGACATATTCAGCATCAAAATTTGGGAAAGCTTTTCAGTTTTCTTATAATTCAAAACCGCAAAAAATGGCTACTTTTAACGCTGATTTCTAAAAATAAATTTGCGTATATTCCATTATGAGATTTGATACAGTTACCATTAAGGACATTGCCAAAGCGCTTAATTTTTCTACTTCCACCGTTTCAAGAGCGCTGCGGGGAAGCTATGAAATAAGCGATGAAACAAAAAAACTGGTGCTGGAATATGCAGAGAAAATTAATTACCGCCCCAATCCCATTGCTTTAAGTTTAAAAGAAAGAAGAAGCCGCTCAATTGGCGTGGTGGTGAGTGAAATCGCAAATAATTTTTTCTCACAGGCAATTAATGGAATTGAATCAATCGCCTACAACCGCGGCTACCATGTTATTATAACCCAAAGCCATGAGTCTGAAGAGCGGGAAAAAGTAAATGTAATGCATCATGCATCACGCTCTGTGGATGGATTATTGATTTCATTATCGAGTGGAACTGTTGATCTTACTTTCTTAAAAGAACTATACGACAAAGGATTGCCGATTGTTTTTTTTGACCGCATTACAGATGAGATTGATACGCATAAAGTAACTGCCAATAATTATATGGGCGCCTTCCAGGCCACAGAACATTTGATTTACCAGGGCTTTAAAAAAATAGCACACATTACCAGTTCGCCCTATTTGTCTATCACAAAAGAACGGTTAGAGGGATATACTGCCGCACTTGAAAAACATCATATTCCTTATAATGAATCGTTGGTGAAGTATTGTAATCACGGAGGCATGATTGCGGAAGAAATCGAGGAGGCGCTGGTTTCTTTATTTAAAGGGAAAACCAAGCCGGATGCTATTTTTACAGCCGGCGACAGAATTACCACTGTTTGTTTTAAAGAACTAAAAAACTTCAAACAAAAAGTGCATGTTGGATTTGCGGGTTTTACCAATAGCCGTGTGGGAGAACTCTTTGATCCACCCATGACCGTTGTGCAACAGCCGGCTTTTCAAATCGGACAAACCGCAACGGAAATGCTGATTCAAATGATTGAAAGTAAAAGGCCTGTTGTTGATTTTGAAACAAAAATTTTAGACACCGAACTTATCATCAGGGAATCTTCTATGAAAAAAGATTGAGACTAAAACCAAGAAGGTTTGTTTGAGTTAAAAAACCAAGAAGGTTTGTTTGATTAGCCCTTAAATTAAAGCTCTTTTATAAAACCTTCTTGGTTTGATGAACTTTCAATTATCCGATATTTTTACGCCTGTTGTTTCAGCATTTGCCTTATAAAATATTTTAGAACCTGCAGGACGATAAGCATTTTTTATGGTAATATTTTTCACATTATTCAACAGATAAACCGGGTCGTGTTGCGTAATTATTTTTACTTTATCCAAATAAATATCAGAAGCATCCATCGCCTCAAAACCTTTCTCAGCAGAGATAACTACATTTTTAAAATATATTTTGCTCACCGGCATTTCCGGCAGGCCGGTTATAGAAATGGCTGTTTGAGCGCCATTGCAAAAAATACTGTCAAAATAAAAATCAGTAAAGTTTGGAGTCTTATCTTTTACAACCTTTGAAGCATTACTTTTTATTTTTCCTGCCGGCATATCTTCATAATACGTATTGAATGAAATGGCTTCATGAACAATGTCGTGCATAAAAATATTTTTGATAAAAATATTTTTCACCAGGCCACCGCGGCCCGCGTTACTCTTCACTCTTACGCCCACATCGGTACCAATAAAATCACAATCCGTTACAAAAATATTTTGCATGCCGCCATCGGTATTACTTCCAATTACAAAGCCTCCATGCGCATGATACACCACACATTTGGCAATCACCACATTCTCCAGATTGGGATGCGCATCATCACTTTTACTCCCGCTCGATTTCATGCATATACCATCATCTCCGGCGCTTACGGTACAATTATAGATCAGCACACTTTTGCACCGGCTGATGTCAATTCCATCGCCATTTTGCGCCCACCATTCATTAAAAATATTTACATGATCCATTGTCAGGTTTGTACAACTATTCGGGTAAAAAACAAACTTTGGAGAATTGCGAATCGTTACATCCTTGATTAAAATGTTTTCACAGTTTACGAGGTAAAGCATATAAGGACGCAGGTAATCTCTTGCAGGCAAATAATCTTCTGCAGTTAATGCTTCTTTTTTCTTTTTTAAATCTTTTAAATATTGTTCGCCATCCATCGCTTCTTTTGTTGGCCACCATATTTTTCCATCATTGCTGATAACCCCGCCGGATGAGGTAAAATCTTTCCATTGCGAAGCAGTTGTTTTTTCTTTTTTTACCGGCCTCCAGCTCTCTCCTGCCCCATCAATAATTCCCTCGCCGGTGATGGCGATATTTTTTAAATCATATCCATAAATGGGCGAAGCGGGCACAAAGCTGGTGCTTTTTGAAGACGCTTGAATCATCGGATATTGAGTATGATCTTTTGTAAATTGAATCAGCGCGCCGCGTTCCACACACAGATTAATATTACTCTTCAATTCGATAGGCCCTGTTAGCCACAAGCCTTTCGGAACAATCACTGTGCCTCCGCCGGCAGCAGCACAAGCCGAAATAGCTTTTGAAAATGCGGCAGTGTTTAGCGTTTGCCCATCACCAATTGCACCAAAACCGGTTATTGGAAATTGCTTTTCAGGAAAAACCGGGCGAATTACTTCCGGCATTTTAAACGGAGCATTTGCAATATACCACGCTGCATCTTTATGCTGCGCAACAACTTTATTTGCACATGCAAAAGAAAAAATGAATGCGATAAAAAGAATGGAAAATTTTGTTTGAAATAATCTCATGGGTTTTGTTTAAATAGACCTGGAAGGTTTTAAAATATTTAATCAGAGCTGGAAGGTTTTTGAAACCTTCCAGGTCTTCTGCAAAAACATCGTGAAGTAAATCAAAAATAGAAACCGTTTGGTGAAACACGGGAAATATTTACGGAATCGTTGCCGGCAGTACAATTGGACTTTTGCCGCCTGTTCGAAACAATTCATTCTCCTCTTCTCATGTGCAGACATTTAAAAAATTGCCGCAAGCTATTATGCATTGGACGAAGCGTATAGAATAAACAATCAACTTTTAATTATATATTTGGCAACGGGCCCGCCGGGCAGAAGGCAATTATTTTTTCCTCATCTGCTGCAAGACGTAAAACGTTATAGGCAACCAACTAAACTTCTCCAAGAAAAATGATATTTAAAAATCAATACATCTTCAATAGACAAGCAATTGAGATTCTATCAAGTGGTTTAAAAATTTGCAAAAAGACATTTTTTGATTCAATGGAGTATGAAATTTCTTTTGAAAAGCTTGACAATAAAATAAAAATTCGAACTACCGTGAGAAACGGATTATTGATAATTGCCTTCTTTTTTACTTTTCTAGGACTTTTATTTTTAACTGGAACTGACAGTAATTTAACTGGAACATTTTTTATGTTAGCTATAACCTTTTTTGCCGTTTCCTTTCTAACAAAAAAGAAAACAATCACAATTGCATCTTATGATGGCGATGACATCATATTTTATTTTACAAAAAGCAATAAAGAGAATGTTATTGACTTTGCTAACCTAATCATAAAATCAGGCAATACTTATTTATTGAACAAGTACGGCAAAATTGACAAGGCGTTGCCAATAGAAAATCAATTAGCCAACTTGGACTTTCTCAGAAATAAAGAAATCATTACGGAAGACCATTTTGAAAACCTCAAGAACCAATTGTTAGGGCGCGAAAATAAAAGTTCTATTGGATTTAGTCATTGACAGGATTGATAAGGAATGGATGTCCCATTTGAAACTGGAAAATCCAAAGCAAATACCATTCAACAATTGATTGATAAAACAGACCAAGAGATAGATGAAACGTATATGAATTATATGGATTGATAGAGGAGGAAAGGAAGGTGGTAGAGGAAGGGTAAATAAAGAAGATTCGGCAATAAAAACCTAATCGAACACTATTGATAATCAATATTTGAAAATGCTTGGGTTTCGTTTAATATTGTGTTGGCTGTTATGGCAACTGGGCACATCGAACTTCAATTAAATCAACAAATGAAAAAGATTATCAAGAGCATTTTTAAAATTACATTCTTGACATTGTTAGCGGCTATTTTGACAATTGTTACTATTGTTTTTTTCCCACAACATTTATTTGCTAACAAATTGAATTACAAAAATTTCACCGTTTGCTCAAACAATAAGATAGACAATGATATAAAAACGATATTAAATAATGCAATGACCCTTGTAGAAAAATCAGAACTGTATGATTCTAATTACAAGTATAACATCATACTTTGCTATAATACGCTTTATAATAAAATTGACGATTTGCTAGCCGGTGCAGGACCTGCTGCAACACCGAGAGGAAATAACATTCTTATTAAGGTTAGAATGTATCCTCACGGCCAACCACATCTTGCCATCAAAATTAATCAGAGATAGTTTTGCATAAAAAGAATAATATGCGCAACGATCCCGAAGTACGGCAACAAATGTTTCAACTCATAGAACAATGGAAAGAAAGTGGCCTTTCTCAAAACGCATTCTGCGAGCAGCAGTCAATC
>Ga0157370_10005114_pt1 | contig 14793 bp, 10 predicted proteins | sample C35metaG_FD_113463 | JGI IMG/M metagenome (GOLD analysis project Ga0157370, IMG submission 113463) | Corn rhizosphere microbial communities from Kellogg Biological Station, Michigan, USA - C3-5 metaG | ecosystem: Host-associated > Plants > Roots > Rhizosphere > Soil | place: USA: Michigan...
CCCGAAAATATTTATAGAAAAGTTGCTGAAAAAAATCTCGAAGAAATGAGTAAAGATGGTGGTGCAGGTTACCGTCTTAAAAAGGCAAAAGCTCTGGTGGATGCACTATTAAAAGATTTTCAGTCAAAAGATGAAGTGCAGCGTAAGGCTTTGGAAAAACAATACAGTATCACTGCCGATAAAGAGACAGAGCTGGCTAAAAAAGGAGAGAATATAGGTTTCGATAATTGTACTGTACAACAGAAATATAGCGAATGGGTGTACACCAATTTTAACAAGCCACTGGAGGAAGCCTGGCAGAATTACCTCCACCAGTTGTATTTAAAAATTACTGAAGAACTGTACTGGGAACAATTTATAATGGACGATGCCACTTTCGCATCCGAGAAAATAACCGCTAAAAAAGAATGGCTGGCGGCCATCGGCAATTCAAGATATATTGCCACAAAAAAATATGGTAATTGTACGCCCCAGCAGAAGAAAGATTCCCGATATAAACTGGCTGATTTTGATGAGATGCATTGTGCTTTTATTTCTGTCCTTGATTTTGGAAAGTATAAGCAGGTGGTGGAATGTGGTAAAATGCGCGTGGAATTTGATGCTGGTCCACTCAGTGGTCATCTCGATTTCAAATCTGACAATAAAGGAAACGATCATTTTGAAAAAGGTACTTTAGAAGCTGCTGTTATAGATAAAAGTATTTCGGCAAAGAAAGGACCATTGCAAATTGGCGCATCGGTAAAAGCGGGTGTAGGGGTAGAGTTTACCAGTCGTGGGGTGGAAGATGTGTATGTTACTGGAGAAGCATCTCTCAGTGCCAAATCGAATATTGTTAAAACATTTGACGAGCATATTTCCAACGCTAATGGTGGGGATAAAAACGAACCGGGCATGGGCGATGCACAGTTAAGCGACAAGGGGGTAGAGATAGGTGTATCCGGAAAGATGAGCCTGATTTCCGGCAATACCTCAACCAATGTTTTTGTAAACATGCCTAAATAAAATCCAAATGAAAAAGCAAAAACTTCTATGCGTAATGATTTCATTCCTGGTTTCAGCTCAACTGGGAAATGCACAAGACTGTCGGTCATCAAAAGATCTGGAAGCCCTTCCTGGTAAACTTATAGATGCCGCCCATTACGAATGGCCACAAGAAAAGGCGCATTGGCTGGATGCGTTGGGTACAGTTGCCAATAAATCTACCGCTAATGCTATGCTCACAAAAATTGAAACGCTTGAAAAGCAAAGCCGTGGCAATTATAATCTGACGGGCTGTGTTCTCAAAACTGCTTTTTCGGGTAATGTCCCCACAAGGATAGCAGGTAAATATCCGTTGGTCAGCTATGATCTTAATATGGGCTGCTATGAATACATCTGTGTTAAAAATAAACTGATGGTAAACAGTGAATATGAAAATGTTTTCCGGGCTTATGTTAACCGTTATACCGGAATAGAACCAGCATTTAGCTTTTCTGATGAAGCCTATTATTATGAGACACCCAAAAAGTACAATGGGGAGTTTATCCTGCTGCACGATTTTATAAAACTGGATCCCTCTAAGAACATCAACAATGGAAAAGGGTTTTATCAGGATGTTCCTGAGTCCTCTGTAAAGCAAGGTAACCGTAGTGTGTATATGACCCGCCACTGGTATTGTACAAAACCTGGTGTATTGTTATTTATACCGGTTACCCGGAAAGAATACCTGGAAGCTTTGCTGGTCTATTATGAAAGAGAAAGACTTTTAATAGCCGACAAAATAAAGGAGATAGAAACCGAGTGTGCAGGGATGATGAAGAATCCTCAAAAGTATCCTCAGTTGTATGAAGATGGTAAGCGCAATCTTGTGGTAAGAAAGGCTAGATACCCCGATTGGCAACAAAAAATAGAAACAAAAAGAGCCATTGTTCAAAAGGTATTGAAAGAAAGTACGGTGGCCTGGCTGGCCGGGCCTGCCGTAGTGAAGGCTAAAGCCGAAACTTTCTCCTGGAAAAGCAGTTATGGTACAGGTCCAAATGATAATGTATGGATTGATACCTATAATGCCGACACCAAAGAGGATGCCCAAAAAACCGGATCATTTACTTTTAGTGGTTTTTGGGATAACAAAGGTGGTGCAGTGCTTTATAAGTATAATCCCGACTATTTTAAGGGCTCAGAAAACAATCCGGCAAAACCTTATATGATAGAACTGACTTACAGGTATGTAAAAACACCTCTTGGACAAAACCTTGTAGAAAATTTCACCAAAAACTTTGACTTCGATGCCGTCAGGAATATGTTATAAAAACTCTGTTTTACAAAATGGTTTTTAGTTCAATTAAATTGAATCTTTCATCATTCTTGATAAAATCCTTCATCATAGCTGCATGGCCTGTACCCACTAAAATAACAATATTTTTAGTGTTTTGAACCAATTGACTTTGTATGTTCGCATACATTACTAAATTTCTTTTATACCAATCCGAAACCAAATTGGCCCCGAAGTAGTTTTCGTTTATCCCTACTCTGTTAAAAAACGAAATATAAGTCCCTTTATTTTCATTTAATGCAGCGTCTGTATTTAGGCTTTTAAAAACATCTTTCAAATCTTTTTGTGCCAAACAATCATTACTCCTTTTGGTTAACGTTGAAAGTTTTTCTTCAAAAATCTGGTTGTCTTTTGGATTTGATTTTACCATTTTTTGTAACAGATCAAATCGCATTTCAATTAAGCTATCAATGGGATAAACCTCTTTATTGTTTGATTTTTTTCCCAAACGAAAAGCAAGTTGATAAGTTTCGCCTTCTGTATAAAATTTTCTAAGGCGGGCATTCTTTATAGTGTCTGTATATGACGAAAATTTACCGGCAAGATAGAGCTGGTATTGATCATTAAGCTCCTTTTTTTTATTGTAATTACTTTCTACAAAAATCTGGTCGGGTCTGTATTTTTTTACAATTAAATCTGTTATTTGCTCTAAGCCAAGTTGATTTTCTTTAGATAGGATGTCTCTGTTAATTGATTTGACAGCGTCATTTCCAGGGTTATTGAAGTGATACGTGCCAATTAAGAGAACGTTTACTTTATTTTGTGAATAGGAATTTAGGAAGAAAAGTAAAAAAAAGGATAAAATAAGTGATTTTTGAAAGGAAAATTGTAGCATGTAATTTTTTTAAGATAGCCTTTATTCAGACAATAGATGTAAGTGTGTGTTTATTGAATTGCAAAGTTACTAAATCTGAATGGATGCTCAAAAACGAAGATTATAAAAACGATATGGAAACAATTTTCAATTATCTACCTTTATAAACTAAATTTAAATTACCGGAATTTTGAGTTTTCTTTCATTTTTCGAAAATCTATCTTGGTTGGAATGGACTATTTTCAGCTTGATATCTAATACATTTTTGTATTTGTTTTCGATTGGCTTTTACCTTTTTATTGATAAAACCTGCCCAAAAAATAAGATTCAAATCACTGATCATCCTTTTCTTAAATCTGATTTATATGTAAGTTTGCTGACGTTATTTCTCAATAGCCTTGTGATGTTGATTGGTGTTTATTCCTGGAAATCGGGATGGATTATATTAAACGAATCTAAAACTATTTTAACACTTATTATTGAAATTGCAGCCATTATCATGGTGATGGATCTGTTGATGTATATTTTCCATTACCTGGCGCATCATTCGTTTATGTATAAAATTTTACACCGTAAACATCACGAACATATCAGTACTAATTTCCTGAGCCTTTTTGTGTTGCACCCGTTTGAAACTTTGGGATTTGGATTAATGATGATTTTTGTTTTTATGTTGCATGAGTTTTCTGTTTTTTCCATTACCATTTATCTATTCATAAATTTGATTTGGGGAACCATTGGTCATCTAAACCGTGAATTCTTTCCAAAATGGACAGAACAATTATTTTTAGGAACTACAAAATTTCATAACCAACATCATTTAAACGAACAAAAAAACTTTGGTTTTTATACTTCTGTTTGGGACCGGATGTTTGGGACATATAAAACTTAATAGGCTAACGTCGAAACTTTTTCCATCATCTTCTGCTGTAATGAACAATAATTTCCTTGTTCAGAGTGATGGATTTATCCTCTTTTTTAATGATTTTTTTAAAAATGCATCTATATAAATCATCTTTTTTAATGATTGATATGCTTTTTTTTCCATTCTAATTTTACACTGTAAAACGGGACAGATACTACCTTAACCCTAAACTCGAATTATCCTGGTTGCATTGTTACAGTTGCTGATGTTAGGTAAATTTTTAGAAATCAATTGCTTATAAAAACAAAAAATATGAAAATCATTAGGTCATTCATTCTCGCTATCGTCATAATATTGATGACAATTGGTTGCAAAAAAAACAAGAAAGATGTTTTGGATAATGCACAGGTAAGTGTTTCTTCTGAAGCTTTGACTTATTCATTTGCAGTGTCGAGCAAACAGTTGAATATTACCAGTAACACCAGTTGGAGAATTACTGCAGATGTACCATGGATCAGTTTCAGTTCTGTTACCGGAACAAATAATGCAACCCTTACCGTTTCTATAAGCAGGAATATAGACACTCTTCAGCGTATAGGTAAAATAACATTAACCAGCAGTACAGGAAGTGCCACTAAGTCCATCAAGGTAACTCAAGCCGCAGGCATTGCATCGATGGATGACCTGGTGGCTTATTACCCTTTCAATGGCAATGCAAATGATGAAAGTGGCAATGAAAACAATGCCGCTGTTGTAGGAGCTACATTGACTACTGACAGACTGGGGAACATGAATCAGGCATACAGTTTCAATGGAGTTGATAACTACCTGAAAGTGAAATTTAATAATGCATTAAAGAAAATCAACACAGACAACTCCCTTACCATTACTTCCTGGATCAATATTAAAAACTGGTACCAGAGTTGGAATTGCTTTAACATTATCTGCCAGTACGATTGGGAATTTCAGGTAAACAAGATACCTGAAAATATATATCTCGGAACCGGGAATTCAACAGTTGCCGCTAACTGGACGCCCAATTTTAACCAATGGTACCATGTGGCAATAACGTACAGCAGGGCGGTGGGAAAAGCAGATTTTTATGTTGATGGCTCGCCTTTAGCACAGGTAAATTATACCGGAGGTTTTGGGAAAACAGATTCTACTATGTTCATTGGGTATAGCCCATTGGGACCGACAGAATATTCTGACGGGAAAATAGACCAGATAAGAATTTACAACAGAAAATTAACCACCCCCGAAATACAGGCCATTTATAATGAAGAGAGGAGGCGCTAAAATGGCGGCCTGTTTTCGGAAAACAAATCATTCATGGAAATCCTAAAGATATGAAATGCCTAATCACAGTCATGCTGATGGTCATTATACGGCTGTAAATAGTGGCTTTAATAGTTCCGGACCTGGATTTACATCATTTGGAAGCGATTTTTTAAAATAAGGGGGGGAGCTACTATGATAGCTTCATATCCATAATTTTAAGATCAACCCAATCACTGCTGAAATCAATATCAGATGCGGCTCTTTTGCCTTTTTAATATAAATCAGGGTGAGCATGGAAAGTATAGCGATCAATGCAGTGGGTATATCAATAATCGAGCGCATGGCAATAATAATGACTGCGCCAACTAATGCGCCAATAACCACTGCAGTAATCCCATCGACAAAAGCTTTTATACTTTGGTTTTTGGCTATCTTTTTAAAAGATGGTGCAAAAGCAACTGTAAAGATATAGCAAGGAAGAAATGTGGCAAGGGCTGCGACACAGGCTCCAGGGATGCCTGCTATCAAATAACCAATAAAAGCAACTGTGATGACTACGGGACCAGGAGAAATCATTGCTACGGCAACAGCATCTACAAACTGTTTTTCGTTGAGCCAGCCGAAATCATTGACTACTCCGCTATGAAGGAAAGGTACAATCGCCAGTCCACTGCCAAATACAAAAGTGCCGGCTTTAAGAAAGAACCACCAGATTTCTTCTACTGTTTTTCCTTTATACTCCCAAAAACCAGTACCCATTAACAGTACTGAAGGAATAACCTCTGGCCTTTTAAGCCATTTAGGTGGTGCCTTAACAATCATATAGATTAATCCGCAGGCAACAAACAACAAGACACTTTCCTGTTGTGTGATCACTGTAATCACGATGCCCGCCAGGTAGAATAGCCACAATAGCCAATTGGATTTAATGGCAGCCAGCTTTAAGCTGCTCGCAGATTTTAGGGTTAATTTATAAGCACTGATGGCAATAATTCCAATCACTGCGGCACTTACCCCGTAAAATACCGCCTGCATACCAGGTAAACCGCTATACAGTTTATAAGCCATACCGAGTAATACTACCATAATGAATGAAGGTAAAACAAAGGCCAGCCCAGCCAGAGTTGCACCCCAAAAGCTATAATGAACAAAACCCATGTAAATACCCAATTGAGCAGCTAAGGGGCCAGGTGCTAGCTGGGCAAGAGCAAGACCTTCTTTATATTCCTCTTCCGTAATCCATTTCTTGTTTTCAACAAGATCACGGTGCATATAACCCACTAAGGCTACAGGGCCACCAAAACCCCAAGTCCCTAGTTTTAAAAAATACAAGGTCATATCGCTCAGCTTATATATCGGTTTCTCTTTCATAAATTTATGCTTATTTTAAAAGCCTACACCAAACTGAAAACCTATTCCATAAGTACTTGCTGCGTTATTCCCAAAGCGGGCGGGAAGCGGTACCGCAATAAAGAAGTTACTTCCCTTGTTTTTCTTAATGATTTTATTGAAAACGGGGGTAAAACCATACCTTCCCGTGGTTTCAAACGCCAACCGACCTGCAAAAGTAAAACCATCGCCAAGTGCAACTAAAACTCCTGGATGAAAAAGCACGTTATTGACTTTGCTTCCAGAATTGGTGGCTTTGATAAAAGGGACAATCTCACTACTAAAGCCAATTTTTGCACTCTTCCAGATGTTGAGGCCTATAGGCATTCCAACAAGATAACTGTCTTTAAAATTCGTATGGGTTCCATCCGAACTAAAAGTGACAATGGGATGGACAACCCCAATATAGCCTGCTATTTTTGGATAAGTTTGTATAGGCAATTGTTGTGAATAGCCAGTAAATGAGATCAGGAGACTGCCCATAAATGAGATAGCGAAGCGGATTTTATAGATTGTGGTTTGCATAGCACAAGGCTACGGACGTTATAAAAGATAAAATAGAATGGTTTTAACTATTGGGACGTATTTTACCTTTCAAAATATTTTTTTTGTATGCGGAGGGCGTTAAACCCGTTTCTATTTTAAAAATACGGGTAAAATGGCTCTGGTCAGAAAAACCGGTTAGATAGGCGATTTCAGAAAAGGAATAACCAGAGGTTTCAATGAAGGTGATTGCCTTATCTATCCTAAGTTTTCGAATGTACTCCCCGAATGTTAGATTGTCAAAATATTTAGAAAACTCTCTTGAAACATAGGCAGGATTTACATTTAATTCCTGCGAAATACCTGTTAAACTCAGTGCGAGGTTGGTGTCAACCTGATCTTGTATGATTGTCTTTAATTCAATTGCCCAGGCTGGTATTTTTCCCGAAGTTCCTTTCTTAAGGAATTTTTGATATACATCAATCAGGAGCTGTTCTACAGGACCCTCCGTGTGTTTTACATTTTGGAGATGTTTTGCCCAGGTATACAGGGCATCGTAAATTACTGTTCCCGCCTGGAGTAGTTCTACATCATCTTTAATATTGTAAGCCATGCCGGCAGCAATTGCCCATAACCCGGCACATTGGTTAGATAAGTGGTGTTGGTCAGTGTCCGCACCTCTAACAATTGGAGCTATTGCATTCAGAGCAGGGTCATTTAACTTGTATTTTTTAATTAGTGCATCAAAAGTACATTGATCTTTTTGATGTGTCAGTTCAACACCTGGAACATCAAAAGGCGTAGCATTTAATTCCCGTGCTTTTTCGATAACCTGGTCGAAGGGAACGTAGAAGAATTGGGCATCCTGGTCAATGAACTTTTTAATTAGCCAGGGACAGGCAATGCGGTCTATTTTCGGTCTTTCACGGGTGATCCAGTTCATCTGTTCTAAAACTATTTATCAAACATAAGATTAAATCAAGAATGTACAGCCTTTTTACTTACTACCTCCCTTGAAATATCTGCTGATAAAGTCGCTTCTATAGATTTCACCCATTGGAATATCAAGTTCGTTGATATATACCCAGTGGTTGTCAAAAGAAGTGACCTGACTTAAGTTGACAATAAAAGACCTGCTAACCCTAATAAACTTTTCCATGGGTAATTTTTGATACATCGTTTTGAGGTTCATGGCAGTGATAAGTTTTTGGGTAGTGGTATAAATGACCACATAATCCTTCAACGCCTCGATATAGATCACGTTATTGAAGTCAACTTTATATGTACGACGGTCGCTCTGGATGAAAATGAAATCATCCGTTTTCCATTCAAACGTACTCTTTGCGGTCTTTTCATTCAAAAGAGTTCGGTAGAGTTCGGCCTTTCGTATTGCCTTTTCGAGCCTGGAGTTATCGATAGGTTTAAGGAGGTAATCGATCGCGTCCAGTTCATAGCTTTTTACTGCGTACTGTGGGTAAGCGGTGGTAAAGATCACGAGGCAATCTTTGGGTAATTTGGCGGCCAATTCTATGCCATTCAGTCCGGGCATCTCGATATCAAGGAATAGCAGGTCAATGGTATGCTTCTCCAGGTATTGAAGTGCCGTTAGGGCATTAGAGAACTTAGCTGATACCTCAAGGTTGGAATTTTTCTGGATCAGAACTTCCATCTCCGCCCTTGCCAGCGGCTCATCGTCTATAATGATGCATTTCATATGGGTATGTTTAGATCTACAGTGTATGAGCTGGGTGTTGATTCAATTTTCAGGAAATAGTTTCCACGGTATAATAGCTCCAGGCGCCTTTTGGTATTAGACAAACCAAGACCACTGCGGCTGGTGTCTGCATTCCATATATTAGGCCCTCTGGTATTGGTACAGTTAAAGCGGAGAATTCTGTTCTGCTGCGACAAACAGATTTTAATCTCTTCTTGCTCTCCACTTATATCGACGCTGTATTTAATGGCGTTTTCGATGAAATTGGTGAATAGGTTTGGTGGCAGGGTAATTTTGCTGATGAGTTCTGGATCGATATCTACCAGAATATTAATTGTCAGGTTGTCCCTGCGGATCTTTTCCAATTCGACCAGATTGAAGAGAAAATTAAGTTCCGACTGTAGACTGGCTGTTGATCCCCTGTTGTCATAAAGCTGGTATCTCAGGAATTCTGAAAGTTTCATGATCACTTCGGATGCTTTTTCAGGATCAATGCGGATCAGTGCCTTCACATTGTTGAGCATGTTAAAAAGAAAGTGGGGGTTGATCTGATTGCGCAAGCCGTCCAGTTCCAGGTTCAGGGCAAGATTGTTCATTTCCGATATCTTCTCTCTGTCAATGACCCAGCGTACAAAGAGTTTGAAGGTCGTGGTTACAAGAATGATTGCGATACAGATCACGCTTCCTGTATACAGCCCCAGTTGCTCCTGCCTATGGGGGTCGTTGTCAGGTGGAGCGCCCATTTCTTGGAAATAATGTCTCGAAAAAAAAGAGATTGTTAAAAGGACGAGATATACCGTTAAGGCCAACAGAGTCAAATAGAACAAATATCTTCCTTTAAAGAAAAAAAAAGGTACCAATAGGTACATGTTGATATAGAACATTGCAATGAAACCGAAGTAGATGCACAGCAGTTTTCCGTACTTGAATGCACCTGTATTCGACGTGGTTTCCTCTGCACTGTAGAGAAAGAGTAGCAGCGCAACCAGCAGGAGCAGATGCCGTGCAAGACGGTAACGGTTTCCGATTAGCAGACTGATTGCTATTTGGTTAGTCGTGATGTCGGGCTTCTGTTTCAATATATCTTTGGCTTTGGTTACTTCAAATGTAGGACATTTCAACTTGCGACCATTCTCATTTCTACCAAGAACTGGATAATTTATACAAAAGTCCAGCTAACATAGTATTTCGCAGGGGGCCTTTGTTGCAATTTTTTAAAAAAATAAATAAATCTATAAAGGGGTATAACGTTATTTGCTGTCTAACAAACAAATCAACAGTAGGATGGAGCATTTTTCAGAAGAATATGTAGAGTTACTTGCCCATAAATATAAAGAAGGAACGCTTTCAGAAACTGAAAGAAAGGACTTTCTGAAGTGGTATGGACAATTGGCAGATGATACTGAGGTAGAAGGAAAAGAACAGGAAGAGGTTGGAAAACGTATTTTGGGAAGCGTAGAAGAAGCTCTGTATAACCAGGGATATCGTGTAGAACGTAAACCTAAGATTAATTATATCCGGGTAGGTGCAGTAGCAGCTTCACTTTTTCTGATACTTGGCCTGGGTTACTTGTTTTATAGATCTTCTTATCAAGTTTTACCAACCCAGAATAATGTTTATCTGCAAAATCCTGAGGCGAATGCAGGAAGTTCAAAAGCATTCCTAACCCTGTCTAACGGTCAAAAAATAGATCTGACAAAGACATCCCCAAATCAATTGTCACAATTAACAGGCATGTCGGTTGGGAAAACCAATGAAGAGACTTTAATATATAATGCGCAGAATAAACCAGGTATTTCGGGAAGCAATAAAATGAATGTGCTCAGCATTCCCGCCGCAGGAGAATATGAAGTTGTCTTGTCTGACGGAACTCATGTATGGATGAATGCAGCTTCGAGTTTAAGTTATCCAGAACAGTTTGATCGTAAGGAGCGCGTGGTTTCTTTGCATGGCGAAGCCTATTTTGAAGTAGCCCACGATGCAAATCGCCCATTTAAAGTAGTTACAGCAAAACAGGTTGTACAGGTACTTGGTACACACTTTAACGTAAATGCATATGATGATGACGCGCAAACGGTAACTACGCTTGTTGAAGGTATCGTACGGGTGAGTTCGGCAACTAAACAGGCAGTTATCAAACCAGGACAGCAAGCCCGTTCTGCCGGCAAAAATGACCTTGAAGTAGCAAGTGCAAACATAAGATCAGCACTTGCATGGAAAAATGGGATGATTGAATTTCAAGATACCAGTTTGCCTCAACTGATGCATCAGATTGCCAGGTGGTACGACATAAAAGTGGAATTTGAAGGCCCGCAAAGGAAGGATTTATTTACAGGGGGGATATCAAGGCATTCTAAACTTTCTGCATTACTGAACATTTTAAGAGCGAATGATATTCAGTTTTCTATGCGGGAAGAAGGCAAACAAAAAATTCTGATCGTTCATTAATTTTTTTTAAAAAGAATATATAGGAGGACAACAGATGAAAAAATAATTACAAACCAATCCTAATGTAGAATTAAGCCGGCAAGTGTGGTCAGACACTTACCGGCAGATCTGGTCTACTTTAACCTAAGTCTAATAAGCAATTAAACCAAACCACACAAAAATATGTATTTTTTACAAAGACTCTCCTTTTTAAATAAAAGGGGGAATGGAAATTTTGCTGCTCGTTTACCAGACAGCAACCACTTAAAATGGATCGTCATGAGACTTGAATTGATAATGCTAGTCGTATTTGCTGCCTGTTTCCAGGTGTCGGGCTCGTCTTTTGGACAGATACGGATAAAGGCTGATCATAAAGCTTTAAAGAAAGTTCTGGAAGATGTTGAAAATCAATCCGGAATGATTTTTATGTACAATAATACTCTTTTAGAAAATTCACGACCAGTTAACCTGGATATTCAAAGCGCTCCGCTCGAACTGACTTTAAAGCGGATTTTTGATAATCAGCCCTTCAGCTACCAGATCATAGACAAAACCATCATCTTAAAAGTTAAACCGACATCTTCAGTTAAAGAAACTATGGAGGTAGAGGGACGGATAAATGACGAAACAGGAAAACCATTTCCTGGCGTAGTCATCCAGGTCCAGGGAAGCGAGCAGAAAACGATTTCTGACAAATCAGGTTATTTTAAATTAACCAAGGTAGACAGACTCGCCGTATTGATATGTTCTTTCGTCGGCTATGAACGTCAGTATGTAAAGGTTGCAGAAATCAGCAAAGATCGGTTTATCATCACCATGAAGCCTACATCTACCACCTTAAATGAGGTTGTTATGGTTGGATATGGAGCCGTGAAACGTAAGGATTTAACAGGTTCTGTGTCGTCAGTAAATATAAACGAAATTAACAATAGTCCTCTGGTAACAATAGATCAGGCATTGGCCGGAAAAGCACCCGGAGTACAGGTTACCCAGTCGGACGGCTCGCCAGGTGGGGTTGCAAGAATTAGAATTAGAGGTGGAACCTCACTTCTTGGTGGAAACGATCCACTATATATTATTGATGGTGTACAGGTCAATGTGTCTAATAATTACATTGGAGCAGGAGGGGAGGTATCAAATCCTGTAGCAGGCTTAGGCTCTGGCAGAGATGCGGGCGTAAATAACACTATTGGTTCTTCCTTTGGGCGTGGCCTGAACACCCTTGCAGGTCTTAATCTAAATGATATCGAATCGATTGATATTCTGAAAGATGCATCTGCAACCGCGATTTACGGTTCCAGAGCCGCTAATGGTGTAGTAATCATCACCACAAAAAAAGGGAAGAAAAATGAAAAACCATTACTGGAAGCAAATTATTATTATGCTGTTTCGACAGCAATTCGAGAAAAAGTACTGAACGCGGAGGAATATAAAAAGGTATTCCTGAAGGGTTCACAGAACCTCAACAATCGACTAAGGGAGAAAGGTTTACCTCTTGACGCTGCAGCATCGGCTTACCTGACTAACCCAGATCTTTTAGGTACTGCAAATACCAATTGGTTGGATATGGTAACCCGGACCGGACAGACTCAAAATGCCGACCTGAGTTTGCGTGGTGGCGGTACTGCCTCGAGTTATTACATGTCCCTTTCGTACAACAAACAACTTGGAACGCTGGAGGGTACGAGTTTTTCACGTATTGCAGGAAAGATCAACCTAACCAACGAACTTTCAGATAAGCTTCGGGTAATCGCTAATCTGGATCTTGGCTTTACAAAGAACAGCATCACAAACGGAGTTTACTCTGCTGCCGTTTTAGCTCCTCCAACCTGGTCCCCTTATAATGCCGACGGAACACTTTCTGTATTCCCCAATGCCGTATTTCCAGGTACAAACGCTACTTCTTCTGGCATTACAAATCCAATGGCCCTTTTGCAGGGTAAAAACCTGTCTGATGGAAACCTGTTGCTTGGCTCGCTGGCGCTCGAGTACGATATTTTAAAAGAACTTAAATTCAGGAGTACAGCATCTGTGAACTATTCCGGAAGCCATCAATTGACCTACGAACCCTCAACAGTATCCGTAATTAACAATAATTTGGGTGGCGTTCCGGGTGATACAGGAATAGGAAGTCAGGCACAAAGCCAAAACAATGATTTCTTTTTTGAAAACACGTTGACCTGGGATAAGCAGCTGAACATAGACAATCACCTGACTATACTGGCAGGGACTTCCTGGCAAAAAACAAAATCCCGTCAATTTGCAGCCAGTGGACAAACATATCCTGATGACGTTTATCTGAACGGACTTTCTTCAGCAGCAGTTTACTTAAGGCCTACAGCAGGGGAGTCTTATGCCGGATTGCTGAGTTTTTATATGAGGGCCAATTACAGCCTCAAAGACCGGTACCTGTTAACCATAACTGCAAGATCTGACGCCTCATCTAAATTTCCAGCAACCAATCGTGTTGGATATTTTCCTTCAGCAGGTATAGCCTGGAAAATCAAAGAAGAATCATTTCTTAAAGATGTAAGCTGGTTGGATGAATTAAAGTTAAGGGCAAGTGCTGGTTACACTGGAACGCAGAACATTGGGAATAATCTTTTTTATACGCTTTATACTCCAGTTGCCTACGCAGGAGCCAATGCTCTGGTACCTTCGCAATTGGGGAACGATAAGATCAAATGGGAGAACACTTTACAAAAAGATGTTGGACTTGATATAGCTGTTTTAAATGGTAGGTTATCAGCCTCAATTGGTTATTATCATAAATATACAAAAGGGTTGCTGATGTCGAGTGCTGTTCCGCTAAGTTCTGGGTTTTCATCAGCATTAATTAACAAAGCAGATATTTCTAACAAGGGTCTGGAAATTGAATTGCGTGGGGACCTCATTAAAGCTAAAAATTTTGGATGGAACATGGCCATTAATGTGTCCGGTAATCGCTCTAGGGTCGAGAAACTAAACAGGCTTTTGCCGAGCGCAACGAGTCTTGGCAGTGACGATCCGGCAATAGTGGGTGAAATGATTGGGAACAATGCATTGGTGCCCGGAGGAAGTATAGGGCAGTTTTATGGGGCGTATTATCTTGGGGTGCTTAGAAATCAGCAAGATATTAATCTCTATACTTATCCGTCCAGTCCCGTGGGATCTGTTTATACCTTGTTCCCTCCGATATCAAATACCTTAGGCCTGGGCTCACCGTATTACCAGACATATGGAATGGTTTATGGTGAAAATGCGCTGGCTCCGATGCTCTTAAACAGAACAACTATTGGTGATGCAACTCCAAAATTTTATGGAGGGATGACACATATGATCAATTATAAACAATTCAGCTTGATTGCCAATTTAACCTACTCTTATGGAGGGAAGATATTGTATCTGTATGAGAACAACTCCCTTGGACTTGGGGATCTGCGCAATAAAAGTGCACGAATCCAATTACCGACCTATCAGGATGATCCGAATTCAAATAGACCGATATTGTATCTGAAAGATCCTAATAC
>Ga0157370_10005115_pt1 | contig 14793 bp, 12 predicted proteins | sample C35metaG_FD_113463 | JGI IMG/M metagenome (GOLD analysis project Ga0157370, IMG submission 113463) | Corn rhizosphere microbial communities from Kellogg Biological Station, Michigan, USA - C3-5 metaG | ecosystem: Host-associated > Plants > Roots > Rhizosphere > Soil | place: USA: Michigan...
ACCCGTGGGATTTGTCGCGGCGTTCGTCGGTTGATATGCCTGAGCCCGTGGTCAGCTGGGGGGATTTCGATGCTTCGCCGTTCATGCCGCCATCGCCGAGAAGGCGTCGGCGAATCCGTCCGCGAGCGCCTGGGCGTCTTCGGGAGCCGCGATCAACACGATCAGCTCGCCTTCGTCCTCGCGCAGCGAGAGATCCAGAAACGCGCAGCATGCGGCCTCGGCGGCGATGATGCCTTCCAGTTGGCGCCGCGTCGCCGGGTCTTGCCGGAAACGCAGCAGGTGGCTGTTGCCGTGCATGGCGCGGGAAAGCAGACTGCTCGCGCCGATCTCAGCGATCGTTGCAAGACGCCGCTGGAGCTCTCCGGCGCCGAGTGAGCAGGCGATTGGAATGTCATTGGCCATCGTCGATTCCTCCGGTTCTTGGGGTCGGGTCTTAGTGTTGACCCTGAACCTGGGTTCAAGTCAAGGAAGGATCGTCATGCCTGAAGCGCCACTCAGCATCGGCGAAGTCGCCGGCAAGGCCGGGATCAACGTCTCCGCGGTCCGGTTCTACGAACGGGAAGGCCTGCTGCCAGAGGCCGAGCGGGTCGGCGGTCAGCGCCGCTACACGGCCGACGCCCTCACCCGCCTGGGGGTGATCGCGACCGCCAAGAGGGCGGGCCTCAGCCTCGCCGAGGTCGGCCTGCTGCTCGGCGCGAGCGACGATGGCGTGCCCGCGCACGAGTCGCTCCGGGAGGTCGCCGCGCGCAAGCTGCCCGAGGTCGAGGCCCTGATCGCCAGGGCCGAGGCCGTGCGCGGTTGGCTCCTCGCCGCAGGCGGCTGCGATTGCGAGACGCTCGACGTCTGTGCGCTCTTCGCCGACGGCATCGGCTCGAGTGCCGACTGAGTCTTCGTCCTCGACAGCTGAATAGACTGCGCCGCCGTGTTCACGAAGGTGCTGATAGCCAACCGGGGCGAGATCGCCATCCGGGTCGCGCGGACGCTGAAGGAGATGGGCATCGCGTCCATCGCCGTTTATTCCGAGATCGACCGGGACGCGCCGCATGTGCGCGAGGCCGACGAGGCCTTTCTGATCGGCCCGGCGGGTCCCGCCGAGAGCTACCTGAACATCCCGAAGATCATCGAGACCGCCAAGCAGGCCGGAGCCGAGGCGATTCACCCTGGCTATGGCTTCCTCGCCGAGAACGCCGACTTCGCCCGAGCCTGCGGCGAGGCGGACATCGTCTTCATCGGGCCGCCGCCGGAGGCGATCGAATCGATGGGATCGAAGACGCGGGCGCGCGAGATCATGGCCGAGGCCGGCGTCCCGATCGTCCCCGGTGCGACCGAGCCCGCCGCGGACGTCGCTGCCGCCAAGCAGCAGGCCGAGGAAGCCGGCTACCCGGTTGCCTGCAAGGCGGCGGGCGGCGGCGGCGGCAAGGGCTTCCGCGTCGCGCTGACGCCCGACGACCTCGAGGAGGCCTTCGAGGGCGCCGCTCGCGAAGGCGAGAAGTTCTTCTCCGACGACCGCGTCTACGTCGAGCGCTACCTCGAGGATCCGCGTCACGTCGAGGTCCAGGTGCTCGCCGACTCGCACGGCAACGTGATCCACCTTGGCGAGCGCGACTGCTCGATCCAGCGCCGCCACCAGAAGGTGATCGAGGAGGCGCCCGGCCCGCAGGTCGACGCGGAGATGCGCGAGCGGATCGGCAAGATCGCCACCGATGCGGCCGCCGCTGTCGGCTACCGCGGCGCGGGCACGGTCGAGGGGATGCAGGTCGGCGAGGAGTACTTCTTCCTCGAGATGAACACGCGGGTGCAGGTCGAGCACTGCGTGACCGAGATGGTCACCGGCATCGACATAGTCCGTGAGCAGGTGCTGGTCGCCGCCGGCGAGCCGCTGACCGTCGCCCAGGAGGACGTCGAGCTGCGCGGCCACGCGATCGAGTGCCGGATCAACGCCGAGGCCGCGCACAAGAAATTCGCCCCCGCGCCAGGCGCGATCACCTCCTACCGCGAGCCGGCCGGGCCCGGCGTTCGGGTCGACTCCGGGGTCGAGGCCGGTTCCGAGGTGACGCCGATGTACGACCCGATGGTCGCCAAGCTGATCGTCTGGGACGTCGATCGCGAGCACGCGACTCGACGCATGCTGCGGGCGCTTGGCGAGTACGAGGTCGGCGGCCTGACCACGCTGATCCCCTTCCACAGCGCGATCCTCGCCACCGAGCAGTGGGCGAACGGGGAGACCTGCCGCGACCTGATGGAGGATCGCGATTGGCTGAAGACGACGGCGCCCGCGGAGGCTTCGGCGCCCGAGGTGCCCGAGGGCGCCGAGGTCGTCGCCCGCGACTACAAGGTCGAGGTCTCCGGCAAGCTCTTCGACGTCAAGGTGATCGGCGAGGCTATGGCGGGTGGCGCGGCACCGGCTGCAGCCGGTAAGAAGCCGCCGAGGCGCGAGCGCAAGTCCGGCGCCAGCGCCAGCGCCTCCAGCGAGTCGCTGCCCTCGCCGCTGCAGGGAACCGTGCTCAAAGTCGCGGTCGAGCAGGGCACGGAGGTCTCAGAGGGCGACCTGATCTGTGTGATCGAGGCGATGAAGATGGAGAACGAGATAGCCGCCCACCGCTCCGGCAAGGTCACCGCGCTGAACGTAGCCGAAGGCGCAGCAGTCTCCAGCGGCGACGTGCTGGCGGTCATCGAGTAGCGCCGGCGCCTCCTCGCCTACGCCCATCACCGGCCTTCGGCCGGTGAAATCTGGAGCCGCTTCGCGGCGAAAATCACTCTGCGGAGCCGCTTCGCGAGGCTAGGGCGAGGAGACGCCGGCGCTACTCGGCTCATCAGCTCGGCCTTGGCAGAACGGAAGCGGAGCAAACAAGCTGCTGTGGGTGGGGGGTGTCCCTCCTGCGCAGCGGCGTCCTGTTTTTCGCCCCAAAGCCGTCTCGGACGGCCCTCAGCGCTTCGTGGCGAAAAACCCAGCAAGCGGGAGGGACACCTTGCCCCACCACCCCTACGGGTGCTTCTTTTCTCGTTCGTGTTCGCGCCGGATCTTTTCCCGTTCCTCTTCGTGTTCGAGGATTTCCTTCTGGCGCTTGGCCCGCAGGCGTTCGAATTCCACGCGGGTAAGCGGGAGCGGTGGCGTCGGTTCGCGGCATTCCCGCCCGACGCAGTTCTCGTAGCGCCGCAGCTGCCGGTGGAGGAAGTTGCGGATCGGGTAGAAGTTCGGCACTTTGACGATGTTGTTGAGCTCGTTCGGGTCCTTGTTGATGTTGTAGAGCTCCTTCTCCCCATCCGGCCAGGCGATGTACTTGTAGGGGCCGAGGCGGATCCCCTCGTAGTTGAGCGGGGGCGCCAGCAGCGAGGCGTGGGCGCTACCACCCGCGCTCGAGACGCCCGCCTCGGGCTCCCTCGGGTCGGTGCTCCCGTCGCCGCCCGGAACCCCGCCGTCGCCTTCGCCGGTGGATGAGATCGCCCCGTTTGCTTCGACGTCGCTCGTCTGTACGAAGGACTCGAAGATGATCGGCCGGCGGCTGCGCAGTTCCGGGTCGCGCAGGAACGGGACCATCGAGCGGCCGTCGACGCTCTTGTCCGGTTCGACCCCGGCCAGGTCGAGGATGGTCGGCGCGATGTCGATATTCGCCGTCAGCTCCCCGGTCGACGTGTCGGGCTTGATTCCGGGACCGCAGATCAGGAAGGGCAGGTGCGTCGACGGCTCGTAGGCGAGGAACTTGCCGCCGATCAGCCGGTGCTCGCCGTAGAAGAACCCGTTGTCGGAGGTGAAGAGGATGTAGGTGTTGCGAAGGCGGTGCAGCTGGCCCAGGGTGTCGACGATCTCTTCGACCCCGTCGTCGACCGAGCGCAGCGACTCCAGCGCCTTCTCGTAGTAGACCTTGTAGGTCCGCGTGTCGCTCGGGGTCAGGTGTTCGGCTTCGCGGATGAAGCTCGGCTTATCGGTGACGTTGCCCTCGTCGAACCCTTCCGAGCGATCGTGGGGCAGTTTCGCCCCCTTGAACCAGTCGTAGTGGCGGACGGCAGGCTCGGGGCCGGCGGGCTTGCGGAAGTCGCCGTGCGGCGCGGTGTAGTCGACCTGCATGTAAAAAGGCTGTTCGGGCGGGGTCGCCAGCAGTTCTTCGCGCGCCATCCAGTTGAAGACGTCGGTCTCGTAGAGGCAGGGGCGCCCTTCTTCGGGCGCAAAGGGGCAGCCGGCCGGGTCGCGTTCGGTGTATTCGCGCGGTTCCCAGGTCCCCGAGTTGCCGTACGGTTCGCTGATCTGGCCGTTGTTGTTGAGCGTGTAGCCGTAGAAGTAGTGATGGGTGTCGGCGTTGAGCACGGTGTGCCAGGCGTCCCATCCCGGCGGCACGGCGGTGCCGTTGTCGTACGGTTCGTCACCGTAGCCATTGAGGAACTTGCCGATATGGATCGTGCGATAGCCGGCGCCCTGCAGCCAGGTGGCGAGGTTATGGCTGTCGGCCGCGCGGAAGGAGAAGCCGAAGTAGCCGCCGTTGGGCTGCACGTTGCCTTTGACGCCGGTGTTGTGGGCGTAGCGGCCGGTCAGCAGGCTCACCCGCGAGGGGCAGCAGAGTGGGTAGGAGACGTAGTAGCGGTTGAAGGTCATGCCTTTCCCGGCGAGCAGGTCGAGCGTGTTCGGCATCGCGCGGATCTCTGCAGCGCCGGGGAAGGGAGTGAAGGCTGCGTAGAGCTCGTCGAGGGTCTGGTCGTCGGTCTGGATGACGACAAAGCTCGGCGGTTCGGAGCTGGGGTCGAGCGGCGGTTCCTCTTCCACTTCCAGAGCGTGCGCACGGGCGACGCTGAGCACTAGCGCGCAGAGAAGGGCCAGCAGCGCCGCCGCGACGAAGGGGCGGGCGCACGAGGACATCCGGCTGTGGCTGACTCGGTCCATCGAATTCAGGCGCCTCCGGGCGACCTACGGTCGTAACCGCCACCCTGCGGCGAAGTTGCGAAAACGGAACGCTAGAAGACGGCCAGGACGGGGCGGGTTAACCGGCCCCGAGCTTTTTCGCAGCTTCACGGAAGTTCTTGACGGTCGCGCTGGGCGCTTTGCGTCCCTCGAGCTTCTCGCCGTGGCGGTTAACCCAGATCACAGGGACCTTCATCTTCAGCAGCGGCGCGACGTCGGTCGTGTAGTCGGAGCAGATGTGAAGCCAGCCTTTTTTTCCACCGATCCGGCGCGCGCACTCTTTGAAGTGGACCGGATCGGGCTTGTAGCTGCGCACCTGCTGCGCGGTGACGACCAGGTCCAGTTCGGTGCGCAGGTGGCGACGCGAGATGCCGAGCAGTTTGTCGTCGATGTTGGAGATGATCCCGATCTCGTAGCGTTTGCCGAGCCGGTCCATCGCCGCGTTGGCCTCGCGGAAGGGCAGCCAGTAGGCGACGCTGTCGGGGAGGAACTGGGCCCTGGAGGGCTCGATCTCCCAGCCGACCTCACGGGCCACCTTGACGATCGTGCGGCGCAGAACCTCGGCATACAGTTCGTAGGAGCCGGCCATGATTTCGGCCTGGACTTCCATGAAGCGGGCCAGGAACGGGGCCTCTTCGAAGCTGAAGCCATCCTTTGCGGCCTCTTTCTTGCAGGCCTCGATGATCCCCTTCTCCCAATCGATCAGGGTTCCGTAGCAATCGGTGGTCACCCAGGTGATGGATTTCAAGGCGGGGAGAGGCATGGGGCGCGGCATCTTATAGGCTGCCGCTCGCCCTCGGCAGGGGCGCCCCCACATGGACCTTCTCGAGTACCAAGGCAAGCAGCTCTTCGCCGCGCACGGCATCGCCGTGCCGAGCGGCGAGGTCGCCGCGACGGTTGAGGACGCGGTTGCCGCGGCGGAGCGGATCGGCTACCCCTGCGCGGTCAAGGCCCAGGTGCTGATCGGCGGTCGTGGCAAGGCGGGCGGGATCAAGATCGCCGCCGACCGGGCCGAGGCCGAGGAGCACGCTGGGACGATCCTCGGCATGGACATCGTCGGCCCGCACGGCGAGGGGCCGTTCAGGGTGGACCAGGTCTGGATCGAGGGCGGCTCGGCGATCGCCGCCGAGTACTACGCCTCGGTCATCCTCGATCGTGGCGAGAAGAAGCTGCTGGCGATGGTCTCCGCCAAGGGCGGGATGGACATCGAGGCCGTCGCCGCCGAGGATCCCGATGCGCTGGTCAAGGAGCACGTCGACCCGACGCGTCCCTTCACCGCGGCCGAGGCGCGCCCGATCGTCGCCGCCGCCGGTCTCGCGGAGGATGCGCTCGACGAAGCCGCCGAGGTGCTGGCAAAGCTCGCCGAGACCGCGCAGGCCGAGGACGCGACGCTGATCGAGGTCAACCCGCTGATCGTCACCGATGGCCGCGAGGTCGTCGCCCTCGACGCCAAGGTCACGATCGACGGCAATGCCCTCTACCGGCATGAGGGCCTGGCGGAGCTCGACGCCGAGGCGATCGACGACCCCCAGGAGGCGATGGCGCGCGAGAAGGGCCTCACCTACGTCAAGCTCGACGGCAACGTCGGCATCCTCGCCAACGGCGCCGGGCTCTGCATGTCGACGCTCGACGTCGTCGCCCAGGCCGGCGGCGCGCCGGCCAACTTCCTCGACGCGGGCGGAGGTTCGAAGGCCGAGGCGATCGTCGACGCGCTGACCGTGATCACCTCTGACGAGAAGGTCACCGCGATCCTCTTCAATATCTTCGGCGGCATCACCCGCTGCGACGAGATCGCCAAGGGGATCGTCGAAGCGTCGAGCCAGCTCGACCTCGCGGTTCCGCTGGTCGTCCGCCTCGACGGGACCAACTCCGAGGAGGGGCTGGCGATCCTCGCTGAGGCCGGCCTGGCCAACCTGCACCAGGAGACGACGATGCTCGGTGCGGCCCAAAAGGTCGTCGAGCTGGCAGGAAGCCTTTCATGAGCATCGTCATCGACAAGGAGACGAAGCTGGTCGTCTCCGGCCTGACCGGCCGCGAGGGCTCCTTCCACGGACTGCGCAACCAGGCCTACGGCACCGATCTGGTCGCCGGGGTGACGCCGGGCAAGGGCGGCCAGGACGTCGAGGGCGTGCCGATCTTCGACTCGATCCGCGAGGCCGTCGAGGAGCGGGGCGCCAACACCTCGATGATCTTCGTCCCCGCGCGCTTCGCCGCGCCGGCGATCGACGAGGCGATCGAGTCGGGGGCCGAGACGGTGATCGCGATCACCGAGGGGATCCCGGTGCTCGACATGCTGAGGACCTACTGGAAGGCCAAGGAGGCGGGTGTGCGGCTGATCGGGCCCAACTGCCCCGGCGTCCTCTCGCCGGGCAAGGCCAACGTCGGCATCATCCCGGCCCAGTTCTTCGGCCCGGGTCCGATTGGCGTCGTCTCCAAGTCAGGCACGCTGACCTACCAGATCGGCAACGAGCTGAAGCAGGCCGGCACCGGCAACTCCTCGATCGTCGGCATCGGCGGCGACCCGATCGTCGGCTCGGACTTCATCGACATTCTTGAGCTGTACGAGGCCGACCCGGACACGGAGCTGATCGTGATGGTCGGCGAGATCGGCGGCGACGCCGAGGAGCGCGCCGCCGAGTTCATCGCCTCGGACATCTCCAAGCCGGTGGTCGCCTACATCGCCGGCTTCACCGCCCCGCCGGGTAAGCAGATGGGCCACGCCGGCGCGATCATCTCCGGCTCCTCGGGTACCGCGCAGGCGAAGAAGGAGGCGCTCGAGGCGAGGGGCGTGCGGGTCGGCGAAAGCCCGACCGAGACGGCGAAGATCGCCGTCGAAGTGCTGCGCGGTTAGTCCTCGGTTTTGGGAGGGATCGGGGGTATCCCTCCGGCTTGCTGGGCTTTTCGCCTGGCGGTGCTCATCTCTCGCAGACCCCGCAGTGCGAAAACAGGACGCCGGCTGCGCCGCAGTGACACCCCCGATCCCTCCACTCGGTGCCTACGCGATAGATCGCGGTTGATCTGCGCCGAGCATCTTGCGTAGCGGGCAGGTGATTCGGGGGCTTCGGTTTTCAGCTGGCGGTGGGCGAGGCGGATTCTCGGTGGCCGGCTGCCTGCATCTTGGCGTCGCGGGCCCGGTCGTTCTCGAAGGCCGCTCGGTGCGCATGGAATTCCCAGCTGTCGATCTCGACGATGAGGCGGTGTCCGGGCCAGCGGGCGTCCACCTCGTGGTCGAGGGTCGAGACGTTGGGGAGCGGGGCGGGGAGGTCGGCGAGGTGCTCGCGGTACCGGGATCCTCGCTTCTATTGCCCGTTCGACGCCGGCCAGCTTTGACTGATGCAGGCGAATGCCGGCAGGGCCGCGACCGTTTTGGCGGTTGGTCACGTCGACCTGGCCGCGGCGCGGGCGCGCGAGCCCCCAGAGGCAAGCGGCGCTGATATGACTGAGCACCGTCCGGTCGCCACGGCGAGTACGGCCGGTGTGCGATTGACCGTGCATGGCAATGCCAAGGGCACACGCAGTCGAGTTCGCCCCCCGCTTGGACCGATAATGCCTCACATGAGCGGCGAGGGGACCATCGTGCGGATGTGCCGGCGGGACGACGTGGGGTCGGTGCTGGATCTCTGGGCGCGGGAGCGAAGCGGGCATGCGAGCACGGCTGACCGACGCGAGGACGTCGAGCGGCTGATCGACGACTCTCCGGCCGCCCTGCTCGTGGCCGAGCAGGAGGGGGAGCTCGTTGGCGCTTTGATTGCCGCTTGGGATGGATGGCGGGGGAACATGTACCGGCTTGCCGTTCGTGATCGGCACAGGAGGGAAGGCATCGGGATCGCCTTGACCCGGGCCGGGGAGGAGTATCTGCGCCGCCGCGGAGCACGCCGTGTGACCGCGCTGGTCGCCTTCGAGGATGATGCGGCGGGGGCCTTCTGGGAGTCCGCCGGGTACCCGCGGGATCGCGAGATCGGCCGGCGAGCCCGCAACCTGTAGGCGTTGCTAGGCTCGGAGGCGATGGCTCAGGACACGATTTCGTTCGCGCGCGGGGCGCCCAGCGCCGACATCCTGCCGCGGGAGGCGGTACGAGACGCCGCAGCCGTCGCGCTGGCGGAGGATTGGGAAAAGGCGCTTTCCTACGGGACGGGGATCGGGCACCCAGGTCTCTGTCAGTGGGTCGCCGACCGGCACGGCGGGCTCGATGCCGGCCAGGTGATGATCGCCAACGGCTCGCTGGAGGCGGGATGGATGCTGTTCGAGCATCTGCTCGAGGCAGGCGACCGTGTCGTCGTCGAGCAGCCGACCTACGACCGCACGCTGCTGATGCTGCAGCGACTCGGGGTCGAGCTGGTGCCGGTTCCGCTGGAGGACGACGGCCTCGATCTGGGGGCGTTCGAAGCCTCGCTCCAGAACGGCCCGATAAAGCTCGCCCACGTCATTCCGAACTTCCACAACCCGGCCGGGTGCACGCTCTCCGCGGCGAAGCGTACGCGCCTGGTCGAGCTCGCCGTCGAGCACGGCTTCTGGATCTTCGAGGACGACCCCTACCGCGAGCTTCCCTTCGAGGGCGAGGCGATGGAGTCGATGCTCGCGATCGACTCCGCTGACCGCGTGGTCCACGCATCCTCCTTCTCCAAGACCGTCAGCCCGGGCGTCAGGGTCGGTTACCTCGCCGGCCCGGCGGCGCAGATCGCCCAGCTGGCCAAGCGCGCCAACGAGACCTACATCTCGCCCAACATGCTGGCCGAGGCCGTGGTGCTCGAGCTCTGTCGGTCGGGCGCGCTGGACGCCAACATCGACTTCGTCAAGGGCGCCCTGCGCGAGCGCCGTGACGCCTTGGTCGATGCGCTGGGCGAGAAGCTGCCCGAGGCCGAGTTCGTCGTTCCGGCGGGCGGTTACTTCCTCTGGCTCGACCTCGCCGAGGGGACCGACACGCCGGCTCTACTCGCCGAGGCCAAGGGCGAGGGGGTCGCCTTCGTCGCCGGCCCCGACTTCATGATCGAGGGCGGCGAGAACAGCCTCCGCCTCTCCTTCGCCAGTGTGCCTCCGGAGCGGATACCGGAGGGCGTGGCGCGCATCGCCCGCGCCCTGGAGCGGATCCGCGCCGCTTCGCCCGCCTAGCGACCGTAGCGGTCGCGAGACAGCACGAGCTGCTCGGGGATCGCGGCCCGCGGCGCCGGCGCCGGGTCGGCGCGGACCGAGACGGTCTCGGCGACGCTACGTGAGACCTGATGCGAGCCGTCAGCGGAGGAGATCGTCACCCCCTCCTCGTCCGAGCTCTCGAGAGTGCCCTCGAGGCCCGGCTCCAGCCCGGCCGCTTTGAGGTAGTGAAGCAGCTCCTCGGCCTCGTTCTCGAAGCGCAGCACGTGGACCGTGGCGCCGACCTCGACGTCGGCCAGGAGCGCGCCGGTCTCGCGCGTGCCCTCGACGATCGGGTGCCCGTGCGGGCAGGTCGTCGCGTCGCCGATCGCAGCCCGCATCCGCTCCTCCAGCACCGGCGACATCGCGTGCTCGATCCGCTCCGCCTCCTCGTGCACCTCGTCCCAGGGGATGCCGAGGACGTCGGTGAGGAAGCGCTCGATCATGCGGTGGCGGCGGACGATGTGGCTGGCGTGCTCGCGCCCGGACTCGGTGAAGGCAAGCGATTTGTCGGCGTTGCGCTCGACGTAGCCGTCGTCGATCAGGCGGCCGACCATTTCGTGCACGGTGGGGGGCGAGAGCTGCATCGCGCGGGCGATGTTGGCGCCGGTCATCGGCAGCCCGGCCTCCTCCAGCCAGAACATGATCTCCAGGTACTCCTGCTCGGCGACGGTCGCGGTCTCCATCGGCTCGATATTAGTCGGCACCCTCAGCTGCGCTCCATCAGCGTGGAGACGACCGCCTCGTAGAAGCCGTCGCCCATCGCCCCCTCGGTGACCGTGGCGTTGTCCCAGGCTGCAAGTGCGGCGCGCAGGCCCGGGTCACGCTCGGGCCCGTTGGCGACGACGAAGAAGCGACCGACTGCGGCGGCTACCTCGAGATCCTCGACCGAGTCGCCGACGGCGATGCACTCGGCCGGCTCGAAGGCGCGCGCGCGCGCGTGAGCGGCGACCGCGTTCGCCTTGCTGACGATCTTCGGGACCAGGTGATAGGCGTGGGTGGGCCCGTCGATTGCGGCCATCTCGCGGCCGATCGCGCCGTTGTCGAGCAGGCGCAGGTTCTCGTGACCATGGGCGGCGAGCAGCTCGTTGGCCTCCGCGACGTCGACCTTGCCGCGGAAGAGATGGGAGAGGACGCGGCCGTGGTGCCAGGGCGAGTGGTACTCGAGCCGCCCCTCGAAGCGCTCGAAGAGCAGCTTGGGAACGCCTTCCCGCTCCAGCTTCTCGTAGATCGTGCCCTCCTCGTCGGGAACGAGGTCGCCGGTCAGCAGCGTCGTCTCGCCGTCGATCGCGAAGGCGCAGCCGGCCTCGTATATGTAGGAGGTTTGGCCCATCAGGCGGGCCGCCTCATGGACCTGTGGCTCGCGGCGGCCGGACATGATCACGACCTCGACCCCGGCCCGGTGGCAGGCCTCGAGGCCGCGCGACTGGGCCATGGAGAAGCCGCCCTCGGCATCGCGGTAGAGTGACGCGCCCCGCCCGAGCAGGGTTCCGTCGAGGTCGGTGTAGACGCATCGCAGTGGCATGGTGGGTCGCTACGGTAGCCGTCCGTGTTCGCGCCAGTCACAGAGCCTTCGGCCGCGGGTCTTGTCGCGGCGGCCCTCCCCCATGTGCTCGGACTCCTGCGGAGCCCTCGGCTATGGGGGACCCCCACCGCCGCGCCACCCGCGGGAGAAGCCATATGAAGTGGAGACTGCGCGACAGGGTTCTGAGCTTGGAGGAACCGGTTTCTGCGGGGATCGTCAACGTTACTGCGGACTCGATGTTCGAGGGGGCGCGGAGCGGGACGCCGGAGCAGGCCGTCGCCGACGGACTCGCGCTGGTCGAGGCCGGCTTCGAAATGCTCGACGTGGGTGCCGTTGCGGCGCGCAGTGGGCCGCCGGTCGGCGCTGAGCAGGAGGCGGCGGCGCTGGTCCCGGCGATCGAAGCGCTGGCCGGCGCGGGCGTGCCGGTCTCAGCCGACACCTTCTCGGTCGAGGTCGCGCGGCGGGCGTTGGATGCGGGGGCCGTGGCGATCAACGACATCTCCGGCGGCTCGGAGGAGATGTTCGAGCTGATCGCCTCGACCGGCTGCGGTTACGTGCTGATGCACATCGAGGGGCCGCCGCGGGTCGACCGACCGCCGCGCTCCTACGACGACGTCGTCGAGCACCTGAAGTCGTGGTTCGGGGGGAGAGTCGGGGTGGCCTTGCGACTTGGGGTTGCCGAGGAGCAGATCGCGATCGACCCCGGACTCGACTTCGACCTCACCACCGAACAGGACCTGGAGGTCCTGCGGCGGCTCGGCGAGCTGCGCACGCTAGGGTTGCCGCTCTACGTCTCGCTCTCGCGCAAGGACTTCGTCGGCGAGATCCTGGCCGGGAGCTGGGAGGGGCGCCTGCCGGCGGGTGAGCGCGAGTGGGGCACGGTCGCGGCGGCGACGCTGGCGGTGCGCGAGGGAGCGGACATCCTGCGGATCCACGATCGGAGCACTTTGCAGGCTGTACGGGTTGCGGGACGGATCGTCCGATCCGGGGCCAGTGGCGCTTTTCTCCCTGATATGGGGAGGAAAGTGCCACAGCGGAGGGTGTGCTGATGGCGAAGAGCCTGCTCGAGGCTCCTTGGTCGATTGCGATTGACCCGGCGCGCCGCGACGGCCGCATCGTCGCCGCGAGCAGCGAGCCGGAGCGCAAGGCGAAGCCGGTGGCGATGCCGCGCTTGCTCGACCCCGGCCTGGTCGAGGCGCTGGGCAGGGCCGGGATCGAGCGCCTCTACTCGCACCAGCGCGAGGCGCTCAAAGCCGCCGCTGCTTCCAACCTGGTGATCACCAGCGGAACCGCTTCGGGCAAGAGCCTCGCCTTCAACCTGCCCGTGCTCGACGGCATCGCCCGCGACCCCAAGCGCCGCGCGCTCTACCTCTACCCGACCAAGGCGCTGGCTCAGGACCAGGCGCGCAAGCTAGCCGCGCTGCGCCCGCCGGGCCTGCGCGAGGCGATCTACGACGGCGACACGCCGCGCGAGGAGCGCCCCGCGATCCGCCGTCGCAACAACCTCGTCCTCACCAACCCAGACATGCTCCACGTCGGCCTGCTGCCCAACCACAAGGGCTGGGGCGACTTCATAGCCAACCTCGGCTGGGTCGTCGTCGACGAGGCACACACCTACCGCGGCGTCTTCGGCTCACACGTCGCCAACGTGCTGCGACGGCTGCGCCGGATCGCGCGCGCCTACGGCGCCGAGCCGCGCTTCCTGCTCGCCTCGGCGACGATCGCGAACCCGCTGGAGCTGGCGGAACGGCTGGTCGGCGAGCCATTCGAGCTGATCGACGACGACGGGGCGCCCGGCAGCGGTCGTGAGATCGCGATGTGGAACCCTCCGCTGATCGACAAGGCGAGTGGGACGCGACGTTCCGCCCTCTCCGAGGCGGCTGATTTGCTGGCGGAGCTGGTCTCACAGGGGGTGCGGACGATCTGCTTCCTCAAAAGCCGGCGCGGGATCGAGCTGATCCAGCGCTTCGCCGGCGAAGCGCTGCAGCGGCGCGGCAAGCCCGAGCTGGCCAAGCGGATCGCTCCCTACCGGGGCGGCTACACGCCGCAGCAGCGGCGCGAGATCGAGGAGCGGCTGGCGGCCGGGGAGCTGCTCGCCGTGGTCGCGACCGACGCCCTCGAGCTGGGAATCGACGTCGGCGAGCTCGACGCGGCGATCTGCGTCACCTTCCCCGGCACCGTGGCGAGCCTGCGCCAGATGTGGGGGCGGGCGGGACGCCGGCGGCGCGGCTTGGCGGTCTACGTCGCCGGCGCCGACGCGCTCGACCAGTTCTTCTGCCGCCACCCCGACGAGTTCGTCGGCCGGCCGGTCGAGGCGGCGATCCTCGACCACGAGAGCGAGCAGATCGCCTCGCGGCACATGGTCGCGGCGGCTTACGAGCTGCCGCTGAGCGACGCCGACGACGAGGTCTTCGGCGAGGGCTGGCGCGAGCGGGCGGAGCGGCTGACCGCTGCGGGCGAGCTGCGCCGCGCCGGCGGGCGCCTGCTGCCGGCGGGCAGCGGGTTCGTCGCGGCGAAGATCCCGCTGCGCTCCGCCTCGGCGGACTCGGTCGCGGTGATCGAGCGGGACTCGGGCGAGATGCTTGGCCTGGTCGAGGCCGAGCGCGCCTTCACCACGATCCACCCAGGCGCGGTCTACCTCCACCTCGGCCGCTCCTACGAGGTCGAGCAGCTCGACGTCGAGGGGCGGCGGGCGATCGTCAGCCGCTTCGACGGCGACTGGTACACGCGGCCGAAAAAGGAGACCGAGATCTACATCGAGCGGGTGCGGGAGCAGCGCACGACCGCGGGCGTCGAGCTGCACTTCGGCGAAGTCTCGGTGAGCGAGCAGGTGATCGCCTTCCAGCGGGTCTCGATCTCCGAACAGGAGCCGATCGACATCGTCGCCCTCGAGCTTCCCGAGCAGCACTTCGTCACCCAGGCCCTCTGGTACGTGCTGCCCGATCGGCTCAGCGCCGCGCTGCCGACCGAGGCGCTGCTCGGCTCGCTGCATGCGACCGAGCACGGCCAGATCGCGGTGCTGCCGCTTATCGCGATGTGCGACCGCTGGGACATCGGCGGCCTCTCGACCAACGTCCACTTCCAGACCGGCCGCGCGACGATCTTCATCTACGACGGCCACCCGGGCGGTGTCGGGATCACGCTGCGCGGGTACGAGCAGTTCGAGCGCCTGCTCGGCGACGCCGAGCGCCTGATCGACGAGTGCCCCTGCGCGTCCGGCTGCCCCTCCTGCGTGCAGAGCCCCAAGTGC
>Ga0157370_10005116_pt1 | contig 14791 bp, 14 predicted proteins | sample C35metaG_FD_113463 | JGI IMG/M metagenome (GOLD analysis project Ga0157370, IMG submission 113463) | Corn rhizosphere microbial communities from Kellogg Biological Station, Michigan, USA - C3-5 metaG | ecosystem: Host-associated > Plants > Roots > Rhizosphere > Soil | place: USA: Michigan...
ATCCAAAATACGCGGACCGGTATAGCCAATTTCCATCCATACAGATGGGGTGCCGGGGCCGCCGTTAAATGAAATAACCAGTGGCCGTGAAGCGCGGTCTTTTACATCACTTCTTTCATAATAAGTATAAAAAACAGAGGCGATAGGTTTTCCGTCTTCGTCCCAAACCGGCAGTGTTCCTGCTTTTGAGGTATATGGAATCGTTTGGCCTTTTATGGTAATTGTATTTTTTGTAGTAACAGAGGAATCCACAATTACCATCCGGTTCATGGGAGATTTTTCTTCATTGGCAGCAGCAGGTTTTTTTTGGGCGGATAGTTGAGCGTTTAAACTGAAAATAAATAATAAAACAGGGAATAGTTTTTTCATTGTGTTATTTAAATTTTATTTATTGATAAATGCAAATGAAAGGAATTCAGGTGTTTTCAAAATAAAAAAAGTATGGAAGGCAAAAATTTATTCATTCACAGTAAAGAATCAAACAAGATATATTCTTCTCTTCATAATTGTCTATCTCTTCATCAGCAAAATCTCCTCAATCATTTTTCTTTCATTACTAAGCCGCGGCACTTTATGCTGGCCGCCTAATTTCCCTTTACTTTTCAGCCATTTATTAAATGTATCTTTTGGCAGGCAATGGACAACCGGTAAACGCAATGCAATATTTTTATACCGTTTTGCTTCATAATCGCTGTTTACCGATTTTAGGGCTTCATCCAGTTCGAAGGTAAATGAATCCAAATCCTGCGGCGGTGTTTCAAATTCTATCAGCCATTCATGCGCACCGTTATTCTGTTCGCTAAAAAAAACCGGCGCTGCTGTGTAATCTTTTACAACAGAATTTGTTTTGGACGATGCAATCGCAATGGCCTTATCTGCATTGTCAACAATCACTTCTTCGCCAAAGGCATTCATGTAATGTTTCAGCCTTCCTGTTACTTTTATTTTGAATGGCCGCAAAGAAGTGAACTGAATCGTATCGCCTAGTAAATAACGCCACAAGCCGCCATTGGTGCTAATTACAAGCGCATAGTTTTTATAAAGTTGTACTTCCTTCAGGCCGATGGTTTTTGCATTTGGTTTTCTATATTCTTCCGCCGGCAAAAATTCATAAAAGATTCCATGATCTGTAAAAAGCAAAAGCCCTTCATCATCCGGCATATTTTGAGCAGCAAAAAAACCTTCGCTTGCATTATACATTTCAAGGTAATTTATCGGCGCACCAATCAGCTTACTTATTTGCTCACGGTAGGGTGTAAACGATACTCCGCCGTGCATGTATAATTCCAGATTCGGCCACACTTCTTTTAATGTTTTTTTGCCTGAAATCTCCAGGATTCTTTTAATCAAAATAATCGTCCAGGTAGGCACGCCGGCAAGTGAGGTCACATTTTCATGGATAGTGTTTTGAGCCAGTTTTTCTATTTTACTTTCCCATTCATCCAGCAGCGCGATACTTAGTTCCGGCGTTCTGATCCAGTGACCCCAAAAGGGTGTATTCTGCATCAGCACCGCGCTTAGATCGCCATATTGAATGTCTTCATCAATGTTGTAAACCTGGTGGCTTCCTCCTACAACAAGGCTTTTGCCTGTAAGCAAATCACTATCTGGAAAATTTTTATAATAATTGGTCAGCACATCTTTTGATCCTTTGAAATGAATGTCTTTCAAACTCTCTTCGCTAATGGGAATGAATTTGCTTTTATCAGAAGTAGTGCCGCTGCTTTTTGCGAACCAATTGATGGGTGTATTCCATAAAATATTTTGCTCGCCGGCCATCATGCGGTTGATGTAAGGTTTGAGATCATCGTATTCATGAATGGGAATTCTTTCTTTAAAGTCCTTTACAGTAAAGAGTCTTGAGAATTTATACTTTCTTCCAAACTCTGTGTATTGTGCCTGCGTTACCAAATGTTGCAAAACATTTCGCTGCGCGGAAACAGGAAAACTGATCCAGTTTTGAACGCCCCAGAAGCGCATCCGGGCTAATCGTGATATGACTGGACTGAGAAGTTTCAAGTTTTTATTTAGTGGGTTAATGGAGTTGTTAGGTTCGTTTAGATGCGTTTAGAGTGGTTTGCCTGGTTTAGAAAGAAAACATAATCTGCTTATTTATTCATTTACTGGGAAATGGTTTAGAGAAGTTTAGAATTCCCATAATAATTTAATAATTCAATAATAAATAATTCAATAATTCAAATCACTTAAAAACATCCGTATGCAAATAATCCTTCCTTTTCAATTCAAAATTTCTTCCAAGATACAAGCGGCGCACTTGTTCATCCTTGGCCAATTCTTCAGCAGATCCTTCGATAAAAATGCTTCCTTCTATTAAGAGATACGCCCGATCGCATATAGAAAGCGTTTCATTTACATTGTGATCGGTAATTAAAATGCCAATATTTTTATATCGCAATCTGGTAACAATGGATTGAATGTCTTCGACAGCGATTGGATCTATTCCGGCAAAGGGTTCATCCAATAAAATAAATTTAGGGTCCACAGCCAATGCACGGGCAATTTCTGTTCTTCTTCTTTCTCCCCCACTTAGTACATCACCATTGCTTTTGCGCACATGACCCAGATTAAATTCATCTATTAATGTTTCTAACTTTTCTTTTTGTTCCTTTTTAGAAAGCTTAGTCATTTCCAGAACAGCGGCAATATTATCTTCCACGGTAAGTTTTCTAAAAATACTTGCTTCCTGTGGCAAATAACCGAGGCCCATTTGGGCTCTTTTATACATAGGCAGTTTGGTAATGTTCTCTTCATTTAAAAATACGTCCCCCTCATCTGGTTTTACCAATCCGACAACCTGATAAAATGAAGTGGTTTTTCCGGCGCCATTTGGCCCAAGCAACCCAACAATTTCTCCCTGGCTTACCTGAAAAGAAACTTTATTATTTACTGTGCGCTTACCGTATTTTTTTGTAAGGTCTTTTGCAAAAATCGTCTGATTCAAAAAATTTTTTGATAAAAATACGTGAATGAAAATAAATAGAAGAATTACCTCATTTCTTTTAGCATTTTGGGTACTATAAGAAATAACATTGAACTGATTTTCACATTATTTATTTATTAATTGTTAACAGGATTGGGTAAAGTTCAAATAATAGGTTCCTCCTGATCTAAAATTCTTTTGCACTTTCAACTTTAAAGAAATTTACCTTATTGGCCGATAATTTATCATATTCCCAAAACCTCTTTCAATTTCAAATATCCCGCTTTACTAACCGGCAATTTTTCGCCGGTACTTAACAATACCGAATGGCTTTCTTTCTCATAAGCATCTATCCGCGTAATCAGTTGCGTATTCACAATATAAGAGCGATGAACGCGCACAAAATGATAAGCACTTAATGATTGTTCAAAAAAATTCATAGTTCGCTTTTTCAAAAAAGAACCATCAACGGTAACAATTTTTACATAATCATCCGCAGCTTCGAGATAATGAATTTTATTTACCGGAATAATTTTTATTTTATTTCCATCCTTTACTACGATGCGGTTTTGTTGCAAAGGCGAACTGGCAGCGGCTTCTATCACTTGTTGCATAGAAGTGCTGTTTGAATGCTGTAAATATTTTTGAATCGCTTTATCAAATCTTTCTTTACTAAAAGGTTTCAACAAATAATCTACCGCGTTTGATTCAAAAGCTTTTATCGCAAATTCATCGAAAGCGGTTGTGAAAATTACCGCAGGTGGCTTTTCTATTAATTCCAGCATTTCAAATCCATTAATTTTTGGCATTTGAATATCCAGGAAAATCAAATCCGGCTGATATTGCTGGATCGACTTTATTCCTTCAAAACCATCACCGCATTCCGCCACTAAATCGGTCTCGGAATATGATTGCAAATATTCTTTTACAATTCCTCTTGCCAAAGGCTCATCATCTATGATTATTACTTTCATTATTCAATTTATTTTTTACTTTTAATACCGTTCACAATTTTCGGAATAAGAATGGTGGTAATGAAATATTCATTATCTTTTTTTGTTTTTAAAAGATCATTTCTTGCAAACAAAAGAAACAATCTTCTTTTAATGGAAGAAAGGCCGAAACCGGTTCCCTTAAAGGGTTGCGAGGTTTCAGCATCAAAAGGGTTTTGTACGATAATTTTTAGATGGTCATCCTCTGTTGTTGCCATTATTTTGATAATCACATCACCAATGGTGTCATACAATCCAAATTTAATCGCATTTTCTACCACAGGCTGTAAAAGCAAAGCAGGCAATTTAAAAGAGAGAATTTCGACTTTATAAATTATTTCTGTTTGCAGCCGGTGTCCAAATCTAACTTTCTCAATATCCAGATAAAGCTGCAGGTATTTTAATTCTTCATCCAATGTATTCCATTGCTGTTCATCTTTTCTTAAAGTACCGCGGAGAAAATCACTCAATTGCTGAATCATGTGGCGTGCTTTTTCAGGATTAGATGCGGTGAGCGCGCTGATTGAATTTAAACTGTTGAATAAAAAATGTGGCTGTAACTGTTGGCGCAGTTTAAATAATTCTGCTTCCCTTGCAAGGTTTTCTGCTTCCGTTTTTCGGCTGTTTATTTCTTTTTGTTCTTGCTGGCTGTACCATAATAAACTAAACATACTCATGCTACTGATTAATAAAAAACCCGCGCCAAATCTAATAGCCCAAGTGGAATGAATTACCTCGTAATAAGTATCTCCTTCTTTAAAAATCATCCACATGGCGCCTTGCTGAACAAGCATCCAAAGGAAACTAAGCGTCAGACTAACGACAAGGATGTACCAATATTTTTCCTGGCGTGGCAGGTAATATTTCATATTGTTGCTGATAAAAAAACAACAAAATGCCAGTAAAATATTGCTCACAATACTATCGGCAATTGCATGCATTTCGTCAATATTTAATTGGCGCAACATGATGTATTGCAACAACATCCAAAGCAACCACCAGGCAGTAAAAAAATACCGTAAACGTTTGTCGGATAAAATAGAATTGGCCAAACTGCAAGGTTTTTTTAATTCATTTGAAATGTTTTTTGCAAACATCTTTCATGCAAATATTTTGCGCGGCTATTAATGCTCCTGATATAATCTTCTGCGTTTTCTTCTTCGCAAATTTTTGAATACAATTCTACTCCATCAATCAGATTATCCAGTGCATGCAGTTCCGAAATATCAATAAATTTCCAATGCACCGGTTTGTTATGATCATTCAAAAAATTATCTTCCTCATTGTCGCCCATGATACGTGCTTTTTGAAACGCATGCATATCATCTTCAGCTTCGATAAGCCTTAACTGTTCATCAAACTGAGCTGTATGATTTCCATCGCCGCAAATAATTCTGTAAACAATTTTTGCAAGATACCATTTCATAAAAGTGAATTTAAAAATGAAAATTAATTTTTAATAGTTTGTAACTTCAATTCCACCGAAAACGCAGGAACCTTTTAAACGAATGATTTTATTAGAATCAGGAAGGCTGTTATTAAAACTCCGCTTATCATCCACGCCACCAAACACTGCTGATATTTCGCTTTTCACATCCCAGTTGGAAGGAATGATTAATTTGGTGCCGCCAAAAACATTATTCACTTCCAGATCTACGGGATGCTGAATATCTGCCTGCATAAAATTAATTTCTGAGCCGCCCATAAAACTCACAACTTCGCCGCCTTTAAAATTTTTTGACTGGATATTTTTTTTTATTCCGCCAAACACAGAAACTACATCAATGTATTCGCCATTGTCAGTGAACTCATCGTTCGGATAAGTATTTGCATTCTTGTTTACATTTTCCGGAGGAATTCCAAATCTGTGGTTCATTCTGGCATTCCTTCGATCCCAGCGCTGATGGCGGCTACAACTGCTTCCCCTGGGACGAAAAAGAAATACCAACCCGATTCCTATTAGAATTGCCGGTACGATATAATTGTGAAAATTAATTCCTGGAATTGATTGATCAGCAAGAAAAACAGCGCCAATTAAGATCATAATAAATGAGCCAGGATTATGAAATTTACTTTTTACTCCGGTAAATAATCCAATTACAATTAACAACACCGGCCAGGTAAAAATCCAGGCAGGAATTGGTGCACCCATTTTATAAGCTAATAAAAGAAAACCCACTGTCAACAAAAAAAGCCCGCTCCAGATTCGGGGGCCATGGTTTATTCTTTGTCTTTCAATATTATTCTGTTCCATATAATTATTTTGATTTTAAATTGATGAGGCAAATTTAGAAAGAGGAACATTATAGGAAAATATCCTTTAGGTTGAGAATATTAAAATATCGGTAAAAGCTTTGAATGTATCGGTAAAAAGAAAAGGATGAGCTGAAAAAAGTAACAGATGGTACTCTGAAACGGCAAAAAAGAAAAGGGATATACTGATGAAAAACTTGCACGGATACTTAATAAAGAATAATGGGTTCTTTAAGAATCGTTTTAGATAATAATTCGCTTTTTCGTTGTATATCACGAAGATTTGCCTTTGCAGCTAATACATTCTTTTACTAACTAATGATGGACATTCTAATGCATTGAAGTCTATCTTCCTTCTTGTCTTTAATATTATTACCCTGGAAATAATTCTTTCTTTAAAATAAATACTTCCATCTCCTTCTGCAATTTTGTGCTACCAGAAAAAATTATTTTTAAAGATTTGTAAAAGTTTTATTCTATTGCCTTTTCAAATGAAACTTACTTTTGCCATCTATGGCGCAAAAAAAATTACAAAGATTTTCGGAAATAAAAACGTTTTCAAATGTATTGGAATACCCGGAAAATATGAAAGGGAAATGGAAGGATTTTTTCAAAAATAATAATCCAATAATTCTGGAACTCGCCTGTGGCAAAGGAGAATACGCGATTGGCCTGACGGAATTATATCCACAAAAAAATTTTATTGGCGTAGATATCAAAGGAAACCGGCTTTGGGTAGGAGCAAAATTTGCCTTGAAAAATAATTTAAAAAATGTGGCTTTTTTAAGAACACAAATTGATAAAATCAATCAATATTTTTTGAAAGATGAAGTGGATGAAATCTGGATTACATTTCCTGATCCGCAGCTTCGTTTTTCTAAAGCAAAAAAAAGATTGACCCATCCAAAGTTCTTAAGATTGTATCAGCAAATTTTAAAACCCGGCTCAAAAATTCATTTAAAAACAGATTCGCCTGATCTCTATTATTTTACTAAAAAAACTATTGAATTATATCGCCTTCCACTTCATTCAGACATTGATAATGTTTATGCAAAAACAGAATTATCACCGGAATTAGCAATTCAAACTCATTATGAAAAACTGGATATTGCAAATAGTAATGCCATTTTTTACCTCTGTTTTTCTTTACCTGAAAATATTTCTGAAGACGATGAACCTCTAAATACATTTTTAAAAGAAAAACAAAATGAAAGATGAAAAATTGATAGAAGGCGCTGACTTTTATTTTGATAAATCGGGGTTAATGGTTTTTACTCAAAACTATCATTTACAGCGCGGATACTGTTGTGGCAATGGTTGCAAGCATTGCCCATATGATTATGAAAATGTAACTGATGCGGAAAAGAGAAAATCATTGAGAAAAAAGAAAATGGATTCTTTAGAAAAATAATTGTTCACGCAAACGAATAACTCCGATTCCTTTTTTTCTAAATAAAGACTATTTCCTTTTAAAAATCGGAACTGTACTACAAGCCTCGCCATACATAATACTTCTGGCCACGGGCCGCAAAATTTTTGCAATTTCCACATAAGCCGTTTCGGGGATTTTTTTATCTCCACAACCTTTTACAACTACTCTCGAATCTTCAAATTCTTTTGAATTTATTTTCCACAGGTTTTTTAAAAATAAAATGTTGAAGGCCTCTGTTTCATTTCCAAAGATAATATCCGCGGAATAAGGCTGAATATAACTTACGGCAAGCATATAAGCCCACAAAGGTATAATCGCATCTGCCGAACAAGTAATCGCTACATTTTTATTTTGATAAATGCTCCAGTCTATATTTTTTAAACCTTCACGATATTCTTTTTCTTTCAAAATAAGTTCCATAAATAAATGGTTTTTTAAATCAAATACCACTATTTCTTCTTTTGGATAAAACATCTCAAGATCGAGTGTTTTTAAACCGCTTTGCGCTACTTTATTTATTATTATATCTTCCATGATTTTCACCGTTTACTGTAAAGTTACAAAATCATTTATTCGAAGGTTTTTTGTTTCACTGAAAAATAAAAAAGCCATCAGTCAGACGGCTTTTTTATTAATTCATTCTAAAAATTCTTTAAAAAAATCTGCTCCGGTTGTCTTTAATATCCGCAATCTTTTTCAAGGCCTGGAATGATTGTCCTAGTGCTGCCTGGATATTTTTCTGCAACTCTTCATTCATCTGAATTTTTTCAACCTCCGGTGAAACAGGCGCTTTGGAAGAAACACTGTTTACTTTTATCACAAATACCCCGGTATTTCCTGCAAAAGCAGGAGAAACTTTTGTTTGATATTCTTTATTAAATGCTGCTCCGGCAACTCTTGGTTCATTGCCTATTCCATTAATGATTTGTGCTTCAAATGTCAGTGTTGAATCTGCGCCACTGCTCAAAACCTGCAAATGATATGGCGCTGCTGCCGCTTCTAAAGTTGAAGGATTATTCAATTTATTTTTGATTTCATCAGCCTTTTTAATATTCATAATAATTCCTTCAACCATTGGCCTGGCAGTATTTACATCAGGCAACCCTTTTTTTACTTTTTTATCAACAATAGCAACCACATAATCATCTTTTATCGCAAACGGTTCTGACACCTGTCCTTCTTTTGCTTCAAAGGCCCATTTAACAACTGACCGCGCATCCTGTAAAGTTCCCAGTTGATAATCATTTTCTTTTATTTCAACCGGAACGGTTATCTTTTTTAAACCGTTTTTAGCAACATAATCATTAAACGATTTTTCATCTTTCGCCATTCCTGATAATTTTATGGCGGCTGTATTTGCAGCATTAATTGTTTGATCGCTTGGCGCAATTTCTTTGGCCATATACGCAATTTTATAAGCAGGTTCAGGATTTTTCTTATCAAGAATTTCTATATAATGCCAGCCAAATTGTGTCTTAACTACTTTTTTAGTTTCTCCTTTATCATTCAATAAAAAATCAGCAAATTCTTTTGAAAAATTATCACTTTGGATAGTCATTAAATCAAAAGTCATCACACCATTTTGTTGTTTGGCAGCCTGATCAGTTGAATATTTCACTTCAAGGGAATCAAAATTAGCGCCGCCTTTTATTGCAGTCGCTATGCTATCCGCAATCCTATGCGCCGTACTATCATCCATTATCGGTTGCTGGGTTTGAGGATCCACGGTTCCTAATAAAATATGGCGGCATTTAATACTGTCAGGTAAAACTTTTGTACCAACTTTTTTTGCCAGAACAAAGTTTTTCCCATCTTCATAAGGGCCAAAAACACTATCATTTGGCAAATCAATTATAGAATCTTTATTCGGTACCTGTAGCTTTGACCCGGGTGTGTAGCCATCAAAAAATGGAATGGCAGAAGAATTCCTTCCGAGAAAAAACTTTGCATTTGAATCAGCGGCAAACTGAGGTTTCAAATCTTTTAAAGATTGCAAAATCCTTGCGCTGTCTTCTGCATTTGCGGCAGCGCTGAATGATACATATGAAACCATTCTGCCCGCTTCCTGCTGATATTTTGCCTTATGATTGTCCAGGTAATTCTGAATGTCGTTATCACTTACTTTTACCGCACTGTCGCTGATAACGGTGTAAGGAACAGCCACATAAGAAATATTGGCAAATTGGTTTTTTTCTTCAGTCATTTCTTTTGAAAGCCATTTTGGCTGATACATACTTCCTGCAATCATGGAAGTATATTTTGTATACAGACTATTTAAACGCATCGGATCAATTACCTGTGAAATAATTGCGTTGCGCTGCTCTTCGTTTTTATTTTTCTTGGTTTGTGCCCACCATTGTTTTGCTTGTTCTATATCGTACTGGCCTGTTTGTTTATCAGTGAAAGCCTGTTTCAACGCCTGGGGAGCGTCGTTGCTAAACATAATACTGCTCATTTCATCCGGAGTAAAAGTGATGCCCAATTTTTGAAACTGACCATCGACTACTTTCTCTGCAACCATCTGATTCCATACAGATTCCATAATCTGATTATTTTGCGCACTTCCGGCATCAGGATATTGCTGTTGAATTTCTTTTACTTTATCATTAAAAGTATTCAGATCAATTTTTTCACCATTTACCACGCCAAGGGTTGAGGTGTTATTATTTCCAAATATTGATCCACGACCGCTGCTCATAGAATCCATTAATATAAAACCGATAAGACTGATTGCGATTAATGCAATTACGATTACAGCCCCTTTCTCACGGATTGTCTGGATGATTGACATATTGTATTTACTCTTAAATTTTAAATAAGGCGGCAAAAATAGTGTAAAATAGAATAGAAACAAATTGTGGGTAACGTATTAGGATTAGCGCTGGCAGGCTTTCCGGTAAAAAAGTTTATTTTTAAATTTCTTTTAAAAATTGAGTTCATCTGCCGTAAAAAAATATTTTAATTTATTATTAAGATTATTGCCTTATGTAAAAGCATTTCTCTCTCTTGCACGAAAATTTTTATAATCGCAGGCAAAAATAGTTTTCAACATCAGAGTGTGGGAAATTAATTTTTTGTGTGGGAAAACCATATAACCGAAATTTTATTTCTGAATAACTTCTAATAACTCTGTTCATTTTAAAGATTTAATTTTTTTTAAGAGAAGAAGAAACATTTTCTGCAATTCCTATTCACACTTTTTAAAAATAACTGTTTCATTTTTTTATCAACATACTTTTTTATCAACTAATGTTAAAAAGACGCTTTTAATAAAGATGACTGTTAAAAGAACAGTGTTAAAAGAATGTGGACAAAGGTGGATAAAAAGGAAGTTTTAAATTTGCATCAAAATAAAAAAGCAATCTATCCACAAATTCACACTCCTAATAGTAATAGGCTTTTAATTTAAAAATGTATTAATAATAAATACTATGGCAGATATTCACATTACGAATGCAAAAAAGAATTTAGAAAAAAAAGGTTTTCTCGATTTGGATATTGATGTTAACTTAGACCTCTTCGCAGAAATCGAACGTTTAAAAAGAGAAAAAAATGCCATCATTCTTGCCCATTATTATCAGGAACCCGACATACAGGATGTCGCAGATTTTATCGGCGATAGCCTTGCCCTTGCACAAAAAGCACAATCCACCGATGCGGATATAATCGTTTTTGCAGGTGTGCATTTTATGGCTGAAACGGCAAAAATTTTAAATCCAAATAAAAAAGTTTTATTACCCGATTTGAAAGCCGGCTGTTCTCTTGCTGATTCTGCACCTGCGGATCTTTTTCAAAAATTTAAAGAGCAATATCCCGATCATTTGGTCATCACTTACATCAATTGCTCTGCAGGGATGAAAGCTTTGAGTGATATCATTTGCACCTCTTCCAATGCAGAAGCAATCATAAACAGTTTACCAAAAGAACAAAAAATCATTTTTGCCCCTGATAAAAACCTTGGCGCTTATTTGATTAAAAAAACCGGAAGAGACATGACTTTATGGAATGGCGCATGTATTGTTCACGAAATTTTTAGCCGTGAAAAAATAACCAAACTAAAAATGCGTCACCCAAATGCAAAAGTGATAGCGCACCCTGAATGTGAAGAACCGGTTTTGCAACTGGCAGATTTTATAGGAAGTACGAGCGGTTTATTAAAATATTCAAAAGAAAATCCGGCAACAGAATTTATAGTTGCAACAGAATCCGGAATTATTCATCAAATGCAACTGCAGGCGCCTTTAAAGACGTTTATTCCTGCGCCTCCTGACAATTCCTGCGCCTGCAATGATTGTCCATTTATGAAATTGAATACGCTGGAAAAATTGTATTTATGTATGGAATATGAAGAGCCGGAAATAATTATGGATGAAAAATTGCGCATTGCTTCTAAAAAACCAATTGAACGAATGCTGGAGATAAGTGCCAGGTTTGGATTATAAAAAAATGGTGTTCTTACGAGTAAGAACACCATTTTTAAAAATTGTGCAGAATGTGAATTTAATACATTCCAGTTTTTGGAAGAAACGCTATTAATAATGCAATAAGCAGAACAACATAAGTACCGAAACCTATCCATGCCCATTTTCTTCTGTTTCTATCCACATCGTTATCCCCTGTAATAATATAGGCAATTAGAACACCAACAAGTCCCAAAAAGAACCCAAGAGCAAAACCCCCTAAATGAAAACCTACTGAATGATCACCATCTGACATTGACTTCAGTAATTTTTTATTTGTAATTGTTCCATCAGCGGCAAAACATTTTCTTAATTTTTTTTGCCCGGCTTTAAAACTCATTTTCTCAAAGAAATTCAAATGTTTCCCACTTAGCTTTTCATAATCTTTTACATTGATTTGTGAAAAGTCCATTAATGAAATTTGCATATCCTTTCCGATAGGTAAATAAATTTCGGTTGCTTTTTTCGGCCTGCTGGAAAAACCTGATGATCCAAAAGAGGTAGTGAAAATTGCAAATGCTGCAATAAAGAGAAGGATTTTTTTCATAAAAGTAATTTTGGTTTTAATTGTAATTTCTAATAAAAAAGATTAACGAAGAAAATAATAAGTTATTGTTAAAAGCAACCTTTTTTTTGGCGGTTTTCAATTTTAAAGGATGTTGTTTACAGTAATGAAATAAGGAAGATAACCAGTACCACTCCGAATCCGATCCATGCCCATTTTTGACGGTTTTTCTTTACGGCCTCGTCACCATTTATAAGATAAGACAACAGAACACCGATAAGTCCAAAAAACAATCCTATTGCAAACCAGCCAATATTGAACCCTGTTGCTGGATCTCCATTTGACATTGCATTTACCAGTTTTTTGTTGGTAATTGTTCCATCAGAAGCAATACTGTTTCTTAACTTCTTTTGTCCGGCTTTAAAGCTCATTCTCTCAAAGAAATTTAAATGCTTTCCACTCAGTTTTTCATAATCTTTTACCTTAATTACCGAAAGATCTTTTAATGAAATTTGCGCATTAGGAGCAATTGATAATAATATTTCTGATGCTTTTTTAGGAACGTAAGAAAAGCCGGTAGAGGCAAATGAAGTTGTAACTATAGCGAAGGCAGTAAGCAGAATAAAAACTTTTTTCATAAAAATTTTTTAGTTTGAAAGCGCAAAATAAAACATTTATTAAAATTAACAAATAATTAATTTCTCTTTTTTATTTTAATTTTTGAAAAGCATGGGAAAGCTAAGAAGAAGGAAACAAATAATTAAAAGTTTGCAAAGCAGTTTGGATTAAGGGAAAATAATTTTTAAAATTATTTCAAAACTTCCCTCGCAATTACTATTTTTTGTATCTCACTTGTTCCTTCACCTATTGTACAAAGCTTACTATCGCGATAAAATTTTTCTACCGGAAAATCTTTAGTGTATCCGTAACCACCAAATATCTGTACTGCATCTGCGGCTACTTTCACGGCTATTTCGCTGGAATAATATTTAGCCATCGCAGATTCTTTAGTAACGTTTTCTCCCTTTATTTTCAAAGCGCAAGCCTGGTTAATTAACAATTCCGCAGCCTTTATTTCTGTGGCCATATCTGCAAGTTTAAAAGAAATTGCCTGGAATTCTGAAATGGGTCTCCCAAACTGGTGCCTTTCTTTTGCATATTGAACAGAAGCTTCATAGGCACCTTTTGCAATTCCCAATCCCAGAGCCGCAATTGAAATGCGCCCACCATCCAGCACTTTCATTGCCTGTTTAAAACCATCGCCCACTTCACCCATACGTGCGGAATCCGGAATCCTGCAGTTGTCAAAAATCATTTCTGCAGTTTCGCTTGCGCGCATACCAAGTTTATTTTCTTTTTTTCCTCCGCTAAATCCCTTTGTACCGCGTGGAATGATAAATGAAGTGGAATTATCTCTGGTGTGTGGTTCACCGGTTCTACAGATAACGACTGCTACATCCCCACTTTTACCATGTGTTATCCAGCTTTTTGTTCCGTTAACTACCCATTCATCGCTATCTTTTTCTGCGATGCATTGCATGTTTCCCGCATCACTTCCGGTATTTGGTTCTGTTAATCCCCAGGCGCCGATATATTCCGCAGTTGCGAGTTTTGGTAAATATTTTTTCTTTTGCTCTTCATTTCCAAAAGCAAGAATATGGCCGTTGCATAAAGAATTATGTGCTGCAACAGATAAACCAATTGAACCGCAAACCTTTGAAATTTCACTGATGACTGCTACATATTCAAAATAGCTTAGACCGCTGCCGCCGTATTCCTCAGGTACCAAAACTCCCATCAATCCAAGTCTTCCCAAACCTTTCAGTACCTCCACCGGAAATTGCTGGTTTTCATCCCACACCATCATGTCCGGTCTGATAAATTGATTGGCAAATTCTCTCGCAGTTTCAGCCACCTGCAAGGTTATTTCATCTGTTGAAAAATCCATAAATTATCAATGTTTAAATCCGTGCAATATAAATAGAATAAAACCAATCTTCGTTTTCGTCATATGGAAAATAAGCTATTTGGTTTTGCTGTAAAAATAAATAATACAAATTTTGTGCTTATTTGTTCTTTTGCTGCAATTTTTATTCTACGCTTAAATAAGGTGCAGCTTTATTATAAATCTCATCTGTAACTGTCATTATTTTTCTTATTTCTTCGACAGATTGAAAATTTCCATGTTGCTGACGATACTGAAAAATC
>Ga0157370_10005117_pt1 | contig 14791 bp, 12 predicted proteins | sample C35metaG_FD_113463 | JGI IMG/M metagenome (GOLD analysis project Ga0157370, IMG submission 113463) | Corn rhizosphere microbial communities from Kellogg Biological Station, Michigan, USA - C3-5 metaG | ecosystem: Host-associated > Plants > Roots > Rhizosphere > Soil | place: USA: Michigan...
ACATGGACTGATCATCTGTGGAAATATAACATCTTCAAATGTTTGGTCATTCGAATGCTCGGAGTGCGCACTGAGCGGATTGAAAAACGCCCTTAGCTCTCTGCTCCATGGGCTGGTCGAACCCCCCGGGGCACCAAGAAAGTTGTATAGAGTCGATTTCGTGGACGAATCTGATCGCGTTCACCACAGCTATGAGTTCTGTGCCGCCAGTGACGATTGGGCGATCCGGGAAGCGGAGTTGCGGCGGACGAGCCTCAAAATGGAGCTTTGGTGCGGCACGAGGCTCGTGCGAAAGTGGGACTGGTTGCTAATCCTTACACCGTTTCCCTAGGGCTGCTCGGGATCTTGAACACGGCGGTGGCTCTTGCGACCGTTGCGTTTGGGCCAACGAGCAATGCGTCAGCGAATAGCAGACGCCGCGTCTGCCGCACGATCCGTACGCGGCTCTCTAGCCACTCGCCCTCTGCCGCGGCAGAAAGGAAATCCACATTGAGCGAGATAGTGGGAGTGTGTGGTACCCCCGAAGACACTTGCGCACAGTGCCCAAGAGCGATGTCCAGGACCGACGCAATGATCCCGCCGTGGCATGCGCCTGCAAAGCTGCAATTTTGACTTCCGACGCGGAACCCCACCCGTGCAGGCTCGGTCTCTGTTCCCACAAATGAATGATCCACAAAAATGGGCCCGTTCGTCTGATTGAAGGGGTCCTCTTCATGCAGCGCGAACCACTCTCCAGCCGTTGGTGCCGCGTGCTGCGGCTTGTTCTTCAAATTTTGGCTCTGCGGCATCGTTGAGATTTCCCGCTCCTATTGGTACCGGTACCAAATACGCAGACCGGCGCTTTTGCAAGGAGTCCCTCGGTGAAGAAGGTTATCATCAGCTGCGCGCTAACCGGAAGCATGCATACCCCGAGCATGTCTCCTTATCTGCCCATCACTCCTGGAAGAATGGTCGATGAGGGAATTGCAGCAGTCCGGGCCGGAGCCGCCATCCTTCACCTGCATGCCCGGGATCCAGTCGACGGCCGTCCCACGCCCTCACCTGAAGTGTTCATGCAATTCCTCCCGGCATTTCATGAGCGCACCGATGCGATTATCAACATCAGCACGGGTGGTGGTCCCGGCATGACCCTCGAGCAGCGACTTGAGGCGGCGATTGCGGTCAGTCCCGAACTATGCTCGCTCAACATGGGATGTATGAATATCGGCCTGTTCGATCTCGCCGATCGATATGAGTTCAAATACGATTGGGAGCGTCCGTTCCTGCTCGCGACCGAAGACCTAATTTCGAAGAACACGTTCAAAGACATCCGGCACATAATCGAAACGCTTGCAGCCGGCGGAACGCGGTTCGAGATGGAATGCTACGAAATTGGTCACCTTTATAATGTTGCCTACTTCGTGGATCAGGGCTTGTTGAAAGCGCCGCTCCTCATCCAGTCCGTGCTCGGCGTGCGCGGGGGCCTTAGCGCTGACCCGGAAAGCCTTTACTTCATGCGGCAGACCGCGGACCGACTGTTCGGCAAGGATTATGTCTGGTCGATCTTCGGCGCCGGGCGGCACCAGATTCCTGTCTGCACAATGGGCGCTTTGATGGGTTCAAGTGTCCGGGTCGGCCTCGAGGACAGCCTTTACATCAACAGAGGTCAGCTCGCCTCTAGCAATTCCGAACAGGTACTGAAAATCCGCAGAATCTTGGACGAGCTCGGACTCGAAGTCGCAACGCCGAACGAAGCACGCCAGATGCTCGGCTTGAAAGGACGCGAGAACGTCAACCTCGGAAAAAACGGAGCGGCGCGGTTGGCCTCATAGCGACTCAAGACGCACGCGAGCGGTCTCTGTCGTCGCAACTGACCACAAGATCATCGCCGCTAGCGCAAAGACGGCGAACACTGCGAACACGACGCTGATCGGCGCTCCGACGTTGAGAATCACACCGACAAACAAGGGGGTGAGCATCGACGCGGCGCGTGCAAGGGAACTGCATACGCCTAGGGCAACCGCGCGGACGTTCGTCGGATAGTTCTCGGCCGTATAAGGCCAGACGATCAATGAACTCATTGATATGCAGAGCTGCCCAGTAACGATGAGAGTCACGAGCAGCCATCGCTGCGCCGGATGATAGAATGTCAGAATTGCGAGTGCGACTGCGGCCACGCCCGTGCCGAAAATCGCAAACGGGCGCCTCCCGACAGTGTCGATGAATGCGGCGATTCCGATGGTTGCAACGAGAAAAAGCGTCGCAGGCATCGCGGCATATCTAAGTGCGTCAGCAACGGGAATATGGAAAACCGTTACATAGATCGAGGGAATCCAAGTCGTCAGACCGAAGGTCGCAAAGGACGTAAGAAACCACAGAAGCAAAATGACGATCGTTCGCGACCGGTACGCAGGCGAGAACAGCGCTGTAACCGGAACTGGCTGGACCTGGTCTGCCGCTTGCACGTCCGCTTCCAGCGGCACACCTGTCGAGATCATCGTTCCGCCAAGCTTCATGAGCGCGCGTCTGACCGCCTCTGTTCGTCCGCGGCGGGCAAGCCAGCGTGGCGATTCCGGTAAAGTGATAAGCACGAGTGGAAGGAGGATAAGAGGAATTGCCCCAAAGCCGAACAGCCACCGCCAGCCCAGCTTCGGTATGATGAACGTGCTTGAGATCGAAGCGGCAGCGTACCCCGACATGCAAAGCCACTGAAACATGGCAAAGTATCGGCCGCGACTTTCAGTCGGCGCTAGCTCGTTTACGTATGTGATGGACACCGGCAGAGCTCCGCCGATGGCAAGACCCTGAATGAATCGTATTGCGAAGAGAAGTCGATAATCTGGAGTGAGGGCGCAACCAAATGCAAGTGCACCCATGACGGCCACTGCACTCACGAAAACCGGCATGCGTCCGACACGTTCTGCGAGCGCTCCAAGGGCAATGGCGCCGATAAATTGGCCGATATAGCCAGACGATATCAATGAACCGACGGTCGCCGGTCCAAGGCCCCACTCCTTGGACAGAGAAGGCATTACGTATGCAATCGCAATGCTATCCCATGAGTCGAACATCATGATGAGGCCGAGGAGGACAGGGGCCCAAATCCGGGCGCGGAAAGTCTGCAGGCGATCAAGTGTGTCGCCAACTTCGGCTTCCATCCTCGTTTGGAAAGAGGACTGTGGACCGGTTTCGTTCACTTCATATTCTCATACATGTTCGTAGCAGGCGCCGGAATGAAGTCAGGCTCGGGATCCGCTGCGTCGTTCGCATTCATCTTGTTACCGTGCACACGCGGAGAATAAGAGCAAGCCACAACTGAACGTCCTATGAGGCGCTCGCCAAGAGCGTTGCAGCCGGGGGCGCGAAACGTCTCAGCGGCGACAAGATAGTATGCCGAAAATCGATGCCAGCATGCGATAATATTGTGTTCTCATATAGCCGAACGGGGATAGGTTCCCTTCGTGGAGAGAGGGACATCGCGGATTCCAGGCCGGGCTTTTCCCCTGCCGATATTGCGATCGCACAGGTGCGCCGAAGCAGCTGCCAAGGATTTTTCATGCCTGGCACAGCATCTAGGTGACGGTGCGGAATTTCAATCTCTTCGCGGCCCGGTACCGGTAACTGAAGAACGCATGGAAATCGTTGCACCGACCAAGATTCAGGAGGGGGAAATGCTCGGACGAAATAACTTCTTGCGCAGGTCGTCGACGTTAGCGCTCGCTGCTGCGTCGGTGTTCTCCGCCTCCGCGGCGTACGCCCAGGCAAAGCCCGTTACGGGTTCAACGCCCCCGAATGCAGGACCCGTGACGAACCCCGTAGCGGCCGTCACAAATCCCCCGGCGCAGGCTGAGGTCGCACCCCAAGAGAAGATGATCATCATCACAGGTTCTCGCGTGGGCCGAACAAGCTTCAATGCGCCACAGCCGGTGACTGTCTTGAGCTCACAGCGAATGGCAAACCAAAGCATCGCAAGTGTGGGAGATGCTCTTAATCAGCTGCCATCGTTTCGTGCCAGCACTACCCCAAGCGCCAATCTTTACAGGGTCGGCGCCAGCGTTGCAGCGCGCACGCTCGATTTACGCGGTCTGGGGCCAAATCGAACTCTGGTACTCCTCGACGGAAGGCGCCTTCCGCCAAGTAGCGACAATGGAACCATCGACCTCAACCAGGTTCCTTCAATTCTGGTTGCGAGAAGCGAGATCGTCACGGGCGGTGCGTCGGCCGCCTACGGCGCCGATGCTGTAGCAGGTGTGGTGAATATCATCCTCGATACGAAACTCACCGGTGTCAAAGCTGAGGCAAGCGCAGGGGTAAGCAAATACGGTGACGGTCAAGAATTCTATGCCGGTGTAGCGGGTGGTACTGGCTTCGCCGCCGGTCGTGGCCACACGGTTCTCGGCGTGGAATGGTACAAGCAGAAAGGTACGGGAGATCTTGAGAGCCGACCTTGGGGCCGGCGACACGTCAACTATGTCTCGAACTCCGGCTGGCCGGGAAATGGTCAGCCCGCAATCATCGTGTCTCCAAACGCCGTGTTTATCCTGACTCCCGGCGGCGTTATTCCCAGCGGACCATTGGCAGGCACGCAGTTTGATGCCAGCGGCAACCCCGTTCCGTTCCAGTTTGGCAGCCCCAGAGGCGGAATTCTACAGGTGGGTGGTGATCCGGCGATCACTGGAGCATATTTGCTCGATGAGACACCATTGATGGTGCCCAATCAGCACGTATCGGTCTTCAGCCACACTACCTACGAGATTGCACCGTCAATCAGCGCTGTTTTCGAAGGATCGTATGCCTGGGTGAAAGGCGGTCCGACACAGGATCCGAGGCCTTTCGACTTCTCCGTTCCGATCAAGATCGACAATGCGTATTTGCCGGCCGCTACGCAACAGCAAATGATTGCGGCGGGCGTGACTACAATTCCTGTGAGCAGGTACAGCACCGAGTTTCCGCCCCAGAACGTCGGCACGAGCATCAGTAAGACCTATCGGCTGATGGCTGGCTTGAATGGCGCGCTTTCAAGCAACTGGAACTGGGATATTTCGTATGAATACGGGCACACCAACAGTCACACGGACGTCTTGGCCAACCGCATCGCATCCCATTGGAACAATGCAATCGATGCTGTCGTAGGGCCGGGCGGAACTATCGTCTGCCGTTCGACAGTGACGAATCCTAACAACGGCTGCATACCGATCGATTTCTTCGGGGTTAATCCCTCGAATGTCGCAGCCTTGTCGTACGTCTATGGGGATGGCTGGCAGACGCGCACATTCAAGGAGCAACAGGCTGAAGCCAATTTGCGCGGTAGTCTGTTCGATTTTGGCGCAGGTCCAGTTTCAGTCGCATTCGGCGCGGACTGGCGCCACCTGGATTGGCGCGGTGACGTCGATCCTTTGTCTGCGGCGCACCTGTTCACGCAGAATTATGCAACAGGGCTGCCGCCAGGAAACCAGGGTGTCACTGAAGAATATGCAGAAGTCGATGTCCCGCTTCTGAAAGGCGTGCCAGGAGCGCAGTCCTTAGAAATAGACGGCTCAATCCGGCATTCGCATTACAGTGTCAGTGGATCTGCGAATCCGTGGAAGCTTGGTCTGCTGTATCGTCCCTTCCAAGACCTGATGCTACGGATGACTAGGTCGAATGACATCCGCGCGCCGGTGCCATCGGAGCTGAGCACGCTGCAGACATTCACTGCGCTGCCGCTAAACGATCCGGTCACGCACTCCACATACTTCATGAACGTGATCACCACGGGCAATCCGGATCTGAAGCTCGAGAAGGCGAAGACGTTCACCGTGGGCGGCGTCATCCAACCTGGCTTCTTCCCTGGCTTTTCCGTTTCGCTGGACTACTACAACATCAAGATCAAGGATGCGATCGACGTCCTGAGCGCGGCATCAACGATCAATTTATGTGCGAACGGTCAGCAACAGCTCTGCCCATTTGTGGTTCGAGATCCTACCACAGGACTGATCACATCCGTCACAACCACATACCAGAACCTCAGCGCCCTTCGGACAGCAGGGTGGGAGCTGGTTGCGGATTATAGTCGCAAACTCGAGGACATTTCGTCTGGCCTGCACGGTACGATCGATGTGGCTGTGGATGCAAATTACATCGATCACCTCACAACAATTGCGCCAGATGGAACCAAGGTGGAGTATTCTAACTGGACTGGAAATCCAGGCTCTATTCAGAGCCTGCTCGGCGTGCCGCGCTGGCGTGCAAATCTTGTTACCACCTATTCGAACAATCTTTGGCGACTGACCGCAGCGATGCGGTATATTCCAAAGGGCATTTTGGATCCGACGAAGGTTGGTCAGGAGCAAAGTGGCTACAGCCAAACGCTGCGGAATAGCGCAAACCTGAACTACGTCGATCCTGCGTTCTATCTCGATCTTACCGGAGGCGTTTTCTTCAACGCGTTTGGCGGCAAGAAAGGTGAATTCTATGTCACCGTCAACAACGTCTTCGACAAGAGCCCGCCGAACACGTTGCGCCTCTTCGGAAACCCGCTCTATTTCGATTCGATAGGGCGTTTCTATAAGGCAGGAATCAGGTTCAAATTTAAATGAGCCGCGCCGAGCGCGAGGCGACTGGAGCATAATATGTACGACAAGTCCGACCCCCGTTCGACATTGGCTCCGACGGGGGGCGGTACGAGTGCCGACGTCAGGCTTTCCGAGCCGCAGTATGGGCGATTCCACGAGGGTGTTCCGGACGAAGAAGATGCCAACGGCCGTACTTGGTATTCGCGTGGACAGAACTTCATCGTGGCCTACAGTGAAGCCTCTCCTGGAGCGCAGTTCATTCGCGAGGGGCAGACCGACGAGTACATGGTGCTGTTGCCAGACCGGAACACCGCGGCCGAAGTTCAAGCTGGCGAGCGAAACGAACGAACCGACGGATTCTCACTGATCATCATGCCCCCCGGCAAAACCTGCATCGACTTGCCGAACGGAGGCCGAATGGTTCGCATATTTTCTAAGCGAGCTGAGGACATAGCGGCGAAGTGCTCGAACGCCCACGCTTATGCCGAGCAGCAGCCCACGATTCCTCCGTTAGAGAACTGGCCAGAGCCGCGAGGCGGTTACCGCATTCGGGTCTATTCGCTCGACGTACCGATAGAGCCGGGCCAGTTTGGCCGCATCTGGCGATCAACCAACATGATGGTGAACGTTGCGCCCGTGCAAAAGGGCGAACGCGACCTGACGAAGGTATCGCCGCACCATCACGACGATTTCGAACAGGGATCACTTGCATTGCTCGGCACGTGGAAACACCACATGCGGTGGCCGTGGTCCACCAACATGAATGATTGGCACGCAGACGAGCACGCGACGACCGAGTCACCATCGCTCACGGTGATCCCCGCGCGAGTTATTCATACATCTACGTGGCATTCCGAACTGAACCAGCTCGTCGATATTTTCGCGCCACCCAGATTGGACTTTTCGCTCAAGCCCGGATGGGTCCGGAACGAAGACGAATATCCGCTGCCGGACAACGTCGCTCCCACTGTTTGAGGGTTTTTAATGTATCCGAAGCCAAGCCTCATCGAGCGCCTTCGCGCGAAAGACGCTTTTCTTATCGGCACATGGGCCAAGATCCCCGCGCTCGAAACGGTCGAACTCATCGGTCACGTCGGCTTTGATTTTGTCGTCGTCGACATGGAACATGCACCACACAGCTTCCAGACCGCATACCAAGTTATTGCCTTTGGGCAGTCCACGGGGATGTCTGTCATCGCCCGTGTGCCGGATCGAAGCGGTTCAGCTGCGCAGCGGCTTCTCGACGCAGGTATAGACGGGATCCTAGTGCCGCGCGTCGAGACTGCGGAACAGGCGGTGGACGTCACGGCCGCGATGGCGTTCCCGCCGATGGGCTATCGCGGCATGGGATACACATCGCGCGCAGCTCGCTGGGGACTCGACAGCGCCGCGGAGTATTTGGAGCATGGCCGCACGAACATATTTCGCGGAATCCAGATTGAAGACATGGGCGCACTCGCCGCAATAGAGGAGATCCTCGAAGCGCCTGCGCTCAATGCGATCTTCATTGGTTATGGCGACTTGCAGCTGAGCTCCGGGCTGTCAGCATCAGATCCTAAGCTGCGCGAGCTCGAGGACAAGGTTCTTAAGGCTGCGAACGCTCGCAATATTCCCTGTGGAACGGCGGTTCAAAAGCCGGAGGAGGCGGTTCGCTGCCGCGACGCTGGGTACCGCTACGTCATGGTTAGCGCGGACACCACGCTGTTTGCCCACGCGGCTCGCGGCCTAATACAGGAAACGCGTGCGGCAATCCGCTGAGCATTCGCGACAAAGAGGACCCATGACTCAATCACGGCATCGACTGTACGATTCGCACGCACATCTCGTCTCTGACGACCTCCAGCGCTATCCTCGCAACCTCATCACCCTTGATCCGGTTGAAGGCACTCCGTTTGGCCCCGGAACGGTCGGTAAGCCAGGTGGGATGCACGGTCCAAACCCTGTAAACGAAAAGCCCACCGCGGAGCAGATGCGCGAGTGGATGAAGCAAGAAAACGTAGTGGGAATCGCCGCCGTCCAAAAGGGGATGATCTACCGGACAGATAACAGCTACATCGTGGACGCCGCCGAGCTGTTTCCCGATTGCATGCGCGCGGTGATCATTGTCGATCCGCAGGCGGTCGAAACGCCGCACATGGTCCGCGATCTCGCCCGACGCGGTATCGCAGGAATCCGGTTCTTTGGCGTCAACGTGAAGGACAAGAGCAGCTGGCTGAGCTCACCGGCAGCCATCGCGGTTTGGAATCTGGCTGATGAGCTGAACTTGGTTGTCGACATCGAGGCGCCGTCCGTTGGTGGGCAGGTGTTAATCCCAGTCGTCGAAGGCATGGCGGATCGTTTTCCGCGCCTTCGTATCGTCCTCGATCACATTTTTCTCCCCGACGTTTCCGAGGAAAATTTCGGCATCGGAGCACAATTCGCTGGGTTCGCCGCGAGAGCCAACATTTGGGTCAAGTTTACGTCGCTGAACATGGATGTGATCCGTGAGAAGAATATCCAACCTGAGGCGGTTCTGCGTCGCGCGGTTGATTTCTTTGGAGATGACAAGGTGATGTGGGGCTCCGACATCGGGACCTCGTCGGGAACTTATCAGGAAATGATCGAAAGAGGCATCGGTGCGACGGCGTTCCTCACGGAGGAGGAGCGTCGGAAGGTCCTGCATGACAACGGTCGCCGTGTCTTCACCGGTTGGGGCGACAGCCCGAGCTAAGGGTTGGTCATAACGTCGCGATCGGAGCCGCGTCGAGACGAACAATCCCATCGAGATCATCTCTGAACGACGGGTATCGGCTGAGGACCAGCGGATCGTGCCCCGGAATGATGTGTTCGATCGAGGTCGCCAAACTGCGCATTCGATCGTAGCCGGCAAGCATGTCGCTCACGTCGTCGACCACGGGGAAGGGCCGATACTCCTCAAAATTCGCGTAAAAGTGTGAAGCGTCGGAACCGAGCACGACCCACCCTCGGCGCGTTCTTACTCGGGTAATCTGCAGGCCTCTTGTGTGGCCGCCTACGCGATGGACCGACAAGCCGGGTTCAATCTCGGAATCGCCGTCGTGAAACTTCACCCGATCCGCGAACACGCGCCCGACCATGGCCGCAATGTCATCCGGCTCATATGCGTGTCTCGTGTACTCATGGCACATGCATCGACCCGTGCAGAAGGCCATTTCCATATCCTGTAAGTGGTAAGTTGCACTGGGAAAAAGCTCGCGATTCCCCGCATGGTCAAAATGCATGTGCGAAATAATGATGTCAGACACCGTGCGAACATTCACACCAATGGCGGCGAGGCCCTTCTCCACGGGACGAACAAGCTGACGGCCGCGTTTCTGACCCATGGCGCTGTCGAACCCGGTGTCTAGCAGATAAGTCTTCTGCGATCCGACGATCGCCCAAACAAAATAATCGAGCGGCATCGGCCCGTCATGATCATCGCCATGAATGAAATTCGCCGCGGCGTTGCGATCATGATGGCCGTATCGAACGGCGTAGATTTCAAATTCACTCATGCTTGTCCGCCACCGATCTGCACGCCCGCCCATTCCTCAAAAATGCGCGCCACATTAGTAAAGTCGCAGTCGCTACCGAATCTCGCTGCAGTGATGCCGAGCAGATTGCGGGCCATACTGCCCATAAGCATGGGAACTCCCATTGCGTCGGCTTCTTCGAGACAGAGGCGAATGTCTTTAGAGGAGAGGCCGGTCGAAAATCCGAAATCGAACGTCCTCGGGACCACAGCCTTCGGGATTTTGTCGACTGTAGCGCTATTCCTGCCACTCGACGCATTTAAGACCTCGAGCATTCGTTCCGGATCAAGCCCGGCCTTCACTCCTAACGCCATCCCTTCGCATGAGACGGCAAGCGCAACAACGGACAGGACGTTGTTGATCAGTTTCATCATCTGACCTTGGCCCGGGGCTTCGCCGACGTGAAACAGCTTACCAAAGTGGGATAAGATCGGTTGAACGGCCTCCCAGACGTCCACCGGTGCTGCCACCATCAGCGACAGCTTGCCTGCGAGCGCGCCTGCACGTCCGCCACTGACTGGTGCATCGACGAAGATTATGCCGGCTTGGCCCAGCCGTCGTGCAACGGAGCCCGACGTACGGGGGCCGGAAGTTGAAAGGTCGATTACGGTGTTTGGCTGCGCATGAACGAGACCTTTGGGGCCGATCGCGACTGCTTCCATCACGTGAGGAGTCGGCAAGCTCATGAGTACGGTTAAGCATGATTGTCCGACCTCCGCGACGGAGCCTGCTCTCCTGCCGCCCAGTTTTGCGAACTCCTCAAGCGACTCTGGATTGAGATCGAAGCCGAGCACGTCGTAACCGCCGGCCAAAAGCCGCGGCGCCATTGCGCTACCCATGCTGCCCAGCCCGATGAACCCAATCGTCTCTCGCGTCACTTCGATCTCGTCCTCTCTCAACTTCGTGCAAGCCAGCCAGCTTCGATTGGCAGTATCGCGCCGTTCATGTCCAATCCGACCCGGCCGCACAGCATCAGCATGACTTCTATAACGCTGTTCGGATCGACGAAGCGTCCGCTCGGCTGCTTGCCCTCAAGGAACTGCTTTTCCGCTTGGCCTGCATCGACGCCTGTCAGTTCCCTGAGCTCGTCGATCCTGGCTTGGATTCCCGGGGTCTGGACGCTGCCTGGCATCAAAGCATGGCAACTCACGGAAGTACCAGCAGTCTCCAGTGCAGTCGCGCGCGTCAGACCCTGCAGTGCTGTTTTCGTCGTCACATAGTCGACCCGATTGATGGTGGCCCGCTGACCGAAAACCGAGGTCATGTTGAAGACTCGGCCGTAACCTGCCTTGAGCATTACCGGCAGTAGCTGTTTCGTAGCGACGAATGCCGCCGTCAGATTGACTGCAAGCGCGCGATTCCATTCCTCGAGCGGGAACTGCGCGAGTGGCGCGAAATGCCGCACTACCGCATTGTTAATGAGGATCTCGATCGATCCAAAGCGGCTGAGTGCGTTGTCGATCATCGACTGGACTTGCGCGGCCTCTGAAAGGTCCGCCTGCAAGTACGATACGGCAACACCGCACTCTTCCTCGACTTGTGAGCGTGTGTCTTCGCAGACGGAAGCTTCAGCCAGATCGCATATCAAGACGTTCGCGCCGGCAAATGCGAGGCCCCGAACCATCGCAGCACCAAGTCCCCGAGCGCCACCCGTCACGAGCGCTGTCCGCCCGCGTAAATACTGCTGATCAGTCATCTGAGATCGCCAGATCCGTGATCGCGGACGCTTGCTCGAGGCGCTCAAGCGAGAGGACCGCCTCGATGATCTTGTCCGCCTGATCGGGACTGAGGACGCCTCCCACATTCTCCCGGAACTTGCCGATGACACTCGCGTCGCTCATCGGGTTTTGTTTCGATCCCCGATTGTGTTCCTCAACTTCTTCTAGGAACCTGCCGTCATTGAGCTCAACCCGAACCACGCCTTTGAACTGCTGAGGGCCTGGGAAGGACTCGTCCACTTCATAGTCAACTCGATCCGCCAAACTCAGTACTTCCGGATCGCGAAGTGTGTTTTCTCCGTAACTGCGTCTTCCCAGGCTCCCCAGCGCGAACGCTTCGGCAAGCGTGTATTGGAGGCTGACGCGCCCCTGTGAATCCGTCGCAGGGCGCCGCTTTTCGCTGACGGGCTCGCAGACAATACCAACAATATATGGGGCGACCTTACAGGTGATCCGACGCACGTCGCTCGGCCGGAGCGCCGAGCGCTCCCTCAGTCTCAGCAGTGCATCGATGTACGGGTGAATCACATGAGCCGCGGGGAATGGCTTGAACGAAGCGTTGAGGCTCTCCCAGCTGGAGCCTAAATCGAGTGTCAACCGATCGAGGTTCAGGGCAAGCCTCTGATCTTGCAGATGTGAAGCGAACAAGCCGAAACGTCCTTCGAAGACCTCCGCCGGTCCGGTCATTCCCGCTTGAGAGAGAGTGGCAGCCACAATGCCGCTCATCGCCGCCCAACCCGGATGAAGGAACTTTGTCTGGGTGCCGTCCGCCCAACATTGGATCAGCCCTGACGCCAGACTGCCTACAATTCCGGCACCGTCCCGCAATTGATCGGTACTTGAGCGCATGAGAAAGCCGGCGAGGTAAGCCGTTCCGAATGGGGCAAAAATACCCGTTGGATGGAAGCCGCGCCGGTGCACTTCGCCGGGAGCGACGGAGCCGACGCGGCTCGAAATCTCGTTCCCAATAGCAATGCTGGAGATGAGCTCGCGTCCGCTACCACCACGTTTGTCGACTAGCGCGAGCGCCGCAGCCACCGAAGGGCTGCTGATGTGCACGATCGATTCATTATGCGTGTCATCATATTCGAGCGCTTGAGAAAGCGCGCCATTGACTAAGGCAGCTCCGGACGCACTTGTTCGGGCGTTGGTACCCCACAGGCGAGACTCCGAACCGGAGTACAATTCGGTAGCCGAATCTAGGACGGATCTCCCAAATGGTGTCGATCGACCCGCGATGGAAAGACCCATCACATCCAGGATCCGCAACTTTGTTAAGTCGACAACCTGCCCTGGTAGCTGGTCGAACGTTACTCCAACCACCCATTGGGAAATTATCTCCGATCGCGACTCCAATTCGCTCTCCGCTCGCCACTTCAGTTACCGGTAACATCACGATGGTTAGTCAGTCGGTGGGACAGGCACAAGATGGATTGCGGGACAATTGCTGTTGCGCTTAACACCGCACTGCTGCGGCCGCGTGGCGGCCCTCGTCGGTTGCGGCACTCAGACGAAGGGAGGCGCGTTTGCCTGCATCAAAGAATCGGTCTGGTGCAATCACAATGCGGGACGTAGCCAAGCGCGCCGGCGTATCGCGAATGACCGTCTCAAGAGCATTGAATCAGCCGGATAGCGTCAATCCGACTCTTCGTGATCGTGTCATTGAGGCTGTCCGGGAGCTTGGTTATGTCCACAACCAGCTCGCCCGGAACCTGTCGTCACAACGCTCCAACGTAATCGGACTCGTCCTTCCGAGCCTCGAGAACTCCATTTTTGCCCAAACACTCAAGGGTATATCCGACATTCTGCGGCCCCTCGGGTTCCACTTGATGGTGGCGGAAAGCACAGACGACCCCGAAGACGAAGAGCAGGTCGTCGCTGCGTTCATCGCGCAGCGAATTGCCGGTATTATTTTGCATTCGACCAACCACACGCCGACTACAGTGCGAATGCTTCGCTCATCGAGGACGCCCGTGGTCGAGAATGGCGATTTTCCGGCCGAGCCAATCGACATGGTCGTGAGCTACTCGAACAGAGCCGCTGCCAAAGCTATGACTCTCCATCTCGCCCGGCTCGGCTACAAGAAGATTGCATTTGCGGGGCTGTCCGCGAACCCTCGCGCCGACCAACGCAGGCTAGGCTACGCCGATGCGCTAAAGGAAACCGGACTAGCGACCGACCCGTCCCGAGTAGTGAGCGTCTCGCGCGGGTTCGCCGGCGGAGCCGAAGCCGTTGCGTACATCGCCGACCAGCTACCCGATACCGACGCCTTGTTCTGTGCTGGCGATGTCTTAGCCGCTGGAGCATTGTTTGAATGCGATCGTAAGCGGTGGAAGGTTCCCAACCGGCTGGCAATTGCCAGCTTCGATGATCTCGATTTGATGCGTTACGTCCGGCCGGCGATAACCTCGCTTCGACTGGCTCGATATGAGATTGGGCATCGGAGCGCACAGATGCTGCTCAATCGAATGGAGCAGGTGAGCATGCCAGTTACTTTTGTCGACCTTGGATTCGAGATCGTTCAGCGCGCAAGCACCTGACGATTAAGATCCCGGTTCCTCAATCTCGGCCAATGCCTCCCTTGCGAGCCGGGTCGAATCCAAGCCAGCGGGGACACCGCAGTAGATTGCAACCTGCAGTAGCGCCTCACGGATTTCATCTCTTGAGAGGCCGTTCTTGAGAGCGGCCTTGATGTGGAGCTTCAGTTCATGCGGTCGATTTAGCGCGCTTAACATGCCGATGTTTAGGAGGCTCCGTTCGCGGCGAGACAGTCCCGGACGCGACCAGATTTTGCCCCAGCAATATTCGGTCGATAGCTCCTGCATCGGCCTGCTGAAGTCGTCAGCTGAAGCCATCGATCGATTCACATAATCCTCGCCGAGCACCTCCTTACGAAGAGCAAGGCCTCGATCGAAGTTTTCGTTGGGCACGATTACCTCCTTCATGATCTGGAAATGCCTCTCGATACCGGTAACAAAGCTGCGAGGCTCGTCAACCGCACTTAGGCAAT